>Ga0228535_1003344_pt1 | contig 11826 bp, 8 predicted proteins | sample SJ1metagenome_FD_168457 | JGI IMG/M metagenome (GOLD analysis project Ga0228535, IMG submission 168457) | Enriched culture of PCE-dechlorinating microbial communities from Ithaca, New York, USA - SJ1 | ecosystem: Engineered > Modeled > Simulated communities (microbial... > Unclassified | place... | reverse complement strand
GCTTGTAATTGAATAGGAAGTTGATGCAAATCATCCCTTACAAGGGTAACAGCTTTTTTAGCAATATTTTCTGCAACAGTACGATGGCTCTGACAACCTAATATGCTTAAATTATCATTTCCAACAAGTATCAGTCCCTCTTTCAGTCTATGAATACGCGCGGATGAGATAAGCAGATCATTTAAATTTTTGCTTCTCTCGTTCCAATTCTGTGAGAGTTTATCAAAAATAAAATTTTGATCTGCAAGATTGCTCGTTAATAAGAGGAGATCTACGCCTGCAGAAATTGCCCTGATCGCCTCGTCCCCCAGGGCTTTCCCCTGCGTTATGGCTTTCATATCCATGGCATCTGTAATCACCACACCCTCGTAACCCATTTTTTTACGAAGAATTCCAGTAATAATTTTATGAGAGAGTGTCGCAGGAACCCCTTTCTTTTTTTCGATTTTTGGCAAAGCGAGATGAGCAGTCATCATCAATTTTACATTTGCCTGTATAGATGCTCTAAAAGGGTGAAATTCTACCTGCTCAAGTCGTTCCAAATCATAGGGCACGCTGGTTATCCCATGATGTGAATCCCCAGAAGTATCACCATGCCCGGGGAAATGTTTCGCGGTTGCTATTACGCCAGTAGATTGAATCCCCTCAATCATCGCAGCTGAAAGTTTTGCCACCAGATCAGGATTTTCTGAAAATGATCGAATCCCGATCACAGGATTATACGGATTGATATTTACATCACAAACAGGAGCATAGATAACATTAATGCCAAGTGCCGCCATCTCCCGTCCAAGAATTTCACCTGCCTGGCGTGCAAACTCGGTCGATTCAGTTGCGCCAATTGCCATATTGCCAGGGAGTTGGGTAACACCATCGCCAACAGACATTAGTTGACCGCCTTCCTGGTCAGTGGCGATGAGCAGGGGGGGCATTTCAACATCCTTTGCTAGTTTTTGTAAACAGGTTGTCAAGGTTAACACTTGTTCTGGCGAATCAATGTTTAAATGTCGAAAAAGAGTATAGCCGGCTGGTTTAATCCTGCGCATGGTGGATTCATATTCCGGTGGAATTGTATCTATCCCTGGAAATGCCAACATCAGATGCTGACCCATCTGAATATGTTCTGTCATGTTTTATCCCTTCAGCCCCGAAATAACCACACTATCCAGAATAAACCGCTGTGCAAAAAAGAAAATCACAATTAAGGGGATGGTTGTCAGGACAGCCGCAGTCATGATGGTCGGCCATTGCTGTACCGTAAGATTGATATTGTACAGGGTTGAAACAAAAACAGGCAGGGTATATAAATCAACCGTCTGCAAAAACATCAAAGGTGCAAGGAGGCTGTTCCATAACCCCACAAAGATGAAGGTGGCAACCGTCGCCAGAGGTGCTTTCACCAGAGGCATAATCACTTCCCAGAATATCTGTATATGGTTAGCACCATCCACAAAGGCTGATTCATCCAATTCTTTGGGGATTTGCGCCATCGATTGTCTTAATAGAAAAACCATTGCAGCTCCACCGGCAAAGAACCCAGGAATAATAATCGGATTGAATGTTCCTACCCATCCAAGTTTATTAAAGAACACATACTGGGGAACAATCAACGCCTGGGGAGGAATCATCATCGTGGCAAGCATTAAGAAAAATACAGCGTTTCTACCCGGCCATTGAAGCCGGCTGAAGGCATAGGCTACAACCGCAATAGAGATGAGGGTCCCGGTAAGAGCTAAAGTGGTGTAGAAGATGGTGTTGAAATATGAGCGCAAGAAATCAGTGTTTTGAAATATAGAGAGATACGCCTGTAACGTAGGTTTTGCAGGCAGCCAGATAATCCCTGCAGCATTGGTCTCTTCAAGCGTTTTTAACGAAGAAGAGATCATCCAAAATAGAGGGAAAATCATTACCAGGGTTGAACCGGTTAAGACAAGATACAGCAGTATTCTTCGAACAATGTGCCAGTATTTTTTCATCCCATCACCTAATATAGATCGTAGGTCACCCAGCGGTCCTGCATTTTGAATTGGATTACAGTGACAATGAGAATTATTACCAGGATGATCCAAGAGATTGCAGAGCCGTATCCGATTTCGAAGTGTCGAAAGCTTGCCTGCCAAAGATAATAAACCATAGATATTGCTGACGGTACTAACGGCTGATTGTCGCGATACAATACATATATCGGTTCGAATATTTGCAGTGAGTTGATCATCCCAACAATCAGATTATAGAAAATGTAAGGAGTCAATAGGGGAAGAGAGATTTTCCAGAATCTTTTCCAGGAATTTGCGCCGTCTACCTCTGCAGCTTCTTGAAGCTCTTTGGGAATATTCTTCAATCCTGCCAGGAATATGAGCATCATGGCTCCACACCCCCAGATCATTAGTAATACAACGGACATTTTCGACCACAACGGACTCTGCACCCATAATGGAACACGGTTTTCTGCGGGAAATCCCGCTTCTATTACTTTAAGCATGAGATTAAACTTTCCGTTACTGATACCTAAAAAGAATGCTGTAACGATCTCTTGAATGTAGATAGTTCCTCGGACCAGGTAGCCAAAAGGTGGAAGAATTTGTGTAATCGCTCGAATAATTTGATTGATGATCCCAGTACCTGTATTTAACATTAATCGCCATGCGAGCAAGACAGCGGTATTGAAACCAAGAATGACCGGAAGATAAAATCCCATTCGGAATATATTTGACCCACGCAATTTTTGATTTAATAGAACAGCCAGCAGCAATGCAAAAGCCATCTGAAGTGGTAAACCAATGACAGTTAAATACAAAGTGTTAACTACTGATGCTCGGAACCCATCATCTTTGAATATGAGATTGTAATAATTATCCAGACCAATCCAATTGGCTGGTGTATTTGAAATAACCCGGTAATCAGTGAAACTCCAATAAAGTGAAAATCCCATCGGAATGATGACAAAAATGAGAAAGCCAACAATCCATGGCGAAGCAAACAAATAACCAGCAAATGTATTCTCCTGTTCGCGACGAGAGGCTCCAGATTTTTTTGCTATGAATTTTGCCAGTGAGCCCAACAGGTATGCAGAGATAATTACAAAAATAATTGCAATCAGAGCAGAAAGTAGGGCGTAAACATATGGGTTCTGTTTCACGAACTGCCCTCCAATATTTCTTAGAAATTCATGTTGTTTCTTTGATTATCAGTATAGTAATTTATAAATGAAGTTGGATGGGATTCCATCCAACTTCATTCTTAATCATAATTTCATTATTTCCCGGGGGCAGCGGAGTATTCTGTTTGAATCTTCGCAACCACATCTTCTGGAGTCAGTTCTTCGGTAATCAGTTTACCAAGAGCATCCTGCATGATTGTGGATAGCTTGGCTGCTTCCTCAATACCTGCAAATCCAACCCCATATTCTGCAGCAAGTTCAGCTTCACGTTTTAACTGGGTTGATTCGGTTACATAACCATACATCGCATCTGTACGGGCAGGGATGAGGCTCATGGTCTCATTCCATTTGTGATTGGCTTCCTTCGAGAAAGCCAGTTTCAACCATTCTGCTGCCAATGCTTTATTGGGGCTGTAATCTGCTACTGCAAGCCAATCATTGAATGCCAACACAACAGGCTTGCTGTTTGCGAAGTTTTCGGGATCACCAAAGAAAGGATCAATACTGACATTTTCCCAGATCGGGCGGTCGAATGCTGGTGCAGCCCAACCAGAATGTGCCAGACATACCGCTCCATTATCCTTCTGGGTTTCATCATTTACATCAATCACTGAGCCTTGTCCAACCGGAAGAGCACCTACTGCGTTGGCAGCTGGTCCATAGATAGCCTGGCGCAGATCAAAGATAAATTGGGTGGTCGCCAAAGCTTCGGGTGAGTCAAAGTTGGGAGATCCATCAGCTTTGTAAAGCTGTCCACCAATAGAGTAGTAAACCAGAAGCCACCACTGCCAGTCCGCCATTGATCCCGCATCTACCGGGACAAGTGCCTGTTGGGTGAGTGAATTTGTTGCGGGATCGATCGAAGATAATTTCGCAGCGAAATCTTTCCACTCTGCGAATGTCTTGGGAGTTCCAGTGGTCCAACCACCTTTTTCCATGAGGTCGGTACGGCAGAAAACATAGCGGGGAGCTGTGAAAATCGGTAATCCTCGCAGTTTGCCTTCGTATTTTGCATTCTCTAATGCTGGTCCAAAATTCTTGATATCAGGCCAGGCAGCTTCACCCAGGTATTCTTCCATATCTGCGAGACTATTTCCATAAAGGGTATTCATCTCTGAACCCAGGTTGATGATATCTGGACCTTCCTTAGCTGCAAAGAAACCGCTGAAGGTTGTATCCCATCCACTCCAGGTACCTTCTGTAATTTCGACCTTCACACCTGGATTAGCAGCTTCAAATGCCGGATTGATCTCTGCTTTCAACCATTCAATGGTTGCAGGTGTGTAATCTAGCAGGTATACTTTTAGTGTTGTTTCTTTTGCAGCGGGGGCTTCTGCTGGCGCTTCGGGTGCTGCAGGAGCCTCTGGCTGAGCTGGTTGGGCAGGCTGCGTGGGTTGTGCAGGTTGTGCAGTTCCGCAGGCACTTAAAATCAGTGAGAAAAGCACAAACAAAACGATCAGTTTATTACGCATTGTAACTTCTCCTTCTTGGAAATTTTAGTTGAGTTGAATTGTTGTGGAAAATAAAAACACTTTGCCTGGTAGTATCCTTCCTTTCTGCCGCTTTCACTTCACTCGGCTCAAGCGATCAAGTACATCTTGAGAGAATTGATTTATTAATTCATAAATAAATCCCGCAGGATCCAGTTTGTCATCTAAAATTAACGGGGTTAAATCCATCCCAAAAGACAACCCAGTGTAAATATCTACGCCATGAGATTCAAAATAAGTGGCATTTGCCTTGCGCCTGGCTAGAGATGCCAGATCATATCTCTTGCCACCGCTAATCTGTGAATCGAATACGCCAACGAGAGCTGCCTGCAAGTTCTCCATAGCTGACAGATCAAATGGTACTTTTGCAGAATCCAACATCCAATCCAGATTTCTCCAGACTTCGCAACCCAATAACTGTTTTGGTCTTTCTGATCTTTCAAGCGTCCGAATTGCTTGAATAACCCTTAATGCGATTGCTATATGGGTGTCATGCTTATCCGACAGGTTGTGGGTATAAATAATATCAGGGCGGGTTGCCTGAATGATGGCTGCAAGATCATGAATTACGAAAATATTATTAGATTCTTTTACCTGAGAGCTTGGATAATCGAGCATCATCAATGCAGAATATTCACCCACAAAAGCGGCTTTCTTTTGCTCTTTGATCCTTACCAATCGCATTTCTTCATCTGTGAATTTCTCATACAAACCATTGCGTGGAGATCCTCTACCATCTGTTACCACAACCGCTGAAAACCATTTGTCTGTTTGTTGGAAACATTCCAGAATTGGGCTGGCAGCCATGATTTCAATGTCATCTTGATGAGCACTCACAGCCAAATGGGATGTACGAGACAAAGCATTATCTTCGTTGGTATTATCCGGAATAAATATTTCCGCGGTTTGATTATGGAAATTCATACGACCTCCCCAGGATGAATTACTGGCAGACTGGCGGCTGCTATGGATTGACCCACACGACGGCTTTTTTCATCTGGTAAGGAAATTTTTATTCGATTATGCAACTCAGGAAATTCCTCTCTAAAAACCTGTTCTGCTTTTCTTAACATAATTTCTCCTCCTGAGCCAGATGTGCATCGCCCGAGAATGAGGACATGCTGCATATCATAAAAATCTGCATAATGAGCCAGGGAATAACCGAGATAAACACCCATGGTTTCCCAGATCAGTTTTGCGATGTGGTTGCCGTGTTCCAGTTGATCTTGAGCGAAAGCGAGCTTTTCAGCATCGGTAGTACCTTCAGGAAGAATCAGACCATTTTGTGATGCGAGTCTGAAAACGCACTGCTGCGAAAGATACGACGCTCCGCAACCCTTATCGCCAGACCATTCCTCCACCGGAGCTTCCGGGTTGTAATCAACAGGAGCGAAAGAAAGCTCATTCAACCAGCCTGTGATATGTCCTTGCTGATCCACATATCCGGCAGCCTCACTCGAGCCCATGGCAATTCCGAGTATCCCGTTTTCATTGAGAGACATAGATCCGGCCAGTGCTGTTACATCCCCATCATTGATGATGACCAGCGGAATACCCATTTCCTTTTGAATGTTTATGAATAGATCACGCACATGAGGAAAATTATCATCAGAAATATTCCGAAAAAGCGAAGCAACCATAGGTCGGTTTTCAATATAGATGCCTGCAGAACTTCCACCAATTGCATCCACTCTGGGAAGATATTGAGCAGCAGTTTTTAACATGGCTCGTATTTCTTGATCATGGTATCCTGGATCGGTATTTTTCCGCGGCTCCCAGATAACCTCTTCGCTAAAAACTACTTCTCCATTTTTTACCGCGCTCACCTTCCGGTCAGAAGCGCCCAAATCAAAACCAATTCGACAACCATCCAAATGACGCCCGATCATTTTTCCGGTTTCCCTGGCTTCCGGAACAATGTCTATTGGGCAGCTGATGACCTTAAAGGGTTTTTCATAAACCTGCTTACTCATAAAATGATGATCAAAATTTAAACAGCCATCTTGAGAATAAGCTTGTTTAATATGTTTACCAATTTCGGCTGATCCTCCGATGTATATATGAAAACCACCACGCTGCCAGAGTAAAAATTTTACAATCCGCTCAATAAAGAATTTGTTCATCCAGGCATTTTTATGGTCATCAGGAAAAATGCTGGTTTCAAATCGGGATATCTCTCCATGATCCCGTTCGAGGGCAATAATTAATGGGCGGGCACTTTCTTGGACCAGATTATGATAATGATGATTCGCAAGAACTGCAGGGCAGAAACCTCCATCCAGTGGTGGTATAACTTTTGGCGCAACCAAGTGGATTTCAGATTTCATCTACATTTGTCCCCTAGAAGGTATTAATAATGAATAATCATCCAGCAACATAAAGGCAGATGATCCCAAAACACATGCTTTAAAGCCGAGGTCACCAAATACAAGCTGTGTATCAGTGGCAAGACGAACCAGGGAAGCTTGATTCATAGAATGGCGGATTTTTTCCAGCCAGCTTTCGCCAAAACGATTCATGTAACCAGTAAAAATAATTTTGTGAATATTCAATGTACCGATCAAGCTGGCAATGGATTTACCCATAGCATCTGCGGCATCAGATACTACTTTTACCGCCAGATCATCCAATTGATGGTACGCAGTTTCAATATCTTCCAGTTGTAAATCTCTTTGTATTTTTGCCAGAATTGAATTTGGGTAATCAGGGAGCATCGATTCTGCCCGCTGCACAATTGCTCGGGTGCTTGCAATCGTCTCAAGACAACCAATGCGACCACAGCGGCAAAGAGGACCATTTTGATTAATCAGAATATGACCAATTTCCCCAGCACCCCCTCCGTCCCCCTGAAATAATCGTCCATTTATTAAAATCCCTGCTCCGATGCCATGTTTGACGTTGATGACTATGGCGTTTTCATCAGAGCGATAATTTCCACTATAAACAAATTCACCTATGGCTGTAGCCTGGCTATCGTTAAGTACTGTGACAGGCAGGTTATACCTATCCGAGAGTAATCGAGCCAGAGGAACATCTTTCCAGTTCAAGTTAACAGCATCCACCACCACCCCTGCCCGTGTGTTCACCAGCCCCGGAGTACCTATACCTATACCAACAACCGGTTTCCACTCCTTACAACAAAGTTGATCGAGAATTTCGTACACATGCGAAAGCGCCTGTTCGCCATCGGTACCTACAAATGGAATCTCGACAGTCTCCATGATTTCACCACGGAGATTCACGACAGAACCAATAAATCGATCTTGCGCTAAATTACAGCCAATCAGATATCGTGAATTTGCTTTCAAAACTAGAAGAATAGGATTCTTCCCGCCACTGGATGAACCATAACCCACCTCTTCCACCAATCCAGCATCGATCAACTCTGAAACCAGGTCAGATACAGTTGCCCGCGTGAGTTGGGTTTGACGCGCTATCTCTGCACGGCTGATGGAAGTATGTTCAAAAATGGTCCGCAATACTAAATCGCGGTTATGCAGTTTTGTTAGCTGATGGGTTGCCTTTTTTGCAGACATACTATTCTCGATGGCTATGTTTGTTTAGTGTACTTACAAAGTATAGTATACACACAGATTTTTATAATGCAATATTTTTTAAGATTCAATTAATCTTCAGGGAAATCCTCTCGATAACCGCATAGCATTCCATCAAAAAAGGTGTTCATTCTATGGGTATAATTAATTATTCTTAAACATGAGGTGTCGTATGCGAGCGATTGAAATTATCGAAAAAGTTAGAGATCGTCTCCCCTGTACCCGGGAAGAACTGGTCTTTTTCGTAAATGGGATCGCTGATGGAAGTATTCCAGATTACCAGGTAGCTGCATGGGCGATGGCTGTTTTACTCAACGGATTAACACCACGCGAAACAACCGAGTTGACCCTGGCTATGGCAAACTCTGGTGAAACTATTGATCTATCGTCTGTGGTGGATATTGCCGTTGATAAACACTCCACGGGAGGTGTGGGCGATAAAACCACGCTTGTTGTAGAGCCACTCGTTGCTGCTTGCGGCTTACCTGTAGGTAAAATGTCAGGACGTGGGTTGGGTTTTTCTGGCGGAACCCTGGATAAGCTTGAATCTATACCGGGATACCGAACCGATCTCAGCAAAGAGGAATTTATTCATCAATTAAAAACCCTAGGAATCGTTCTAACGGGTCAGACTGGCGATCTCGCCCCTGCAGATGGAAAGTTGTACGCATTACGTGATGTAACTGGAACTGTCCAATCCATTCCTCTGATTGCTTCATCTGTAATGAGTAAGAAGATCGCCGCCGGTGCTCAGGCGATTGTTCTGGATGTAAAAGTTGGGCACGGAGCATTTATGAAGAATGTTCAAGAAGCCCGGGAACTTTCCAAACTAATGGTGGATATTGGTAAATTAAGCGGCAGGAAAGTGACTGCCCTTCTGTCAGATATGAATCAACCTCTTGGCATTGCTGTGGGGAATGCCCTTGAAGTCAAAGAAGCCATCAATACACTACACGGTTTAGGTCCTGATGATTTTCTTGAACACTGCCTGGTGGTTGCCTCTCATTTGTTAGTTCTGGGTGGAAAAACTGCGAACCTGGAAGATGCGAGGAGACTGGCTGAAAAGAGATTATCGGATGGATCTGCCTGGGAGATGTTCCGGAAACTGATCACCGCGCAGGGTGGTGATGTCAGCTATATTGACAACCCCGATAATTTGCCCCTCGCGCCTATCATTGAAATGGTGTACGCATCTGCTGATGGCAATATTGCAGAAATAAATGCCAGAATTGTAGGCGAGACAGCGGTAGTTATGGGCGCAGGCAGGGCAAAAAAGGGTGATGCGATTGATTTTGCGGTTGGATTAAGAATATTACACAAAGTGGGAGATCGTGTCAGCAAAGGCGATCCTCTATTTGAAATTCACGCTCGAACACCTGAATCGATGCATTATGCTAAGGATGAAATCTTGCGCGCGTTCTCCTGGTCTGCTGAACCTGTTGATCCATTGCCTTTATTTTACGATGTAATTCACGATTGATTTACTTTGACCATACACCAAAGGGTACCCATTTTATGGGTATCCTTTTTAATATACTCAAGGCATGATACTTGGAACGTTTATAATATGACAATGAAAAAGCGGTTGATTCTATTCATGCTCATTTTCAGTGCCAGCCTATTAATTACAGGCTGCCTGACCTGGCAAACCTTCCTCCAGACTGGAAGTATGATCATTTATTCCTACGCCACCGGTACAGCATTTGCCTTGACCCCACCCACCCAGACACCAACTCCAACCGCAACGGCAACCCACACCCCTACTAATACACCCACGCCCACAGCCACCCGTACCCCGACTTATACCTATACTCCCACCAATACACCAACCGAAACAGCATCTCCTACCAGTACTGAGACACCTGAACCAACCGCCACGCCTTATTACTTTATCGGTGCAGGTGATATCAGTATGTGTAATCGTTCTGATCATTACAATACTGCGCTGCTTCTGGAAAAATACCCGGGGGAAATTTTTACAGCGGGTGATAATAGCAATGATGAGGGATACGCCGAGGAATATAAAAATTGTTTTGCGCCATCTTGGGGACGTTTCTTCTCGCGAATTCACCCTGTACCCGGAAATCATGATTACCGGGTTAAGGAAGGCAAGCCTTATTATGATTACTTCGGAAAGAAGGCCGGGAAAAAGGGAGAGGGATACTATAGTTACGATGTCGGCCCCTGGCATATTATTGCCCTCAACAGCAATTGTGACTATGTCGGTTGTGGACCAGATTCAGAACAATATAAATGGTTGAAAAGGGACTTAAAAAATAATCCATCCCGTTGCACCATGGCTATCTGGCATCATCCCCGGGTCAGTTCCGCCCCCGAAGGCAAGGATAAAAGTGTGAAGCCTTTTTGGGACTTGTTATACGAATATGGCGCTGATGTAATCGTAAATGGTCACAGCCATATTTATGAGAGATATGCTCCCCAAAATCCAGACCTCAAGATAGATTATGAAAGCGGTTTGGTTCAATTCATTGTGGGTACCGGGGGAGCTTTCTTTGAGGATCTAAAAACCATCCAGGCAAATAGTCAAGCGAAAATCACCCAAACCCACGGAATTCTGGTTTTTGGATTGTATGAAGACCGATATGATTGGGGATTTTTACCCGTGGATGGTGTCAGCTTTTTTGATAGTGGCACTATGTATTGCCATTAAATCTCATATAACAGGAAAAAGATGAACACGAAATGGCTGGCATTAGTGATTCTTCTGCATCTGTTCGCAGGTTGTGTTAACAAACCTGATGATGAACCATCGGTACTTATAACAAACCAATTGCATACAACAACACCAATATCAATAATAACCAACGCTCCAGTACCTTCTCCATCTCAAACCAGCTTACCCACACTAGAACCTACGCTGACACCGAAACCCACGCCTGCTGTATTGCTTGGGGCAGGAGATATCAGCATTTGCGGACAGACTGGCGATGATGAGACAGCATTACTGCTGGAATTAGAGCAGGGAGAAATTTTCACCGCAGGCGACAATTCAAATGAAGATGGTCTAATGTATCAGTACCAGGAATGCTTTGATCCTTCCTGGGGCAAATTGATGGATCGGCTTCATCCCGTACCGGGAAATCATGACTATTATGGCGATGATGGAAAATCATATTACGAGTATTTCGGTGAGAGAGCAGGACTCGCCGGCAAAGGATATTACAGCTATAACATTGGTGCCTGGCATATCGTAGCTCTCAACAGTAATTGCGATCTTGTAAGTTGCAAACCAGATTCAGCCCAGGTAAAATGGCTGCGGGAAGATCTTGAAGCAAACACAACTCAATGCACCATGGCCTACTGGCACGATCCAATGGTTGGTTCTGCTATACATGATTATTATTATGGTGTATTCCCATTTTGGGATATATTGTATGAATATGGTGCAGAAATCATAGTAAACGGTCACAACCACATATTTGAAGTATTCTCCCCTCAAAGCCCGGATTTGAAAGCAGACCCGGAGAGAGGTATAACACAATTTATCGTAGGTACTGGTGGTGTATCTCATTATCCAATTATTGATATCAAACCCAATAGTGTGATTCGTGATAACACAACATTCGGAGTGATAAAGTTTAAACTTTACAAGGATCGTTAC
>Ga0228535_1003343_pt1 | contig 11826 bp, 10 predicted proteins | sample SJ1metagenome_FD_168457 | JGI IMG/M metagenome (GOLD analysis project Ga0228535, IMG submission 168457) | Enriched culture of PCE-dechlorinating microbial communities from Ithaca, New York, USA - SJ1 | ecosystem: Engineered > Modeled > Simulated communities (microbial... > Unclassified | place... | reverse complement strand
TCCCTGGGAGGAGCGTATGCCTTGATAGCCATCGGCTATACGCTGGTCTACGGCATCCTCCGGCTGATCAACTTCGCCCATGGCGATATCTTCATGATGGCAGGTTACTTCATGATCTTCTCGCTTGCCAGCTTCCCCTGGCCGGTGGCCATTGTCATCACGCTCGTAGTAACGACCGCGATGGGAATCGCCATTGAACGGATGGCGTACAAGCCGCTGCGCAGCAGTCCGCGCATGTCGATCATGATCAGCGCCATCGGCGTCTCCTATCTGTTGCAGAACCTCTCCACGTATTTGTTCACCGCCATTCCCCGCGGGTACCCGGAGATTCCCATTCTCAAGAGAATCTTCCAAATGGGAGAACTCTCCGCCTCCTTTGTCACCATCCTCACCCCGATGCTGACCATAATTCTGGTAGTCATCCTGATGGTACTGGTCAACAGGACCAAGACCGGTATGGCCATGAGGGCGGTGAGCAAGGACTTTGAAACTGCAAAACTTATGGGGATCAACATCAACAGGGTCATCTCGGTGACCTTCGCCATCGGCTCCTTCCTCGCCGGTGTCGGTTCCATTCTGTACTTTACCGACCGCATGTCGGTCACGCCGTTCTCCGGAACGCTTCCGGGCCTCAAGTGCTTCGTAGCCGCCGTATTCGGAGGAATCGGGAATATCCCCGGTGCCGTCGTAGGAGGCTTCTTCATCGGCATTGTCGAGACCCTGCTTGTAGCGCTGGGCTACTCAACCTTCTCCGACGCCTTCACCTTCTTCCTCTTGATCGTGATGCTGCTCGTACGACCGACCGGACTCTTCGGCGAAAAAACGGTGGAGAAAGTATGATCAAGATCAAACGAAACAACATCTATACCCTGGTCACGCTGGCGCTGCTGCTGGTCTTCCTCTACTGGCTCAACGCCAACCGCCTGCAGAACGGCATGCTTGTCTCGGTTCTGCAGAAGGGAGTCATCCTGGCCTTGGTCGCCGTCTCGATGAACCTGCTCAACGGCTTTACCGGGCTGTTCAGTCTCGGACAAGCCGGCTTCATGTCCATCGGCGCCTATACCACTGCAATCCTGCTCATCCCGGTCCAGAACCTCGACGGTGTGTATTACATGAACGGCGTACACCCTGCAATACGCGCACTGAAGGAGGTTGTTGCCTCCTCTCCCGAGTTCGTCAGGATAGTATTCCCCTTCATCGCCCTGCTTTTGGGTGGACTGCTGGCAGCCTTTGCAGCAGCCATCGTCGGCGTCGCAGTACTTCGGCTGAAAAGCGACTACCTGGCCATCGCAACGCTGGGCTTGTCGGAGATAGTACGTGCAATCTTCTCTTCGCCGCAGTTCGACCAGATAACCAACGGCTCCTACGGCCTGAACAAGATCCCCAACTTCCCCCCGATGCTCTGGGGAGCCATACCTTCTCTTATTACACCGTTCATTGTCGTAGCCTTCTGCATTATTTTCATCATGCTGCTGATCAAGAGCTCCTATGGAAGAGCCTTCAAGGCGATCCGCGAGGATGAAATCGCAGCCGAGGCGATGGGAATAAACCTGTTCAAGCATAAGTCGATGAGCTTTATCATCAGCTCCTTCTTCTCGGCTGTCGCAGGCGGACTGCTTGCCATGTACATGCGCTCGATCGAGGCGAAGACCTTCTCCATCACACTGACGTATGACATTCTTCTGATCGTCGTCATCGGAGGAATCGGAAGCGTCACCGGTTCGGTGCTCAGCGCCTTCCTGGTGACAGCAGCGAAAGAGTGGTGGCTGCGTTTCTTCGATCAGCCACTTGTCATCGGCTCCTTCGAAGTCCCGCTCTTCCGCACCGGCTTCCGTATGGTTATATTCTCCATCCTGCTGATGATCGTCGTCCTGATCTACCGCCGAGGCCTGATGGGAACCAATGAGTTCAACTGGGATCGAATCATCAATCGATTCAAGAAGAGAAAAGGAGGCCAGGCATGAGTGACATCCTCCTGAAGACCGAACACATCACGATGCAGTTCGGCGGCGTGGTGGCCGTCGATGACTTGAACATCGAAATTCCCAAGGACAAGATCACCGCTCTCATCGGCCCGAACGGTGCCGGCAAGACGACCGCCTTCAACGTCATCACCGGCGGCTACCAGCCATCCAACGGTAGGGTTACCTTCGACGGAATGGTCATCGGTGAGAACTATCCCCGTACGAAGATGAAGAAGATCTACAACGGTACCTACAAAACACCGTTTGCGAAGCAGGTGGTCAACACCCCGGACAAGATTACGCGCCTGGGTATGGCACGTACCTTCCAGAACATCCGTCTCTTCAAGGACCTCACGGTCTTTGAGAACGTCCTGATCGCAAAGCACTGCCATATCAAGGCAGGGCTTTTCTCCTCGACCTTCCGCCTTAATAGAGAGGAAGAGCTGAGGATGCATCAGGATACCGAGGCGCTCTTGGAGAGGGTGGGGCTGCTTGGCAGCCGCGATGAGAAGTCCTCATCGCTTCCCTACGGCAAGCAGCGCAGGCTGGAGATCGCCCGCGCTTTGGCAACCGGGCCCAAGCTTTTGTTGCTTGATGAGCCGGCGGCAGGTATGAACCCGAAGGAAACCGAGGAGCTTTCACTGTTTATCAAGGAGATCAAGGACTCGTTCAAGCTGACCGTCTTCTTGATCGAACACCATATGAACCTGGTCATGGATATCTCGGACACCATCTATGTCCTTGACTATGGCAAGACCATAGCCCAGGGAACACCGGCAGAGGTGCAGAACGATCCTGCCGTCATCAGGGCATACTTGGGGGTGGATGAAGCATGAGTGTATTGGAAATCCAGGACTTGAAAGTCTGTTACGGTGGTATTGTGGCCCTCAACGGCATCTCCTTCTCTGTCGATGAAGGGAAGATCGTCACCCTCATCGGAGCAAATGGTGCTGGTAAGTCCACGACCCTTCGTTCGATCATGGGCTTGGTTCCCATTACCAGCGGGACCATCACGTACAACGGTGTGAAGCTCAACGGCATGGACACCCGTAAGATTGTGGAAATGGGCTTGGTGCTGGTTCCCGAAGGCCGCAGGGTCTTCCCGAACCTCACGACGCTTGAGAACCTGAAAATCGGGGGGTACCTGCAGGACAAAGTCCATGAGCAGCAGAACCTCGAGCGGGTCTATGAACTCTTCCCGCGCCTGAAGGAACGCCATTGGCAGCTTGCCGGAACGCTCTCCGGCGGCGAGCAGCAGATGCTGGCCGTCGGAAGGGCCCTGATGGCCAATCCGAAGATGATCATGATGGATGAACCGTCCCTCGGCCTTGCCCCTCTGGTGGTCAAGGACATCTTCTCCATCATCAAGAAAATCAACGAGGCCGGCGTGACCGTCCTGCTCATCGAGCAGAACGCCAACGTCGCCCTGAGGACCGCTCACACCGGTTATGTCATGGAGACAGGGAACATCACCCTCGCAGGGCCGGGCAAGGAACTGCTGGAGAACGAGGCCATCAAGGTCGCCTACCTGGGCAAGTCCAAGTAAGGAAGATCTTCAATCAAAGAGTGCATAAGACAAGGAGGGGGAGACCCCTCCTTGGTGTGTGAATACGAAGCTCAGAATTTATCAGGACAAGGTAATGTATTGATGCACAATGCTTGTGAAAGTGTTTCAAGGTGAGTCTTGAGATACTTTAGTGCCCCCTGTAATAATAAATCTGATACTTCGTCAGCAGGAACTTGCTCTGGAGATGAAAAGAAAATTCTGATCTCCAATGTGAGAAACGGTTCCTTACTTTTATCGGAAGAGGCGCTATAGGAAAATCCAACGACATAGGGATCAGTTGATTGTGCATCAGGTATGCCTACTTGTGCTGATAGACCTACAGTAAGGGCAGTAAAGTCATCAATATCATGCAGGTCTGCTTTAAGAGTATCAACAATCAAGTTCTGGTATAGAAACATATTTTACCGCCTTAATAAGGAAGCCTTAAGATTTTTGTATCGTATTTTTGTTCAACCGAGAACCAATAACCTTTTTTGGGATGAGGAAAATTCTTTCTCTCAAATCTTGTATTGCGGTTTAAGGCTGTCGAACATGCAATCGGACCGATTTGAATCCTATATACAGGAACCATAATCTTTGGAATGTGGAAAATTTTATAGGATCTGCCAGCTGCATGCTGTTCCTGCTGTAATCGCAAGACATACTCCTTGAAGTCATCTTGATTCAGCTCAAGATACACATCCTTTTGCGGCAATATTTCAATTGGGAATTGCTCACATTCATAAAATTCGCTTGAATCGGATTGTTCCGGCCACTTGCAGTACATTTTTCTTGTGCCCTTTGCCGTGAGCAAGGTGGAAAGGGTGGTTGAATCGCTGATAAGACTGATCAAATCGGCAGTAGTTGCTTCTACTACAAGCCACTCATAGTCTGGAAGCCAACTGACGCAGGCACAAAGATAATGATTGCCCATTGTATCGAGCAAACTGAACACCAAGGGCAGTGTGTTATACGAGAGAAACGTTCGGTCTAATGAGAGATTGCCCCATGGGCTGTTTTTGAAATACTCTCCAGAATGCTCCATTATACTACCTCAAAATCTGTGAAAGGGGCCATTCCTGCAAATATCCACCAATCAACATGCGAATTCCCTTTCTTGACAGACCAATCATTCGTATGTGCCCAAAGACCTGTTCCCCTACGGATAATTCCAGCTGCCAAGGAGGCTGGAGGCTGGTGTTTTTTTAGCAAGCACAACGTTTTATGTGCATCCTCTCTTATAGTATAACAAGAAACAGACCAATCCGCCAAGCTTATGGATGTAATACGGGTGGCTGCATATCTGGCCTTGTTTCTATCTTCTAGAATTGAGGGAAGGAAAAATGCCTGATCAATAACCCCTGTAATTGCGATTCTATACACTATGTCACTTGTTTCGAAGTGCAACGCTGCGGGCTGTTTTGCATAGAGTGCAAGTAATGATTCGAATGGAAAGGCATTTGGGAATAGCTCTCTATATTTAATAAATTCTTGCATACAAACAATAATGCTGCATTATCATGAAAAGTCTATTCCCTTTGCGGGGGAGTATGATGTCGAAAGAATACTCACTGAAAGACGTACATTGTGTGCATCCTGAATTGATCGTCAAGCCGAGTGTGCATAAGACAAGGAGGGGGAGACCCCTCCTTGGTGTGTGAAGCGGGAACTTTTTAAAAATCTAACTGAAATTACTGTTTTATGTAAATTTTGATTAAAATCTCTAATATTAGAAATAATTAATGAAATTAGATTGAAAACTAAGCAAAAAATTTTAAAAATATAGAAATTAAGAAAATTTTAATGAAATTTTTATAAATCCTTGCTATACTTTGAATGGATACGTGTACAAGGAGAAACAGCATGACAACAGCAGACTTGAAAGCCTTGATTGAGCGTGTAGCAACTTTCCGAACTGAATCACAGACACTGGAAGTGAAGGCGGCACATGAGGGGAATCTCTACAACTCCTTGTCAAGTTTTTCCAATCAGGATGAAGGAGGAGTCATTCTTTTTGGTCTTGACGAGTCAAAGGGATTTGCAAAGGTCGGAGTCTACGACCCCTTTGATCTACAGAATAAGATTGTCGAGCAATGCAACGAGATGATTCCCAAAGTGAGGCCGCTCATTTCCCTGTACGAAGAGGATGGAATGTATTTTCTGAGTGCAGAAATCCCTGCAATCGATAGTGTCGACCGACCATGTTATTACGCTGGAAAAGGAAGGCTGAAAGGTTCCTATATACGAGTAGGACAATCGGATGAACCAATGACTGAGTATGAGATTTTCAGTTATGAAGCGTTCAGAAAGAAATACCAAGAAGACATTCGCCCCGTTCAGAGAGCGAATGATGCTTCACTTGATAAGGATGCCTTGCAACGGTATCTTCTGAAACTACGCCAGAACAAACCCAATCTCTCAAGGCTGGATGACCAGCAAATATTGAACCTGATGAGCATGATTGTCGATGGAAGGCCGTCAATAAGTGCGATATTGCTTTTTTGCCCTTATCCACAGGCATACTTTTCTCAATTGGCCATTACTGCCATTTCAGTTCCAGGGACTATGATGGGCGATACCTCCATGTATCATGAACGATTCATCGACAACAAGCGCTTGGAAGGAAGCTTGGAGGAGATGCTTACAGGCGCACTCACATTCATCATGAACAATATGAAAGTAAGCACGATTGTTGACCCGGCCACAGGAAAGCGTACCGATAATGCCGAGTATCCGATGGTTGCTGTCAGGGAAGCACTGCTGAACGCCTTGGTTCACAGGGACTACAGCATGCATACCGAAGGAATGCCCATCCAGGTAATTATGTATACTGATCGGATGGAGGTGAAAAACCCCGGCGGATTGTATGGCCGTTTGACTGTCGACCAGCTTGGAAAGGTTCAGCCGGATACGCGCAATCCTGTTCTGGCAACCACCATGGAGATTCTTTCGCTGACAGAGAACCGCTATTCAGGCATTCCAACCATCTACAGCTCGATGAGGGAAGCAGGAAATCCGGATCCCGTATTCGATTCATCACGCGGCTTTTTCACCGTTACCTTGTATAAACGGGCTTTCTTGGAGGACCACCACAGATCCATACCAAGTGAAGACATCTCTGCTATTGAGCACTCGATTCTGGTATTCTGCAAGGTTCCAAGGACCAGGGCCGAACTGGCTGCTCACTTCAGCTTTAAGTCAGTTTCGTACTTCTATTCGAAACATGTGCTTCCTTTGGTGGAGAGAAACCTGTTGGTCATGGGTAACCCCGATCGTCCGAAGAGTACGAATCAAACCTATACAACAGCTTCATCCTTTCATTGAAAGGCCTCTTCTCACACCTCGTTCACAAACGCCCCATTACGGACAAGGGTGCTGATGCACAGCATCGCCGAGCCTATGACGCCGATGCTGTCACCGAACTTGGTGACATTCACATCGAAGTCGCTCTTGATCCAAGGCGTTGCCTCGGTGATGATGGCGCGCCTGATCGAGTCGACGTACTGCAGACCGAATTCACACAGGTTACCCCCGAGCACCACCGCCTTCGGGTCGTAGAACACAACAAGGCTTCCCACCATCGAGCCGATGGTGTGGGCGCTCTCGTCCACCATCTGGATGACCTGGCTGTCACGGCGCTTGATGGCCTCCTTGAGATCGGAAAACTGCAGATACCCCTTCTGTTCAACCACCTTCTGCAGAAACGTATTCTGCTTGGTGTGTGCCAAGAGCTCGGCTCGTTTGAGCAAGGCTCCGCCACCGGCTATAGCCTCAAGGCAGCCTACTTTTCCGCACTTGCACTGCTGCGTGTTTCCATCGACGCGCATGTGCCCGATATTGCCGCTCATACCGCTGTTGCCCCGATAAATGCAACCCTGCATGATAAGGCCTGCACCGATGCCGGCTCCGAGCTTGACAAACAGAATATCCTTGCCCCGATACTGGTCCGACAGGAAGGCCTCTCCGAAGGCCATGGTATTCACTTCATTGTCCACAAAGACCGGGCAGGAGTAGAGCTTTGACAGCTTAGGTCCCACCGGATAGTGGTGCCACCCGGGCATGAACGCAGGGTGTACCGCATATCCACCGGCAAAATCAACCGGGGAGGGGAGTCCCACCCCGATGCCGAGGATATCGGTCACTCTTTCGGCCAGTGACTGTTGCAGAGCTTCTATCGCATGGGAAATCTGCTTGAGAATGGCATCGGGGCCATCGATGTAGTCGATGGTGATGCACTGTTCTTCCAGCAGAGTGCCCATGATATCACAGGCCCCTACTGCACAGCAGTCGGCATCCATCTCGATGCCGATGAACAGGCCGCGGTTCTGATTGATGACCAGGCTCTTGCGCTTGTCCTGGCCCTCGACGGGTTTCTCCAAGAGAATCCCGTCTTCAAGCAGCTTGTCCACATTGGCGGTGATGGTACTGCGTGAGAATCCGCTGAGCCTGCTGAGCTCGGCCCGGGTAATGGTTTTTTCGTTCCATACAAGCTGGATAATGGTATGGATGGCAAGATTTGTAGAGCTGTCGGTGATTCTTTTCATACGCCCAGCATACTGCAAATTTGTGAGACACAACAGATATGATTGAACTAAATTGTTCGATTGTCGAACAATTAATTTGACAAACAATGAGGCCGACCCTATGCTGAATCTGTATCTGGTATAGGGCATCAGGTTGCACATAATCCAGGAGGGAAACAATGGAGCCTATTCGTGTAGCACTGCTTGGGGCAGGAAGTAGGGGAAGGCATGTGTATGCGGACTATGCACAAGCACATCCCCAGGAAATGAAGATTGTTGCGGTTGCAGAACCCAACGATGTCAAACGACAGTGCATCGTTGATGAGCATGGCATAGAAAAATCCTATGCAGTCAAGGATTGGCGTGACTTGTTTATCTCCAAGCAGAACTTCGATGCAGTGGTCATCGCCACCCAGGATTCGATGCATCGGGATGCAATTCTTGCAGCCATCGGCAAGCAGTACCACATTCTTTGCGAGAAGCCCATCGTCACCACCTTGGAGGACAGCAGGACGATAGCAGAGGCCGCCAAGGATTTCTCAAAGGTATTCGTCATCTCCCATGTACTTCGCTACTCCCCCTTCTTTACCCGCGTCAAGAAGTTGATCAGGGATGGGGAACTGGGAAGACTCATCGGCATCGAGCTGGATGAGTGCGTCGGACACATTCACATGTCCCACAGCTTTGTCAGAGGCCACTGGAACAACAGCAACACCTCGGCTCCCATGATTCTTGCCAAGAGCTGCCATGACATGGATATCCTGCTCTACCTGGCCGGCGCCGACTGCACGTCGCTCAGCTCCTACGGCGATCTCTACCATTTCAAGGAAGAGAATGCTCCGATCGGCGCTCCGCTTCGGTGCACCGACAACTGCTCTCACTACGAGGCATGCCCGTATGCGGCACAAAAAATTTACCTTGGAAAAAATACCGCATGGCCGGTGAATGTCATAACCACGGACCTCTCGGTCGAAGGCAGGCTGAAAGCCTTGCAACAAGGCCCGTGGGGTCGCTGTGTCTACCACTGCGACAACAATGTGGTGGACCATCAGACGGTGAACGCACAGTTTGCAAACGGCGTCATCGCCACCTTCACCATGAGCGGGTTTACCATGACAACCCATCGTGGCCTCAGGCTGATGGGTACCCAGGCCGAGTTGATCGGAGATATGGAGAAGGGAATCATTACGATCAACTACTTCTCTTCACGGGATAAGAAAACCATTGAGATAGAAACCACCCGCGAGGGGCACAGCGGCAGTGACGAGCTGTTCGTCGCCGACTTTGTCCGCTTGGTACGCTCGAACAATACCAGCGGTGAAACAAGTGTTGGATCGTCGCTTCAGAGTCACTACATGGCCTTCGCCGCCGAGGCATCCCGTCTCGCCGACGGAAAGCGCATGCAGGTCGCCGACTTTGGTAAACTGCAATAAGGAGCATACAGCATGTTGCGAATCGCATTACTAGGCTGCGGCACGATGGGAAGCACCCATGCCCACGCCTACACCTCCCTAGGGGAGGCAAAGGTGGTTGCCGTCTGTGACATCCGCCTTGAGAAGGCAGAGGCCCTTGCATCACTCTTGGGCTGTGTTGCCTATACCTCCTATGAAGCGATGAAAGAGAAGGCCGATTACGAAGTGCTGGATGTGTGTCTGCCCACCTATCTGCATTGCCGATATGCCACAGACGCCATGCAGGATGGAAAGCATGTGTTTTGCGAGAAGCCCATCGCCCTTAATCTTGAGGATGCCGATTTGATGGTTAAGACAGCAAAAGAATGCGGCGTCACCTTCTCCGTCGGCCATGTGCTGCGCTTCTTCCCCCAGTACCAGGCTGCAGTTGCTCAGATCAAGGCCGGCCGCATCGGAACGCCTGCACTTTTAAGGACTACACGAAACCAGGCCTTTCCCGGCTGGAGCTGGGAGAACTGGTATCAGGATATTACAAAAAGTGGAGGGCCGGAAGTCGATTTGGCCATCCACGACTATGACTGGTTGCTGTACAACTTTGGTTCGGTGAAACGTGTCTATGCAAAGAACCTTGGCACCGGTCACCCAAAGCAGATGCATACGCTGGCCATCCTGCGGTTTGCAAGCGGGGCGATGGCACATGTGGAAGCGAGCTGGGCGCTGCCCAAGGGAATCGAGTTCCGCACCACTTTTGAGTTGGTGGGAACCAACGGTCAGCTCTGCTACGACTCCAGCCGCGATTGTCCGCTCAAGACACAGTTGGGCAGTGACGAGGAGGCTTCGCTGTTCTATGACAACCCTCTCAGCGATGAGATGAATCCCTACCGTGCAGAGCTGAAGGCTTTCCTGCATGCCGTAGAACACAAGACGGAGCCGGTTGTTACTGCAGCCGAAGCTATTGCCGCGCTTCAGGTTGCCTTGGCGGCCAAAGAATCGGCCCACAGTGGAAAGGTGGTGCATCTATGAAAGAACTGCGAATTGGAGTTGTGAGCTTTGAGCACATGCATGCCCAAAGCTACACCCAGGAACTGGTGAAGTACTCCGAGGTAACCTTGGTAGGTATAGCCGATGAAAATGAGAAGCGCGGCAGGGAAATGGCTGCAACATTTAAAACCAACTATTACCAGAGGTATGAAAGCTTGTTGGAGCAACAGCTTGACGGGGTGGTCATCTGCACCAACAACCGCGACCATGCAAAGGTCAGCATAGCCGCTGCGAAGAAAGGCATCCATATCCTGGTTGAGAAGCCGTTTGCAACGACGATTGCCGATGCACATGCCATGCTTGAAGCGGCAAGGGAAGCAAACGTTCAAATAATGAACGCATTCCCGATGCGCTTCAATCCCAACGTGATAGCCGCCAAGAAGAAGATTGATGCCGGCTTGATCGGGCAGGTGCTTACCATCACCTCGATCAACCACGGCAAGATTCCCGGTGGTTGGTTCATCGACCCGGCCTTATCCGGCGGTGGGGCTGTCATGGACCATACCGTGCACTTGGGGGACTTGATCCGCTGGTTCACCGGCTCTGAGATCAAGAGCGTGTTCTGCGAGAGCGGCGAGCTCTTGCACCATAAGGGCATTGATGACACCGGCTTGGTGATGATCGAACTGAACAACGGGGTGTCCGCCACCATCGATTGTTCCTGGGCGCACCACACCAACTATCCCATCTGGGCCCAAGTCGATATGCAGATCATCGGCTCGAAGGGCGTGATCGAACTGAAGGCTTTCGCCCAGGTGCTGCACCTGGACGACCAGGCCAACCAACGTTTTGAGGATATCGGGTGGAATGAGACAGGGGATGAGGGTCTCATCAAGGAGTTTGTCCAGGTATGTGCAACAGGAAGGACTCCGTTGGTTACCGGCCTCGACGGGCTCAGGGCCCTTGAGATAGCCCTTGCCTCCTATGAGTCGAGCAGGACCAATGAGGTGGTAAGCCTTACAATATGAAGTTGTTTACAACACCGGGGTGGCAATCGCCACCCCTTGTTGATACAACGAGTTCTGGAATCATGAAATGTGCTTGTTTGTATGCCCATTCCGTTTTTTTTCGACGCCGGTATCTTCACTTTCAAGTCCTGACTACTTACCGTCTTCGCTCGCCAAGCTACAGGTTGCGTCTCTATGTAGAGCGATAAACACCTCAGGCTCTTATCCATGGATAGTGGGTACAACACGACGCAAGGGCCTGCCGTCACAGCAAAGAAAACGACGTTGAGTTAAGATTTCTCAACGTCGGAAGGCATGTCTTCAGTTACCAGGATGGAAGTATTTACTGAGCAGGGTTAGTCACCGTTGATTGGTCGATGTCTATTCGCGTTT
>Ga0228535_1003340_pt1 | contig 11836 bp, 12 predicted proteins | sample SJ1metagenome_FD_168457 | JGI IMG/M metagenome (GOLD analysis project Ga0228535, IMG submission 168457) | Enriched culture of PCE-dechlorinating microbial communities from Ithaca, New York, USA - SJ1 | ecosystem: Engineered > Modeled > Simulated communities (microbial... > Unclassified | place... | reverse complement strand
CAAAAACTAATTGAAATCCTTTGAAAAATGCCGTTTCCAATGTGTCCTTAAGCTTTTCAGGGATTTTATCCTGCACTTTATCCATTACAGGAGTAACTTTTGACTTTATGAGCTTATTTTCCTTTTTATTTAAAATTTTTTCTTCTTTTTTGTTAAGTCGCTTAAATTGCCTGCTCAGTTCTTTAGACATAAAAACCACCTTCTATTTCTTAATATTTTAAATTCCCAAATAAGCAATAAATAATTCTAAAATATAGAACATCAATATTATTCATATAAATTTAACTTAAGCATACTATATGAGTACCCAATTTTATGTATGGGTAATAATATAACAAAGTATTTTCATAGTTTAATAAATCCAAGATTTTATAGTGATTTATAAATGAATAGAGGTGTAATCCATGCTCAAATTCATAAAATTTTTATCAATAGCTTTTACTATTACAAGCTTATTAGTTGCATGCAATAAGCTTGATTATTCTAGCGATATGGCTTATATAAAAACTCAAGAAAATATAGATTTTTTTATAGTTCCAGATATTCATCACTTTTCAAAATCAATCTACGATGACAAAGAGGCTTTTCAAAATTTTCTTGCAACTAGCGACGGAAAATTGATTAAATACAGCACAGAAATAATAACTAGCATCAAAGAAGATATAAGAAAAGAACAACCTGATTTTCTTATTCTTCCTGGAGACTTAACAACTAGTGGAGATAAAGAAAGTCATATTGAGCTAGCAGAATTACTTAATGAAATAGAACAAATAGGAACTCAGGTTTTAGTCGTTCCAGGAAACCACGATATAGAAAACCCATGGTCTAGAAAATTTATAGGCTCTGATGTCATAAAAACGGACAATATTTCATCTAATGACTGGAAAGATATTTATTATCAATATGGATACAGCCAAGCAATATCAACAGATAAAAGTTCTGCAAGCTATTTGGTTGCTGCCTCTGAAGATTTGTGGATTCTTATGCTCGACTCCACAATTTCTAATGAAAAATCAAAAAATCTATATCCTATTAAAGGTGGAGAACTTTCAAAAAATACTCTTACTTGGATAAATAGCTGTAGTGAACTAGCAAAAAAAAATAATGCAAAACTAATGGCAGTAATGCATCACAATCTTCTTGAGCACAGTCAAATTTTCAATGATAACTATACAGTAAACAACAAAGACGAAGTTTTAGATAGCTTTATAAATGCCAATATTGACTTAGTACTTACTGGGCACATCCATATCCAAGATATCAAATCATTTACAAAAAATGAAACTACAATTTATGACATTGGAACTAGCAGTGCTCTTGTTTATCCCAATCAATATGGAACGCTTAAATTCAGTCCAGCTAACGGCTATACTTATAATACAAAAGGCATCAATCTGGATATATTAGAAACTGAATTCGATAAAGAAGCCTTTAAGAATTATGTTCTACGTTCATTCATGGAGCAATGCTGCAATCAGTATAAGGATTGCCTAGCTGAGCTAGATGAATTAAATGATGAAGATTTGGAGAAAGCTTATAGTATTATAGTTGAAATGAATAAAATGTATTTCTCTGGTTTTAGAAATAATGCCTTAATTAATATCACAGCTTCTGAAGGCTTTAGTATTTTAAAAAATGTATCAAGTTGCTTTGCCCAGGAATATGTTCTTAGCATGCTAAATGATGAGTTCGAAAACAACAATACTTTATTTATTCCTTTTTCCAATTGAATCTGTTCTTTTTTTCTTTTTCTTTGCAATGGAATAACCAAAGGTACCCAGTGAATTTCCAAGTCCATAGTAGGTTCCATGAGAGTAGCAAATCGGGTTTGCTTGCGAAAGATTGAATTTCCCTTTTGCATCTAGATATTTTTCGTCAACATGAACACCTAAAACTTCAGCCATAAACATATGATGAGAACCTAAATCCTTAATTTCTATTACCCTGCACTCGATATTAACAGGACTTTCTTCAATCATAGGAGCACTCACAAAATCTCCTTTTATAGGTGTAAGTTTATTAATTTTGAATTTATCAAAATCTCTACCAGATTTCACTCCGCAAAAGTCAGTTTCTTTTGCAAGCTTATCAGTTGTTAGATTAATCACAAACTCCTTACTGTCTTTAATCAGTTCATAGGAATATCTACTAGGTCTTATTGAAACATATACTAATGGAGGATTAGTACAGATAGTCCCTGTCCAGGCTATAGTAATAATATTTGGACGCTCCATATTACCACAGCTTACCATAACTGCCGGTAGTGGATACACCATATTTCCAGCTTTCCATAATTTTTTTGACATATATATTATCATCCTTTTCAATTTACTTTATAAAACCTAGGTATACCAAATATATGATAAATATAAAAAAGCATTAAAAAACTATAAATCTCTTAATGCTTTTTTTAACATTTGTTTTCAATAACAACATTAATTTAATTGCACTTTATTAAAGTTGTTATCCCCATAAATCACTAGCATCACTAGAGCTTCTATTGATTTTCGAGAAATCTGTTTTAATAAAAGAGTTTGTAGATAGTAGTAAAAAAATCAGCCCTATTCCTACAATAATAAAAAAAGACATAAAAGGAGTAACAATAAACCCATTTACATCAATTACTAGTCCTTCATTTGCAAGCTCGATAGTTGATAAATGAGTTTTTTCTAATACTATCATCCTAAAAAAGGCTGTCGCATATGTCATAGGATTAAGATATGCTATATATTTTAAAGAGGTTGGAAGCATTGATATAGGAATATATGCTCCTGACAAAAATGTCAACGGCATTGTCACTGCAGTTTTAACTATTTGGAAGGTTTGGCCACTTCTAACTATCGTCGCTAGATATAACCCTACACCAGAAAATACAAGCCCAACGCAAATCATAGCTAAAAGAACAAATACAGGGGTAGTCCACGATGTAAATCTAATGCCTACAAAAAAACCGATTATTAAAATCATAAGTCCTTGTACAGTCGATACAGTGGCCGCTGATAAAAGCTGTCCTACTGCTACAGCAATTCTTTTGGCTGGTGAAACCAAGACCTCCTTCATAAATCCGCTTACCATATCGTCAACAGTCGATGAGGCAAGATTTAATGAGCTCTCAAACACTGTAGCTATTATTACTCCAGAAAGCATGTAAGTAATAGGGTCCTCTATAAAATCATTTTTAAATATAGCTCCAAAAACATAAACGAAAAAAAATGGAAATAAAAGCGAGAAAACAAGTCCTGTCCTATTTCTCACAAAGGCTTTGAGTCCTCTCTTCCACAATGCATATACTGTATTCATATTATGCATCCTCCCTAATTGTTTTGCCAGTTATTTCTATGAAAACATCATTAAACGTCCCTTTTTTTATCTCAATATCGGTGATGTTATCTTTTTGTAAGCTTAAAACCTGTAATAGTTGATGGATGTTTTCTGCATCTACCTTGTAATATCCCTTTTTTTTCACAAATTCTAGCTTATGCTTTTCAAGTAAAGTTTCTAGCTCAGCTTCATTCTTGGCATTTATATATGCTTTATCTTTTGTAAACTCTTTCTTTAAAGCATATGGAGTATCATGGGCAACTATTTTGCCTCCATCAATTATAGCTATCTTGTTGCATATCTCAGCTTCCTCCATATAGTGAGTAGTAAGAAAAATAGTGATATTCCTTTCTTTTTGAAGCTTCAAAATATACTCCCATATATGAGCTCTAGTTTGAGGATCCAGTCCAGTAGTAGGTTCATCTAAAAACAAAACCTTTGGATAATGAATCAATCCTCTTGCAATTTCTACCCTGCGCTTCATCCCACCTGATAAAGCTCCTACTAATTTTTTTCGCTCATTTAATAAATCCACTAGAGTCAAAACAAAGTGCATCCTTTCTTCTACTTCATTTTTGGGAATATTATAGAAAACACAATGCATTTTGAGATTTTCTTCAATTGTCATCTTCGAATCAAGAGTAGAGTCTTGAAATACAACTCCTATAGATGCTCTTACCTCATCCTTTTGAGTAGATACATCTTTTCCATCAATTAAAAGCGTCCCTGAGGTCTTTTCAAAAATAGTACACAGGGTATTTATAGTTGTGCTTTTCCCTGCCCCATTTGGGCCTAAAAAAGCAAATACGCTACCTTCCTCTACTGTAAAGGAAATATCATCTACAGCTATGAAATCACCATATTTCTTTGTGAAATTCTTTACCTCTATTATTGGTCTCATTTATATTTTTACCTTCTCCAATCTATTTTGTAGCAATTCATAAACATAATATACCACATATCTGATATAATAAAACTTTATGAATTAAATCAATTGTTAAAATCCAAGAAAGATTAATGATAAGCTTTATCTTGTCTTAAAATAAAAATTCCACCCTGTTAACCAATAGGGCGGAATTCTTATTTAGTATTTCTAAAAAATGTCATATTTTTCTATTTCAAAAACTGATTAAAAGCCTTCTCCCAATTAATCGTATATTACATTTTTCCCTTCATCGCTTAATTTTTTTAAAGCTGAAAGCATATTATTTATTTCTTCATCAGAATGTCTTTCCCATGAGCTGAGTTCAGCTATTATTTTCAAAGGATACTTAGACCTGTAGGAACGTGTTGGATTTCCAGGAAATTTTTTGTCAGTTAAGTTTGGGTCATTTTCAAATTCCCCTAGTGGTTCTACTAGATAGATTCTTTCTTTTGAATTAGATTTCGCTAATTCAGCACCCCATTTAGCTGCATCTAATGTCGCAGTAAAATATATATAGTTAGATTTTTTATTTTGGTAATTTGATAAATTATTTGGTTTTAACAAATCTCCAACGTTCAGTTCCGCTTTAGTACCATGAAAAAATGGTCCCTTATCTATAACAACACTATTCAAATTGATTCACCTCTTATATTTTTAATTTGCATATACCATTATAGTACTGAAAAGACAAACAAAGTAGACTATAAAGAATTTGCAAATTATAGTATAATTAAAGCAAAGGAACAGAATCATACATATCCAAAACCCAATTTTTATATTCTGCTATATACAAGCTCAGCAAACTGTCCATATTTTTTTACTTCTTTCAAATAAAACCTCTTTAATGATTCTTTTTGCGAAAATAGTGGCACTCCATTTCCTAATAGCACTGGAGCAATTTGAATTATTATATTATCTACCATATCATTATCTAAAAGAGGAGCTAATAAAGTGTTCCCTCCAACTACCCAAATATTTTTATCAGGACTTATTCCCTTAACAAAATCAACCACATCTTTATTCACAGGAGTAAACCCCTCTACTGATAAGGAATCTGCATGAGTGAAAACATAATTTTTAGTAGTAGCATAAATACTGCTAACATTTTCTATAGTTTCAATTTCACTAAATGTCCTTTTTCCCATTAACGTAATATCCATGCTGCTATAAAAGCTTTCATAATCAGTTTCTTCTACAGAACCTGTCTGATAAAGCCAGTCCAAACTATGATTCTTGTCGGCAAGATAACCATCCATAGTGATGCAACCATAAAAAAATACACTCAAGATTAAACCCTCCTTTGAAAATATGCTTTTCTAAATATATTGAAAAAATATTACCATTCTATGATTCTTATTTTATCTATTTTGATTTTTGGGCAAAGACGCTTCACAATCAGTGCAAAACTTTTTATATGTCATTCTAAAAGGAAATTTCCAAATAGCTTATTCTTTGATTAGCCATTTCCTACTGATTAATTTTAATTCATCCTTAACCTATCAATATAATTTTCAAACAGAAAGACAAAATACACTAAATATTGTCTGTACTGGTATCCTCTGTTTCCATAATTACTATTTAAATTCAAACATACGCACAGTCTATACATACCTTGAGAAGAAAAAAATGATGTCGTGAAGGCTCATTGGTTCCTTGGTGGAAAGGTATTTTTCTCTGAATCGGATTGCAAAGTTCCGATTTTTTAAAACCTATCGCCACTCCTTGAGAATCAAAAGAGCATCAAATTTGTACGGCATACCATAGTACTGCTACAACTTTATCATTCAGTAAAAATTATGCGCAATAAAACTTTCAAACTTTTTGTGGTTTGAAAGCTTTATTCCGAACAATTATTCAATTGACATGCCGCTTTACTTATCTATAATTTCCTATCACGTTAAAAAGTGCTATTACAAGCACTCTTTAATGGAGTCAAACTTTAGAAGCGACACCTATTAATGCCACTTATATATTACCAATCGGTACTTTTATTCTATCCATCGCTACACAAACATTGTCTTTTACGATATAACATTCTACATAGTGATTTCCAATAAAACTTGAATCTTCTTCATTAATTGATACTTGTTTCGAGGTAAATAACTGTCCCCTAGCCTCATTGTAATCCCCTGTATAACTACAATCATTTTTTACCTTCCATACTACTTTATAAGGATGGTTTACATTTGTCCTATTAATGTAAAATCTTAATTTCATCCCTAATGGTATAGTTTGATTCTTTTTAAGTAAATTTGTGAGTTTGTATATTGTACTATTATTCGAGTTAGTTATATCACACTCTAACTCAAGATAACACCTTTCAACAACTGGTACTAAATCCTCAATATATTCTTCTGATATATCATAATAAATAACAGATTCATCTGATGAGCTATAGGATTCATTTAATGCTGATTTTTCTATCCCTTCATTCCAATAAGAATGATTAAATATCTCATTCCAAGCACCAAGAGCATCGCTTTCTTCACAATCTGAATAAAACAATACATCTAGTTTCCCTATATAGATATCAAGTCTATTTTTTAAATTATTTATTTTGATGTAATCAGACTCTTTCAGTAGAAGAGATTGAGAAGAATCGCTTGGATTATAGACCTCAAAATTCCAGTTTAGCCTATCTCTTATCTTTACCATATTATAATAAAGTAGCTCATCATATCTGTCATAGTCGACAAATGATTCATTTGCTAGCACTGATAGAATCAAGCCACCCGGCATATCCCAATAGCTTCTTGATTTTGCAAACATCTTTAAAAGTCTAACAAGTACTCTAAGTTTCTTTTCCTTTTCTTCATTATTTTCTACGAACCACTGTGTAATAGACCACGGGTTTCTTTTACGCCATTCACTACCACAATGTTCATATATATATTTACCTCCACAATTCTGGCTCTTTCTGTAAATCGCAAAATCTATATGGTACCCTTCAGCATATTGAATCCTAACACAGTTAGTCTTGAATTCTGGTTCAACATTGAACTGTTTGCACTTATACTTCAAAGCATTAACTACAATATTCTTTGTAGCCTTAGTCCCCTCAGGTAAATTATCCGAATCAAACACTATTGCTACATCGATGTCATAATCCTTTGAATCATTTTGAGTTACAGTGTACATAGCCATACTGCCTTGAACTACATCTTTTTTTAGCTCATAGCTTGTCTTATAATTCGTATTATATTCAATTAGACCATTTTTAAGTCTTTCAATATTAATATCTTTCTTATTCCTAAGATTTATCTGCTCTTTATTTTGCAATATTACATTCTTATGATAAAACTTCTTAAATTTTGAGTCTATATTATACATCATCTACCCCAATTAAAAATTACATTCTTTTTATCGTCACTTTTATGCAGTTTTATTCCCCATGAATACTTCGGCGTCTCTGTAGCAGTATGATTATGAACAAAAATATTCTTATCCATACGCTTCGATATAGAACTCCCTAGGATAAAGGCTAGCGATGGTTGACCTGAATAGAATATGTGGACATTATTAACCTCTCTATTATTTTGATTAATATTATCCATCAAATCTCTAAACTGGGTTTTATACTCCATAAGTTGACTTCTAGATACTATTGAATTCCTTTTAGGTTCTTCTAAACTTAAAGAGTAAATCCGTTTGAATGATACTTGTGTATCCAAAACATCACTATCACTAACAGGATATGTTACACCAATTTTTATAGCAACATTATCGCTACCACTCTCTAATATTTCTGATTCCATATTAATTAACTCTTGATACGGTTCTGTATTGTCATTAATTTCTGACCAACTAAAGTCATTCTGATTCCATTCAAAATATATTAGTGAAATTTTATCTGATATTTGATAACCAGCTAAAAAAGTTAGTGGTATATGTGCTAACGCCTTATATTTAACGTTCTCATAGTCCTCATTGTTCAGCATAACCGTTAATTCAGAGAACTTATCGTTCTGCATATCCAAAGCACTTTGAATTGAGTATAGTGAATAATCATCCATTTTCCTAACCTGATTAATCTCAATTACAGTATCTTTTGTACTTTTTTCAAAACTGACGTTACTCTCTATTGACGTATGTCTAATTTCTAACGCCTTCTTAACCTTATCTACTTTCTCAGACGATATCTTTTTATCTATAACAATCAAGCATACACCTAATAATATAACTAGGAAACCAATACAGACTAAAAAGAGATTGATAGATTCAATATATTGTATAACTTCAATTTCTGTCACTTCTTCAAACAGAGCTTGTGCGAATGGCAACCACACTGGTGATGATGCCCCGCCAATTATCGCAAGTCCTCCTACAATAAGTGCCTTAGCACAACGTATATACGCACTTCTTCCTAAGTAATCGATTATTTTGCCACCGAGGGCTATCAGTTTATCTAAAATTTTCTCATTCAATTTATATACTCCTCATCTTTTTTTCTAAAATTTGTATATTTATAGCATCTATATTATAACGCTAATTTCCAATATATGAAATTTACATGTTTTTCTATATCATTTAATGAAATTCAACAAAACTGCTCAAACCCCTCATAAAAAAATGTTTCCACAATCATAAAAAATCGACGAAACAACTATATCATCAAAAAGATATAATTAGTGCTAGACCCTCGTAGATTATCTACAAGGTAAAGAATAAATCCATTAATAAAACCACATTTAATACTAAAAGAAAACCAAACAGTAAGATATTGTTTGGTTCCTTAATTTATTAACTATCCCATTTTATTTCATCTAGCTCACTTATAAATCTTTGCCCAATTTCTGCCTCGACCATCTTGATAAAATAAGCTAATCCATATAAGTGACCTTCAAAATTAGATTTATCCAATCCTTGATTTTGTAAATTCTTATCAACACCAAATTTTTTTGAGTAGTATATTTGTTGTCTTAAATACTTTTTGGTTTTACTTGGTACACTTAATTTCTCATTCACCACCAAGCCTGTAACCATCTGTTTATGATACTGATAATGCACTCTAACCTTCTTTTCATTAACAACAAATTGCTCTTCCTTAATAATATGCTTAATCACTGGTATAAATTTAGCTATACCTTTTCTTCCTGAAAAAGTTATATCATCTGCATATCGTGTATAATCAGCTTCAATTTTATCGGCAAACGTCATCAAACGCCTATCGAGATTTTGACATATTAGATTTGAGATACACGGACTCGCAGGTGACCCCTGTGGCAAGACACCATTATATGTTGTTAATCCTGAAAATACCATTGCTAGATACCTAGTATATCCCATGTTTCTAAACAACCTATAGACTTGTATAAATTTAACATTAGGAAAAAAATCCTTTAAATCAATATTTATAACACAATCTTTTCCTACGTGTAACCTAGCATTGTCAACAATGGATTTATTATCAACAAATCCAGTCACACATGGTAAGCAATCATTAATTTTCAAAACATTATCGAGCAACCATCGTTGAATATACTTCAAATTTTCCGAAGGAGCACTTATTTCTCTAACACCGCCAGTTCGTTTAGGTATTAGAATATCGTTATATGACATGTCTGCTTTTATATAATATGAATATATTACTGCTACTTCTGCACCCATTAACGCGGCTAAATGTCTAGTGTCAAATATGACAGGCATATTATTGTCTATTAATTGCTGAGCATATTCAACGCACAAATCAATATATTCCCCATCATACTCTTCTTCTTGCATTCTAATTCTTAGCTCTTCAATATTCATATCAAACTCCTGATTACATCACCTACTGGATGTTTTCTTTTAACTGCCATAGCAATAGCTAATTCGCGACCTCGCGAATTAGCTATTGCTATGCAAACCGGTTTGTGGTTTGCATAGGAGAAAATAGCTTCACCGTTTTCTCCTACGTTAAGCAACATAGTGACTTTGTTTCACGGCCCAACGAATCGTTGGACAATTCTAGATGATGTAATCAGAGTTTAAAATCTATTGGAATAAACACTTTATCGAATCCTAACTTCTCCTCATGAATTCTTAATGTCATTGTGTCTCTTTGTAATTCTTCAAAAGTCGAATTTTGGAGACCTTTTTCTTCCAAAGCTTCGATAGCGCAATCAGTCAATCTATACAACCCTGACTCATATGTGAGCAAACCTTCAGCAATCATTGACTGCAATTCTCTCTTCAGTTGTTTTGTAGTAAAATCACACAGCTTACATATCTCTGATAATAAATACTCATCTTTGTACTCATTAAAATATATCATTATCAGCATTGACTTATAACTAATCATTCTTCTCCAACTCAGCTTTCTTTAAATTTTTCCTTATATTCTTCCTACTTTTCTTCATAAATGCTGGTTTATCATTATTTCTTGGAAACAATCCATTCCAATGGATTCGATTACACCAAAATGAACTAATAGTATTATTAGGAGTATTCCTAAAGAATGAGATTATAGCTTGACTATTATTGTATCCCATAATATTTTGGTTACCCTTACTCCAAAGTGACTCCTCAAATGCTCTTAATGCTAGCTCTTTTTGCTCTCTACTTGTAGTGAAAACTATCCCTTCATCAAATGCCTTCATGCTGACATTATGATAGATTATTTCACAATCAAATCCCTCAGTATTAAAAAAATCATTTAGCATATCTAGTGCATCACTCATCACTTCTATGCAAAAAATATAGTTTTTAACCTTTGACAATTTCTCTTTATTTTTCTCAAAAAACTTTTTTACAGTCTCACCAGTACCAATAATATCATCAAAGAAAATCAAATTTTCAATTTCATCCATATTTTCTACACTTAAATTATCAATACGATGTCCAAAATCGCTAGAGATATCACAATGTAATCTAAACTCTTCAAGTAATGTATTAGAGCTGTTTAATTTCGTATCATCCTCTACAACTGAATAAATCGTATATGAAGGATCGAAACGTCTTTCATCATTTATCATTGCATAAAATTTGTCAAATATTTCATTCACCTTGGCTCTTGAATAATAGTTGTAATGTTTAACTAATTCAATTAATATTTGACCTACTTCAGTATTATCGCCTAGTTGACTCAAAAATCGTCCTAATTTATTACTAAAATGTTCTGTTTTGCTATCAGTTCCCCAACGTTCAAGGCATTTAGCAGCAATTATTTGTATATCTGTTTTTGGTTTTGTCATTCTGCTAAACACTCCTTAATACCGTTAAACTAATTTTATTATAACTCTACATATTTATTTTTTCCATATTTTTCTAATGATTGTACTTTTAAATAAAAAAGATGGACCCCTTAGTATCCATCCTAGTTGATATGTCCCTAGTCTAGCTAAAAAATATATGCTTTATCGCTATTTGTACATTTGTTGATTATTTTAGTCTTTTTTCACGATAACCTTTTTGGTCAACACTAAACGCGGAAACTTAGTATTGCAAGGTATTTGAGCTATTTTGATTAACCTTTGAGAATTAGTGACACTATGGCTTCCACATGGCCCGAGTTGCCATTATTGATGTCAGCGTTCTTGGGAACAGGTCAACTGTTTTTTAGCGCTTTCACGGTATTTGGAAACATATCAACGATTTTATAGTTCTCGGGAA
>Ga0228535_1003339_pt1 | contig 11853 bp, 12 predicted proteins | sample SJ1metagenome_FD_168457 | JGI IMG/M metagenome (GOLD analysis project Ga0228535, IMG submission 168457) | Enriched culture of PCE-dechlorinating microbial communities from Ithaca, New York, USA - SJ1 | ecosystem: Engineered > Modeled > Simulated communities (microbial... > Unclassified | place... | reverse complement strand
TTACGGCACGATCCGGATGCGGAACCTTTACCCTCCTCTCCATTCGGAGGGTCCAGCCGGTGCTGCTACCGGGGTATTTTTAAGAAGTGGCGTTCGGGGCCGGGAGACCTCATGGTGCGGCATCATCAGGGATGAGGAATGGCCGTTCCGCATTCCGGGGCCAAAGACGCTATTGTCCCGATCCGGTCATGCTTCCACGCTTTACAGGTCCAGGGCGGAAAATACGGGCAGGTCAGACCGCCTTCCGGCGGTCCCGGAGAGGGCCGCAGGGCGGCAGCGCAGGAGGACGTTACTTATTACGGCGGTCGCGGTCGCAGTTGCCGTCACCGGCTCCGGCTCCGGACGATACCGGCCGGCGGCAACGGTTTTTATATATGCCTAATTTTCAGGTGGTTACGCGTTACAGAGGGGGCATGAGATCCCGTTGGACTCCCCCGCCTGCCCTGCCGTCCTTCCGTCCCGACTTTTACAAGACAGGCATGGCGAAAAAAGAAGGGCAGAGGCGATGCGGCCGCCCCTGCCCTTTTCGTTTCAAAATCTTAAACGGCTATGGTTTCCGGAACCGCTTCCCGGCGGCGATCGCCCCCGCTGTTCCACATGCACCGCCGGATCTGGTCAACGTCATCTCTTATACGGTCATTTTGCCGCTTCTGCGCTGACGCGCGATGTTGAGCAGGTACTGGTCGGGAATTTCCTGGAGATCGTCATTGAAGCAGTTTTTGGAACCCGACACGTCGCCGTCGTCGCCAAAAATGATCCGCTTGTTGACGGCTGCCCCGGCCAGGATTTTCTGCGCTGATTGCCGCGGCGTCTGTATCCCCTCGGGCATGTCCATGCCGTCCCAGATGGCGGTGGCGGTGGTGCCGGGGGTCGCGGAGGAAATTTTGATCCGGTCATCCCAGAACTCGGCGCGCAGCGAAAGCGTCATGGCGTTCAGCGCGGCCTTCGTGGCGGCGTACATCGATTGATAGGGCATATTATAGAACGCAATGCCCGAAATGATATTGACGATCTGGCCGCCGCCCTGTTTCTGCATCAGCGGGATCGCCGCGCGGCATCCATACAGCGCGCCATAAAAGTTCAGCGCGAACGCCTTTTCCCAGTCCGCGTTGGTCTGCTCCTTGAAGCCAAGCTTCTCCATCGCGCCCGGATTGGGTGGCGCCACGAAAAAACCGAAGAAACCCGAGCCTGCGTTGTTGATCAGGAGATCGATCTTCCCACCGAAGAATTCTACCGCACCGGCGATCATCGCCCTGACGTTTTCCTCACGGGTGACGTTGCAGAGGATGCCCTCCACCTTGGACGGGTACTGCCCTTTCAGCCGATTCGCGTGCTTTTCAAGGTTCGCTTGATTGAAATCGGCCACGACAACCTTTTCCGCGCCCGAGGCCAGGAGCTCTTCAATGAGCGCCAGTCCGATGCCCGATGCCGCGCCTGTGACAACCGCGGTCTTGCCCGCAAAATATTCCTTGTTCACATCCATTCTTATCGCTCTCCTTCTCTCGATTTGTCCGGCCGGCTATTCATCATGCTGATGGCTTTGGCAAAGAGAAGCGCCATGTCCTTGAACCCGTCCATGCCGATGCGGTACTTGTGCAAAGGACATCCCCCTCCCGTTGCCAGCGGTTCTTTCTGGTCATGCAGGCCTCGGCTTCCTGGTGATAATCGGGGTTGTCGATCAGGCGACCGCCCCCATATTGCGCTGCATCTTCTCCAGGACCTTCAGAATATGAAGCAAATAAAAAAGAACGAACCCGTTGGCGGCCAGAATCACGCCGACGGCCAGTCCCGGAATCAGATGGGCAATCAGCATGGATGTGCCGAACATCACGGACAACAGGTTCATAATCAGTTGAGTTGCAAATAGTTTTCTTAATATGGCCGGACGCGGAACACGCGGCCCTTCCGATTTCTTCAGTTTGGGAAGAAAAAGTTTCCCCAGTGTAATGGCGCCGCCCAGGATATTCAGGACTCCGACGAGAATCGTCAGAAAAGGGACCAGGACTTCAGGGATGATGCAGGAAACGATTCCCAGGGCCGCAAACAGCAATCCCAAGAACATCATCAGCCACGAACGGGGAAAAGGGCCGATCGGCGTGTTTCCGGATGCCAGCATTTGGACCGCAAACATCACCATCAGAAGCCCCAACTGCGCGCTTCCCGAAAAAGGGAGCATCCCAAAATTGACCGGAACCAGCAGCACGCCGAGCAGGATCATGAACATCCCCATGAGCAACAGCATGGACTGTTCCGTGGAAAGCTCGACCCCTCCCTCACGGGGCTTCTCCGCCTCCGGATAGGCTCGATAGATCTTCCGCAGGACAAAGGCAAGATCAACCACGGCGGCTCCAAAAATCAGAACCACGACGGCCGTTGCGGGCGTCGTCAGCAGGCTTTTTTTCAAGATCAGCAGCCCCATCAGCATGGACAACAAATAAACCGACCCACAGCCAAGAGTCAAATGCCGGAAAATTCCTCCCTGTTTTTCCCAAGAACGGAATTTGTCCGGGGCAAACAACATTTGCAGGAGCAATAGAAACCCTCCCGCGCCAAAACAGATCGACAGCAGCAGGCGGGGAGTCTGGCTGAACATGTCGGGAACAAAGCAGGTCGCAATCCCCACGGCCGCAATCACCGATCCGGCGGCAAGCAAATATTTCGACCTTCGCATATCGCCGAATGGCGTTTTTCCCAGCGTGATGATCTGCAACGCGAACATGACCAGAAGCAGTCCGTACAGGCCGTTTTCATAATAGGGAAGCGCCCCTGCGGATACCGGGAAAAGCAAAACCCCGGCAATCAACATCGCCATTCCCGCGACCGACAGGATCACCACCTCAAGTGGGAGATCCGCCTTTTTGAATATCCTGTATTCCGCCATGTCGTTTGTTTTGATAAGGGATCGATCATGCAACCCGGGATCAATCCCCGCTGATCTCTCCTGCACGGTATTGCGGGTCCTCATGCCTCTGATTGGCCATGTGCCACATCATGGCGTCCGCTTCAGACGGGTTTGTTCCGATGGCACGATACATCTTGCGTGCGAAGTCCTCGACGGGCACAATGTTGCGTCCCGCCTCCACGCCTTCGAGAATCTCCCTGGCCGCCTGATCGATGCTGATGGCTTCCTGCGGTTTGGGGAGTTCCATGTGAAGCGTATAGTCCAAAGAGCGGTAGAAGATCATCGTATCCACCGCGCTGGGACAGACCGTCGTGACCTTGATATTGTGGAACGACATTTCATAGCGCAGGTCTTCGCCGAAGCCCACGACCGCATACTTCGATGCCGCATAAACGGTCTGATAGGGCAGCGGTACGATCCCACACACGGAAGCGATGTTCACGATATGTCCGAATCCCTGCTTGATCATGATGGGCACGACCGCATGGATGCAATTCACGACGCCAAACAGGTTCACGTCAAATACGGTATTCCAATCCTCTCTTTTCGTTACGGTGAATGCCTGGCCGAAACCCACGCCCGCATTGCAGAATATATAGTCGATCGAACCCCTGCTCCCCACATAGCGGATATGCTTCCGGACCGCATCTTCATCGCGGACGTCCAGGACCTGCGCATGGACGCGCCCGCTGTATTGCCGGAGCGATTCTGCCGCGGCGGCAATGTTCTCCGGTGTCCGACTGCTCATGTACACCTCGGCGCCGCGCGCGAGCAAACCGCGACTCAAGCCCAGTCCGATGCCGGTGGACGCCCCGGTAATGATCGCCGTTTTCCCCTTGAAAAAACCGTTATCGTGTTTTACCGCGCTTTCCATATCCATCCCTCTTCTTTCTTGAATTTCGCCGAGCCCCTGATGGGATATTCGTTCATCATGATTTGACTACAATCATATCGGTCGTCTGTCAAAGAGCATAGGTCACCACCTGTTGTGTCGGGACGGGATTGGATTCCGGTCGCGTCGATCCGACGGCGGACTTCAGCCAAGGCATACGATCACTCTCTCGCTGACCAAGGCCCGCTCCCCGGTGGCAAAGAAGGCCGCGCCCGACTAGCACGCGGCCTTGGCCTGCCGATGCATGGATCTGTTCGAACCGGGTCAGCAGGCTGCGTTCCTGCTTCTCAAGAAGGACCTTGCCTGGACCAGTCGCTATTTCTTGTGAAAGATATATCCGCTATCGTCAAAATCGACTTCCCATTTGGTCGACCAGCAACAGGTTTGCGCGGCCGCCTCCGGGGTCCCCAGGCAGCCCACCCACCGCTCCGCATAGCGACCGGTGGCCCTTAGCGCGGCCGGGCAATAGGCCCCCGGGGTCTTGAAGGTCTTGCTCTCACCAGTATGCAGATACTCCCGGTCAAATTCTTTCAGCAAGTCCAGCCCACATCCCTCTTGACCGTAGAAACAACGGTAGTATGCGGTCACGATGATCACCTCAGTGGGATGCACGTTCGTCACCGTCATGTCGTACGCGTATGAAGGGTTGGATTGCCAGGGACTGAAGAGGAAGAGGGTTATAAAAAAAAGCCCCATTAAACACATCGACCGGATGCCTCTTTTCTTCTCACTCATGGTCATTCTCCTTTAACAAGGGTTTTCTTTTGGGTTCTGTGGTTGCAGTTGCAGAAACCATGCCACCAGGAGATAAACAGAGCCCGTCTTATTTTTCAAGAATTTTTCATTTCCCAAGGTCTCGCCGACTGCCAACAATGTGGGCAGGAGGGACCGCGAGGGGTGCCCACGCAGTTGCAGGTCCGGGCCATTGCGACCAGGCGTGTACGATTGATCGATAGATGCAGGATCGGCTGCGAGAAAAGCAGTCGCGCAAAAATCGTTCGTTGGCTGTAAGTGGGGTTGTTCATCTGCAGTTGAAGTTGCCGACCGCTTCAGCGCCGGGTTGGCGCCGCCTTCCCCCTCACCGGCTGCCGAAGGCCAACTCCACCGTGCCGATGACGCCGGTGAAGACCAGTTTCGTGGAGGGGTCGGCGATCAGCGCCGAGGCCGGGATGAAATGCCTCTGTTCCACGGATACAGGAAGGAACGGATTCCCTTGGCAGACTATGTCGCAACGAACTCAATTTTAACCCGCATTCCGGTTGCTTCAGCGATTTTTTCCAAGGTTTTGAGCGTGAAGCCATCATATTCACCGCTCTCTAGCCTTGAAATCGCCTGTTGGCTGGTTCCCATAAGCTTTGCCAGTTCCTGTTGCGACAATCCCTTCTGGTCACGCAGTTCCGCAATCCTCAGTGCCAGCTTTAGGGCTTGCCTCTCTTCCTCGTAATGCTTTTTGAACTCGGGATCCTTCATGTCTTCCCGTAACCTGCTTTGGAATGTCCGAACTTTGCCTTTTTTCATACTTCACCTCCAGGAGGAAACCTCCGCATCCAGTCTTCCATGCGCTTTTCAGCCAAGTCAATATCCTGCTTTTTCAATTGCTGCGTTTTCTTGGAGAATCCGTGTACCAACACAATCCGATCAAGCATCTGAAAGAAGTAGAGGATGCGAAACTGGTTGGAACTGTAATGTATTCTCAATTCCCTTATTTTGCCCCTGACGATATCAGCGTAGGGTCGTTTGAGATTCGGCCCCTGCTCTTCCAAGAGCGATAGATATGCAGCCACCTTCGCCCGTGACTTCTTGTTTAACCCATCAAGAAAATCATCAATCGGCGAATCGCCCCGTTCAGCGGTGTAGAAGATCAGATTGTACAAGCACACCTCCACGGTACGGGCATTACATACATCATTTTTGATGTATTGTCAAGAGGATCTGTACATTCAAACGTTATTGCTTGGTGATTTCATGGTTCCAAAAGGGACATGACCGGGTTGAACGCCTTGTGATCAGCCCCTGAGTATTTCAAAGACGTCGTTGCCCGACTGATCTCGACAAACGTAACGGAAACCCGATTTCTCAAGCACCTTGACCGACGCCATGTTATCGGGAGTTGTATGGGCGATAACCTTCTGTACTCGGAGGTCACGAAACGCATTAGAGACAAGCGCTTTGGTCATTTCAGTTGCATACCCATGCCCTCGCATTGAAGGCATCATGGAAAAGCCAATCTCTACCTCGCCCCCTTCATTCGGGGGGCCGAAATACCCCCCGGCTCCCACTAATATTGAGGGCTGATTTTCTTCTTCTCGTCGTACCGCATACCAAATATACCATCCAACAACCGATATGCCGCCTTCTTTGAGTCGACAGACAAAGAACTCCTGTGCGTCCCGGTCATATTCCCCTGGTGGCCATCCGGGTTCAACCTGTGTTCCCAACAATCGTACCAGATGTTCAGGAGATTCCATTTCGGCGGTAATATGGTCGAGTGTCGCCGCTGTCAAATCAAGCCGGTTTGTCCGTAATCGGTCATTTCTTGGTTCTTCCACTTTGTATTGTCCTTATTGTCGGTCTGATAACGAAGGCATCACTTGGAGGCGAACGCCTTTTCTCGCCGATCCGGTGGAAGGCTTCGTTCGACATGCCTCGATTTTGTGACTCTACCTGCCTAAAAACAGCCTCGCCACAGACCACCCGAACCCTGCCAGGCCGACGCAACTAAAAACTATAAACATAAGCCTGAAGCACTGAGAATAGCCGAAGTACTTTCGCCAAAAAAACCAGGACCGCCGAGCGTTTTAATGCTTGTCTCGCATTCTTCCCGAGTAAACCCTTTTGCAACGTGAGGCATTCCTTCTTGATCCTCTAACGAGGTCTTCGACTCAAAAAACTTCAACGCGGCTTCAGCGCTTCTTATTAAATCACGGTTCCTTTGATCGAGCTTTGAGAAGATAAAGGAAAAGAGCATTAGTAGTAATCCAAAAGCGATTCCGAGGTAAGGAAGGTCTATGTCGGCCTTAAAACTTGCAGCCAATCCTGTAGAGAGCAAGGACGAGATCGCGACATAGAAATTAACCGTCGTTAACCGCTGGCCTGCCTGCATTTGAAAGAAGTACCAAGCTTGTTTCCTCAGTTCTTCGTCGGTCATCGTTTGCGTCTCTTTCCTTTCTCGCTTTGTCGAAGAAAATACGGTCCTGGTTTTTTCCGATAAGTTAGATATCAGAGTAATATCACGCTTTTTCAATTAAAAGCATAATATCTCATGATTATGATGTGATACAAGCGAAAAACACTGCGTATAATCTGATAATAAGGGCCAAAGACGAGGTTGGTTTTTCTTACGAATATTTACTGTCTGAAAGAGGAACTGATTGTTCAGCGTACGGTGAGTGATACCGCCAAAAATAAACAGCCAAAAACAGAAGGCAAACCGCATCAGGCTGGTACAAATCCTAGATTCAATTTATTATACTTTAAATTCTGTTTTACCTACCCTTCTTATCAATGACCCAAAATGTAAGGCATATAATTCATGAGAACCCTCTAAATACAAAGACTCCAATTCGTGTTCAGGTAATTGTTCGAATTCGGCTTCATTTACAAAAGGAGGTTGTATTAAAGTAACATTCGGTGTGACATTAAATACATTTTCCAATAATATATCCGATGGTGGTCGTGTATTTGAATTAAGAAATTTATAAATGTGATTATTGATATTTGTATTCCAGTCTGGATCAAGAAAAGCTGCATCAATTTTTTGCTTTATCCCTTTGTTGAGAATTTGCATTATATCGGCATTGCTGAAAGTAATCTTCTGATCTATTCTAGCTATTTTTGCATTATTAATTGCTTCATTCATTCGAATACCATCTATTTCAAATGAATATACATGATTTGCATAACGAGCTAAAGAGATAGAAGTAAAACCGCCTCCCGTACACGTCTCTAAAACGTTTAAGTATTTGAATCTCGATGCTAAATATTCAGTAAATCGAATATGGATGCCTAGTTGATATGTCATTTCATTGACAAGATAGTCATCACCGAATTTCAATCTGATTTGTTTCTTATCCATGTTTGTTTTGGTAAATTAATAAAACACTTTTTTATCAAAGACTATCTGAAACTGTATTAAAAAAATCTAACAGTCTTGGAATGCATCGGCGTTAATAACCCTTGAGTATTAAGACGTTGCCTGAAACTCGTACTATCCGACGTGCGAATCACATCTTTACAGATGAGAATCCATACAGTGATCGTTCCGCCGTTCCGGTCCCGCGCCCCTTCCGCGGATGCCGAAGGCCAGATCCACCGTGCCGACAACGCCGGCGAAGACCAGCTTCGTGGACGGGTCGGCGATCAGCGCCGAGGCCGGGAAACGGAGATGAAGACGGACCAGATCGACCCCCGCCGGTCGAAGTCGTTGGAGGCCTTCTCCGGGATATAGGCGTAGAAGAGAAATTCGGCGAAGTCCGCCGCCGTCTCATCGCGATTCCGCGAAGACCCTCCCGAAGATGAAATCCACCTGCTTGAGGAAGTTCCCGACATGGAAGGCCGCATCCAGGTCGGCCGGCGTCAGGCGGGACATGACCTCCGGATCGGCGAGGAGGAGATCCTTGAATTTCCACCCCTCCTGCCAGCTCTTCATGGCGTTCCTCTGCACGATCGCGTAGGCGTTCTCCCGGGTGACCCCCTTGTCGATCAGCTTCAAGAGGACCATCTGGGAGAAGATCACCCCATTGGTCATCTCGATGTTGGCCTTCATCCGCTCCGGGTAGACGAGGAGCTGGTCCACCATGTTCGTGAAACGGTTCAGCATGAAGTCCAGGAGGATCGTGGCGTCCGGGCCGATGACCCGTTCCACGGACGAATGGCTGATGTCGCGCTCGTGCCAGAGGGCCACGTCCTCCAGGGCCGCCAGGGCGTAGGACCGCATGAGGCGGGCCAGGCCGGAGAGGTTCTCCGAGAGCACGGGATTGCGCTTATGGGGCATGGCCGAGGACCCCTTCTGCCCCGGCGAGAAATACTCCTCCGCCTCCCGGACCTCGGTCCGCTGGAGCAGCCGGATCTCCTGGGAGAACTTGTCTAGGGACGAGGCGATGATGGCCATGGTGGAGAAATACTCGGCGTGGCGGTCCCGCTGGACGATCTGGGAGGACACCGGGGCCGGCTCCAGGCCCAGGCGCCGGCACACATAGGTCTCGATCGACGGATCGACGAAGGAGAAGGTCCCGACCGCGCCGGCGAGCTTTCCCGTGCTGATCGTCTGCCTGGCCCGGACCATCCGCTCCCGGTTTCTGGCCATCTCGGCGTACCAGAGGGCCATCTTCAGGCCGAAGGTGATCGGTTCGGCGTGGATCCCGTGGGACCGGCCGATCATCACGGTGTCCTTGTGGAGATAGGCCTTCTTCTTCAGGGCCGCCAGCAGGAGGTCCAGGTCCTCGATCAGGATGTCGGCGGCCTCCCTGAGCAGGAGGGCCAGGGAGGTGTCCAGGATGTCCGAGGAGGTCAGCCCCATGTGGATGAAGCGGCCGTCCTCCCCGACCTTCTCGGTGACGGAGGTCAGAAAGGCGATCACGTCGTGCTTGGTGGTCTTCTCGATCTCGTCGATCCTGGCGACGTCGAACCCGGCCCGCTCCTGGATGTTCTTCAGGGCGGCCGCGGGGATCTCGCCGCGTTCGGCCATGGCCTCGCAGGCCAGGACCTCGATGTCCAGCCATTTCCTGTATCGGTTCTCCGGGCTCCAGATCGCCGACATCCTCTCACGCGAATATCTCGGTATCAATGTTCCCTCCTGTCCCTCTGGTCGAATTTATGTTCCGCGTCCCGGCCGGGCTTCTCCCTGCTCCAACGGGAAATCACGCGAGAATTCTTTGCCATTGTATTTATTACGACTCCCGGCATGGAGTCAAGGATTTTAGATGGAAGCCCCGGCCATCGGGGTTTAAAAAATGGAACCCGCTGCCACGGCTAGCAGCGGGTTCCTGATCAGTGGAGCGAGCGGCAACCGATAACTCACCCCACCTCCCTGAGCCTTTCCCCTTAAGGGGCAATGAAATCAACCTATAGCATCTAAACCACCGCTCATCCTGCTGTTGCCCATCCCTTGCTGGGAAGACTGTTGCATGTTGCCGGCTTCGGCCATCATGTCATCCTTCTTTCCATAGTAGGCCGCATACTCGTTAAAGTCCACGGTGCCGTCGCCGTTCGTGTCGGCCGGGTCCGTGCTTGCAGTCGATGATGTCGAAGAGGTCGATGATGTCGATGAAGAGCTCTCGCTCGTATCGCTGCTGTCGCTGGACGATCCGCTCGAAATGCCGGTGTTGTCCATAAGATCGCTGAGACCCGCGGTCAGGGTGCCCGAGCCGGCGTCGATGGACGAGATCGAAGAAACGGAGCTATCGGAGGACGCTCCATTCGGGGGCGGGGCCGACTGCATTTTGTCCATGATCCCGGCGAAGATGCTCTGGGCGCTTTCCGTGTCGCCCGATTCGAGCGCCTCGCCAAGCTTGGTCAGATCGTCCTGCAACGAGCTCGTGCTGGACTCTGCGGATGAACTGGAGTCCGTGGATGAGATGGAGGAAACGGAACTCCCGGTGCTGTCGGAACCGGATGTATTGCCGAAGAACAGTTGCGAAAGCAGGGAATTTGCGGAAAGGGACTGCAGCAGCGAGGTCAAATCGGTCGTGGTGCTTGAGCTGTCGGAGCTGCCCGTGTCGCTCAGGGAGCTCGTAAATTGGCTGGTCGACGAGGATTCGCCAAGCGAGCTGCTGATCTGGAAAAGGTTATAAATGGAACTGTCCGAAATGGCTGAGATGGACATACTGCTCCTCCTTTCAAAGGATGCTACAGCCGTTCACATGTTTCTCTCCAGGAGATACGCCTCCCGGCCCTTTCTTCATCCTGAATCTCCGCGCCGGCACATCCGTCCTCATCATTTTTTTGCCGGGCAGGCGGCTCTCGGATCATGAGGTCCCGAACCCTGCACGTCACAAAGGCAACGGGCATGCCATATTGCAACTGTTCATAATGATTTACATTAATTAATGGACGATAGATTACGGCCATTGCTTCTTATCCCTGTTCTGTTGCGGACAAGGCATGCGACGTGAAATCAATCCCTTTGAAGGTGGAAATGAAAATCGACGGGAGCCTTAACAAATCCTCATGGGCTGCGGGATGCAAGGAAATGCGGCAAACGGCAAATGTTGCCGGTCGGGGGGCAAAGATTGCCGGTCTGCAGATTTTACCGGCGGCAACGCCCGGTCAGACCCTCTTCTGATTTTCAACGTACTGCTCGATGGCCTTGCGGGTCATGAGGCCGCCGACGTTCCGCAACACATATCCATCCGGCCACAACTCTCCGCTCCAATCCTCGGCCAGGTTCCCGGTCCAGGGCTTCTGCTTGAGCTTCGGGAACTCGCGAATCGGCGGTCTTCCGGTTCTGTCGTCAAGGATTCCCATGATCTCGTCTATCGGCCATCGCAGGTGCCGAAGGGAAAGTCTGCTCACTCGATGGCCGATCCCTCCTTTCATTGATATGCTTCGGAGATTGTGTCCGAACCGACCCCCGGTTGCTGGAAATATGGGGCACTTCCCTTGTTGTCTCCATCCTGAATGGGAAGTGCCCCGCTCACGACATGATACCGTCCGGGCCATGCAGTCAGACAGCGGTATCGATCGCGCTTGTCGTCTGCGTGTCCGATGTTTTCAGGTTCGATACCATTTCAAGCAGTTGATTGAGCTGGGTGCTGTTGGAAGACGAGGACGAGCTCTCCGTATCCTTCTTTCCATAGTAGGCCATGTACTCGTCAAAGGAAACCGTGCCGTCTTCGTTCGTGTCGGCCGGGTCTAAGCTCGCCGTCGAAGATGTCGATCCGGTGGACGAAACCGAAGCAACGGAGCTATCGGAAGCCGCTCCACTCGGGGCCGACGGGGCCGACTGCATCTTGTCCATGATCCCGGACAGGATGCTCTGGGCGCTTTCCGTATCGCCCGATTCAAGGGCTTCGGCAAGCGCGGTCAGATCCTCTGCCAATGGATTCGAACCGGCGCCGGA
>Ga0228535_1003338_pt1 | contig 11861 bp, 10 predicted proteins | sample SJ1metagenome_FD_168457 | JGI IMG/M metagenome (GOLD analysis project Ga0228535, IMG submission 168457) | Enriched culture of PCE-dechlorinating microbial communities from Ithaca, New York, USA - SJ1 | ecosystem: Engineered > Modeled > Simulated communities (microbial... > Unclassified | place... | reverse complement strand
AAACGGAAGCCCCCCTGATCTCCAGCCACAAAACGTAACCAAGAAGGCCTTTTTTACTCGTTTTCTATATTCCTTTGTCAAAGAACGTCTATATTTCGTGCTCTAAAACGATTACGACACAGTCTCCCGACCAGGGGGGATTCCTCGCCGAAATGGCTCTGGAAACTTGCGACCATCGCATCCCGCCCGGTCCGGCAGACGCCGACCTCTCCTTCCAGGCGGTTGGCCCCGCATCGGCGGGGACAAAAACGGCAGTCACGCAGGCCCTCGATGGCACGCCGGACCTTATCCTGTAAATTCCCCTCACGATATCGTTTCAGGTATGATGACTCAAAAAGATCCATTGTTCTTCGGCACTTCTCCCGCTTTGCATGGGCCGTTGCCCGGTTCGGAATCGCCCGGCATCACGTTGCCGGCGCCGGTTACGCCCTATGATCTCACACGAAGACCTTGACCTCACACCCGGAAGATAGTAGCATTTTTCCGCAGTCGAACCAAGGCCGGGGGCCGGGGCAATTCGCTCTTCCGCCACGGCGATCTTCAAAACGGCTTTGTTAAAAAAAGTGGGCCCAATCTCAAACAGGATTGCCCTATGACGAACTCCGGACCAAAGGTCGTATATGGATCCTTCCACTCTTGAACCCTTTGAAATCTGTCACATCCGCCCCCCGACGGAAAATTACAGCCTGACTTTCCGTCTGACCCGGAACTGCGGCTGGAACCGCTGTTCCTTCTGTCCCGTTTACAAGGGAGATACCCCTTTCAGCCGGAGGACGATCGAGGAAATCCAGCAGGATATCGACCGGGCCGGACGCATTGACAAATTTCTGCAGGAATCCGGTGCCCTCGACGTCAAATCCCCCGAAGAAGCTTTCGCCAAGGTGGAGGCGCTGATCCGGGAAGAGGAAGAAAAGAGGGGAAAAGAAACCGGGAAGCAAGATCCGCTCAAAGCAGGGGATGAAGGAAACGCCGCGCATGCCGATTGGTTTTCCGCATGGTTCAAGCAGGAAGCGACGCTTCGAGACGGCATATTCCATGTTCTTTCCTGGCGCTTGAGTGGCGGGGAAACCTGTTTTCTCGGAGATGCCAATTCACTCCTTCTCGCTGGAGATTTTTTCCGGGATATTCTGACTCGTGTCAAACGGACCTTTCCTTCAATCAGGCGTTTTACCATCTACGGCCGCACCGCCTCGGCAGCCCGGAAACCCCTCGAAGAACTGACCGCTTACCGTGAGGCGGGACTCCATCGGATCCATTTCGGCCTGGAGAGCGGAAGTGACCGGATCCTGCAATTCATGAACAAGGGGGAAACGGCGGAGCACCACATCGAAGGTTGCCGGAAGACCCGGGAAGCGGGCCTCTCGTGCTCGGTCTATGTCATGCCCGGTTTAGGAGGCGCTGCCTGGTCGGACGAACACGCCCGGGAAACGTCCAGGGTCATCAACGAGTCCGCACCCGATTTCATCCGCCTCCGCTCCCTGGAAGTGTTCCCTGGAACTCCCCTGGAGGCAGCGGTCAAAAACGGAGGTTTCACCGAGGCCACTGAAGAGCAGGTGGCGGGGGAAATAAGGCAGTTGATCGAGGGTATCACGACAAACAGTGCCCTGTACAGCGACAGCGCCTCGAATCTCCTGACCGTTAACGGACATTTGCCGCAGGATAAAGACAAAATGCTGAGCTTCATCGACCGTTATTTGTCTCTGTCTCCCAGGGCCAAGCTCGAATTCAGCGCCATGTCCCGCCTGAACGCCTTCACGGGCCAATACGGCGGGGTCAGCCGGGAAATATTCAAGGCCCTGGAACCTTGCCTGCGTGGGCAGCAGCTGGATTTTTCCATCGTTTCCGACAACGAACTCCGCAGCCTTGTCCGTCTCATCCGGTCACGGCTCATGCCGTAGGAGCGGGCGATCAGTATCGTCCTCATCCTCATTTCCGGGCACGATTGCATTCACCGTGGCGTCTCAGTCCCTGTGAACATCCGCCCCGGAAAATGGAGACGCAGCCGTTTCAAATACCGATCATCCCGTCATGATTTTTACGAAGGCGTCATCCAGATCCGCATCGGCTTTTCCGGGGCAGGCGTTATGAACGATTTCCGCCGGCGTCCCCGAAGCCACGATCCTGCCGGCGTTGATCATGACAATCCGGTTGCAGTGCAGGGCATCGTCCATATAATGGGTCGTCACGAAAATCGTCATCCCCTCTTCGGCAAGTTTGACGATGAACTCCCAGAAGGCCTGGCGTGTAACGGGGTCCACTCCGGAGGTCGGTTCGTCGAGAAAGAGAATCTCCGGTTTGTGCAGGAGGGCGCACCCCAACGCCAGCCGCTGCCGCAACCCCGGCGGCAGTTCGCGGGTCAGGCGGTTCCTGGCTTCTTCCAGTCGCGTCATCCCGATAACCCACCGGATCCGATCGTCCCAGAGCGCCTCGGGAACGCAATAAACTCCCAGGTAAAAACGGAGATTCTCAAATGGCGTCAGGTCCTCGTACAGAGAAAACTTCTGGGACATATAGCCGATGGACGCCTTGATCGCCTCCGGTTCGGTCTGAATATCATGCCCCGCCACCGATCCCCCGCCTGAGGTGGGACTGAGGATGCCGCAGAGCATGCGGATCGTCGTTGATTTCCCCGACCCGTTCGATCCCAGAAAGCCGAAAATTTCCCCACGTCTTACGGAAAACGAGATTTTATCGACGGCGACGAATTGACCGAAGCGCTTTTCCAGATCGGTGACCGTAATGACATCAGAGGTTGAAGGCGCCATGCACCAGATCCTCGTCCGCTTCTCTGATCATCTTCTTGATCGCATCTTCCAGGCTGGGCGCATCCTTCCGGAGCGTCTCGGGCGTCGTCACCGCCAGCATCCTGGAGCGGTGCATCAGTCCCAGATGATGACATCGTTCCCCTTCATCCATGTAGGCCGTCGAGACCAGGATGGTCATTCCACCGTCCCTCATTTCCCCCAGCATCTCCCAGAATTCACGCCGGGAAACGGGATCCACGCCGTTGGTCGGTTCATCCAGGACCAGGAGGCGGGGTTCATGAATCAAAACACAGGCCAGCCCCAGCTTCTGTTTCATCCCCCCGGAAAGATTTCCCGCATAACGGTCTTTGAAAGGATGGAGACGGGTAAAATCGAGATAGCGCTCCTTCCTCTCGGCGCGATCTTTCCCGGTTATCCCGTAGATATCCAGAAAAAAATCCATGTTCTCTTCAACCGTCAGATCCTGGTAAAGCGCGAATCGCTGGGGCATGTAACCCATTCGTTCCTTGACCTGTCCGCGGCCGGATATCACATCAAAACCCTCCACCGTAATGCTCCCCTTTTGCGGTTTGACCATCAGGGCAATCATTCGCATGAGGGTCGATTTTCCCGCCCCGTCGGATCCGACCAGCCCCCAGATCGCCCCCGCGGGCACATCGAAGCTGACATCGGAAACCGCCGCGACATCGCCAAAGGACATGGAAACATGCTCGACGACAACAAAGGGCTTGACCGAAAAAGAATTCTTCATGATGAAACCGCTGCTTGTAAATCCCTTTCAGGATTTTGTCCGGCAAATCGCTGGTCCGTTCGGGAAATGGTCTATTTCAACCAGGCGTCGGCAGGCATCCCCGATTTCAGCTCCAGGTTCGGATTGGGGATCGACACCTTGACCAGATAAACCAGTTTTACCCGTTCTTTACGGGTCTGGATCATCTTCGGCGTAAACTCGGCCTCCGGGGAAATGTAAGAGACGATCCCTTTCAACACCTTATCGGGAAACGTGTCGATCCGAACCTCGACCGGCTGCCCCGGTTTGACCTTTCCGATTTCCGTTTCATCGACAAAAATCTTCAGATCGACCGTAGACAGATCGGCCAAGGTCATGACATCCTGGCCCGGTGTCACCACTTCACCGGGCTCCACGTTCCGGCTGGTGATGATCCCGCCAACGGGTGCCTTCAATTGCCCATAAGACAGCTGAATTTTCGCCTGTCGCCAGGCGGCTTCGGCCGAGGCCATCTGCGCTTTCGCTCCCTGCACTTCCGCATGGGCGGCATCGATCGTTTCCAATCTGCTTCCCTCCCGCGCAAGGTCATAGGCTTCAGCGCTCCGCTCATAGTCTCGGAGAGCCACTTCGTAACGCAGCCTGACCGTATCCCACTCCTTCTCCGACACAGTGCTGTTCTGGAAAAGCCGCCTGTACTTCTCCATGTTTTTTCTGGCTTCTTCCATGACGGCCTTGGCGGACAGGAGCGCCTGGCGTGCACGCTCCACATCCTGGGGCCGGTTTCCGGTCTTAATTTCTTTAAACTGTGCGGAAAGGGCCTTCAAAGCGGCCTGGGAACGATCGTAATTGGCTTGGGCCTGATCGAACCGGGCACGTAATTCTTCAAGATCGAGATCGGCCAGGACGTCTCCCGCCGAGACGGCATATCCCTCGTCGGTATAGACGTTCAAGACCTTACCCGTAACCTGGAAAGAGAGATGATGCTGGGTGGCCTCGATGGTCCCTGAATAATAAAGGGCGCGATTCCGGTTTACCCACTGTCCGAAATAAACCGCCAAGGCAACCAGAACCAGGAGAAGAACAAACCCGACGATGATTTTCCTTTTCAAGCGACCATCCTCCAGAGTTTTGAAATTTATAACACCTTTCACGGAATTAGTTGAGCAAAAAAGCCCCCGTTCCCATTTGAGGGAGCGGGGGCTTCCGTGTTAAGGGTTAGCCGGGACCGGATCAGCAGCCGCAGGCCGCGTCCTTCGGAACCAGTTTCTCCGGCGAGTTCACCGCGATGCTCTTCAGCAGATTCAGACGGACATCCAGCGTATGCTGCAGGTGCGCGATCTGCTCCTTGCTCAGGTGACGGAACTTGCCCACCATCGACAGGTAATCCTTCAACGTATGCGTCGGATGCGCGATCAACTCCGGGTTCGTAAAGTTCATCTCGCTCGTCGACTTCTCATACTCCCACAGCGGGAAGAAGTTGCAGCCCACCGCACGGCGCTGAACCTCGATCGTCTTGTCCTGGGGATAACGCCACCCCGTCGGACACGGTGAAAACACGTGGATGTACGCAAATCCCTTCTTCGACGCCGCAATCGCCTTCTCCAGTTTCCGGTGGTAGTCCTCGATGTTCGCCATCACCGCCGTCGCCACGTACTCGCAGTTGTGCATCATCATCACCACCGGCATGTTCTTGCTGTCGCCGGGCTTGCCGGGCAACGAGGGACCAACCGGCGTCGTCGACGTCCACGAACCGTAGGGCGTCGTACTCGATCGCTGCATACCCGTGTTCATGTACCCTTCATTGTCCACGCATACAAACAGGATCTCCTCGCCGCGCTCCGCCGCACCCGACAACGACTGGAAACCGACGTCCGCCGCGCCGCCGTCGCCCGCCAATGCCAGCGACGTCACGTCACGCCCGATCCGCTTGTAAAAGCGGCGCGTTCCCGCAAGCATGCTCGCCGTGTTCGTCAGAAGCGGATGGAAACTCGGAACCTTCGTACCCGTCTGGCCGTTGAATCCCACCGCGCAGACTCCCGGGATACAACCCGGAGGGGCCGCCAATACCGTGTCCGGTCCTACCGCCCGCAGCGTGTGACGGATCAGAAGCTCCGTGTTGCACCCCAGACACGCCGCCAATCCCGGAGCAAAAAGATCTTCCCGGTCAGACTGGTCGTTGAACACGTCCGCTTCCGTCATGTACTCCAGCGCTCCCGGCTTGCAGACCTTCACGCACGCCGGATCCCCGCCGCAGTGATCGCACTTGATCACGTTGCTGATCAGTGGATTGTAGTAAATCCCGCCGTAAGGACAGCCCAGCGTACAGATCGTGCACGTCACGCAACGATCCTCGTTCCACTCCACAACACCCGTCTCCGGGTTCTTCGTCAACGCTCCCGCAGGACAGCTCTTCACGCAGTTCGGATCCCCGCACTGAAGACACGTCACCGGTCCATAAAACTCCTCGCTCAGGTTACGGATCAATTTGATCCGGGAATGAAGCGGATTCGACGTACCCGTCTTCGCCTGAGCGCAGGCCACTTCACAATCTCCACATCCGTTGCACTTCTCCGGATGGATCTTTAATGTATGATATGCCTTACCCAATGTCCTTCTCCTTCTCTCTCTAGGTTATCCTCTCCAGGCTTCCCACATCACACGGCGGCTCATGTCCAGAGGCTGCACCGCAAACTCCGACTTCCGCGACCCCAAATCCACCTTCCGGCGGATCAGGTTCATCAGAACGCCGGGATCCATCGTCACGTTGATCCCGATCGCGCCCACCAGAGTGTTGCCCTGGAAAACCAGCTTCTGATAAACACGGCTCCCCGTGATGTTCAGCCGCGCGATCTCGTACGCCGTATCGTCCTCTTCCAAGGACAGGCCCACCGCAAACGAACGGTTCCCGTAAAAATTGAACGTGTTCATGCTCAAACCGCCCTTGTACGGCTCCGAACCCTGCGCCTCTTCCGCTCCGGCCATGCTCATACCCGCAACCTTGCCCTGCTCGAACGCATCCGGCAAAATCGCGTTCAGATCCTGCTTCCCGCTGAAAAAGTCCCGCGCCTGGGCCACGTCGCCCGCCGCCCAGATGTTCCCGACCGACGTCTTCATCAGGTCGTCCACCAGGATACCCTGGTCCATCGCGATGTCCTTCGCATCGAAGAACTCCATCCGGGACTTCACGCCCGTACCCACGACCAACAGGTCCGTGTCGATATGGCTGCCGTCGCTGATCAAAACCCGAGTCTTGCCGCCCTTCAGCTTCTGGACTTCCTTCACCTGCTTGTTCAGGTCGCACTTCACACCGTGCTCCAGAAACACCTTGTGGATCAGCGACATCGCTTCCTTGTCAAAATAGTTCGGCAACACCGCAGGACGACGCCCGCGGATCACCTCCACGTCCAGACCCTTCTCCTGGAGACCTTCCGCCGCATGCATCCCGACCAGGCCCGTGCCCATGATCACCGCGTTCTTCGCCTTCTTCGCCGCCGCGTTGATCTTGTGCGCGTCCTCCATCGTCCGCAAAACCAGGCAACCCGACTCCTTCAAACCCGGAGTCGGGGGAAGCGTCGGCTCGGAGCCCGTCGAAATCAACAGCTTCTCGTAACCGATCTGGCTCCCGTCGGAAAACGTCACCACCGACTTCTTCACATCCACCTTCGACAGCTTTTTACCCGTCTTGAACTCGATCCGGTTCTCCTTGAAATACTGCCGGTCCCTCAAATATATCTGCTTCTCCTCAACCTTACCGGATACAATGTACGGCAAAACCGTCGGCGAATAGGGCAGGCATTCTTCCATCGTAACCATCGTCATGCTCCCCTCCGGATCGTGGATCCGGATCTCCTCCGCCGCGGTCAGACCCGCGTGACTGCTACCGATAATGAGGTACTTTGTTTCCTCCATCTCCTGTTGCCTCCAATCCTAAAACTTCTCGTTCATCCAGATCGTCTCCTCAACGACCTTCCCCTTCGCCACCTGGCCAACCGTGTCGATCGCATCCAGCATGTGGTCGATCGTGATGTCCGTACCGGCCAATCCGCCGATGAAACTGATCACCTCAGGATGCTGCTTCATCTTCGCAGACGCCGCCAATACCTCCTGGTACAGCGGCCCGCAGTTCCAGCCGTAGCTCACCGAACGGTCCACAACGCCCAACGCCTTGATTTTCGACATCGCCTTCTGAAGAGCCTTCACCGGGAACGGACGGAAGGTCTTGATCTTCAGCAAACCGACCTTCTTGCCCTGATCCCGTGCCGCATCAACCGCATCCTTGCCCGCGCCCGTCATCGAACCGATCGTCATGATCGCGTACTCCGCATCCTTCATCTTGTACTCTTCGATCAACGGCGCAAAATCGTGACCAGTCAGCTTCTTCCAGTCCTTGTGCGCCTCCTCGATCACCTTCAGCGCGTTCTGCATCCCCAGACAATGGCCCTGACGGTACTTCGCAAACGCCAGACCCCCGGGGCCCGTCATACCCGTCAACGGGTCCACGCCCATCGGACGCAAGGGATCCAGCGCCACGTGCCAGTTGATCTTCTCAGGAGTCTTCGGACCCAGAAACTTGTCCACCAACGACTGGTCAACAACCTCGATCGGCTCCGCCGCGTAACTCAAAAAGTTCCCGTCGAAACAAACGTTCACCGGCAACATCACCTCCGGATGCTCCGCTATCCGGTACGCCATCACAACCGAATCCGCGATCTCCTGGTTGTTCTCACAGTATATCTGGATCCAGCCGCAGTCCTTCACCGTCATCGCATCCTGCTGTCCCCCCCAAACGCACTGGGGAGTGATCCCGTCACGACATACAATACACAACACGATCGGCAAACGAAGGTTCGGCGTACGCCAGTATGGCTCGAACATGAACGCCAGACCCTGACCGCATGTCGCCGTAAACGTCCGGGCTCCCGCCAAAGCGCCGCCCTGAAGCACCGACATGACACTGTGCTCGCCTTCCACGTCCATCAGGTCCGCGTCCAACTCCCCGTCCGCAATAAACCCCGCCATCGTCTCCGCAACCCCGGACTGAGGCGTAATCGGATAAACCGCGACCATGTCCGGCTTGGCCAATACGGCTCCCCATGCCGCGGCTTCGTTTCCATCACACACTATCTTCTTGGCCATTTAACCTACTCCCTTTCTGTTACCATCGTAATCGCTCCATGGGGACACTCCGTCGCACATATCCCACATCCCTTGCATATCGCCATGTCCGCCTCAAACCAACGAGGCTTCTCAACGATACACTGCGTCGGACAAAACGCCCAACACGTCCCGCATTTCACACACTTCGTCCGGTCAACAATCGGCCGCTCCGAACGCCATTCCCCCGTCTTCATCACGATCAAATCCGTCGCGATCGGACAAAGATGGTCCGGAACCCCCGACTTCAAAGGATCGAACATCTTATACGCCTGTGTCCCCTTCTTCTTCGCCGCTTTCTTCGCTGTTGCCATATCCCTTCTCCCTATAACTCGTATACCTGCGTCTGTTCATAGCCCTTCTTCACCGCTATGATGTTCTTCTCCAGGGCCGCATCACGAAATGCCGTCGCTTCCATCGCATAATTGATGCTCTCCAAACTCACCATCCCCGTCACCTTCACAAACGCGCCCAGCATGATCGTGTTCGTAATGCTCCGGCCGATCGTCTCCATCGCGATCCCAACTCCGTCGCACAAACCGACCTTCTTCACACGCGGACCAAAATCAAACTCCCCGATATCCTTCTTCGTACACAAAATCGCCGTCGCGTTCTCCTGAACCCCGTCAAATATCGGAACCGAGTTCGGCAGCGTCGGGTCAATGCAAATCACGATGTTCGGAAAACGAACATTCGTGTGCTGACGAATCTGCTTGTCGTCAAACTTCAAGTACGCCACAACCGGGGCCCCTCTGCGCTCAAAGCCAAACGCCGGTATCGTCACCGCGTACTTCCCTTCCTCCAACAGAGCCTTCGCCAGGATCTCCGCTCCCATGACCGCTCCCTGGCCCCCTCTGCCATGCATCCTTAATTCATACATCTTCCTTTATCGCCTCCATCCATATTTTTGCCGCAACAAGGCCCGAATCAGAACCAAACCCCGCAAAGCCGACCCTACGCCAAAACGTAGCCCGAACCTTGACAGAGCCAAATCCAATCCCCCTCGTCGCAAGTTATTACCCTACTTCGCCAGCGCCCTCCGGATATACTTCCCGATCCCGGGCTCCGATACCACCTTTCCGTCAACCACCGCGACCTTCCCGCCCTTGATCACCTTCGCCGGCCAGCCCTTCAGCTTACGGCCCTGGAACAGCGAAAAGTCCGCAAACGTGTACTCCTCGGAAGGATCCACAACCTTCTCCTTCTCCAAATCCAGGATCACCAGGTCCGCATCCGATCCCACCGCGATCGTCCCCTTCCGGGGATAAATCCCGAACGCCTCCGCAGGGGTCTTCGTCGCCTTCTCGATGATCGTCGTCCACGGAATCCCCCGCTTGTGATACCCTTCCGTCAGCAACACCGGGATGTGCGTCCCAACCACCGCGTAACCCGGAAGAGCCTGCTCGAAACTCTCCCCCTTCGCCGCCGTCCCGCAGGATACGTTGTCCGTCCCGAACGTGCTCACAACCCCGTTCTTTACCGCCTTCCACAATGCCTCCTGGGCATCGTTGCCGCGAATCGGCGGAAGCATCTTCGCCAAACGCCCCATCGGATCCTCGTTCGTCATCCCGCAGTACGCCGACGTCGTCTCCACGTAGATGTTCTCCCGGCCGTCCTTGAACATCTCGTACAACAGCTCCGCCGCCTCTCGGCTCGACATGTGAACCATGTACGCCCGGGCTCCCGTCTCGCGCGCAATGTTCACAAAACGGCGCGCCGCATCCGCCTCCGCACCGGACGGAGATGAATTGGTCCAGTCCTTCAACGTCGGATTCGCAATCCCTCCGACCGCCTCCCAGCCCGCGTCCACCTGAACCTGGTCCTCGCAGTGAACGCAACCGATCGCCGGTGAACCCATCGCCGCGATCTTCGCAAAGCCCTGCCGAATAAAATCATCCGGCACGTTCGGGAAAATCCCCTTCACTCCCGTCATGTAAAACTTGAAGTCCGTTACGCCGAACTTCTCGTAATACCCTTCCATCTCCTCCATCTGCTGGGGAGTGAAGATCGATAAATGAAACAAAAAGTCCGTCGAACTCTTCGCCTCACCCGTCTCGATCGCCCCGGGAAGAATCCCCATGTACGATTCCCCGCCCCCCATGAACACGCCGATCGTCGTCACACCGCCGCTCAGAGCATAACGCGTCTCCGTCTCAACCTCACCCTCGTACGTCGAAAAAATACCCAGATGAACGTGAGGATCTATACAGCCCGGAATCACATACTTGCCGCCGGCATCCACCACTTCCTTCGCCTCAGGCAAAAAATCGTCCGACGCGATCACCGCGATCTTGCCGTCCTTAACGCCTACTCCCGACTTCACCAACCCAACTCCCGGAATGAACAGCGTACCGTTCACCACCTTCAGATCCAGCATATAACGTGTCTCCTTTCTTGTTTTGTCGGCCCTTTGCGCCTCTTGTCCCTCATACAACGGATAAAGGGGGTTGGCACCCAACCCCCTTCCCCTAGACCCGACTCGGAAGGCTCACGGCGAAACCGGTTTCCCGGCCCCGTGATTCTCCCATATCTATCTTTCTTTCGCTCCGCATTCCTTATGCTTTCGAGAAAAGGGTTACATCGATATTCGGCCTGGGCATGAGCGGTGAAAAGACCCCCGCACGCAGCAGCAGGAACAGGATGCAGAAGTCACCGACCAACTCGAACACCGCAACCGCCAGCAGCAGACCCAGGCTCTCCGTCTGAACCAGGATCGGCAGCAGGAAAATCGCGATCAGGCCGATCGCAACCACGCCGAACCAGAAAATCGCCGGATACTTGTCACGGATGATCAGGAACGCCGACTCCTTCGCCGCCGTAACCTGGTACGTCAGCGTCATCACGTAAATCACGATCATCAGCATGTTCGCCACCACCAGGCCCCGCTCAACCTGAGACCAGATCTTCAGCTGCTCCTCCGTGAACTGGCCCGCCAGCTGCGGGAACAGCGAAACGAACAGGGTCAGCGTCACGCCGCCCATCAACGCGTAGGACGTCCGCAGAACCGGAACCAGAGAGTTGTTCCAGAGCGGAATCGAAGGCGAATACGTCATGACAATCCCGTCGTAGATCATCACCACGAACGCCGAGATCCCCGCGACGATCATCATCAACTGGCCCAGCGCCGTCGGGGCCGCGCCGTTGAACGCCACGTCATAGAAAAGAGCCAGGTGCAGAAACCCGAACCCGCACAGGGCAAACGTCGCGTAAAA
>Ga0228535_1003337_pt1 | contig 11862 bp, 10 predicted proteins | sample SJ1metagenome_FD_168457 | JGI IMG/M metagenome (GOLD analysis project Ga0228535, IMG submission 168457) | Enriched culture of PCE-dechlorinating microbial communities from Ithaca, New York, USA - SJ1 | ecosystem: Engineered > Modeled > Simulated communities (microbial... > Unclassified | place... | reverse complement strand
CACCAACTTCGCCTTCGTGCTCTTCGCCCTGTCGAACCTGTACATGGTCAGAAGGGACCTGTTGGCGTTGACAGGGGCGTAGTGTATCCAAAAACAGGCAAAAGACCATAAAAAACCGGAAATAGCGCTAAAAGATGCAAAAAAGATGCCCATATAGCTTGAAAATGGGGTAAAAAGAACACAGGAAACGGATTCGGCTGTCAAGGTTCAACTGTTGGACGCTGGATCGGTTCTTGTTCAGAGGTTCCTTAAGTGTTATGTTTTTCGGTTTTTGTTGCAGAATGGAAAGGGGCAACAAAAAGTGCCCCTTAATTGTTGCAGAGGAGCACTTTTTAAGATACTCTGACTTCCTGGAAATCTTCAGTTTTTTGCTTTTTCGAGGTATTGCCTGCCAATTTCATCAGCAAGAACAATGGCATTAAACACAATGGTCTCGTCTATAAAGAAAGGCTCAGCTCTGATGATCGGGTTGTGAAGTGCCACCTTATCCGCAACCACTTTTATTTTTTCAGCCTTCGGTTCAACACCAAGCTGAGCCAGTGTTACAGGAAGGCCAACTTCCACAAGGAAACCAATCACCTTGTCCATTTCTTCAGAAGCAGCATTTTCCAGTACCATTTGGCACACGATCCCGAAAGCTACCTTCTCTCCGTGAAGGAAGGAATGTGTTTCAGGAAGCTCAGTAAGTCCTGCATGAATACCATGCGCCGCAGCACAGCCAGCATTTTCAAAGCCAAGACCGCTCATGAGAGTATTGGCCTCTATCACATTTTCAACCGCTTCACTAGAAACACCCCGCTTCAAAGCAGCGAGAGCTTTTACACCATCTTCCAGAATAATCTCGCAGCACATTTTCGCAATAGCCATGCTCGTTTTGCATCGACGATAGCCCTTGCCTACATAATTTGCACTGTCCGAGGCCTCGTTTGCTTTTGCTTCAATGTATGTAGCAAGAGCGTCACCCATTCCCGCTATAAAGAGTCGAAGAGGCGCCTTTGCAACGACATCGGTGTCAATAAGCACAATATCAGCGTTCCTTTTATGACGGACCGACCCAATGTATTCGCCTGTTTGTGTATAGACGACACTCATAGCGCTTGTGGGGGCATCTGTAGATGCAGAAGTCGGGGCTGCGATCAAGGGAAGATTCATTTCGTTCGCGATAATTTTACCTGTATCAAGTGTTTTACCTCCGCCCATTGCAACCACTACGTCCGCCCCGTAATCCCTGATGATCCTGCCGACCCTTTCTGATTCCTCTTTGCAGCATTCTCCTGCAAAAGGTTCAGCAGCAAATGACGATTCTGTTCCCTCATAAATGCTTTGGAGCTGGGAATTCAGGTTTTCAAAAAGAAACCGGTCAATGAGGAAAAAGGCCTTTCTTCCGAAGCCTCTGGTATAAATCTCAATATTTTTGTATTCTCCAGGCCCCTGGATATATTTCATCGGTGCCCCAAATGCCCGTGTAGGCGAAGTAACCATTTTTCTCACTCCTTAATCAATATAATGAAGACAGCGCATCTTCCAATTTCGGAAGAAACTCCTTCCACCCTGATACAACGCCAATATCTGCGTATCTGAAGATAGGCGCCCTTGGGTCAGGGTTTACAGCCATGACCGCTCCCGCGTTGCGAATCCCTACCAAATGCTGGACGGACCCTGATATTCCAATGGCAATGTAGAATTTCGGCCTCACGATCACGCCGGTCTGTCCTATCTGGGCACTGTAAGGTGCAAGCCCCAAATTGACTGCACTTCTGCTTGCACCGATTGAACAGTTGGCCTTATCCCCTATTTCACGGAGTTTTTTGAAACCCTCTTTTCCAAGGCCGGCACCACCAGCCAGGATTATGTCGGCCTTGAGCAACGATTCTTTTGAGGAGAACGCTTTTTTCCCAAGAATCTGGATTCCCGACCTGGAAATCTCCGATGAGCAGGGTTCCTGTCTGACCGTACCATGTCGTTCCCTTTTGAGGGTTGGGAGCGGAAACGCACCAGGGCGAACTGACGCCATCTGGGGTCTTCCTTCCGGGCAGATAACTTCCGCCATCAGCGTCCCACCGAAAGCAGGGCGGGTCTGCACCAGAAGATCATTTTCAATGGAAAGCTCAGTACAGTCAGCAGTGAGACCTGTTTTCAGCAGGGCTGCCAGCAAAGGGGCAAGGGTCCGCCCATAGACTCCTGCACCTATCAGTAATGCGAAGGGCCGATTATCTTTTAGTATTTGATAGAGTCTTTCCGCTGCTATATACTCCGGAGGCATAGCTTCTTTTTCACAGCACATAGGGATTACAACGTCAGCACCCGCGGCAAAGACCTTTTCGGCATAGAGAGCAGAATCATGGCCCAACAGAACTGCACATACAGACCATTCCCTTCCATGAGACATCGATGCCGCCTTGCCTATAAGTTCAAGACCGACTTCCAGCAGTTCATTGCCGCGAATTTCGCATAGCACCCATATTTCCTTTTCCCTGCTCATGAGCTCTGCCTGCTCTCTTTACACTGTTCGATCATTTCTGCTGCCGCCTTCACACCTTCCTCCAGGCTGAGAAACCTGCATTCCCGGTCACCTCCTGAGGAGACAGACACCTTCCTTACCCTGGTCCATGAACCTTTCATCCCCACGGACTGAAGGGGAAGGTGCAGTTCCTGATTAGAGAAGGATATTACGGGAATCTTTGCTGCTCTTCTTAGTGCGGCGATTGACGGTCGACTTTCCAGGAGGATCCCCTCGCACAAGGTAAGTACCGCCGGAAGAGTTATGCGGTAGGTTTCTTCGCTTGTCTCGGTAAGCCTTGTACAATTCAGGAATCCGGGGCAATCTGATTCTTCAATATCAATCAAGTTTGTCATACAGTCCACGCCCAGCATTACAGACAGAGACGGCCCTACCTGACCTGTTTCGCCGTCCACGGCCTTTCTCCCGCAAAGCACGAGGTCGAAAGGCCCAGTTTTTTTCAGGACCTCGGACAGGACGAACGCGGTAGCATAGGTATCTGCGGAAGCAAATGCCGGGTCGGTGACAAGGTATAATACATTAGCACCCATCAGGGCGGCTTCATGAAGCACGGAAACACTTCCCGGGGTGCCCATGGTCACGGCGGTAATCCTTCCTCCAAACTGTCTTTTCAGCCTCGTTGCCATTGAGAGCGCAGTACGATCTGCAGGATTGACAGACATTGACATTCCGTCCCTGCGTATGATGTTATTATTCTCGTCTAAAGTAATTTCTTTCGTGTCAATAACTTGTTTTACACAAACCGCTATTTCCATTGCAGATTCCTATTCTCTTGTATACCGAAATAAATTCAGCATCTGCATGCTTCTGCAAGCATCATAAATATATCTTTCACTTCCATACCCTCTGGAGTATGTTCACCCAGAACATCATAGCAACCCGGGCAGGCTGTGACCATAGTGCGTATGCCAAGTCTCCGGGCATCGTCCCATCGGCCTCCAGCCGTGAGTTCAGTGATATTCGGGGAATGGGCCTTTAGAATCTCTGTCCCGCAACATTTTGTCCACTTGCGGTTCAAGAGCATTTCCGTGATGTGAATGCCCATCGCACTGAGTATTTCTCGTGCTTCGTTCACTTCGTCGAGATCCCTCGAGAGCTTGCATGGGTCATGAAAAGTAGTGAGGCCTGTTTCAATTTTTCCCGGCCTGAGCTTGCCTTCGCGAATCAATTCCGCCATGAATGCAGTCGCAGTCTGAACCTCTGGTTTGAGGTCGCATTCCCAGGCGGGATACTCCTGCCTCATAACCCGCGTGCAGTTCGGGTCTAAAGGAACAACCTTTTTTGCACCAGTGGCGTTAATTTTTTCTACTACCATCTTTGCCTTATCGACCGTCTCTTCAACATATCCAATCAGGTCTCCAAGTTCTGCACCGCTCTGGCCTTCGTCGTGAAGGATAGTAAAATCGATTCCGGCCTTCCCGCACAGAGCGATAAAGGCTTTCGCTATTTCAGGCGCGCGGCACAAAGCGGAATGTCCTACGTAGATCAGCACTTCAGCCTTTTCCTTGGCGTCAGGCAACAGTGACTTAAGCCTGTTGGAGGTCTCTTCTGCTTTTACACCAAAAATATTATCGTTATCCAGGACGCTGGTTATGACATTCTGAACATTTGGCGGTACGACATCGTTCACCACTGCCTCGGTTCGGGCTTCCCTGATAAAGACCGGAGGTTCGAAGCCGGTTGCGCAGTCCTGTGAGCAAGCACCGCACAGGCAGCACTGATACATTGCTTCCGCGAAGCTCTCATCAAATTTCTGCCCCCGTACTGCATAAGAGATGAGAAGTGCCTTTGCCCTCGCATTGTTCAGCTCGCTTCCTGTCTGCAGTCCCACAGGACATATATATCTGCACATCCAGCAAAACCTGCAGTTTTCGAAATTTTTCTTTGCTTTTTCGGAAAACATCGTCTTCACCCTTTACAGTCCCAGCTTATAGGGATTCATGATGCCATTGGGGTCCAATCCCTTTTTCAGTGCTTCGAAAACCTGCATCGCAGGACCATACTGCTCTTTCATAAGGCGTCCTAATTTAAGCCCTATTCCATGATGGTCATTTATCACTCCGCCGTTTTTCATCGCGGCCCTCACGCCCGTGTTCCATATTCTATTGTGAAGACTGATAGCTGCCTCCGGATCTGAAGGTGGATTGTCCATAATGAAACGGTCATAAATCATTGTTCCCCATTCGTACCAGTGGGAACAATGGGCTATGAACCGGACACCTTCAAAATTGTTTTCAATAGCTTTTTTCATTGCCCAGTAGATTTTTTCTACATTATCGTAGGTACACACTGTGTCCATGGTACCGTACATTTGGGGAATATCCATTATGTGTCCAGGATAGAAAAAGGTAAGGCGATTCTCGTACCATTTTTCCCCCCATTCTGATCCAAGGTCCTCAGCACCGTACCTGGCGCAGATTTCTTTCATGATTCGTTCTTCTATAGCAACTACCTCGGCCTTTCCTTCACAGGTAATGTTCATGAAGGCTCCCTTTTTGTCCACTCCGATAACCTTTTTGATTATGGAGCGGGTTTCAGGCTCGTCATAAAGCCGCATGATGGAGGGTTTGAATTCCTGCATAATATCCCTTCCGGCCTTCACTCCCGCTCCGAAATCGGAGAAGAGAAATGCTCTGTGACTGCGTACTTCCGGCATCTTGAATATCTTGAAAGTCGCTTTGGTCATGATTCCGAGAGTCCCTTCCGACCCTATGAAAATCTGGTTTAGATCAGGCCCTGCTGCATGCTTGGGTACAGGAAGGGTATTGATAATATCTCCGTTGGGAAGCACAATCTCCATGCCCAGACACATGTCGTCTATTTTCCCGTATTTCGATGAAAGAACTCCTATTCCCCTGTGCGCAAGAGATCCCCCGATAGTGCCGCAGGTTATGCAGCTGGGGTAGTGCATTGTGGAGTAGCCCTTCTCATTTGCATAATTCTCCAATATCTGCAGGATCATTCCGGTCTCTGCAGTTATAGTCATGGAAAACTCGTCTATCTCCACAAGTCGATTCATTCGTTTCATATCAAGGAGAATGCCTCCAGCCATAGGCATAGCACCTCCCTGGGAACCGGATCCGCCACCCCATGTATGCACCGGTATCTTGTAATAATTGGCAACTTTCATGAGTCTGGAGACCTCTTCCGTGGTGTCAGGCCGTACAACAAAATCAGCACGTGGAGGCTCCATTCCTCTGTCAGCCCACATACGGCTGATCCAGAAATAATCTACACCGTAAACAGTAGTCTCGCTTTTTTTTGTGCTCACATGCTCCACACCGACGACGTCTTCAAGTTCAGTACGGATCATATCGATCATGTATCCTCTGAATTCCATGAGATCACGTGCCTTTCAATCCTAGTTTTTTTAGCATGAATCTGATCCCGGTATTTCACAAAACCGAAGGAAGCCAGGTAATAAGTCCCGGGAAGAGGCAAAAGAATACAATGGCTACGACTTGAATAACGATGAATGGGGCTGAGGCAATATACATGTCCCTTGTTGTTATCTCAGGCGGTGCCACTGCCTTGAGATAAAAGATCGCGTAAGCAAAGGGAGGGGATATGAAGGACATCTGGATCATAACTGCAAATAGGAGCGCAAACCAAAGAGGATCAAATCCCAAAGGATAAAGGATCGGCGTAAAAAGAGGAACTCCTATGAGCAGTATCCCTGTGGAGTCAATGAGCATTCCCATTATAGCGATGATCATGAGGATAATAAAAAGTATGAGCCACTTGTTTCCCGCACCCAAGGTTGTTACCATGTCCGCTACCACTGCTCCACCGCCAAGGCCAAGAAAGACGCTTGTGAACATAGATGCAGCCAGTATTACCCACATGGTCATCGCTGTCGTCTTTATGGTGTTATAACATGCTTCCTTCAGCATCTTCCAACTGAATTTTTTATAGATCACAGCTATGGCAAAAGCTCCGACAGCACCTAACGCAGAAGCCTCATTTGGGGTAGCTACGCCGACCATTATGGATCCGAGAACAGCAATAATTAGAACTATAGGGGGAAGAAACGAAATAAAAAAAAGTCTCCATATTTTTCTCATGTCATACTTTGCCCGCTCTTCTTCGGAAAGAGGAGGTCCCATCTCAGGCTTTAGTATACAAACAAGGACGATGTAACAGGCATATAACGCGGAGAGGAAGAGCCCTGAACTCATGCCGCCAGCGAAAAGTTTTGATATTGAAAGTTGAGAAAGTGAAGCGTAGACAATAAGGATTACACTCGGAGGAATGAGAGAGCCAAGACAGCCCGCCGACATGACGGTACCCGAAGCAAGGTATTTGTTATACCCGCATTTAAGCATAGCAGGAAGTGCCATCATTCCCATTATGGTTACGGAAGCACCAACGATCCCTGTGGCCGCGCCCATCATCGCACATATTGCGACAGTCGCGATGGCAAGACCGCCTCTTAATCTCCCCATTAGCACATGAATCGATTCAAAGAGCTTTTCTGAAGCCCCTGACCTCTCAAGAGCCGCCCCCATAAGTATGAATAACGGAACACACACATAGGATGTATTCGTTGCAATCTTGGTGGTAGTCCTGACAAACATGCTGATTACGTTGGTATCGCCCCAAAATAACATGCTGAAAATAATAGAAGTGCCGCCGAGCACAAAACACAGGGAACTGCCTAAAAAAAGTGCGGCAAGAAAACAGATGAACATCATCGCTACAATTGCGGCTTCACTCATATCTCCACCGCCTTTATTGCATAGAAGACCTTCCTTATCCAGTTGGCAAAGGCCTGCATGAGCATTGTGACAAATCCAAATGCTATGAGGGTTTTAAAATGGTATAGTGGAGGGCCCCACGCATTAAATGACGTTTCTTTTCCAATGATTGATTTTATTGCCGCCTGGATCTGCCCATTTGTCAAAGGTATCAGAAATACAAATCCCAGCACAGGATAAAGGATGCTTTCGATAATCGCCGACTGCCTTTTTGTAAATTTCTGCGCAAATACATCCGTTCGTACATGCCTGTCCTCCTGGAGCACCCATGCTCCTCCAATGACAAACATGAGACCGAAGAGGTAGACACACAGCTCCCAAATCCATATTGTTGGCCTGTTGAGCACATATCTTAGAAATACTTCAATCGCCTGTAAAAGCATTATAGGGATTACAAGGAAGCTGAATGCCTTTCCCGTAAAGATACTAATGTTGTCAATGAGCTGCAGCAGCTTTGAAAGAGTTTTCATCTTTCTGCCCTCTCTTTCATTTCCCTTACACGAAATCGTACCATTCTTAAAATATGGTGGCAGGATAGAAAACCTGCCACCATATCCTTATTTTTTCAAACCAACCAGTGTTTTTCCCTGCAGTGTCATCGAGAGGAAACTATTTCTTTTCCAGATAGCTCTCTATCTCGAATCCTGCAGCCTTACTCGGCGTCAGTCCCGTTCCCCACCAGGAAGACACTTCACGATACGGGAAGAACAGAGCATAGAACTTGTCAAGCAATTCGTATGTTTCCCTGGTCAGTTCTCCCTTTTCCTTTGCGTACTTAACCTGTATCTCGCGCATCTTCTGCCGGGCTTTGGACATATCCTCAGCAGGAAGCCGAATGAACTTCATAGATCCTTCATCATAGTATTTCTTCATCGTCTGGGCCGAACGATATTCAAGAATGGTGGTCGTCCGTATTGCATAGGCTCTGAAAGTATTATTTACGAGAGTTTTGAGATCCTCGGGAAGTTTGTCCCAGGCGTTTTTGTTGACGACCGTGCATTCAACGTTGGAAACATTCCAGAAGTCCGGGTAAATCCCGTATTTCGCCGCATCGTTGATTCCGAGCCCCACATTGTAGTAAAGCGTTCCGAATTCCGCCATATCCACTGTACCGCCGGTAAAAGCCGTGAACACTTCCTCAAGAGGCAGGGAAACGGGGACAACGCCGCTGAATTCCTTCACTTCGCCCTGGGAGGTACGGAATTTTTTTCCTGCCATCTCAGCGAAAGAGTAAAACGGGCTGTTGGCAACCATAACGTTGGCAGTCTGTATACCAAAGGAAATCATGTGGAGATTGACTTTGTCAAAGGCCTTCTGCATCTGGTTCCAGCCGCCGCCTTCGTACATCCATACAATCTTGTCCTCCCAGGAGAGAGACATAGGTTCTCCATCACCCGCGGCAACAAATCCATATTCAAGACCTTTCATGTAGACAGGCCAGCTGGTGTTCATTTCGAAAGCGCCTTCTCCGCATGCCTGGAATGCTTCAAGAGAACTCGCCAGCGATCCGCCTGCATAGGGAACAATTTTCAGTCTGCCGCCGGATGTAACAAAAATATCCTCACATGCTTTGGCATACAGTTCATATTCCGGTTGTCCAGGGTTATGGACCATTTGGAACCGCCAGGTAAAGTCCGGTTTTTCAGCCATCGCCGCAAATCCCGGAGTGCCCAATAACATAAAAACTCCCATCAGAACAAGTACAGCAACACAATGTTTCTTCATAGCCTTTCCCTCCTTTATTTTTTGTATCAAGGCAACGTCAGCATGTCGGCGTCGACTCCCGTAAATCAATCGTTTGCCAGGTCGTAAAGTTGTTCCCATAGTGGCTCTGAGGCCTTCACAATCTGCTGGTAAATCGAAAAAAAACTTTCATATTTCCTGTGATTAGCCATATCCGGCTCATAAATCCTCACAATTTTATTTGCCTTCTTGACGGCAGCCCGTTCATTTTCGAACACCCCTATGCCAACACCTGCCAAAAGTGCCCCTCCAAATGAAGAATCATCATTCTCAGGGCGCTTTACAGGAAGGCCAAACACATCACTCACAATTTGGCACCACAAAGGACTCTTCGCTCCGCCTCCTATAAGGCGGATTTCGGACATGCTCTCGGCAAACTCGCAAAGTACCTGGAAGCAGTCATAAAGACTATATGCAACCCCCTCAAGTACCGCCCTGGCAAAGTATCGCTTGTCATGAACCATGCTTACACCGAAGAAATCCGCCCTCGCCTTTGCGTTGAAATAAGGACACCTCTCTCCGAGAATATAGGGGTGAAAGATTAAACCCCTGGCGCCCACAGGTACCTGGGCAGCGTGTTCATCCATAAGGGTATAGACATTCTTTCCATCTTTCTCAAAAATCTGCTTCTCTGTCATATAGAGGGCATCCCTCAGCCAGCGGAAAGAAGAAGCGCTCGAGTTCGTACCAGTAGCCATATACCACATTCCCTGGACTGCATGGGGGTAGGTGAACGCCTTCTCATGTGACCTGCCTTTGCTGGTTATGAGATTACAGTTGCCTGCTGTGGCAAGTTTTACAATTATTTGCCCTTCATTAACTCCTCCAGCTCCAAAATCCTCAGCCGCGGTATCAGAACATCCGACTATCACAGGCGTTCCTTCAGGCAGTCCCGTGAGAACAGCGATGTCTCCTCTCACCTTCCCCGCGATAGCTCTGGAAGGCAGCACTTCCGGAAGAACCTCAAAAGGAAGTCCGATCAGATCACACATTTCTTTTGACCATCTTGCATTACGGGGATCATAAAAGAGACTTCCTGAAGCATCCACATGGTCGGTATACCAGTCACCGGTTAAGCTATGCCTCACGTAGTCTTTTGTGAAAAGGATACGGTGGATTTTTGAAAAGCTTTCAGGATCGTTTTCTTTAATCCATAATAACTGAGGCATTGTCCATGTAGCTGTAGGAACCTGCATCGTTGTTTCAAAAATAATTTTTCCGTGACGGGCTTTCAATTGCTGGGCTTGAGCGGCGCTCCTCTGATCGTTCCACATAATGCACGGCCGAATGACCTTCCCTTTCTTGTCCAAAAGAACGGCATTATGTGTCGATGCTGAAAAAGCTATAGCTGCGATATCTTCTCCGGAGACCTTCCCTGAGGTTAAGACTTCCCTGACAGTCTGGATGAAGGCCCTGTCCCAGTGAGCCGGGTTTTGCTCTGACCATCCCGGGTGGGCATGGTCAGAGGGGTATTCACAAAAAGAAACTGCAAGAATCTGCCCTTCTGAATTTATGGCAGTACATTTGCAGCCACCGGTGCCGATATCAACTCCCAGCAATGCCTGCTTCAACAGCTACGCCTCCAGTCTGCTTTCCGATTCGGATTTAAATACGGCTCCACTATTTCAGTCGGTATTATTTGCGTACTTCTTGGACGATAAAGCTTTCTCCAGGCGCTCATAGTTTTCTATCGCCAGCGGCCCTTTTTTTAGACTGATTATGGTGAAAAGAGTATCAAGTATCATGAGCTGGGCGATTCTTGATGACATGCCGACTATCCGGAATTTTGTCTCCTCCGCCTTTGTGAAAAGAACGATGGACGAGACGTCGGATTTCGTAATCGGGGAAGAAGCATAGTTCGTGATACAGATAGTAATAGCCCCTCTTGTTTTCGCAAATTTCATGGCTTCAACGATATCTTTAGACCTTCCCGAATGACTTATCCCGATAACAGTATCCCCTGGCTTTAGTGAAGAGGATGCAATGATCTGCATATGGTTGTCGGAAATTCCCATTGCATTGACACCTGCTCTCAGAAGCTTGTGCTGTGCATCCATGGCGATGGATGCAGAATTCCCGAGTCCGAAGAGAAGCAACCTCCTCGTCTTTAATATGGAGTTAGCTGCATTTTCAAGAGCCCGGATATCCAGTACCTTCCTTGTGGATTCAAGGGCCTCCATTATGCTGCTTATAGTTTTGTCTAGAACTGTTTCAGTTGTATCGCTGAATGAAAGCTTCTCATTTATCTTTTTCAGGGGCTCCGCCATCTCTTTTGCTAATTCAATCTTGAGGTGCTGAAAACCCTTGAAGCCCATTTTCCTCGAGGTGCGAATGATCGTCGCCTCGCTGACCCCGGTCTCCTTTTCAAGGTCAGTAAGCCTCATATATACGACCTCGGCCTGGTGAGAAACGATATACCCGGCTACAGCTTTTTCTTTCCTCGTCATTTCAGCTTTTCGGGTTTCGAGGATATGGTTGAAAAAATTCTTTTTCTTTTCCAAATTTTGCTCCTCAACAATATTGAAGTATAACTTCAAATAAGTTGCATACAATGAAGAGGTGTTTGTGTATCAGAAAATTTTATCAATATCATTATATGATTTAAAATCAGTTTTTGTCAACGTTATTTCAACCATTACCATCACTGCCATTCAAATATTTTTGAAAGAAAACTTCTTTTTTCGTGACATCCAGCTTTTCTTTGCTATAATTTCTCACTCTTGTCCAAAATAGGAATTTGAGAAGATTAAATTGCCCCCAGAGCGGCCCTTGAGATATTCTTAGTGCGCGAACAAAAAAAATCCTCAAGCACCGACAAAGGGGGGCGCACTAATGCTAAAG
>Ga0228535_1003335_pt1 | contig 11867 bp, 11 predicted proteins | sample SJ1metagenome_FD_168457 | JGI IMG/M metagenome (GOLD analysis project Ga0228535, IMG submission 168457) | Enriched culture of PCE-dechlorinating microbial communities from Ithaca, New York, USA - SJ1 | ecosystem: Engineered > Modeled > Simulated communities (microbial... > Unclassified | place... | reverse complement strand
CTGGTCAACACCGAACCCAAAACCGTCACGGCGCATCTGACAAACGGCAAAAAGATTGTCGTGTACGACCGCGGCGTCTTCATCTGACACAGCCGGCGCCGCCGGACGGCCGGCTGTGCGCAGGCTGCTTAAGGCGGCGCCGGACCATGCGATCTTCCGGCTTTGCCGGCCAAGGAGAAAATTATTCATGATCAGCGCCCCACCGTTTTGCCGTCCGGACCGACAGTCGATGGAAGCGCTGCGCGGCATGGCCGACCGGGCCTTTTCCCGCGCCGCCGGAGCGCCCCTGGTTTCCGGGAACCGCGTGCGTCTGCTTCAGGACGCCCGGGAGAACTATCCCGCCTGGCTCGACGCCATCGCCTCCGCGAGGCACCACATCCACCTGGAAAGCTATTTCATCCGCGAAGACGCCACGGGCCGGGAGTTTGCCCATGCGCTGATGCAGAAAGCCCGCGAAGGCGTACAGGTGCGCCTGATCTGCGACTGGCTGGGCGGCGCGGGCAAGACATCCCGGCGTTTCTGGAGCCTTCTCAGGATGGCGGACATCGCCTTGCGCCTGTTCAATCCGCCGCGACCGGACAGCCCGCTGGGATGGCTTTCGCGCGACCACCGCAAGGTGCTGACGGTGGATTCCCGGGTCGGCTTCATCTCCGGCTTGTGCATTGCGGACGCCTGGAAAGGATCCCCTGAAAAAAACATTCCTCCATGGCGCGACACGGGCGTCGAGGTGCGCGGCCCCGCGGTCTGGGACATTGAACAGGCGTTCGCCTACGTCTGGGCCATGACCGGCAGGCCGATTTCCGAAAATGCGTTTTCCGCGCCGGACAGTCCGGATCCGGACGGTGTGGATCTGCGCATTGTGTCCAGCGTCCCCGCCACCGCCGGCCTTTTCCGCCTCGATCAGCTTGTCGCGGCGCTGGCGCGAAAGAGGCTGTGGCTGACCGACGCCTACTATGCCGGCACGACCGTCTACGCGGAATCGCTGAAAGCCGCCGCCCGCGACGGCGTCGACGTCCGCCTGCTGGTGCCGGGCGCCAGCGACCTTCCCCTGCTCACGCCCCTGTCGCGCGCCGGATATCGTCCGCTGATCGAAGCCGGCATCCGCATCTTCGAGTGGAACGGCTCCATGCTGCACGCCAAAACCGCGGTTGCCGACGGGCACTGGGCCCGCGTCGGGTCGACCAACCTCAACATCGCCAGCTGGTTCGGCAACTGCGAAATGGACGTGGTGATTGAAAACGACGCTTTCGCGTCGCAGATGGAGGCGCTGTACCTCCAGGACATGCAAAACGCAACCGAACTGGTGCTGGACCTCCGGCACAGAATCCGTGCGCCCGAAAAAGCGGGCCGGCCGTCTTATTCGGCCTCCGGCGGCAGCGGCAGCGTCGGGCGCGTGGCGGCGGGCGCGGTGCGCATCGGAAAAACCGTCGGCTCGGCCTTCACGAACCGGCAGGTTCTGGAGCCGGCCGAAGCGCGCTTGGCGGCTTTTACCGGGGCGCTGCTTGTGCTCCTGGCGCTACTGATCGTCTTTTTCCCCCGCGTCCTGGCCTGGGGACTGGCGGCGCTTCTGGCCTGGTTCGGCGCAACGCTTCTGTACAGGAGTTTCCGGCTCTTCGGACGCAAGCCGCACGACAAGACCTGAAGGATGGACGATGGAATCGGGTTTGACTCTCTGGGCGATCATCCTGCTGCCCTTTGCCGGGAGCCTGCTGCCGGTGGCGGCGGGCCGGTATGACAGGCGCTGGTGCGCCTTTGCCGCGGGAATTCCCGCGGCCCTGGCGCTGACGGTGCTGGCGCCCCATGTTCCGGACGTCTTGAACGGCGCGACGCTGGTGTACTTTCACGCCTGGCTTGCGGCGCCGGGACTTCACCTGAGCCTCCGTCTGGACGGACTTGGCTTCATCTTCGTCCTTCTGGTGGCGGGCATCGGCCTTTTGGTCATCCTCTACGCCCACTACTACCTTTCCGAAAAAGATCCGCTGGGCCGTTTTTACGCCTATCTGCTGTGGTTCATGGGCTCCATGCTGGGCGTTGTGCTCAGTGAAAACCTGCTTTTGCTGTTTTTCTTCTGGGAGCTGACCAGCCTGTCGTCATTTCTTCTGATCGGCTACTGGACCAACCTGTCGGACGCAAGAAAAGGCGCGCGCATGGCGCTCGTCGTGACCGGCGGCGGCGGGCTCGCCCTTCTGGCGGGCATCCTGCTTCTCGGACGCATGGCCGGCAGCTTCGAGCTTTCCGCCGTCCTGGCGGCGGGCGATCAGATCCGCAGCCATCCCCTGTACCCGGCGGCGCTCGTTTTGGTCCTGCTCGGCGTTTTCACCAAGTCCGCGCAGTTTCCCTTTCACTTCTGGCTGCCGCACGCCATGGCCGCGCCCACACCGGTTTCCGCCTATCTGCATTCGGCCACGATGGTCAAGGCGGGCGTGTTTCTGCTGGCGCGCCTGTACCCGGCTCTGTCCGGCACGGAGCTTTGGTTTTATCTCGTCGCGCTGACGGGACTCGCGACCCTGCTCATCGGCGCGGTCACCGCGCTTTTCCGCCATGATCTCAAGGGACTTCTGGCCTATTCCACCATCAGCCACCTGGGGCTGATCACGCTTCTGTTCGGCCTCAATTCGCGCCTGGCGGTGGTCGCGGGCGTCTTTCACATTCTCAACCACGCCACGTTCAAGGCGTCGCTCTTCATGGCGGCGGGCATCATCGACCACGAAACCGGAACGCGCGACATGCGCCGGATCAACGGCTTGTGGCGGTTCATGCCGCACACCGCGACGCTGGCGATGGCGGCGGCGGCGGCCATGGCCGGCGTGCCGCTCTTCAACGGCTTTTTAAGCAAGGAAATGTTCTTCGACGAGGTGCTGCGCCAGCAGATGTTCGGCGCGCTCAGCTTTCTCATCCCGGTGGCGGCGACGGTGGCGGCGGTGTTTTCCGTAGCCTACTCGCTGCGCTTCATTCATGACGTCTTCTTCAACGGCGAGCCGGTGAATCTTCCCAAGTATCCGCCGCACGAACCGCCGCGCTACATGAAGCTGCCGGTGGAAATCCTGGCGGGCATCTGCCTGCTGGTGGGCCTGCTGCCCGGCCTCACGGTGGCGGCGCCGCTCGCCGCGGCCGCGGGCGCGGCCCTGGCCGGTCCCCTGCCCGCTTACAGCCTGGCCCTCTGGCACGGCCCAAACCTGCCGTTCATGATGAGCGTCATCGCGCTGGCCGGCGGCGTCTGGCTCTATGTCAAACGCCGGAGGTTTTTCGCCTGGAACGCGCGGCTCCCCAAACCGGACGCCAGGAAAATCTTCGAGAGCGCCACGCAGGCCTCCGTTCGCCTGGCGCTGCGCTTCACCCATTTTCTGGAAAACGCATCGCTGCAGACCTACCTGGTCTGGCTGCTGGCGGCGGCGCTTGCCGCCGCGGGATTCCACCTGGGAAGACTGCCGTCGCTATGGGGCGGGCTCGCGCTCTCCGGCGTGGACGAAGCAACGGTTGTGGGCGCGCTCATCCTTGCGGCCGCCACGATCGCCACTCTGATCTGGCACCGCCGCCGCCTCACGTCGCTGGTCATGCTGAGCGTCGTGGGGCTGATGGTGGCGCTTACGTTCGCGCGCTTTTCCGCGCCCGATCTGGCCCTCACGCAACTGTCGGTGGAGATGGTGACGATCATCCTTCTGATGCTCTCGCTGTTCTTCCTGCCCCGGACCACGCCCGCCGAGTCCTCCCGGCGGCGGCGCTTTCGCGACGGAGCGCTGGCGCTCGCCGCGGGCCTCCTGATGAGCGGTCTGTCTTTCGCCATCCTCACCCGCCCCTATGAAACGATTTCCGGCTTTTTTCTTCAAAACAGCGTGCCCGGCGGCGGCGGAACAAATGTGGTGAACGTCATCCTGGTGGACTTCCGCGGCTTCGACACGCTGGGTGAAATCTCAGTCCTGGCCATTGCCGGCCTGGGCGTCTATGCGATGGTCGAAGGGTTGAAGCTGCGCGTGCCCGCTACGGACGCGCTGGGGCGCCCCTGGGCCATGGACGCCCATCCGTTTCTGCTGGTCAATCTCTCGCGGGTGATTCTTCCTCTGGCGCTCATGGTTTCCGCTTACATTTTCCTGCGCGGACACAATCTGCCCGGCGGCGGCTTCATCGCCGGACTGATCACCGCCATCGCGCTGATCCTGCAGTACGTGGCGGCCGGCGAGGCCCGGACAGCCAGGCGCTTCCGGATCGACTTCCGCTGGCTGGCCGGCCTCGGCGTTCTGCTCGCGGGACTCACGGGCATGGGCAGCCTGGTCTTCGGCTATCCGTTTCTGACGAGCGCCTTCGGCCATTTTTCCGTGCCGCTTCTGGGGGAGATCGAACTGGCCAGCGCCATGGCCTTTGACCTGGGCGTTTATCTCACGGTCATCGGCGCGACACTGCTGATTCTGTCGAACCTGGGAAAACTGTCCACGGGCCGCGCATCGGAAAGGAGATTTTAATGGAACTGCTCTACGCAATTCTTCTGGGAGTACTCACCGCATGCGGCGTGTATCTTGTCCTCAGGGCGCGCACGTTTCCGGTGGTGGTCGGCCTCACGCTTTTGAGCTACGCGGTCAACCTCTTTTTGTTTGCCGCAGGCAGGCTGCATACCGGCGCGCCGCCCGTCATCGGCCGCGCTCCCGCCTACACCGATCCGCTGCCCCAGGCGCTGGTGCTGACCGCCATCGTCATCGGTTTTGCCCTCACCGCCTTTGCGCTCATCCTGTCCCTGCGCGCCCTGGGCGCGTCCGGCCACGACCGGGTCGATGACCGAAAGGAAAAGCCGTGACGCACTTGCCGATTCTCCCTCTTCTGATTCCGCTGTTTACCGGCGCGCTTCTGGCAATGCTGCCGCGACAGGCCCTGACGCTGGGGCGCTCGGTGTCTCTGGCGGCCGTGCTCGCGCAGATTCCGCTTGCCGCCTGGCTCGTCATCCGGACTCAGGCGGGGCCTCTGGTGTACGCGCTTGGCAACTGGCCCGCGCCTTTCGGCATCGTGCTGGTGGCGGACCGTCTTGCGGCGATTCTGCTTTTCACGACGGCGGTTCTCGCCGCGGCCGCGCTGGTTTACGCCCTGCGCGGCGACGACACGCAGGGTCGCGGCTTTCACAGCCTGTTTCAGTTTCAGATGTTGGGCGTCAACGGCGCGTTTCTCACGGGCGATCTGTTCAACCTGTTCGTCTTTTTTGAAATTCTGCTGATTGCCTCCTACGCCCTCCTGCTGCACGGCCGCACGTCCGAACGCGTCCGCGCGGGACTGCACTATGTGCTGATCAACATTGCAGGCTCGTCTTTTTTTCTGATTTCCCTGGGCGCGCTGTACGCCATTGCCGGCACGCTCAACATGGCGGATCTGTCCCGGCGCATGGCGGCGCTTCCCGCAACGGACGCCCCGCTGGTCGCCGCCGCCGGATCGCTTTTAACAGTCGTCTTTTGCCTCAAGGCCGCCGCCTTCCCCCTGTACTTCTGGCTGCCGCGGGCGTATTCGTCCGCCGCCGCGCCCGTGGCCGCCGTGTTTGCCGTTTTGACCAAAGTGGGGCTTTACGCGATCCTGAGGGTCAATGTCCTGATCTTCGGCCCGGAGGCGGGAGCGCTCTCCGGCCTGGTTTTCGACTGGCTGTGGATAGCGGCCCTCCTCACGATTGCCGCCGGCGCGATTGGCGTCCTGGCCGCCGATTCGCTGAGCCGCCTGATCGCCTATCTGGTGGTGGTTTCGGCCGGCACAATCGCCGCCGGCATTGCGCTGGGAAACCGCGAGGCGCTGGCGGCCACGCTATACTATCTGGTCCATTCGACGTGGATTGCGGGCGCCCTCTTTCTTCTTTCAGGCGAGATTTCCCGCCTCAGAGGCGGCGACACCGCCGATCGGCTTGTCGCCGGACCGCGGCTGCCCCGCCCCATGCTGCTGGGGGGCCTGTTTCTTGCGGCGGCGGTCAGCGCGGCCGGCCTGCCGCCGCTTTCGGGATTTTTCGCCAAACTGTTCCTTTTGTCCGCAGCGCCGTCCGGCTGGGCCACGCTTGGGCTGTACGGCGCCGTTCTGGGCGGAAGCCTTCCGGTCATCGTCGCGCTCGGCCGCGCGGGCAGCGCTCTGTGGTGGCGCCATGACGCGGCCCAGGCGCCCGCCGCCGGCTGCGACGCGGTGCGCCTGGCCGCCGCCGCGGCTCTTTTAATCGCGGGCGTTTTGCTGGTCGTTTTTGCCGAACCGCTTTGGACATCCCTGGAAGCGGCGGCGGCCGAAGTGATGGATACCCAGGGCTACATCCGGGCGGTCCTGCCCGCGGTTTCGGGAGGTTCGACATGACGCGGCGCCGGTTTTTTCCCCATCCCTGGCTAAGCCTGTTTCTCTTCGGCATCTGGCAGCTTCTGATGAACGACCTGTCGGCGGCGACGCTTGCCGCGGGCGCCCTGCTGGCCTGGGGCATTCCGCTCCTGACGCGCCGTTTCTGGCCCGACCCGCCGCGGCCGCGAAAACCCCTGGTCGCGCTCCGGCTGACGCTCTGCGTCCTGGGGGACATCGTGGCGGCAAACCTGCAGGTGGCGCGTCTGATTCTGGGGCCGGCGCGAAAACTTCGCCCCGCCTTTGTCGAATATCCGGTCGCGCTTTCCGATCCCTTCGCCGTCGGCGCGCTGGCCAGCATCATTTCGCTGACGCCCGGCACCGTGACGGCGGACGTGAGCCCCGACAGGAAAACCCTGCTTATCCACGCCTTGGACGTGGCGAACGAGCAGGAACTCATCGACACGATTAAAAACCGGTATGAAAAACCGCTTCAGGAGGTCTTTCCATGCTCTCAAACGCCATTCTGATCAGTCTTGCGATCATGTCGGCCGCGGCCGCGCTCAACATGCTGAGGCTCTTGAAGGGTCCGGATCTGCCGGACCGCATCCTGGCGCTGGACACGCTCTACATCAACGCCCTGGCCATCATCATTTTGCTGGGCCTGTACCTGGCGTCGGATCTGTTCTTCGAAGCCGCGCTGATCATCGCGGTCATGGGCTTTGTCGGCACCGTCGCCGTCGCCAAGCACCTGCTGCGCGGCGACATCATCGAATGAGGAGAAGATCATGAATTTTGCGTTCTGGATTGAAGCGCTTGTGGCGGCCCTGATTCTCGCCGGCAGCGTTTTTGCGCTTATCGGCTCGATCGGCCTGTGGAAGCTGCCGGACTTCTTCATGCGCCTGCACGGCCCGACGAAGGCCACCACGCTCGGCGTGGGCGCTCTGGTCATCGGATCGCTTCTCTACTTCAGCACACGCGGCGCGGGTCTGAGCCTGCACGAACTGCTTATCACGATTTTCCTTTTTCTCACCGCGCCCGTTTCCGCCAACCTGCTCGCGAAAGCGGCCCTGCACCAGGAATTGAAGCGCAGCAAAAAAACGAAGGGAAAAGTCTGGCCGCAGTAGATGCCGGTCTTCAGGAAACTTCCGGCAGCCCGAGCATCTGCCGGATTTGCTGCACAAAGACGGACGGATCCTCCGTTTCCAAAGCGATCCTCTCTCCCGGACAGACCGCGCTTTTGTCCCGCGTCAGAATCCGGTCCACCTCAGCGCCGGCCGTAAGCAAAATGCCGTGCCGGTCCAGGAATTCCACCGCCGGCGCGGACGCCACGCCGGTAACGATGTGGATGATCGCGCCGGAAAGGACCGCCAGGCGGGCGGCGGCAAGCCCCGTAACCCTGTCGTGCAGCGTGAGACCGGTAAGCCCCCGATGCTGCGCCAGCGCCTCGAAAAGCGGCCGCAGACCGCCCGCGGTGGCGCTGTGAATCCGCTTTTCGCCCCGGTAGAGCGCCAGCGAATAAAGCGTGAAATCCGGAACCGGCATGAGCATCCTTTCAGGAAAGCGCATTGATGAGCCGCCGCGTGATCCTGCCGCCCAGGGTTTCCCGGGAGCGCAGCGCGCCGTAGGGGCAGACCTCGACGCAGCAAAAGCAGCGGATGCATTTTCCGTCGTCAAATTCAATTTTCCCCCGGTCGTCGGCAATCGCCTCCGCCGGACAGATTTCCCTGCACTTTCCGCACATCCGGCACAAAGCCGCATCGCACGCCGGTTCGGCCAGTGTGTGGCGGCGCAAAAAGTTCTGCATGCGCTGCGGACCGAAAACCAGACGGCCGCCGGCGGGAAGCCGGAAATCGGCGACCGCGGGCAAAACGCCGTCGAGATCAAAGGAGGGAATCATTTGCCTGTCGGAGGCGACGTTGAGGATCGGAACGTTTTTATACGCGACGCCGACCATTTCGCACGCGACGCAGTCGAGCGCAAACGAATCGTCCGCGCCGATCAGAACGCCGATCTTCCGGGGACTGCCGCCTTTTCCCGGCCCGTCTCCCTCCAGGGCCAGAATGCCGTCCAGAATCGACACCGCGGGCTTCACCGCCTGATGAATCGCCACCAGCAGGCGCGCGAAAGCAAGCGTATCGACGCCCGCGCGCATGTGCCACTGCGACTTTTTGAAACCGACGATGCAGCCGAACATGTTTTTCACGGCCAGCGTCAGAAGCATCTGGCTGTGGGTTTTAAGTTTGGGCAGGTTGATGATGACGTCCGCCTCCACGGCATCGCGCGCAATGTCGATGCGGCCGTAGGGTTTTCCGATATCCGCCGCCGCCGTTTCCCGAAAGGGCCGGCAGTCGACCGGCAGCCCCTGGAGCGCCTCGGCCGTGCCGTTTTGCCGGAGAATCGTTTCAAAGGAACCGATGGCCGGAGAATCGGACACCTGCGGCCTGGCCCCCTTTTCGAGAACGTATTCCACAACGGCCCGGATGATGAGCGGATGGGTGAGGACGGCATCCCCGGGCCGCGCGGCCGAAAGCATGTTGGGCTTGATGAGGACGCGTCCGGCCGGTTTGATTTTGTCTTTCGCCAGCGTTTCGAGCAGATGAAACACCAGCGGCCGAAGCCGGCCATAGTCGTATTCGGCCCTGCGGACAATCACCTGCGCCATGCTTTGGCCCCGCCGATTTTCTTCATGCTGTTTCGCCCCTTTCGCTCCCTTCCTTCGGACTTATAGCACGACCTCCCACCGCGGCACAAGCAGGGCTCCTTTTCCGGCGAAAGGAAAACAATTCTGCATTTGACACCCGGCGCCATCGCCCTTATACTGCTCTTCAAAGGCGCGGCGTGTTTTTTTTCAACCCCTGAAAATGGTGAGGAACGGTCGCCATGAAAGAACCCAAAAAATTCAACCGCCGGGAGGTCCTCGGCAAAGGCCTGTCGCTGGGATTGCTTGTAGGCGGCGCCGTCATCCTCGGCAAAACGGATTTCCTCCTCGGGCAGGGGCCGTCCGCCTCCCTTCCCGATCTGGTGGCCGTGAAAAACGGCGAACCGGATGCCCTGTTCAAAAAAGCCATCGACCTCTTGGGCGGCATGCGCCGTTTTGTTAAAAAAGGCCAGACGGTCGTCGTCAAGCCCAACATCGGGTTTCCGCGCGTGCCGGAAGTCGGCGCCACCACCCATCCGCTGCTGGTCAAAACCATCATTGAATCCTGCTATGCCGCGGGCGCCGGAAAGGTTTACGTTTTCGACAACGTCGTGACGCCCACCGCCGGCAACGCGCGCAACTGCTACAGACTCTCCGGCATCGACGAGGCGGCCCGGGCCGCCCGCGGCATCGTCGTGCCGGTGGATGACTTCAGCTATCGCGAGGTCCGGATTCCCGGCGGCAAAAAACTGAAAACGGCGGATGTGCATGCGCTCGTTCTCGACTGCGACGTATTCATCAACGCGCCGGTGCTCAAGCACCACTCCTCCGCGCATCTGTCCATCGCCATGAAAAATCTCATGGGCATCGTCAAGAACCGCATGGAATATCATCTGGTCGGCCTCGATCAGTGCATCGCGGACTTCTGCCTGTACCGCAAGCCGGACCTCAACGTGGTGGACGCCTACCGCGTGCTGATGAGCCAGGGCCCGGCGGGGCCTTCCGATCCTCGCCTGGCCGACGTCCAGATCAAAAAGACGCTCCTCGTGTCGCAGGACATCGTCGCGGTGGACGCGGCGGCGGCCCGGATCTTCGGCAAGGACCCCCAGGACATCGGCTACATCAAAATCGGACACGCGCAGAAATCCGGCAACATGAATCTCAAAGACCTGAAAATCGTCACCTACGCCATGTAAGAGGCCGCATCCTTGACGCTCATGACCTTCCGCAAAGTCCTGTCCGGTCTTTTCCTCCTGCTGTTTCTTCTGCTGTTTGCGGGAGGGGAGCGCCTCTCCGCTTTTCTGGCCGGCATTCTGCCGCCTTTCCAGTTCGTCCCCGCGCTTTTGCGGACACTGGCCCAGCCCGCGGCGCTTTTTGCAGCCGGCCTCATCGGCATTGTCGTTCTCACGCTGATTTTCGGCCGGGTCTACTGCTCCTTTTTGTGCCCACTGGGCGCGCTGCAGGATCTGCTCATCGCCGCTTCCCGGAAAATCGGTCTGAGCCCCCGTCATGCGTACCGGCCGCCGAACCATCTTTTGCGTTACACCATTCTGGCGGTTGCAGCGGGCGCCCTTCTGGCGGGTTTTCAGTCCGCGGTCAGTCTGCTGGATCCGTTTGCCTGGTGGGGACGGCTCGTCACGGACTTTGTTTTGCCCCTCTTGACCGGCTCCTACAATCTTGCCATTCTGGCCGGAAAGCCTTTCGATCTTTACCTGCATCCGCGGCAAACGCCTTTCATTACGCCGCCCGCGCTGGCGCTCTCGGCTGCTTTCCTGGCGCTGATCGTTTATCTGGCGCTCACCCGCGGCAGGCTTTACTGCAATACCGTCTGCCCGGTGGGCGCCTTGCTGGGGCTTTTGGCGCGCTTTTCACTTTTCCGCTTTGCCGCCGAAAAAAACGCCTGCACCGAATGCGCCCGCTGCGCCGAGGTCTGCAAGGCCGGCTGCATCGACCCGCAAAATGCCGCCATTGACATGTCCCGCTGCGTGGCCTGTTTCAACTGCCTCGACGCCTGCGCGCGTACGACAATCCGCTACCGGCCGCAAATTCCCGCGGTCCGGCCCAAAGCCTGGTCGCCCGCCCGCCGCCGGGTCGTTCTCGGCGGCGTCGCGGGCGGACTCGCGCTTACGCTCGCTTCTTTTACCGGTCTGCGGTCGCTTGTCCACCGTCCGTCCGCAAAGGCGCAGACGCCCGTCACGCCGCCCGGATCGGGCAATCTGGCGCGTTTCACCAGCCGGTGCTGCGCCTGCTCGCTTTGCGTGGCTGCCTGCCCGACGGCCGTGCTGGCTCCGTCTTTTGCCGATTACGGCGCCGGCGCTCTCCTGCAGCCGAAACTGAACTATGAACAAAGCTACTGCGACTACGAGTGCAATGTCTGCGGCCGGGTGTGCCCGACCGGAGCCATTGCGGATCTGGCGCTCGCAGAAAAGAAGCTCACCGCCATCGGCGAGGCCAAGCTGCTGGAGGACATCTGTGTCGTCTATGTGAACAAGACCAACTGCGGCGCCTGCGGCGAGGTGTGCCCCACGCACGCGATGCGTTTTGAAGATCGGGAAAATATTCTGTATCCGGAGGTCGACAAGCGCTACTGCATCGGCTGCGGCGCCTGCCAGCTCGCCTGTCCGACTACACCCCGGTCGATTGTCGTCGAACCGCACAAGACGCACAAGCGGGCGGAAAAATACCCGGAACCGGCCCGCAGGCCCGTGCCGCCTCCGACGGCGTCCGGCGACGACTTCCCGTTTTAGGCGTCGAGGCCTTCAATAAACGCAAGGACATTTTTGCCGAGGACGGAGTGATTGTATCCGCCTTCCAGAATGCCGAAGCAGCCGCCCGCGTTTCGTCTAGCCGCTTCCCGGACCCATTTTCCCATCGTGGTGTAATCCTCGGTTTTGAGCAGGCCGCCCCAGTCCGCCTCGTGATTGTCGAAACCGGCGGAAACGGCAATCATGTC
>Ga0228535_1003334_pt1 | contig 11887 bp, 8 predicted proteins | sample SJ1metagenome_FD_168457 | JGI IMG/M metagenome (GOLD analysis project Ga0228535, IMG submission 168457) | Enriched culture of PCE-dechlorinating microbial communities from Ithaca, New York, USA - SJ1 | ecosystem: Engineered > Modeled > Simulated communities (microbial... > Unclassified | place... | reverse complement strand
AACCGGCATCTTCTATCCTTTCTTCGGAACGCTTCTCGGCTGGCTGGGAGTGGCGCTGACCGGCTCCGACACCTCATCCAACGTCCTGTTCGGAAGCCTGCAGCGCATCTCCGCGGAGCAGATCGGCCTCAGCCCGACGCTCATGGCCGCTGCGAATTCGTGCGGCGGCGTCATGGGCAAGATGATCGACGCGCAGAGCATCGTCGTGGCCAGCACGGCGACGCGCTGGTACGGTCACGAAGGCGACATCCTCCGCTACGTCTTTTTTCACAGCATGGGCCTCGCGGCCCTCGTCGGACTTCTCGTTTTCCTCGAGGCCTACGTCTTCCCCTTCACGCTTCTCGTCGTGAAATGATCGGGGCCGCGCCTTGTCTTTCCCGGGCTCATTCACGGATTAAGGGACCTATTGACTTGACCCCCGGCCTCATCCACAATGTTTCCGTGAATTTCGTCGCGATATTTCCGGCTGCTGGAGGAGGAAACGTCCATGGGCGGTTTTTTTGGCGTCGTGTCGCGCGGGGATTGCATCCGGGAGCTTTTCTACGGGACGGATTATCATTCGCACCTCGGCACGAAAAGAGGCGGCTTGGCCGTCATGCGTCCGGACGGCTTCGGCCGCTTCATCCACAGCATCGAGAACGCCCAGTTCCGTTCGAAGTTCGATGAGCATGTGGCCGCCATGCACGCCAGATCCGGCATCGGCGTCATCAGCGACACCGACGACCAGCCCCTGCTCATCCGCTCGCACCTCGGCGATTACGCGATCGTCACGGTCGCCGCGATCAAGAATCAAGACGAATTGATGAACGAGGCGTTCCAACGCCGGAGCGTCCATTTTTCGGAAATGGGAGGCGGGGGCGTCAATCCGACGGAGCTCGTGGCCAGCCTCATCGACCGGGAAGAAAGCTTCGTATCCGGCATCCGGCACGTCCAGGAATCGATCAAGGGCTCCTGTTCGCTCCTCCTCCTGACGAAAAAGGGCATCTACGCCGCGCGGGACAAGTTCGGCCGGACTCCCGTCATCATCGGAAAAAGGGCGGATGGCTACGCGGCGACATTCGAAACATGCGCTCTCCCGAACCTGGGGTACGAAATAGAAAAATGCCTGGGTCCGGGCGAAATCACCCTCGTCACCCCGGAAGGTCTCGAACCGGCCAAGCCCCAGGAATCGAGATTGCAGGTCTGCGCTTTTCTCTGGGTTTATTACGGCTATCCCGCCTCGAGCTACGAGGGGATCAACGTCGAATGGGTCCGGAACCGCTGCGGCGCCTTCCTGGCCCGGAGGCATCCGGCGGACATTGATTTCGTCGCCGGCCTTCCGGATTCCGGGATCGGCCATGGCCTGGGATACGCCGCCGAAGCCAAGCTGCCTTTCAAGAGGCCGTTCGTCAAGTACAGCCCTTCCTGGGCCCGGAGTTTCATGCCCCAAAACCAGGACATCCGGGAACTCGTGGCCAGGATGAAGCTTATTCCCATCGCCGATCTCATCCGGGGCAAACGGTTTCTCTTCTGCGAGGATTCCATCGTCCGGGGGACGCAGCTCAAGGATACCGTCAGCAGGCTTTATGACGTGGGCGCCAGGGAAATCCACATGCGCCCGGCCTGCCCTCCCCTCGTCTACGGCTGCAAGTTCCTGAACTTCTCACTGTCGCGTTCGGAGATGGATCTGGCGGCGCGCCGGGCCATCCGGGAGCTCGAGGGCAACAACGTCAAGGATGTGTCGGAATACACGGATCCCGCGACGAAAAAATACGCCGCCATGCAGGAATATATCCGTCGTCAACTCAACCTGACCTCGCTCAACTACCAGCGCCTGGAAGATCTGGTCAAGGCCATCGGCCTCCCCAAGGAGCGGCTGTGCACTTACTGCTGGGACGGCGCGGAATAAAAGCGGATGGCCCGCTATTCGATCGAATTTTTCTCGTAGAAATCCCTGATGCGGGCGTCGAATTCATCCGCCCGCCGGACGGCGGCTTTTTCCGACAGCCGTTTCATCAACTCCGCAAGATCGTCCCTGACGATTCTAACCTGATTGACCGCGCTTTCGACGTCGGCCGTCGTGTCCATGCCCAGGTTCCCCATCTGCTGATGGCCGCGAACGAATTTCCCGACGGCCGCGTCGAAACGGGACTCCAGCGCCTTGACCGCGGCGACTTCCTCGGTGTCCGGCTTCGAATAGAAGCGGTCATAAACGAAATAGCCGACCATGACGGCAACCAGAAAAACAATCGCTTTTCTCATCGTCCGCCTCCGAAGCGCCGGAATGATTCATCCGCTGAAAAGCCATGCCGGCGGTCCCCCGTATCCATGTTTTCATTCTATGCAATTCCGGCTGGAGCCGTCAAATCCTCGGGAATCCCGCGCTCCGGCCTTCTCGTTGACGGCTCTCCGCCGGAAATAACTCGTCCCGTCATCAAATGAGTTGTATATCGCCGGAATAAAAGATATAAATCTGTCATGGCTGAAGTCTCCGGCGGCCCCGGGAACACACCGCTCGTCGAATCCGATTCGCCGTTCCAGACGAGGGAGGCGCCTGACACCGATTCCATCGACGGCATCGATAGCGCGCCCGGCGGCGCATTTTTTTTCTGGAGGCCCCGGCCCGTTGAAGACGGCGAACGCCGGCGCATAAAAACCGTCTCGGCGACTCTCGCCGATCCGAGCGAAGCCAACATATCCCATTTAAAGGAGAATCCCGATGAGTACGAAAACGCGTAGAATGCCCGTGTTTGCCGCGGCCGCGTTGCTGGCCGCCGGCGCCCTGACGTGCGCGCGCGCCCCACGGACGTCCGATGTCTTCACGGATCACGGCATTGTCTCGCCGGTGGGGACCTCGGCCTGGGGCGGAACGGTCGTGACGAAGGACGCCGACGGCAGCCGCCTGGTCTTCATCAAGCTGTGGGGCGGCGGCAACACGTCGTCCTACCTGTTCATCAACGCCGATACCGGTAAAACGGAACAAATTGATTCGGGCCTCGATGGGATCGGCGCCTATTCCGTGTTTCTTTCGCCGGACAACAAGATTTACGACACCATGGGCGACTGGTTTCTGGAGATCGACGTGCCGACACGCGAGATACGCCGCGTCGGCAAAATCCCCGAAGGCATGTCGCTCGCGTTCGACATGGACAAGGATGGGGTTATCTACGCCGGCATCTACCCCAGCGCCACGCTGGTTTCCTACGATCCCCGCGCGAAAAAATATACCGACCACGGACAGTTGAACAAGGAGGATTGGCCGCAGTACCTGCGTCCGCTGGCCTTCGACGACCACGGCTGGATTTACGCCGGCATCGCCATCAAAGCCGGGCAGGTCGTGGGCTACAATCCGGCCACGGGCGAAATCAGAACTTACGTACCGGAGGCCGACCGCCGCAACGGCAACGGCGAGGTGTATCGCGGAACGGACGGGAAGGTCTATGCCAAGGCCCCGGGCTGGAATTGGCATGCGCTGTCGTCCGGCGAGGCGGTCGCCGTCGAAACCCCCGCGGAAGCCGTCCCGGCCAGGACGATCAACATATTCCCCGACGGCTCGCGCTGCGTCGATTTCGACGTGCATAACCGCGCCCTGCGCATCCTGGACAACGGTGCGACGGACCCTCGAGAAGTGAAGTTCGATTACAAGTGCCCCGGCCCCAACATCTACAGCATGGTCGCCGGCCCGGACGGCAAAATATACGGCGCCACGGGAGTCCCCCTCCGCATCTGGCGGTTTGATCCCGAAAACGGCGCCATTCAGCACTGGGGTCTGGGCCGCCACGGCGGCCACGCCAATCAATGGGTGCGCCAGGGCGATAAGATTTACGGCGCCGTCTACAGCTCCGGATCACTCATCGAGCTGGATCCCTCTAAGCCCGTCCATGACGCGCTGATCCAGGAGAGCACCAATCCCCGCCAATTGCACGGATACAAGTACGGTTTCCAAGGCGATCCGGACATGTTCGGCCGACCGCATGCCATGCTCGCCCATCCGGACGGCGCGCATGTGATCTTGGGCGGCAACCCGGCCCGCGCGCGCGTCGGCGGAGGGCTGCTTATCTATGACGTGAAGACGGGCGAGGAGCTCGCTCTCAAGCCGGAACAGCTTGTCCCGGACCAGGGGGTTCATGCCCTGGGAGCGCTTCCGGACGGCGATTTGATCATCGGGTCCACCACCGTGGCGGCCACCGGAGGCAGCTCGAGCGCGACCGCGGCCCTTCTCTACCGCCTGGACTGGGAGACGAAGCAGGTCATCGGCCGATGGACGCTGGAGCCGCCGAGCCCGGCCGTGCACGATCTGGTCGTGGCCGGCGATGGGAAGGTCTACGGACTGGCGGCCGGAAACCGCCTGTTTGTCTTCGATCCCGAGAAAGGCGTTTTCATTCATGACGAAGCGTTGAGCGCCTACGGCGATCTCACGGGCAGCCAAGCGCCCAGGACCATGGCCATCGGCCCGGACGGCGGCATTTACGCGCTTTTTCGCGACGCCATTGTGCGCATCGAACCCGGCACCTTCGCCCACCGCGAAATCGCCCGGCCCGGCAAGACGATCACCGCCGGCATTGTCATCCAGGGAAATCGCCTGTATTTCGCCTGCGACTCGCACCTCTGCAGTTATGACCTGAGCAAGCCGTAACGAGAGGCGGCGGCGGGAAAATCGATCCGGCGGGCAGGCATCGCCGGACGTCTCCGGCGGGCTTTCCCCGCCGGAGGCCGGACCCGGCCGCATCCCGCGGGTCAGAGAGGGCCGCTGAGTCCGGGGACGCGGCGGTCGGCGGATTCATTCGTTCGCCAACCGCACAAAAATCATCTTCATGCGGAGCGCGGGATCGTTGACGAAAACGCCCCCCTTGTTTCCGGGATTGCCCCAGCCGGGATCACCGGCTTGATAGACAAAAGACGGGACGTGATCGAGCAGGCGGCCGTTGTACGGCCTCTCGATATTCGGGCACCAGTTCGGGACATTGGGATTCTTGGGCTTTTCGTGGGAGACAAGCGACATCTGGAACGTTTTGCCGTAATCCTTCGATGTTATAAGGATGATTTCCGAGGAATTCGGAGCTCTTCCCGGATCGCCCTTGGAACGGACATGGCTCACCATATAGAGCCTGCCGCTCCCGTCAAAGGTGATGCTTCCCACGATCGTCAATTCTTTCCCGGGAAAAGCGGCATCGAGGCCTTCGGAAAGGTCGATCGTTTCGATAGCCGCGCCTTCCCTGTGCCATAAATATTTGCCGTAGACGATCCACGGCCGTCCCCTGTCGTCAAGGGCGATATTGCCGATCCGGGTGCTTCCGTTCTTCCAGCCGGGCATTTCATCGCCGGTCAATTCGCTCCTTAGAATGCAGGGCGACTCGGGAGTCACGAGCAGCCGCAGCTTCTCGCCCTTCGCGTTTTCCCAGCTGTCGCCGCCGTCCCGGGAACACATATAGGCGAAGTGAGCATAAGAACCCTCCGGCCACCATTTCAACAAATGAAAAGCCAGGTGGATTATCCCGTCCCCGGAGATGGCCAGACTCGCATAGTAACTTCTGTAGGTGCCGCCGGCGCCGGGGGCCGCGTCCGCGAGATCCAGCGGAGCGCTCCATCGGCCGTCCCGATAACGGCGAATGTACCTCAAGACGATCGGGCCGTCCGGTGTCACATGGCAGCGGTAGGCAATATGCATCGTATCCTGGCCGTCGAAAACAGCGCAGGGATACGTCGCGTTGCCGCCCGGAACCGTTTGGACCGCGTCCCACGCGCGGGCGTCATAAGGTTTTCGGGATCTCCGGAATCTCAGGGGATTATTCGCATGGGGCCCGAAGACGACATAAAGATGCCCCTTGCCGTCCATGGTCAGCGCCGGGCCGCCGTGATTATCGTCGGCCGGTCCAACGTCGGCGGAATCTCCCCACGTTTCCGATGCCGGGTTATAGGTCTCCACCCGGCAGTGCTGATCCCCGTCCAGCCAGGCCACGAATATTTTTCCGGCAGCCGTGATGATCTTGTTGCTCAGTTCGTAGGAGGTCGCGCGGTTGGAGGCATTGTCAGAAATGATTTTGAAATCCTTGACCTTGACCGCGCCCCCGGGCCCTTTCCCGCTTGTCAAATCAAGGACACCGGGATAAGCGGCGGTCCGGGCCAAAAGCGCGGCCGCCGCAAAGGCCATGGCCATTTTTCTTTTGTTCATAACGGATTTTCTCCTTATCGATAGTGGCGCCCGGCGATAAAGCGGGACACAATACCCATTTACCCTATTTGATCATCAATCACCCGGCAAGCGGAGACGGGGGAAACGAGGCTTGCCGGAATTAAGGTAAATAGGTATTGTGTCCCCATAATGTCTCTCCCGGCCGCGAGAACCCGCCGTGTGCCATGGGCCCCAGAATAGTCGCTCACCGGCAGGCTGTCAAGCCGGGGCCGCGATTCTCCTTGTCATTATCCCCATCCCGATATAATATGACTCGAAGTCCGGAGCAAGAACGGAGGCCGACGTGGCTCTGCACTGGCTCGACCTGACGGTTTTCGCCCTTTTCTTCGCCTTTGTCGTGGGCGTAAGCATGTTCCAGAGCCGTAAAGAAAAGACGGGGGAAGATTTTTTCCTGGCCGGAAGAAGCCTCGTCTGGCCGCTCATCGGATTCTCGCTCATCGCCGCCAACATATCGACCGAGCATTTCGTCGGGATGTCGGGCCAGGGCGCCGGCGCCGCCGGGTTCGCCATCGCCAGCTACGAGTGGATCGCCGCGCCTACCCTCGTCCTCGTGGCGCTCTTTTTTCTTCCGAAATTCCTGAGGGCGGGGATCTATACCATTCCCGAGTACCTGGAATACCGCTACCATCCCGCGGCCCGCGGCATCATGGCCCTGTATCTCGTGGCCATTTATGTCGGAGTGAGCATCGCCGCCGTCGTTTACACCGGGGCGCTCGCCCTCCACACCATCTTCGACCTCGACCTGGTCTTCGCGGTTTGGCTGATCGGCGGGATCGCCGCCCTCTACACGACCTGGGGCGGCCTCAAGGCCGTTGCCTGGGCCGACCTGTTCCAGGGCTCGGCGCTGATCGTGGGCGGCGTGCTGACGATGCTCATCGGATTCAAGGCGGTCGGCGGCATCGGCTCATTTTTCACGGCCAACGCCGCCAAGCTCCATATCATCATGCCGGCGGATCATCCGGTCATCCCCTGGACAACCCTCGTCTTCGGCCTTTGGGTGCCGAGCTTTTATTATTGGGGGCTCAACCAGTTCATCACCCAGCGCACTCTGGCCGCCCGCAGCCTGAAGCAGGGCCAGATAGGCATCCTATTCGCCGCCCTCCTGAAGCTGATCATCCCCTTCGTCATCATCATCCCCGGAATCATCTCCTGGCAGCTTTTCAGAGGTCAGCTCTCGGCGCCGGGCGTAACGACCGACCAGGCTTATCCCCTCCTCATCCGGAATCTGGTCGGCCCCGGCCTCCGCGGTTTTATCCTGGCCGCGATCGCCGGCGCGGTGATCAGCACGCTGAGCTCCCTCCTCAACTCGGTGGCAACGCTCCTCACCATGGACGTTTACAGGCGCCACATCAGGAAGGACGCGAGCGGCGAATCCCTGGTCAAAATCGGCCGGTGGGCGACGATCGTCTTCGTCCTCGTTGTCTGCCTGATCGCCCCCCAGCTCGGGAATCCCAAGTTCAAGGGCATCTTTAATTATATTCAGGAATTCCAGGGATTCATTTCCCCGGGGATCCTGGCGGCGTTTCTTTTCGGACTGTTCGTCAAAAAAACGCCGCCCGCGGCGGGAATCGCCGCGCTCCTCCTGAGCGTTCCCGTTTACGGCATCCTGATGTGGAAATTTGGATCGATCGCCTTCCTCAACCGCATCGGCCTGACCTTCGCTTTTCTGCTCCTGGTCATGGCCGTGATCACCGCGCTCCGGCCGCTTCAAGAGCCGAAGGCCCTCCCCGTTCAAGCCGGCTTCGACATGAGATCGAGCCCGGCCCTCAAATGGCTCAGCGCCCTTGTCCTCATCCTGGCCGCCGCCCTGGTCATCGTTTTCTGGTAAGAGGCCGGGCAGCCCCCCGGACAGTCCGCCTTCCCGCGCGCGGACAAATGCTCCGAAGCCGGCGGTTCATGGCGTATCCCGCCGTCGTTGGTCTCCATTAAAAGCACACGGCGACCCGCGGCCGGGGACTTCCAGGTTTCGCTGCAGATCCGGCCGTCCGCGCCGCTTCCGGCAAAACCGGCCGCCTGGAAATCCCGGCTCCACCATCGGCGCATCTCGAGCCTTGACAGGCATCCGGGCGAACGATATATTCCCGGGCATGATTCAAGGCCACGCCTTGAAGAAGGCATGAATGCGCGGGCTTGAAATCAAAAAAGGGATTTTGTATAATAGGGCGCTATTTATTGGGAAATCATCGCTTCAGCTAAAACCCTTCTTTCGGAAATCACATCCTCCAAGAAAGCTCAGCGATAAAGCCCAAAAGGTATATTTACATGAAGACAGACATTATGAACATGCGGAACATCGGAATCAGTGCCCACATCGATTCCGGAAAGACGACGCTCACGGAGCGGATACTCTTCTACTGCAAGAAAATCCACCGGATCCACGAGGTCAAAGGCAAAGACGGCGTGGGCGCCACCATGGACCATATGGAGCTTGAGCGCGAACGGGGCATCACCATCCAATCGGCCGCGACCAACGTCGCCTGGGCCGGCTACTCGATCAACATCATCGACACGCCCGGCCACGTGGATTTCACGATCGAGGTCGAACGGTCCCTGCGGGTGCTCGACGGGGCGGTTCTTGTTCTTTGTTCCGTCGGCGGCGTCCAGAGCCAGACGATCAGCGTGGACCGCCAGCTGAAACGCTACAACGTGCCGCGCATCGCTTTCATCAACAAGTGCGACCGCGTCGGCGCCAATCCTCTCCGTGTCAGGAACCAGCTCGTGGAGAAGTTGGGGCACAACGCGGTCCTGATGCAGATTCCCATTGGCCTCGAGGAGGAGCATCAGGGCGTCGTTGACCTGGTGACGATGAAAGCCCTTTATTTCGACGGCGAAGACGGAGAACGGGTCAGGATGGAGGAGATCCCGGCCGAGCTGGCCGCCGAGGCCGCCCGGAAGCGCGAAGAGATGCTCGACGCGGTCTCCATGTTTTCCGACAAGCTGATGGAAGCCGTCCTTGAAAACAGGCCGACCGAGGCCCTCATTTACGAAGCCGTGAGAAAAGGCGTCATCGACAGGCAGCTGACCCCGGTCTTTATGGGCTCGGCCTACAAGAACAAGGGCGTCCAGCCCCTTCTGGACGGCATCGTCCGATTCCTTCCCAATCCCGCCGATGTCGAGAACCTCGCCATCGACCTGGATAACGGAGGAGGCACCATCAAGCTGGAGTCCGTCCCCGAAGGCCCTGCGGTCGCACTGGCTTTCAAGCTCGAGGACGGCCCCTACGGACAACTGACCTATATCCGCATCTATCGGGGAAAGCTCAAAAAAGGCGACGACCTGCAGAACACCCGCTCCCGCCAGAAAATCAAGGTGGGGCGGCTCGTCCGGATGCAGGCCGAGAGCATGGAGGATATCGCCGAGGCTTCCGCCGGGGATATCGTCGCCCTGTTCGGCGTCGACTGCGCCTCGGGAGACACGTTCGTCTCTCCGGGAGTCAGCCTGGCCATGACCTCGATCTTCGTTCCGGAGCCCGTCATTTCGCTGGCGATCAAGCCCGTGGGCCAGAAGGCTTCGGATAAAATCGCCAAGGCGTTGAACCGTTTTGTCAAGGAGGATCCGACATTCCGCGCCCATGTCGATCCCGAATCCCACCAGACCATCATCCAGGGCATGGGCGAACTGCATCTCGACGTCTATGTCGAACGCATGAAAAGAGAATACAAGGTCGAGGTCGAGACCGGCATGCCCCAGATCGCTTATCGCGAGACCATCTCCCAGAGGGTTGAATTCGACTACACGCATAAAAAACAGACCGGAGGCGCCGGGCAGTACGGCCGGGTCATCGGCTTTATGGAGCCCTTTGCGGCGGGGAATTTCGAGTTCAAGAACGAAGTCAAGGGCGGGCACATCCCCAAGGACTTCATCCCGGCCTGTAATAAAGGATTCCTGGCCGCTTTGAAAAAGGGCGAACTCGCGGGGTTCCCCGTCATCGGTGTCAGGGTCGTCTTGACGGACGGCCAGGCGCACGACGTCGATTCGTCCGACATGGCCTTCCAGGCCGCCGCCCTGGGAGCCTTCAAGCAGGCCTATCACAAGTCCAAGCCTCAGGTCCTCGAGCCCATCATGAAAGTCTCGGTGGAAGGGCCTTCGGAATTCGCGGGCAACGTCTTCGCGACGATCAGCCAGCGGCGGGGAACGATCGTCAGCTCGGCCGAAAACGGCGTTTTCACCCAGGTGGACGCCGAGGTGCCCCTCAGCGAGATGTTCGGATACGCGACCGTGCTCCGGTCGCTCACCCAGGGAAAGGCCGAGTTCACGATGGAATTCATGAAGTACGGACGGGTGCCGGCGCCCATCGTCGAGGAACTCATCGCCGAGCACCGGAAAAAGCAGGCGGAAGGCACGAAATCATAGAGGAGAGATTCGATGACCAACAAGGAACTCGTCGAAAAAAGCCCATTGCGGAGCTTCGAGCAATCGCTTCACGGCGGCCTGGGCAAGGGAAACATCGGCATCCTGGCTTCTCTGAAAGGATTGGGGAAAACCGCCTGCCTCGTCCACATCGCGGTGGACAAGCTTTTCCAGGAAAAACCGGTTATCCACGTCTCGTATTCGAGCCGCGTGGACTACATCATGACCTGGTATGAAGACATTCTCAAGGAAATCACCAAGGATATGGATCCGGGCCAGGCCCAGGAGATCCGCGATGAGGCGACCAAGCACCTCGTCGTCATGAACTTCAAGCAGGAAGGGACCAAGACCGAACAGGTCCTGAAGAGCCTGGAGGAAATGATCGAGTTCGGCAAGTTCGCGGCCGATACGATCATTGTCGACGGCTACCACTTTACGGCGGCGGCCGTTCAGGATCTGGAGAAATTCAAGGACTTCGCCGGACGCCTGGGGCTCGAGGTCTGGTTCAGCGCCTCGCTGCGCGGCGAAGGGCCGCACTTTGACGAGAACGGGATCCCTTTCATCCTCAAGGACGGACTGGAGGCCATCGACGTCCTGATCACGCTCCATTCCAAAGCCCACTTTGTGCGGCTTGACACGGTCAAGGACCGCGAATACCCGCCGGCCGGAGAGCTCCCGCTCAAGCTCGACCCCCGAACGCTCTTGATCGCCGAATAAACCGCGTTTTTTTGCCCGCGTTTCACCGCTTTTTAAGGCTCAATCCGTGTCCGAAGGGATAAAGCCCCGGAATCGAAACCGGCAGCCGGCCCTGAACATCCACCTCTCCGTAAAGCGCCCGGACGGCGACCGTCTGGGTCTGCGGCGTATTCCTGTACAGACACAGATAAGCGTCAACCCCCGGGAAATGCCTCAAGAAATAGGGGCTGCCGAAAGAAACGCAGACAACCGGCTTTCCCGCCTCCTTCAGTTTCTCGATGAGCCGGACATGCTTGGGATCGATATCCACGCTCCCCTTCCAAGCGCGCACGCTTGAGAAAAGCGCAAAGACGGCGACGCCGGCATCCGCCGACTTGGCCGCCGCCTCATCCAAGTCTTCCCGCCCCGTGTCCGCGTCCGCATAGAAGCCGGTCGTCGCCGGATTTATTTTCATCATCCCGGAAACGAACTCGCGGCCCGCGAAATAGTCGCCGGGATCGCTGCTCAGGGAAAAGACGGCTATTTTTTTCGCCGGATCCAGGGGGAGCAGATCTCCCCCGTTCTTCACCAGGGTCACGGAACTTTCGAAAGCCTGTCCGGCGCGCTCTACGGATTCCCCGGCCGCGATCCTGCGTTCCAGGGCCTCGATGCTGACGAACCGGTTTTTGT
>Ga0228535_1003333_pt1 | contig 11887 bp, 15 predicted proteins | sample SJ1metagenome_FD_168457 | JGI IMG/M metagenome (GOLD analysis project Ga0228535, IMG submission 168457) | Enriched culture of PCE-dechlorinating microbial communities from Ithaca, New York, USA - SJ1 | ecosystem: Engineered > Modeled > Simulated communities (microbial... > Unclassified | place... | reverse complement strand
AGGACCTGTCTCCTTTCTGGGAGGTATGTGTTTTGTCGCAAAAACATTGTACCAGAAAGGTTTACGGGTCCTCAATTTTCATTTAAGTTTACAAAACGTCCCTTAAGTTAAGGAGGCGTATTATGAAAAACCGTCAACCAGCCAATTATGGGCAAGAAATGCCCTTTTTTGTGCATATAAAGATGAGTTTGTTTTTTTCTGTAAGAAGGAAGAAGTATTTTTTAGATTAAAGTACAGAAAAAAATTTTGAGATTGAAGTACATATTTCATTGAGCATGAATAAAAATGTATTAAAAGTGTTATCATATGATAACAAAAAGATTTACTTATCCATCCCTAAGGTGTATAATACATTCAGAAAAATTAAAGGGGTGGAATTATGGATGAGTGATTGGATTCCCATAAAAAATGTAAACCAGTATCTCCTAAGAATAAAGGAGGCAATATCTAAAGGTAGATACGAATACATAGGCTCCAGAAAGGAAAATGTCGATTCATTAGCGAAGGCAGGACTTTTACCAACGCACGTTAAAGAGTGCATACTTAGCTTAACCTACCTTGATTATTTCAATGGGCCCGAAGAAGAAAAAGATCCCCGGTATCCTAAAGGGGAATACATGTTTTTTGGATGTAATATTAACGGATATGAGTTTTATATCAAGGTCAAATTGCTTAACAGGGATCTAGAAGAATTTTGCATCTGTTTATCGTTTCATATTGCCAAGGGACCGATAAATTATCCATATAAATAGAAAAATACAGGTGGAATGGCCTTGGGAGATACCCAAGGCCAGGAGACCCGATTTTATATCTTTGTGTAACATTTATAAGCTAAACAATTGTTTGTTATGTAGTAGAGTGTTGGAGGAGAAAAAGGAGTAACAAATAGGAGGCGTGGAATATATGAATGTATGGGCGTTAAAGTGTAGCTCTTGTGGCGCTGAGGAGAACTCTATTATTTTAAAGAAAGAAACAATACCTGTACGTGGCGAAAATATTGAAACTGAATCAAAAGTACGTATATGTAAATGTGGTGAGGAATTATTCGATGAAGTACTAGATAGCGAGAATCTTAATAAAGCATATGAGGAATATAGGAAACGACATCATATATTAAAACCTGATGATATCAAAGAAATTCGTGAGAAATACGGATTATCTCAGCGGACACTTGGAAAAGTGTTAGGTTGGGGAGAGATTACGATTCATAGATATGAATCGGGCGCTATACCAGATCCCTCACATCATAAAATTTTAAAACTATTGGATGACCCTCAAATAGTTAAAACTTTAGTTGCCGAAGCAAAGGAGTTAATCCCTAAAGCTACATTTCAAAGAATAATGGATAAAATTAATGTAGCTATTGAGGAAAAGAACGCAGATGATTTCTTTAATAAGTTCGAAGCAAAATTTAAATATGTTCAGGTGACTATTGAATCCGGATATAAACAATTTGACTTAAAAAAGTTTTGTCATATCGTCTTATTTTTTGCTCAAAATGTACAACAACTATGGCTTACAAAATTGAACAAACTAATGTTTTATACGGATTTTACTTACTTCAAAGAGTATACTGTTTCTTTATCGGGAGTAAAATATTTGAAGTTTGAGCACGGACCTGTACCTGAAGAATACGAAACATTATTGTGGGTACTGCAAGATGCTGGCTATATTAGAAAAGTCCCCGACATTGCCGGTCAGTATAACGGTATGGTAGTTGAGGCATTAGCTGAATTTGATAGAGACTTATTTACTCAAAATGAAATAGAAGTAATGGAATCTGTACTCACAAAATATGGGAGACAACTGCAAGTTTTATAAGAGGTAAATCACATGAAGAACAAGGGTGGATAAAAACTGGTATGTTTGAAGTAATACCATACTCTTTCGCAAATGATTTAATAAATTAGATTAAAATAAAAATATAATAGTAGAAGAGAGGAGTTAATTACTACAATTTCGATAATTACACCACCTAATAATTAAGCTAACAAAGGGAGTCAGGTTCTAGTCTTCGCAAGGACGTGGAGATTCAAGTCCTCAACGACCGCACCACTTTAACAAAAAAATTATCCGAGAGGGTGATTTTTTACTGTAAGATTACTGTTGTATCAATTTATAAAGTGGATTTTTGGCTTCAGATGGAGTTTTGAGCTTACGGCAAAAGCTTTCAACACTATGAATAGGTTAGATGATATAATAATTTACACAGATAATAATCGCATTGAAAAATTAGCGATGGGTGGGTTGAGGAGGAAAGGGCTATAAAAATAGTACTGGTCATCCTGGTCATCAATCTGATTTCATTTGGCCTGACGGGACTGGATAAATTTAAAGCCCGCTTTGGTTTGTGGAGGCTCCGGGAGACCACCTTGTTCCTTGCAGCAGCGTGTATGGGGGCAGGAGGGGTCCTGGCCGGGATGTATGTTTTTCGCCATAAGACCAGGCACAGGTCATTTGTGATCGGCATACCGCTTTTATTTATGCTAAACATTATTTGCTGCTGTTATTTTCTTTCAGAAAATACGTGGTAAAAATTAAAACAGGGAATCTTACATGAGGATGGTTCGGTAAGGGATATACAAAGAAAACCACCGCTTTTTACGCGGTGGTTTTGGTTTAAAGACAATACTATTCATTCTCGTTCATCGCGATGACCTGACCCTCCGGGTACCAATCTACACCGGCGTTCATAACCTGCATAATAAAGCGCAGGGGCACAAATACCCGCGAGCTGTTTATCTCGGCAGGCACATCGATGTTAAACTCGCTGCCGTTAACAAGCGCGATCCTGTTGTTTACTCTCAGATGAATATGGGTTTCTCCCTTGCTGATTAAGACGGTCTGTTCTTGCTCGCTCCACTGTACTGTTGCTCCCATGCCCTCGGTGATTGCGCGAACCGGCACCAGGGTTCTCCCTTCCTTAATAACAGGGGGGGTATCGGGCTTTATCTCGTTGCCGTTTAAGAATACTTTGGGAGCGGTTTCACCGCGTGAGCGGAAGATTGAACCAAGTTCCTGGTAGGCTGCTGTTTCCCTGGAATTTAAAGAAAGCATGTTGCGAAGCATGTTTTCCGCTTCATCAAGTTCACCTTGTTCCTTCCTGAGTTGGAAAGCTACCCGGAACATGTTCATGATTTCTTCTCTGGCTTCTGTCCTGGTTTCTTGCCGGTACTGAAGCTTGTACTGTTCGAGATTGTCCTGCAGCTGCTGCCAGCCTTCACGGGTTTGCAGTTGGTCTTTCTGCAGTATTTGCTGGCATTGACCGGATCCCTGCAACGGGGGAGTGACAGGTTGGGACTCTCCCGCGTTTTGACCGGCAGCAGTATTCCCGGTCCCGGCATTAGCCGACTCAGCCAAGGATACGATTGGCGTTAAGAGAATGACTGCAGTGACGAGAAAAATCACCAGCACTTTTCGTAACATTTTAATCTGCCTCCTCGATAATGTTTTTTTAATACTTACATAAATATCTTCGGCAGGAGAAAATATTTTGGGGGTTATGATATAATTATTTTCTTTTTCCCGAATTTCCACTACCGGAGGAGTCTTTGCCGCTGTTATCCGCCCGTCCGCTTGAATCGTTATCCCCTGCCGGATCGTTATCTGAGCCGCCTGAATCGTTATTTCCCGCCGGGTCGTTATCTGAGCCCTTATCAAGTCCGGGATCGGACGGCGGTTCCTGTTTCGGGGGTTCATTCTGAGAAGTTACAGGTTCTTCAGGGGAGCCTTTCTGTCCTTTATCAGGGAAAACCGGGGTCTTATCAGGCTGGTTTTGCTTTGGACTTATTACCTGGGGCTGGTTGCCGGCAGGTTCTTTGTTTTCTTCGGGTATATTCGTGGAAACTCTGGCTGCCATCTGGACAGCGAGCGCATTTAGGACCTGGTTTTGAAGAGATATTTCTTTGCCCAGGGTGAAATTGTGTCCTTTCATTCTGGCTTGCTGCCAGAGCAGGTAAGTGGTGGGGGAGACGTTGTTCGATTCGGCTTCCTGCCAGGTCTTGTTATCCACAACAAGGTAAAAAACCTGAGCGGGAAGGTTGTTGGACTCCATTACATTTTTCATCGACAGGTCTATATGTTCCAACAGCTTTTGGGTGTCGCCGGGACGGGGAAGATACAAGCATATCCCGATATAATTGGTCTCAAGCGATTTCAAATAGTTATTGGAGTGACACAGATTAACAATCTCCGAGAGAAAAGAAGATAAAGCGGTATTTACAGGAACGCCGCCGATTATGGCAGTCCCATCCCCGTTTAATCCCCTGGCGCCAACCACGTTATAGTCCTTATCAATCTTCAGCTCTATGCTGGGATTGATATCAAGCGTAAGGTAGGCATATACATTTCCAATTACCATCTGACGGTAAACGAAAAAAGAGAGGAGGAAGAACAGGAAGACTGCGGCTGCAGCAGCCGGTATCCTGTAGGAGGAGGGAGAGCGCCGCTCTTTTTTATGGATATCCCGTTGGGAATATTCAATCCTGTCTCCGGGCCGGACAATGCCGTGTATCGTTATTTCATGGTATTCACAACTATCGTTCATGACGAACGCTTTATTCCCGTGTGTTTCAATGACAGTTCCTTTATATGACATTTTCATCACCACCTTGACTAAACTGGTCTATGTATCCCTTCATGGACTCCAGATCGCTTAATAAGATCAGGCAGAGTGAAATGATAAACTTGCGGTTTCTTTCAACCGTTTTGACATTGATATTTAACTTTTTCAGCAGCATGGTCAAAGGGATGGTATGGTATTTTAATAAGTGACTTTTTAATTCTGCCTCGCCGACAAGAGTCCGGGCGATATGTATACATAACAACCTGGAATCGCGGTGCTTGGGGCTTTCCTCTACCAGGTCTGACATGGTTATGCCAAATTCCCGCAGTTGTGTGACGAAGGCTTGCATCTCGGCTTTTAAATCAATCCTGTCAGAGAGATCCTCCAGGTCCCGGCTGGCTGCCGGCTCCGGTATATCATCAAGGCCTGCATGGCTCCTGTGCTTTTTCTGGGAACGGTAATAGTCTATCAGTCTTTTTTTTATGACTGAGGCGGCAAAGGACTGAAAGGAACGGAGCCCCGGTCTATAGCTGTCGATGGCCTCGTTCAGGGCGATTAGGCCAATACTGTATTCGTCCTGGCTTGTAATATCCGAATGGCCCAAGGCATGTCGAGCTGTTATCTGACGGACAAAAGCCTGGTGTTCACTTATCAGGTCTTCGCGAATTTCGCTGTTTCCGGCCTGGGCCTGTTTTATCCTATTATTTGTTGAGCTGTTGTCCCGATTCAATTTCTTATCACCCCGTTTCCACCTCCTTTAATTATAAAGGCAAACAGTCGCTTATTACAGTACTTCGATCTAAACAATATTTTTAAGTACCACAGGTGTTTTGAATCCATTCATAAACACAATAGCAAGAAACATTGAGTATAAAGATAAAAGTAGAAAGGGTTACGGTAATAAATGCCGCAACCCTTTTGTATATTTGACATATAGTATTTTATATTAACTCCTGTACAGTTTCCTGTTATACTTAAGTTGGCCTGGGTTTTTGCACTTCCGGAGAGCTTGGGCAGGTTAAAAAATAACTATTGCGGGTGATTAAATTGTTTTGGAACTGGGGCAAAATGAATAAGACCGTGAAAGAGTTAAGGAAGAACCAGGGTTTTACTGCCCGGGAATTAGCGCAAAAAGCGAAAATTGAGACAACACAAATCCTAAAAATTGAAGGCATGAGATTAAAAGATGTCCCCGAACCGCTGAAGAACAAGATTAAGCCATATCTAACCGGGGAATACACAGATAAAATACCCTGGTAAAATGAATATAACTATTAACCTTAGTATATGATTCATCTTCACGCCGCCTTCTTGTTTTCTATTAATTCCTTTCTTTGATATACAGAATATAGCTGGCAGTAATTAAACCCCAAATGACATGGCTTGTAAGGTCGACGACCGCCTCGTTAAACGTTCTGAAAAGAAAAGGCCTGGGGGCAACGATATTGGGGATTGCGATTACATGGACTATCCACAACACTAACCCCAACCCTATGCCTTTCAGTCTTGCATAATCATACCCGGATAGTATAAGCAGAAGGGCTAAGACGGTTCCAAGAGTTGCACCTGCCAGAAAATGTGTAAATTCCGCTAACAGAAGTTTTGAAAGTGTTATATTCTGATTAGGAAAAATCAATTGTGAAATATAGTGACCCGTTGTAGAACCGGCGATTTTCAGCCAAAAAGAGGAGAAATGGAATACCCAATCACCAAGCGTACCCAATAATCCCCCCATAAACCCAAGAATAACAGGATCCTTTATTTTCATCATACTTCAGCTCAATCCATTCATTTTGAAGATAAGTCCAATATGATCGTTTTATTAATCTATTCAATATCATTCTTTGTATCATTTAAAGAGGGATTTAGATAGATGCTTGGATCCCCCAAATTCTTGACAAGCGTGGCAGTAACCAGGCCATACCAGCTGTGATTGAAGAATGCGGAAAGGTTTGTATCCGCGTATGATGGGGTCTTTAATTTTATTTTTAAACACTGCATTATCACCACCGATAAACTATGTAGATATATTATGTTTCAAAGCTGTATTTTTAATTCTGATACAAACCTGTATTATGAGACCGCACAATCAGTTGACGGAGGAGGACTGCAAGTTGAAAGTGAAAGAGCAGATAGAATATTTGGTTAAGCATTTTATAAAAGAATATTCGGCGAAAAATGAAACGAAAACAACATGGAGAGAACCATTAATAAAATATTCAGATGCTAATGACGAAATGTATATTCAACTGAAAAAAATTGTCGGACCTGAGCATAACTTGCCTCAAGATTATATGAAAGACGCTCAGACGGTAATTTCTTATTTTATTCCTTTGGGAGAATCAGTTGTACACTCAAATACAGACGGGAAATACAGTTCAAGAGAATGGGCTGCAGCCTATATAGAAACAAATGATTTAATATTTGCCCTGAACAATTATATAAAAAAGGAGCTTGAGAACTTAAACTATAAAGCAACTAATATACCCGCCACACACAACTTTGATAAAAAGAATTTAATAAGTAACTGGTCGCACAGACATGTCGCATATATTTCCGGATTAGGCAAATTTGGCCTGAACAATATGTTAATTACAGACAAAGGCTGCTGCGGCAGGGTTGGAAGCATAGTAACAAATATAAAAACTGAGCCAAGTAAAAGAATAGAGCGGGAACTCTGCCTCTATAAAAAGAGCGGGGCATGCAAAAAATGTGTTCAAAGATGTGTAAACGGCGCCTTGAAAGTAGATTCATTTAACAGGCACAGGTGCTATGAAATACTATTGTACAATGATAAACTGCATGCTGACTTAGATTTAACAGATGTATGCGGAAAGTGCTGCGTTGATTTGCCTTGCTCCCTGTCTAATCCCGTAAAAACAAATAACCTGACGACAACAAGTTAAAGCGGAAATAAAAAAACCTTCCTGAAGAATTATCCAGGAAGGTTTAACCGGAATTTACTTAATTCCTGCCGCGGGGTTGATAACAATCTCTGCAATAGACGGGCTTGTCGCCGCTGGGTCTGAAAGGAACAGTTGCAGTGTTGCCGCAGGAAGCACATGTTGCAGTAAACATTTCGCGGTCTGAACGTCCATAACCACGGTTGTTTCTGGTTTGCGCCTTTCTTGCGGAACGACACTCGGGGCATCTGCCCGGTTCATTTGTAAAACCCTTTTCGTTGTAGAATTCCTGTTCAGATGCTGTGAAGGTAAACTCTACACCGCAATCCTTGCAATTTAAAACCTTGTCGTTATACATAAAAAAACCTCCTGAAAATATATTGCCCGTTGCCAAGGAAATTCAAATACTTCCTTGGCCGCAGGCGGCAGAAGGTTTGTATTCAATGACAATTTCCGAGCCAATTAATCATAACAGTAATTATAAGATTTAGCAAGAATAATTTTTCAACAAACAGCGTTACGAGTTACTTCGAATAAACCAAAGGCAGTTTATTATGGGATGATTTTACCTGACCGTCGGGAAATAAAGAATCATCTCCGATTGTTGCTGTAACGACACCTGCTAACGTTCCGAAAATGAGATGGTCAGCCAGGCTTAATAATGGCGATACTGTTTTTTTACTTTTGGGCGTATCGCCCAGTTTTGCCGATAACCCATACAGCAAGAACCAATAAAGGGAACCCACACCCATGCCTTTTAATACTGCGTTGTCTCTGCCGGTCGCTGCTAATGTATATGTAACGGAAATACCGGTTGATGCGGCCAGCAGTTCATTGGCTACAGAACCTAATAATTTTCCGGCCGGAGTATCGGCTTTATTTTTATTTATAAATAATCCGGCAGCCATTTGACCATATTTTGCATCAACAATTCCCCTGTTATATTCAACGGCGTTTAATAGTCTGCCGGGAATAGATCCGATTAATCCGCTGAGGATACCAAGAAAGATACGGTCTTTTATTCTTAACATCACATTTCCTCCCCAAGTGATTATGCTCTATAATTAGTATTAATCGTACAACGAATAAATATTAATAAAGATAATAAAATGCAAGGGAGGAAAAGGCATGTCTGGGAAATCATTCAATGAGAAACTTCATAATTCCAAAGGACTGCCCAGGGTACAGTTTGTAGGCGGCGATGATAAAATGGCCAAGCGTTTTGGCAGCGGCAACATGCTGATAGCGGCTCCACTCGAATATGATGAAGCAATGAAAAAAATCCCGGAAGGGAAGCTTATTACTACTGATGAAATAAGAGCATATCTTGCTAAAAAACATAAGGCGGATTTCACATGCCATCTTACGGCGGGGATATTTATCAACATTGCCGCAAATGCCTCACAGGAACGCGTAAACATAGGAAGGACGGACAGAACACCGTACTGGCGCACCCTTAAAAAAGGCGGGGAGCTAAACGAAAAGTATCCGGGTGGGATTGATAAACAAAAGTTCTTGCTCGAAATGGAGGGGCATGAAATAATTAAGAAAGGCAGACGTTATTTTGTGATAAATTTTGAGAGAGTTTTACATCAACTGTAATAAATATACTGCTTAAAGCATGTCAAATCCTATGATGGATACGAGGTATGATTTATGAAAAAGTACAATGAACAGTTGCAGAGGTATTGAAGATGATTCCGGAATTAACAGAAAGTAAGGACATTGCTGAGTTAAGAGCAAAAATAGCGGGTTTAATAAAGAATGAAGCGGCGGGTCGCTCCAGTGCGTCTTCCCGCAGCAGCTTCCCCCTGGAGTTTTGGCACAGCATGGGCAGGACCGGCCTTCTTGGATTGAGTATCCCTAAAGAATACGGGGGAGGGGGAGGCAGTCACCTTTCCGTGGTGGCGGTCGGCGAGGAATTTGTCAGGCAAGGCTTCAGCCTGGGTCTGGCCCTTTCCTGGGTGGTGCATCTGGGTATTGCCCGTTTTATGTTGCTGGGTTTTGGGAATGAAAATCAACTTGAAAAATATCTTGTCAAGATGGCAGGGGGTAAAGAGACCGCAGCAATAGCCTATGGAGAACCGGGAGGAATAAGAACATGGGCCAGGCGAGAGGGAGATTCTTATATTTTAAATGGTGAGAAAAATTTTATTACAAACGGGCCTCTGGCCGGGGTATATCTTGTCTTTGCCGTAACCGGCCAGCGGGACGACCGTAAAAGGCTGACCGTTTTTCTCGTGCCGCAGGGGACGCGCGGCCTGGTTTTGACTGAGCCTTTTGATGTTAATTATCTAAGCCCTTCGCCTCACTGTGGGCTGAAACTGGAGAACTGCGCAGTGCCCTGCTCCTGTATTCTCGGAGAGGAGGGGCGCGCTCATGAGGATATGAATAAGCCCTGGCGTGAACAAGAGGATACTTACATGACGGGAGTTATCCTGGGAGGAATGGACAGGCAGCTGACAATACTGGCAGGACTTATCCGGGATTCAAAGGTGAGCGATCTGTCTGATGAGCAGGCCCGGGACCTGGGGCAGCTGCAGGCGCTGTTTTATACGCTGAGGGTAATAGCTTACGAAGCGGCAGGACTGCTTGACTGCGGGAAAAGTTATCCGGAATTCCCTTTCCTGTTGGCGTCTTTCCGCAGCCTGGGCTTACAATTTCAGACCTTGTATCAGGACCTGTTACAAAAATCGGGTGTGGAGGAAAGCCCTGAACTGGCCTGGTTAACAGGGGGTATCCGCGCTCTCTTGAATATAGCCAAGAATATTATGCCGGCAAAACAAAAGAAGCTGGGGAGAGAAGTTTTTAACAAGATAAGAGGTAGATAGATATGTGGAAAGATGAAAAGTATAGTTCAGTGGAAGAAATCCGACAGAGCTACAAAAACGCGGGTTATATCTGCAGCAGGCAGATTGCCACCACTATGTACCTGGCCTATCACCTGGGGAAACCTGTTCTGGTGGAAGGTCCGGTTGGCGTAGGCAAGACGGAGCTTGCCAAGACAACGGCTGCACTGCTCGGAGCTCCTTTAATCAGGCTGCAGTGCTACGAAGGACTTGATGAGTCCAAGGCCTTGTATGAATGGAAATACGGGAAACAGCTGCTGTATACGCAGATGCTTAAAGACCGGCTCGATAAGATCATTGAGGAAGCCGATTCCCTGGCAGAGTCTATTAATAAGCTTCACCTCTATGATGACATCTTCTTTTCCCCCCAATTTCTCGAACCGAGGCCGCTTTTAAAAGCGCTTCAGACAGAGGGAGGGGCAGTTCTGCTGGTAGACGAAGTCGACAAGGCTGACCAGGAGTTCGAAGCTTTTTTGCTGGAAATACTCTCCGATTTCCAGGTGTCTATCCCCGAAATTGGTACTGTGGAAGCGCTGACCAGGCCTTTTGTGTTTTTGACGAGCAACAACACAAGGGAGATAAGCGATGCTTTAAGAAGACGCTGCCTGCACCTGTTTATTCCTTTCCCCGAGCCCGGCCTGGAAAGAGAAATTATCCGGATCAAGGTCCCGGACATTTCAGAAGCGCTCACCGGGGAAATGGTTGCTTTTATAGACCAGGTAAGAAAACTGGACCTGAAGAAGGCTCCTTCCATCAGCGAAACAATCGACTGGGCCAGGGTGCTGCTCCTTTTACACGCAGACCGGCTGAGCCCGGAACTGGTAAAAAGCACATATAATGTTATCCTGAAATTTGAAGAAGATATCATGACAGTGGATCAACGCCTGCAGGACTTGACAGCGCGGTCGCGGGCACAGGTATAAAGAAGCGGGGGGACGATAGAGATGGACCGTCTTCTTGGAGAATTTATTAAAGCGCTGCGCGAGTCCGGGGTCAGGATTTCTACGGCGGAAAGCGTGGATGCGATCAACACGGTTAAGTTAATTGGATACCGGGACAGGGAAACCCTCAAATGCGCGCTGGGCGCAGCCCTGGCTAAGACCTGCGAGGAGAAGGAAGTGTTCGGGCAATGTTTCGACCTGTTTTTCTCCCTGGACTTTTTGGCAAAGACGGAAAAAATATCTTTAGACACGCTGGAAGAAAGCGTGTGGGAAGAACTGTCTTTGCTTTCGCAACTCTTATTAGCCGGAGATATTCCGGGCTTAACTGCTTTATTGAGGGAAGCAGGTCAGGCGGCCAATATAAGCAAGCTAAAATTATTTACCCAAAAAGGCGTGTATACCAGGAAAATTATGGACCATATCGGTTTTGACAACCTTACCCGGGATATTGAGCGTTTTTCCGGAGAGCCGGGTCCGGTTTCGCAAAAAGTGGCTGCGGCGCTGGAAGAGGCCGGGAAAAACCTGATGGAACAGGTCGCCGGTTATGTCAGGCAGCAGTACGATTTGTTTACCCCTTCCCGGACGATGGAGATTGTTGACAGGCATCTTAGGAGTTCCAAGATTTTTGAG
>Ga0228535_1003332_pt1 | contig 11892 bp, 11 predicted proteins | sample SJ1metagenome_FD_168457 | JGI IMG/M metagenome (GOLD analysis project Ga0228535, IMG submission 168457) | Enriched culture of PCE-dechlorinating microbial communities from Ithaca, New York, USA - SJ1 | ecosystem: Engineered > Modeled > Simulated communities (microbial... > Unclassified | place... | reverse complement strand
GGTGAGTTTGCATCCACCGGTCCCCAGGTCAACACCCAACAGGTATTCCCTTTTCAATGTCATGACGACCCCTTATTAGACCTGCCGGGATCGCCAAGCCATGCTTTGGTAATCAATGTTTTCAATGCTAACACCGATCCCGCTCCCGGAAGAGACGACCGTTCCCCCTAGACGATGACTTCAATCCCAAGCGGCCTGTATTGATCCAAGACCGCCGGATCCAGCTTTTCATCAGTGATGATTCGTGTGATAGAGGTGGCGGGAATTATCGAGAAGGTCCCCACTTTCGAAAACTTCGAACTGTCGGCCAGCAAGTTAACTTGTCGGGCTACCGAGCTGGTCCGTCTGAGAATTTCCACCACAAAGGGAAAAGAGGTCATCAATCCCCTTTCAACTGAAATTCCGCCGCAGGAAATAAAAATCTGGTCGAAGTTAAGGCGGGCCAGAAAATCAAGCGCGATGCCCCCCCCCAAAGCACTCCATTGATGCTGAAGGGTCCCGCCCGTGGAAATCAGATTGAGATCGGAGACCCCTTCAAGTTCATTAAGGATCTTGACCGAATTGGTCACGATGACCAGATTCTTGAAAGTCAGTTTCTTGATTTCTATAGCAAGATAGATGCTGGTGGAAGAGTGGTCGATAAAGATAGAGGATTCGTCATGAATCAACTGGACGGCCCTTTGGGCAATCGCCATCTTCTCCTCAACCTGCATCCCCAGGCGGATTTGTACTCTGTGTTCAGCCCTGGGCTCCTCCTCTTGGAGAGGTTCGACAATGGTGGCCCCTCCATGCACCTTTCGGATGCTGCCGGAATTCTCCAAGCGGGCCAAGTCCCGATGAATGGTTATCTCGGAAACACCCAAAGACTGGCTTAATTCAGCAACGGTGCACGTTTTCTTCCGCCGGAACTCGTTAAGAATTTTTTCACGTCTCTGATGTGGGATCATTCGGCTCAGCCTCATCTCCTTGATGTGGTAAAGGAATTCTCATAAGTTTTCATTTTATTTCATTTATTGCTCTCTATTGAGGCAATAAATGATTTATAATGATATGTCAAGAAATATTTTGTTATGTTTTGTCGATAACTATCCGCTTCCGCCACCCCCGCAATGCTGACGCTCTCCTGGTGAGCATTGGCAATGGCTTCCTACGATAAGAACAATGGAAACGGCTTTTCTCCGTATGTTTTTCCTGTTATATGTTCTGTCAAATAATCATGGCAGGAATGGATATTCCCATGAAGAATCATTCCCGGATCAAGTTCAACCCAATGACAAGGGAGATCGAAATCGAGGGCTCGGAGGCATTTGTTAGAGCCTATTTCGGTAAGATTCGGAAAGTGTTTTCCGGATCGCCGGGAAAGGTGCAGAAGACGTGGAAAAAAACGAAAGCCGCCAGCGCGGCCCCGAGGAAGAAAGCCGTCAAGGCCCCGAGAAAGGCAAAGCCTCGGCCTATAACCCCTGCGAAAGAAACCGCAGGAAAGACGCCCGCCAACAATAAGAAAGTCACCAACGTCAGTGCCATCGTGAGGCTCATCCAGGCGTCCATGGACGGAATATCGACGGCAACATTAAAAGAAAAAACCGGGCTATCAGAGCGCCAAATACGGAGCATCGTCGATCGGGCCGCGAAAGATGGCAAGATCTCAAAGATGCAGCAGGGCTTGTACGGCGGAATTCCCGGGGCCAACGTGCAGAAGACCGAATAGTCGGGCTTTTATTAGGTATCAGCCGGGACAGATCCCTTTCATGGAGGAAACGCCTCATGGCCATCGTCAAGAATGACCTCATCGACAAGATCACTGCCGAAACCGGATTGTCGAGGAAGGAGTGCTTATCCGTCGTGGATAGCATCCTTGAAATCATGAAGGATGATCTGTCGCACGGTAATAGCGTGATGATCTCCGGTTTCGGAAAGTGGACGGTAAAGAACAAGGGAGCCAGAAGAGGAAGAAACCCGCAGACCGGAGAGGATCTGACCATCAGCGCAAGGCGGGTCGTCACGTTCAAGCCGTCCACGGTGCTCAAGGACGAGATCAACGGGGGGGATCGTTGATGGGCTCTGTCAGGACGCCGGATGCCGTTCCCAGTCGGAGGCGATGATGGAAATGGACATCGGCATCATGTCCGACTCCGACTGGCCGGAAGTGCTCGCGATATACGAAGAAGGCATCGCCGACCGGCAGGCAACATTCGAAACTTCCGCTCCGTCATGGGAACAATGGCATGCGGCTCACTTTCCCGAGTGCCGTCTCGTTGCCCGGATGGATGGCGTCCTGCTCGGATGGGCGGCACTGAGCCCTGTTTCGCGCAGGCCGTGCTATTCGGGGGTCGCCGAAGTGAGCATCTACGTCCGCCGCAGCGCCCGAGGACAGGGCGTCGGCTTGGCCCTGCTGGAGCGGCTCGTGGCCGAGTCGGAAACGCGGGGATTCTGGACGCTCCAGACGTCGACTTTTCCCGAGAACACGGCAAGTCTCCGACTGCAGGCCCGCTGCGGTTTTCGTCAAATCGGCCGGCGGGAGCGGATCGCGAGGCTGGACGGCCTGTGGCGGGACACGGTGCTCATGGAAAGGCGTAGCAAAAAAATTGATTGAGCTTCTCTGGTAATTCCTTTATTGGCCGGCCTGTTCCAGAAATACTGTGGGAGGGCTTCTGTGGTTCATCCGGCAGAGGCACAGCACACGGCTTGCAGGAAAGACACCTTCCTTTCACTGCCGCATCGGTCCGAACCAACTGTTTTTGTAATACCCGGCCTCTTTCTGTCTTAAATCCGCCTAGCCCTTGATCTTCAGAAGCTTCACCGCATTCCCCCGGTAGATGCGCTGCTTCTCTTTTGCACTGATCGCCATCGCCTCCACGCTTGAGGCGGCGTCCAGAGTGAAAGCCTTTCCGCCCATGGCGTCCATGGGGGCGTCCGAACCGAAGAGGAGCCGGCCGCTGTCGAAAAACCGGTGTGCCAATTCCAAAAGGGCGGGTTCGTGGCCCTGGGTGGCGGTATCGCAGTAGAACTTGCGGAAGTGATCGATGTAGGGCTGCGAGATCGAGGTGGCCTGCTTTGCGCCCGTGCTTTTCTCGAAATAATCCCATCCGTACTGCATCCGCTTGGCAAAGAGGGGCACCAGGGCGCCATGGTGATGGACGATAAGCTTGAGGTCCGGATGGCGGTCAAATATCCCCGCAAAAACGATGCGGACCATGGCGGCGGAACTGTCCATGAGCCAGGAGAGGGTCTGCCAGACCTGATATTTCGAGACCTGCTCGTCGATGTAATCGGGATAAACGGGGGGCCGGGAGGGATGCATCCAGATCGGCACGTCCAGGCGGTTCGCTACGGCCCAGAGCTGTTCGTAGTCGGAATGATCGGGCCGCTTCAACGTAGGTCCGAAGGCCACCATCCCCCCGGCAAAGCGAAGCTGCTTCACTGCATAATCAAGCTCTTCGAGCATGATGTCGCTGTTTGTCGTAGGGAGTAAGGCCACGGCCGAGAAGCGATCGGGACGTTGGGCGGCGAGCCGGGCAAGTTCCTCGTTCATAATCCTGGCCGCCCGTGAGCATTTCTGCGGATCAGCATAGACGGCAGGCGACGTCTCGATCCAGGGAAGAGGCACCAGGACGGAACGGGATATCCCGCAATGGTCCATCAGACGAAGACGCTCATCCATATCGATCAAAGCAGGCGTGTTGGAAAAGAGGCTCCGGAAGACATGGGGTTTTACCCCCCCGGTTTCCTCGAGATAATCGATCACTTTCATGCTGGAGAAATGACAGTAGCAGTCGATTTTATCGGCCGTCCGCGCCGCTGCGACGTGCTCCCTCTGCGCCGCGGCAAACACAACGTCCGGCTGCAAAGTCAAGACACCCGCGGCCGCCAAGGACCCCTTGAGGAAATTTCTCCGATCCATCACATGCCTCTCTCCTGGTGATATTCCCGCAATGCGATGTTCAGTGATTATCCCATTCGTTCGGAACTTTCAACGGGAAAGTGACCACCGGTCAGGGCCAAAACCGAGCCTCCGCCTCTCCCCAGACCGGAATCTCATGACGCCAGTCGCGGAAAGCCTCAACTCGGCTGAGCCTCATGCCGTCGTTCTCCATGGCCCTTCTTTTCTTTCCTGTCCCCGACCGGGCAGGCCTGACGGACTCAGGTCGAGATCCCCAGCCGGGGCAGGAGCCATCCCTGGAGAAAGAACCATCCCCCGACGACGAGCAGGAACAGGAGAAGATCGCTCACGACCCGATCCCCCGGTCCAGCAACGCCGCCAGTTCTTCCTGTTTGGCCATCCCGACCCTGGTTTCCAGGACCGTGCCTCCCTTGAAAAGGCTCAGCGTCGGGATGCTCCGGACATTATACCGTGAGGCCGTCTCGGGGCAATCATCGACGTTCACCTTGACCACCTGGACCCGGCCAGTGTACTCCCGAGCGAGTTCCTCCACGACCGGCGCGATGGCCCGGCAGGGACCGCACCAGGGCGCCCAGAAGTCGACCAGCGTCGGCTGGTCGGCTGCGATCACCAGGGCCTCGAAGTTGCCGTCATCCGCGTGTTTGATCCATTCCTTCGCTTCCATGGAACACCTCTCTAAAACAGATTCGGTCCGCCTCCGCCTCAAACGGGCATGGCAGGCTCCGTAACCCCTTCTTATGCCGGTTCGCCAGAGATGTCATTGATCTGGATCAACACAATCGCTTCACGCCTCCCCCTCGGCCAATCCCTCGAGGGCCCGCCGATCCAGCACCCGGACGGATCGGCCTTCCAGGACCAGCACCCCGGCTTCGCTCAGCCTCCGGATCACCCTCGAGAGGGCCTCCGGGGTCGAACCGAGGATCTTGGCAAGTTCCCGTTGCGTGATCGCCAGCTCCAGTCGATCCCCTCCACCTCCCCCCTCCTGCCCCAAACTGTGGAGCAGAAAGGAGGCCAGCCGCTCGGGGATCTCTTTGAGGGAAAGGGATTCAATGAGATCCATCGACTGTTTGAGACGATCGGAGAGGACCGCGATGATGTTCATCAGCAGGCGGGGCTCCTTCAGGGCGACGGCCTCCATTACCGGGCCGGGGATTTGCAGGACACCGCTCTCCTCGAGAGCCATGGCGTTGGCCGGAAAGGAATCGACGGCAAAGGCCGTGCACATGCCGAAGGGATCCCCTGGACCCAGGAGGTAGAGAGTCTGCTCCTTGCCTTCGGACGAACTCTTGTAAAGCTTGACCCGCCCGCTCAGGACGACGTAGAAGGCCCGGACGGAATCCTCTTCCCCGACGAGCATCGCCCCTGCTTCGTACTTCCGGTACCGGGACTGACCCGCCAGCGTCGAGAGTCCGCCGGGGGAGACCCCCCGGAACAGGTCCAGATTCTGCATTGCATTGAGAATAGGCGTCATGGCCATCTTTCAGGACCGCTGTCGGCCGGGCTGGAATCGGGTCCGATTGCAACTTCCATTGGTTAATTATAGAACAAATGTCCCCTCAATGCGAGATGCATCTCCAGTGCAATCATCCACAGCCCGCAGATGAGCCGGACGGTCGGGGCGGAGCTCTTGTCCCATCATCCTGCAATGGATCAGATCTCTCGGCGCCGTTGATCCAGGTCAATGACACAAGACCGCGTCATCGTTATCGTCACCGGGGAAAGGGATTCCGGTCAACGGAGCCGAATCGCCGGACGGGCGGGCCGGACCCGAAAGGCGTCCCCGCAGGCGCGGGAATATCGGGGCCATATGGGGCCGCTCTCTCTCGGCGTCGCTGGTCTCGGCAAAGGGGGCGTTTTTTTCTGGAAAAGTTGAAGCGCCCACGCCATAATAGGGAAAACAGGCTGCTATTTTCAATCGCTTCAATGCCGACAGCCGGAACGATGGATACGGAACTGCTGACCGCCCCTCGTCGCCCGACAGGCAGCAACGGCGTCAGGAGCAGTTTCCAAAACAAAACGGTCGATCGGGAAACGGAGCCGCTGCCGTAGCCCCAGATTTCTCGCAAATGGCAGCGGCGAAGGTTCCACGGTCCTTCCGAAACAGAGGAGGCAAGATGAATAACCGCAGAGCAAATAGGGGAGGGTTCCTGGCCCGGGCCTTCACCGCCGCGGTCCTGCTTCTCATCCTGGCGTCCGGGACAGCCGCCGCCGAGGCCCTCTCCCTGCCCGAGGCCGTCCAAAAGGCCCTGGAAAACAACCATGAACTGAAGGCCTACCAAAACGCCCATGCTGCGAAAGAGGCCGACATCGGCCTCGCCCGCAGCCTCCTCCTGCCCAGGATCTCCCTGGAGGAACGCTACCTCAGGACGGTCAACCCGACCTATGCCTTCATGACACGGCTCAACCAGGAGAGGATCGGAACAGCCGATTTCGCCCCCGATGCCCTGAACCGGCCGGAGGCCGTCAACGATTACCAGACATCCCTGACCGTCGAGCAGCCGCTGTACGTCCCGAAATTCAACATCGGACTGGAGATGTCGAAAACGGAGTCCCTGGCATCGGAAAGGGCCCTCCAGAGAAAGCGAGAGGAGATCGCCTTCAGGGTCGTGCAGTCCTATCTGACGGCGGAAACCGCTGGGGAATACCTCCGGGTGGCCCAGGGGGCCCTGGAGGACGCCCGGGAGCATCGGCGACTCGCCCTGGCCCGTTATGAGGCGGGTCTCGGGCTCTACTCCGACATCCTGCGGGCCGGCACGGCGGTGACCGAAACGGAGCAGAATCTGGTCAGCGCCCGGAAGCGCCTGGCCGTGGCCAAGCTGGCCCTGGGACTCATGGTCGGGTCTGGCGAGGCGGTCGAGTTGTCCGGCGCGAAGCCCTCCCTGCCGATCCGGGACATCGAGGACCTGCGTTCCCGCTCGCAGGCCAGGCAGGACATTATGGCACTGGAATTGCGTAAGGAAAACGCGGAAAATCAGGTCCGGATGGCTGATGCGGGGTACTTCCCCTATCTGGGCATGGGCGGTGCCTACCAGATGAATGACCGCAACGCTCCCCTGGGTCGGGAAGGCGACAACTGGCAGTTCATGGCCTTTCTCAAATGGGAACTCTTCGATGGGACGAAGCGGAAATATGAAAGGATCAAGGCCGGCCACCAGGTCTCTGAACTGGGGGAGCAGTTGGAAGGGATGAAGAAGCAGGTCTCCTTTCAAGTGGAGGAGGCCTGGCTGACCATTGAGGAAGCCAGGAAAAACCTGGAGCTTGCCCAGGAGTCGCTTCGGACGGCCGAGGAGGGCCGACGGCTGGTGAGGGCCCGCTATGAAGGGTCCCTGTCGCCGATCGTAGACATGCTCGATGCACAGTTGAGTTGCGATCACGCCGCGGCAAACCTGGTCGCCCGGGAAAACGAATATCAGATGGCGATCGCCAACCTCTGTTACGCCAGCGGTACGATCATGGCGGACCTGCAACTGGAGGAACCAAAGGGAGAAACACGATGAAGACGATCCTCAGATCAGGACGATCAAAGGGTTTCCGGCCGGTCGGCGCGGCGCTCCTGGCTGCCGGCCTTTTCCTGACCGGCTGCGGCGAGAAGGCACCTGCGCCGGCCCAGAGACCGGTCGTCAGCGGGGTAACGGTCGCCTCTCTGGCCCCCACTGTGGTCGATGAATTCTATGAGGCAGCAGGGACCGTCAAGGCCGCGCAGGTGAGTGATGTCGCCAGCCGCACGATGGGGCCGGTCACCTCGCTGATGGTCCGGGAAGGGGACCATGTGGAAAAGGGCCAGCTTCTCCTGACTCTCGACGATGCCGATCTCCTCCAAAAGGTCAAGGCGGCCGAGGCGGCCCATCGTGAGGCGGCCAAGGCCCTGGAGGCGGCCAGACAAGGGCGGGAGCTCGCGGATGTCACCTACGAGCGATACAAGAGGATGTACGATCAAAAGGCGATCTCGCGGCAGGAGATGGATCAGTTCGAGACCCAGAGGCGGGTGGCCTTGCTGGAGCAGGAGCGCTTGCAGGAGGCGGTGAACCGCGCAGCAGCGGCCCTTGCCGAGGCCAGGATCCTCTTGAGTTTTGCCCGGGTGACCTCCCCGGTCAAGGGACGGGTAACTGAAAAGAGAACGGAGGTGGGCAGCATGGCCATCCCTGGCATGCCGCTTCTACGGGTGGAAAGCACGACGGCGTTTCAGGCGGAGATCCCCGTCGACGAGAGCCTCTCGGGCGACCTGCACATCGGCGTCCCGGTGACGGTGACCATCGAGGCCCTTGATAAGCGTTACACCGGCCGGATCGCTGAGGTTCTGCCCGCCGTAGACCCCCTCTCGCGCTCTTTTCTCATCAAGGTTCCCTTGGCCGGCCCCGGCCTCAGGAGCGGCCTTTACGCCAAGGTCCGGATCGCCCGGGGGAAGAGGGAGGTCCTCCTGGCGCCGCGAGCCGCCATTGTCGAAAAGGGACAGCTCACCGGCCTCTACACTGTGGACGGGCGGGGACTCGTCACGTACCGGTTGGTGAGGACCGGCAAGTCCTATGACGGACGGTTGGAAATCCTGTCGGGCCTCAAACCTGGGGACCGCATCATTGTCGATGGCGTCCTGAAGGCCGTGGACGGGGGCCTTGTCGCTCCCGCGGGACGATAGGGGGGAACCAAGCGCATGGAAAGGATGGGGATATCGGGGGCCATCGCCGGGGCCTTCATCCGGTCGAAGCTGACGCCGCTGATCGTTGTCGCCTCGCTTCTGATGGGGATCTTCGCAGTCATGGTCACGCCCCGCGAGGAGGAGCCGCAGATCCTGGTGCCGATGATCGACATCTTCGTCGCCTATCCCGGGGCCTCGGCCAGGGAGGTGGAGGACCGGGTCACCCGGCCCATGGAAAAGCTTCTCTGGGAGATCCAGGGGGTGGAGTACGTCTACTCGATCGTCAAGCCGGGCCTCAATCTCACGATTGTCCGCTTCTACGTCGGCCAGGGCATGGAGGAGAGCATCGTCAGGCTCAACAACAAGCTGTCGGCCAACTTCGACCGGATCCCGCCGGGCGTCTCTCCCCCCTTGATCAAACAGCGTTCCATCGACGACGTGCCGATCCTCGCCCTGACCCTCTGGAGCGACAGCGACCGCATCTCCGGTTACGAGCTCCGGCGGATCGGCTCGGAGCTCTGCGACGAAATCAAGAAGGACCAGGACGTTTCGGAGTTCACCCTCATCGGCGGGCAGAAAAGGCAGGTCCGGGTCACCTTGGACCCGGCTCGGCTCAGGGCCTATCACCTGTCCCCCCTCCAGATCGCCGGTGCCCTGCAGAAGGCGAACGTTCTGCTGCCCTCCGGCGTCTTCCCGGCCGGCAATCGGGAGATCCTCGTCGAAACAGGGGCCTTTCTCAGGAACGGCGAGCAGGTGGGCGATGTCGTCGTCGGGCTCTTTGACGGCCGGCCGGTTTCTCTCCGGGATGTGGCCCGGATCCAGGACGGCCCGGAGGAACCGGCCGCCTATGTCTTCATGGGGCTCGGGGCAGCGGCGTCCCGGAAGGGACTCCACAGCGCCTCGCCTGGACCCAAGGAGGCCGTCACGATCACGATCGCCAAGAAGAAAGGCGCCAACGCCAGCCTCGTCGCCCGCGAGGCGCTGGCCAAGGTGGAAGCCCTGAAGGGAAAGCGGATCCCCGGCGACGTCCACGTTACCGTGACGCGCAACTACGGCGATACCGCGAAGGAGAAGTCCGACGAGCTCCTCAAGCACATGCTGCTGGCCACCGTCGCCGTCGTCGTCCTGATCGCCCTCTTCCTCGGATGGCGGGAAGCGATCGTGGTGGCCATCGCCGTCCCGGTTACGCTGTCCCTGACCCTTTTGATCAACTACCTGTACGGCTACACCCTGAACCGGGTCACCCTCTTCGCCCTGATCTTCTCGATCGGGATCCTGGTCGACGACGCTATCGTCGTGGTGGAGAACATCCACCGGCACTTCAGGCTCCGCCCGATTGAGCCGCTGACGGCGATCCTGGCCGTCGCCGAGGTGGGGAACCCCACCATTCTGGCGACCCTGGCCGTGATCGCAGCCTTACTCCCGATGGCCTTTGTCTCGGGGCTGATGGGCCCCTACATGCGGCCGATCCCGATCGGGGCCTCGGCAGCCATGATCTTCTCGCTCCTGGTGGCCTTCATCGTCAGCCCCTGGCTGAGCTTCATCGTCCTGAAGAACGTCAAAAGGACAGAGGCCGCAGAAGAGGGCGGACGGATGTTGCGGATCTACGGGCAACTGCTCGCCCCTCTCCTGGAGAACCGCTTCAAGCGCCTGCTGGCCCTGGGGGCCGTATTCATCCTGTTTCTGGCGGCCGTCGCCCTGGTCCCTCTGAAGAAGGTCACCGTCAAGATGCTTCCCTTCGACAACAAGAGCGAACTCCAGGTGATCGTCGACATGCCCGAGGACCGGACGCTCGAGGAGACGGCGGCTCTCGCCCGGGAGATGGGCGAATACCTCCGGACCGTCCCCGAGGTCACCGACTACCAGGCCTATATCGGGACCGCAGGCCCTTACAACTTCAACGGCCTGGTGCGCCACTACTTCCTGCGCTCCGGCAGTGCCGTCGCGGACCTGCAGGTCAACTTCGTCGGCAAGGAAGACCGGAAAGACCAGAGCCATGTCATCGCCAAGCGGCTGCGCCCGCCCCTGAAGGCCATCGGTGACCGCTACGGCGCCCGGATCAAGGTGGCGGAGATCCCCCCGGGGCCCCCCGTCCTCGACACTCTGGTCGCAGAGATCTACGGACCGCGTGAGGAGCGGCGGATCGAAATCGCACGGCAGATCAAGCAGATCTTCACCGAGACCGAAGGGGTCGTCGACGTCGACTGGTACGTGGAGGAGGACCGGCCTAGGATCCGTTTCACCGTCGACCAAGACCGGGCGGCCCGCGCCGGGATCAGTACCGAGGCGATCGCCCAGAGCCTGAAGCTGGCCCTAGGCGGCATGGAGGCAGGTCTGCTCCACCTGGAGAGGGAGAAGGAACCGGTCAGTCTCCTCCTGCGCATGCCGCTGGAGAAGCGGGCCTCCCTCGGCGATCTCCAATCCATCGGGATCCCGGCACCGGCGGGCGCAATGGTCCCGCTCTCCGAGTTGGCAAAGCGGGAGGACGGCATCGAGGAAAAGACCATCTACCGCAAGAACCTCAAGAACGTCACTTATGTCCTGGGAGACGTGGCGGGGACCGAGGAGAGCCCGGTGTACGCCATCCTGAAGATGAGGGAGGCAATCGACCGGCTGAAGCTCCCGGAGGGCTACAGCCTCAAGCAGTACTCCACCCGCCAGCCCTGGCTGGAGGAAACCTACGCGATGAAGTGGGACGGGGAATGGCACATCACCTACGAGGTGTTCCGCGACCTGGGAATCGCCTTCGCCGCAGTCCTGATCCTGATCTACGTCCTGATCGTTGCCTGGTTCCGGAATTTCCTCACGCCGCTGGTCATCATGGCGCCCATCCCCCTGACCCTGGTGGGGATACTGCCGGGCCACTGGATCTTCAACGCCTTCTTCACCGCGACCTCGATGATCGGCTTCATCGCCCTGTCCGGGATCATCGTCCGGAACTCGATCCTCCTGGTCGACTTCGCCGAGATGGAATGGAACGAGAAGGGCCACCTGGAACAGGCCCTGGTGATGGCCGGCGCCGTCCGTTTTCGGCCGATCGTCCTGACCGCGGCCGCCGTGGTGGTCGGCTCGTTCGTGATGCTCTTCGATCCGATTTTCCAAGGACTGGCGATCGCCATGATGTTCGGAGCGGTCGGCGCGACCCTCCTGACCCTGATTGCGGTACCGCTTCTCTATTACGAGTTTTTCAGGGACAGACCCACCCCCCGGCCCGTGGGGCCGGATGCCGCCGATACGGGGGACGCGCAGGGTCCGGACGAAAGATAGCGCAGCACGGCAAGGACATCTTTGCGGGAGGAATCGAAGCATGGCGGATGGGACAAGGGGATACCGGGTATTTGTAAAGTTGATCGTCTGT
>Ga0228535_1003329_pt1 | contig 11912 bp, 9 predicted proteins | sample SJ1metagenome_FD_168457 | JGI IMG/M metagenome (GOLD analysis project Ga0228535, IMG submission 168457) | Enriched culture of PCE-dechlorinating microbial communities from Ithaca, New York, USA - SJ1 | ecosystem: Engineered > Modeled > Simulated communities (microbial... > Unclassified | place... | reverse complement strand
TGCACTGAAACCGTCGGAACCCCGCACTGCCGACATGCTGGGCCGCGATACGGAGCGATGCTGCCCCAGCAGTCAGGGCAGAGCGGGAGGGCTGACGAATCATGTGCTTCCTTGGTGCAGACGGGGCACCGTTGAGGAAACAGAAGTCCCGGCAGTGCTTTCAGTAGCTTCACTGGACTAGTCGGAAAATGATGCATCCTGATGAATAACGGTAAACCCTTTTTCTGACACGTTCAGGAGCTTCTCACTCAGCTCGCCGCAGCCCTGCCAGCAGTCATGGCGGAGAAGAAGGAATTTTTCGTTCTGAAGGCTGAAGAATGCGGCAATGCTCGCCTGCGCATCGACAAGCTCCACCCGGCCTTGTGCGTACCAGAAGAGCGGTCCGTAGAGATCTCCCTCCTGCAAGGGTTGCGCAGTGATATACTGCACGAGGAAAAGATCAGGTCGCTTCGGCAATGGTTTGTAGAGAATGGGTGCAGCTTCAAGCGTGCCCTCAAATGCGGCTGCAATCTCTTCGGTCAAATACCCTTTTCTGATTGTCGCGTCCACCTTTGATCGTTTCTCGACAGAGGTTTCCTGGATGAGCGACAGCGGCCGGAAGCTGGCCGGCTTCTTGCCGCACCACGCAAGAAAGTAATCGGCTGGGTCGCAATTGCCGAGTTCGACCGGGGTGATCATGAACTCCGCGCCAACTTCGCGCTCCAGCATCTCAGACTCACCTGTTTTTGCCTTGCAGACAATATCTTCCGCTAACAGATAGACGGACTCTCCCTCCCTGAATTCCCCGATCAGGCAGACGTCTCCCTCCTCAACGCGGGGATTCGACTCGTCGCACGAGAAGATGCTGATGAAAGAGGAGGATGGCGATTTGGTTGCTTCAGCGGATACCAAGGTCGGCAGCAGACAGAATGCAATAATGAGTGTATAAATCTTCATGGTCGTTCATGCTCCTGCGGATAGCGTATGGCCGATTCTAGCACAGGACTGCCATGGTGTAAACAGGGAGAACTATCTTTTCGGAGACGGTCGCGTTCCGTGCGCTTTGGGCGCGTCCGTCGCAAATCTCTGGTAGCGGTTCCGCTCGGACATTCTGCCTGACAGTAAGGTTCCAGCGAGGTCTTCGCGTCCAAGCTCTTTGAGCGCTTCATTCACCTTTTTCCGCTGTTCCGGCTGTTGCGGAAGCAGCAGTGCTTTCTGCAGACCCTTCTCGCGATCCGTTCGAGCAACATGCACCGGCTTGCCGGTGTATGGATTCAAGCTGGTGTAGAACATGCAGGTCGAGAGCGTGCCGGGCGTCGGCGTAAAGTCCTGCACCTGCTCAACCTGCAGGCCGAGCTTTTTGAGTGCAAGTGTCAGCTCAAGCATATCAGACAATGTGCAGCCAGGATGCCCAGAGATGAGATACGGAACAATCCGCTGTTTTTTCCCGAGCCGCACATTCTCGTCGCGAAACCGCTTCAGAAACACCTCAAACGACTTCTTGCCCGGTTTCTGCATGATCGCTGTCACGCGGTCAACAAGATGCTCCGGTGCAACTTTCAGAAGGCCGCTGACATGATGTCCGATCAGTTCATGAAAATATGCAGGCTGCTTTTCCATGAGATCGTAACGCACGCCTGATGACACGGCGACATGCTTCACGCCCTGCTTGTTTCGTGCTGCCTTCAGGAGCGCTACCACCCGGTGATCGTCAGTCTTCAGATTCCGGCAGATCTCCGGATAGATGCAGCTTGCCTTCCGGCAGACTCTCTGAGCTTCAGCATTGGTACACGCAAGACCGTACATATTCGCTGTCGGCCCGCCGATATCGCTGATGCTCCCGCGAAACCACTTCTTTTTTGTCAGTTCGTCGATTTCTTTCAGCACCGACTGCTCACTCCGTGACTGAATCGTCTTGCCCTGATGCATCACAATCGCACAAAACGCGCAGCCGCCGAAACAGCCGCGATGGCTCGTGATCGAATTCCTGATCTGCTCCCATGCAGGAATGGGTTCTGCATGGGAAGGGTGCGGCGCCTTCTCAAACGGCAGGCCGTAGATCGCATCCATCTCAGCTTCTGATAACGGCATCGCCGGAGGATTGCAGATCAAGAGCCGGTTTCCATGGCGCTGGATGATCGGCTTTGCACAGTACGGGTTCTGCTTCTTGCTTGCAAGAACAAATGCCGCGGCAAACTTTTTCTTGTCGGCAACAACCTCTTCGAACGATGGAATTTCGACCGGCTTGTCGGCAGATGCCGGATATTCTTTGCTGATGCGGGCAGTGCCGCGGACATCGCGGATATCTGCGAGTGCCTCGCCTGCCTTCATCCGCTCGGCAACTGTGAGCAGCGGTTGCTCAGCCATGCCATATATCAGCAGATCAGCCTTTGCGTCGAACAATAGCGAGCGCCGGACTTTGTCTTCCCAGAAGTCGTAGTGCGCAAACCTGCGGAGCGAAGCCTCAATGCCGCCGATAATTACCGGCGCTTCCTTATAAGCTTCTTTCAGGCGGGACGTATAGATGATCGTTGCGCGGTTCGGACGTTTGCCATGCACATTGCCGGGAGTGTAAGCATCGTCATGCCGGAGCTTGCGCGCTGGTGTATAGTGTGCAACCATCGAATCCATCGCACCGGCAGAGACCGCGAAAAAGAGCCGCGGCCGACCCAGCGCCATGAATGCATCCTTGGTTTGCCAGTCGGGCTGTGCAATGATGCCAACCCTGAATCCGTGCGCCTCCAGCCACCGCGCCAGCAGTGGTACGCCGAACGCCGGATGGTCTATATATGCATCGCCGCTGACAAAGATGATATCAAGCTCATCCCAGCCGCGGCTGTGAGCTTCCTTGAGCGTTGTAGGGAGAAAGGGCATGTGAGAATTTTATCATGTTCATGGGCTGTTATGCGGGCAGTTGTCTGAAAATGCGACGCAGAACCTGCGATAATGCAAGATGGATGTGAGTTTGAAGTTATCGAACTGAAATATCACCAGAGCGTAGCGATCGAGCGTGTTGATTTTGTTAGATTTAATTATAGTCTTTTAAACAGTAGTGCCCGGTTAACATTGCGGTTGGCGGCTGGAAAATGTTGATAGGAGCTGATTTGCGAGAGAAAATGCGTGCGTCTGATTTGAAAATAGTTTTGCCGATCTGGGAAGGTCAAAGGAACGACCGGCCCGGAGGATATAGTGAATACAGGCAAGACCTTGTTTGCTCAGATAATGGATTATCTGCCATGGGACACGTTTTATCGCATAGTCAGCCGATATCGTGGCGACTATCGGGTCAAGACATTCCGCTGCTCCGAGCAACTGCGGGTGATGGCATTTGCCCAGATGACGTATCGGGAAAGCCTTCGGGACATAGAAGCATGTCTGACATCGCAAATGCAGAAACTGTATCACATGGGAATATCAAGTGCCGTCAGCCGCTCAACGTTAGCCGATGCAAACGAAGTGCGCGACTGGCGGATATATGCCGAGCTCGCCCAGAGATTGATAGCACAGGCACGGAAACTGTATGCGGGAGAATCACTGGCCGTCGAGCTGAAGGATACCGTTTACGCATTGGATTCAACGACTATCGATCTATGCCTGTCGATGTTTTCTTGGGCGAACTTCCGCACTGCCAAAGCAGCTGTAAAACTGCACACGCTTCTGGACATCCGGGGAGCAATACCAAGCTTTATCCATATCTCAGATGGCAAGCTGCACGATGTAAACGTTCTGGACATGCTGATTTTGGAACCGGGAGCATTTTATGTCATGGATCAGGCGTATCTGGACTTTCAGCGTCTTTACTCATTGCATCAGGCGGGAAGCTTTTTTGTGACAAGAGCAAAGAGCAATCTGGATGCACGCAGGATATACTCGGCTCCGGTGGATCGGAATACAGGGTTGGTGTGCGATCAGCGGATTGCCCTGAACGGCCATTACAGCAAACAATCTTATCCGGAACAGTTGCGGCGTATCCGGTTCAAAGTGCCGGAAACCGGCAAGACATTGGTCTTTCTGAGCAATCACAAGACATTGCCAGCTTTGACCATATGTGCTCTATACAAAAGTCGATGGGAGGTCGAACAGTTTTTTCGATGGATAAAACAGAACCTTCGCATCAAGAGTGTTTACGGAACATCGGAGAATGCGGTAAAAACACAAATCTGGATTGCTGTCTCGGTCTACGTGCTGATTGCTATTGTCAAGAAACGGCTGAATCTGAAGCTGCCGCTCTACACTTTTCTACAGATTCTGTCTGTCGCAGCTTTCCAGAAGATGCCCTTGCAGCAAGCTTTTGCGGGATCGGACGACAGTATGAACACTGAAATGGATTGTAACCAGTTGAATCTATTCGGTTATTAACCGGACACTACTGATTCTGCCTCTGATTTTTTCACCACCATCGCCCATCATAGCATCTTGACCGACACACTGCAAGAAAATTCTTATTGCAAATCAACAGCCTGCTGACGGCTCGTTTAGGCTTGTATCATCACCGCTTACTATACATCTTCCCCCTGGTTTGATTTATACTAATAGCACCTTTTTGTAGGTGCACTGCTGAAGAGAAACGTAGATATATCAGCCTGATCTGCTTTTGCCGCTCAGACATGGTGCGTACACAAGAAGGATGCCTTCACCGCTCTATTCCTGAAAGAGGCATTCGAAGTAATTTCGTCAACTAACTATGGATAAAGGAGTTGTGTCATGAAAGAAAAACCTGCACAGAAACCTGCTGTTCCGAATTTCAGTTCCGGTCCCTGCACCAAGCATCCGGGATGGTCGCTGCAGGAGCTTGGCGGCTACCTGCCGGGCCGCTCGCACCGCGCCGCCGTGGGAAAGGAGAAGCTGAAGGCGGCATGCGACAATATCAGGCCGATCCTTGGCATTCCGGCCGACTACAAGGTCGGTATTTTTGCAGGCTCCGACACCGGCGCGTTTGAGTGCGCCATGTGGTCGCTGCTGGGGCCGCTGCCGGTGGATGTGCTCTGCTGGGAGAGCTTCGGGAAGGACTGGGCTACGGACATCACCAAGCAGCTGAAGCTGAACGCAACGGTCCATGAAGCACCGTACGGCCAGCTGCCGGATCTTTCGAAAGTGAACTTTGAGAATGATGTAGTCTTTACCTGGAACGGTACGACCGGCGGTGTGAAGGTGCCGAACGGCGACTGGATTCCGGACAACAGAAAAGGCATTACGCTCTGCGACGCAACGAGCGCCCTGTTTGCGATGGAGATTCCGTGGGCGAAGGTTGACGTGCTCACTTTTTCGTGGCAGAAGTGCCTCGGCGGCGAGGGCGGCCACGGCATGATGGTGCTCTCCCCGAGAGCGGTAGCACGCCTTGAAAGCTATGATCCGGCGTGGCCGATGCCGAAGATCTTCCGCATGAAGAAGGGCGGCAAGCTCAATGAGGATATCTTCGCCGGGTCGCCGATCAATACGCCGTCGATGCTCTGTGTTGAGGACTGGCTCTGTGCACTGAAGTGGGCTGAACAGCAGGGGGGCCTGCAGGGGCTGATGAAGATTTCGAACGATTCTCTGGCAGCGGTTGAGGCATGGGTGGCAGGCAGCAAGTACTTCGGCTTCCTCGCGGAGGACAAGGCGATCCGCTCCAACACGTCGGTCTGCCTGAAGGTGATCGATCCGAAGTTTACCGCGCTTTCGGCTGAGGATCAGAAGGCAACCGCAAAGAAGATCGAGAAGCTGCTCGCATCCGAAGGCGTTGCATACGACATCAACGCATACAAGGCTGCGCCGACCGGCTTCCGCATCTGGTGCGGACCGACCGTGGCGACCGCCGATGTGAAGCTCTGCCTTGAGTGGCTTGAGTGGGCCTATGAGCAGGTAGTCGGGTAGTTTTCCCCCCCCAATACGTTCATGGTAATGACGGGGCACTGCGTATGCCGTGCCCCGTTCTGGTTCTCGAAGCCCTCCAGCGTTTAAACTATCAAGATGCATTCCATGCGGAGATTTAACCTATGATGATTGCTGGAGCACTTTTTTTGCTGGGGTTGCTGCTCGGCTTTATGGGGGTGGGCGGAGCCGGTGTGGTCATTGCGGTGTTGACGGTCGGCTTTGGCGTGCCGGTGCATGGGGCGCTCGGGGTTTCGCTCGGGGCTATGGGCTTTACCACGCTTTCGGGAAGCATCAGCCATTTCCGGGAAAAGAATGTTGTACTCAGGTGCGGGGTCGCGGTCGGCCTTTTTGGCGCGGCTGGAGCATACTTCGGTGTGAAAATCGCCACGCTTTTGCCGGAACAGATCCTGGCCCGGCTGACCGGCTCGGTGATGCTCGTCTCTGCCGGGCTTATGTGGCTGAAGATGACCGTTTTTGGAAAACGCGGAGGACTGTCCGCTCTCGAGCATTCTGCGGCGGGGTCAGGGTGGCAGCCGATTGTTGCGCCGTCGGCTATGGTTGGCCTGTTTTCGGGCGTAATGTCAGGTGCGTGCGGTGTCGGCGCTGCGCCGTTTATCCAGCTGGGGCTGCTTCACTTCTTTCGGCTTTCGCTGCCGCAGGTTGCCGGAACCACCATGCTCGTTACGCTGCCGATCGCATTTATGGGTGGCCTCGGATATCTCATCGAAGGGCATCTCGACATGACGCTCTTTTTTCAGGTGGTAGCTGGATTGATGTGCGGTTCATATGTCGGGGCCAAGTTTACCCGCCGCCTGCACCCGATGGTGCTGAAGACCGCAATGATCGCCATGCCGATTATCGGCGGTCTGGTGCTGGTGGTCGCCGCCAAATAACTTATTGGCCGAGTTTCTCCCGCACGCTCCTGATCTTGTCGTCCATGCCCTGCGCCTTGTCGGTGCGTGTGCCCATTTTGATGACGGTAAAAATCCGCGGCGCTCCCATGCCGTGCAATTCCTCGTGGCACCGCTTTATTGCTGAGAAAACAGCGTCCCACTCGCCTTCGATATTCGTACCGTTTGCATGGAGGGCTATTTTCAAACCAGCGGCGGACAGTATTTTTTCACACGCGGCAACATAGGTCGAAAGAGATACGCCTACTCCAATCGGGACGATGGTGAGATCGACGATGACATTCATAAGTGCCTCCGTATCTGCAGGATTGTTATTGGTGCAAAAAACCAGTTTACCGGATTTCAGGAAAGTTCCGCATCTTTTATGCTATATTTTTAGAAATTTCTTCAAAATAATACTGCTCGTTCAACCAACAAAGGAGATCTGCCCATGAAAAGGCTACTTTGCTTCACCGCTCTGCCGGTTCTCGTTCTTCTGCTTTTCCTCATAATACTGCTCGTTACTGGTTGTGCAACGATGGCTGATGTTGCACGATCAAAGGATGATGGGACGAGTGCTGTCTATCCGGTTAATTCAGACCAGGCGTGGAATATAGCGAAAACGGTGTTCCGCTGGGAGGGATCCGATGCGATTGAAGAACATCGCTCTGAGGGGTACATGCTTACAAGCAGTGGCATGAACATGGTAACGATGGGAGCGGTCATGGGGGCATGGGTTGACCCAGTTGATGCAAACTCTACAAAGGTTACCGTGGTTACTAAGCGGCGCATCGCAACAAACTTGGCAACAACGCTAACAGAAGCGACTTTTCATAAACGATTTGCTCAAGGCGTTGAAATTGTAAAAGCCGGGAAGCCGCTTCCCATTGCCCCTCCAGAAGAAAAGTAACCATCTGCCGTGCTGATGCAAGAAAAAGGCCACCCGAAACTGGGAGGCCTTTTTCTTGTTCTATTCTTTCTCGTTATTCAGAACTGTTCGTTCACAATGATGATCTCGTCGCGCTTCTGGCCGGTCGAGATGATATCGATCGGCGTCTGGACCAGTTCTTCGATCTTGCGGATGTAGGCCTGGGCGTTTTTCGGGAGCTGGGCGAATTTTGTTGCGCCAATAGTGTTCGACTTCCAGCCAGGCATCTCTTCGTAGACTGGTTCACATGAGAAAAGGGTATCGAGATCCTTCGGGAACTCGGTAAGTATCTCTCCCTGATACCGGTATCCAACGCAATATTTGATGGTATCCATGGTATCGAGAATATCGAGCTTGGTGAGCCCGATGCCGGTAAGGCCGTTGACCCAGACGGAATAGCGGAGCCCGATGATGTCGAGCCAGCCGCAGCGGCGTGGTCTGCCGGTCGTCGCGCCGAACTCGCCTCCGCGCTGGCGGATGTCTTCGCCGATCGCATCCTTGAGTTCAGTCGGGAACGGCCCTTCCCCCACGCGGGTAGTGTAAGCCTTGACGATCCCGAGTACCTTGTTGATGCGCGTCGGCCCAATACCGGCTCCGGTACAGGCGCCTCCGGCAATGGTGTTGGACGAGGTGACGAACGGATAGGTGCCATGATCAATATCGAGGAGCGTCCCCTGTGCGCCTTCGAGTAGAACATTCTTTTTCGCGTCGACGTCGCGGTTCACCAGCGTCTGGGTATCGGTAATATACCGCCCGAGGCGAGCGGCGTGCTTCATGTAGTTGTCGAAGATCAGCGCTTCGTCGAGCTTCTGGGCCTTGTAATATTTCTCCATCAGGAAATTGATCATCTCAAGATTATTCCGGAGCTTGTCGCGGAAGACTTCCGGCTTGAGCAGATCAACCGCTCTGACGCCCTGGCGGGCGATCTTGTCGGTGTATGAAGGTCCGATGCCGCGCAGGGTTGTGCCGATCTTTTTGGACTTTTCCTGCTCGCTTTCGACGGCAGTATGATACGGCATGATGATGTGCGCGTTCTGGGCGATAAAGAGGCCGTCCGTGCCGATATTGCGTGCAGCAAGTTTATCGATCTCGGTCAGCAGCGCTGCCGGATCAATCACAACACCATTGCCGATGACGCACTTTTTGCCGCCATGGAGAATGCCGGACGGAATCAGGTGCAGCACGTATTTATCGTTGCCGATGACCACGGTGTGGCCGGCATTGTTGCCGCCCTGATACCGTACGATCGTGTCGGCCTTTTGCGTCAGGACATCGACGATCTTTCCTTTTCCTTCATCGCCCCACTGGGCTCCTACGATAACGACAGTTGACATAGCTTACCTCGTATAAAAGCCGGTGTTCCCGGAAGAACACCGGCATTGCTGCGTGTCCGGACCATGCCGGATTGCCGGAATCCGGCTCCCCTAAACGGTTACCGCTCTGACGCGCAAAATGTTCGGCAGTTTACGGATCTGGTCGAGCACAGCGTCTGTTGCAGGCGTATCGATATTGACGACCGAAAACGCCTTGCCGCCGATGCTCTCTCTGCCGAAGTGCATGCGGGCGATGTTGATACCCGCATTGCCGAGCGTTGCTCCGATATTGCCGATGACCCCGGGCTTGTCATTGTTCTCCATGATGAGCATCGGGCCTTCGGGCAGAATTTCAACGGTGTAATGATCGATCTTGACGATGCGAGGGTCTTTCTTGCTGAAGAGCGTACCCTCAACGGATACCTCTTTGGTCGCGGATTTCATCTTCAACCCGATGAGCGCCTGATAGTCGCCGGCATCGTCATTCTTGGTTTCCTTGACTTCGATGCCGCGTTCCTTGGCGATGAACGGTGCATTGACGAAATTGACCGTCTCGTTCAGGATGGGGTTCAGCATGCCCTTGATTGCTGCAATCGTGATCGGCTGGCAATTCATTGCCGTGACATCGCCGCGCAGTTCGACCGTAACCGCGGTAATTGCATCTTCAAAGAGCTGGCTGGTGAAGCTTCCCATGAGGTCTGCAAGGTTGACCCACGGCTGGAGCGTGGCAACCTGATCGGCAGGGATCGACGGGAAGTTGACTGCGTTACGGATAGTGCCATGCACCAGATAGTCTACGATCTGTTCGGCAACCGCTACCGCGACGTTTTCCTGTGCTTCTTCCGTGGATGCCCCAAGGTGCGGCGTGCAGACAACCTTTTCGTGACCGACGAGCGGGTTATCGACCGGCGGCTCGACCTCGAAGACGTCGAGCGCTGCTGCGCCGACCTGGCCGCTGTTGAGTGCTTCGAGCAGGTCTTTCTCATTGATGATACCGCCGCGAGCGCAGTTGATCAGAACGACGCCTTTCTTGCAGGTTTTCATCGTCTCTGCATTGAAGAGTCCTTTGGTCTCCGCGGTGAGCGGCGTGTGAACGGTGATGAAGTCAGAGCGCTTCATGATCTCGGCGATCGCGCCTTTCGCAATGCCCATCTCGACAGCCTTCTCTTCGCTCAAAAACGGATCATAGGCGATGACATGCATGCCAAGGCCCTGTGCACGCTTGGCGACTTCGCTGCCGATCTTGCCGAGGCCGATGATGCCGAGGGTCTTATTGAAAAGCTCGATCCCCATGAACTTCTTCTTTTCCCATTTTCCGGCAGCCATGGACGCATTGGCCTGGGCAATCTTGCGGGCAGCTGCGAACATCAAGGCTATCGCATGTTCCGCCGTGGTAACGGTATTGCCTCCGGGGGTGTTCATGACCACGATGCCTTTTTTGGATGCAGCAACCTTGTCGACATTGTCGAGACCGGAACCGGCGCGGCCGATGACCTTCAGTTCTGTGGCAGCGTCAATGATATCGGCAGTCACTTTTGTAGCGCTGCGGATAACGAGCCCGGAATACTCGCCGATAATGGCCTTCAGTTCTTCAGGCTTCAGGCCGGTCTTGACATCGACTTCGAGGCCTGCTTCCTTCAGAATCTCGACACACTTCGACGAAATGTTGTCACTGATGAGCACTTTTTTCATGAATGCGTTCTCCTTCGCGGGTTAACCCGCCGCAGTACCATCATGGATAGATCGGTCCCCTGCGGTCGGCGTTCCAGAACAGCTTTTCCTTCAGCAGCAATGACTGCGCCAGGGATGCGCTGTGTCCGCTTCATGCGGTATGAAGCGGGACTCACATGACGCGCACAGACATATCCGGCATTTTGGTGCAGAACAATAAAAAAGCCTTTTTTACGAGTATGTATAATAATACAAACCGGATGCCTTTGAAAAGTCTCGGATAACCCGGTACAATGACGGACAGGAAAGAAAAAATAGTTCAGAAGGATGATTTGGGATTGCTGATTGATTGCGCTGGTAATGCTTTGAGAATTTCATTCTGCACGCGAAATTCTGTAATCATCATTATTCGATAGGAGTTCCCATGGAACAGAAGAAGCTGCTGGCCGCGTTGCCGTCTGTTGATGAAATTCTGAAATCTCCTGACGGGGAGCGATGGCTCAGCCGGTATCCGCGTCGAATGGTTCTGCAGGGTATTCGCGATGCGGTTCAGTCCGAACGCGACGCGATTCTTGCGCAGGAGCGGAGGGTGCTGGATACGGCGGCACTGCTGGCTGCCATGGACAAGCGGATCGCCGAACTTTGCACGTACAGCCTGAAAAACGCAATCAATGCCACCGGAGTTGTCATCCATACCAACCTTGGCCGGTCGGTACTCCCCGATTCGGTCATGCAGCATGTGGTTGATGTCGCGTCTGGTTATTCCAATCTCGAGTACGACCTTGAGAAAGGCATGCGCGGCAAACGATACAGCCATGTGCAGCGCATCATAAACGACATTACCGGCGCGGAAGCCAGCCTTATCGTGAACAATAATGCTGCCGCAGTTTTTGTTTCTCTGACGGCGCTGGCAAAAGGGAAAGAGGTTATCGTCTCCCGCGGAGAGCTGGTCGAGATCGGCGGATCGTTCCGGATACCCGATGTCATGAGCGCGAGCGGAGCGATACTCCGCGAAGTCGGCACCACGAACAAGACCCATCTCCGCGATTATGAGCAGGCGATCAACGAGAACACGGCTTTGCTTCTGAAGGTACACCAGTCAAACTTCCGCATGGTCGGCTTTACCGAAACCCCCTCGGTGGAAGACCTTGTCGCCCTCGGGCGCAGGCACAATATTCCGGTCATGTTCGATCTCGGCAGCGGTTGCCTGATCGATATGAAACCGTACGGTATCCATATCGAACTGACCGTACAGGAAGTCGTCACGGCAGGGGCAGG
>Ga0228535_1003328_pt1 | contig 11923 bp, 12 predicted proteins | sample SJ1metagenome_FD_168457 | JGI IMG/M metagenome (GOLD analysis project Ga0228535, IMG submission 168457) | Enriched culture of PCE-dechlorinating microbial communities from Ithaca, New York, USA - SJ1 | ecosystem: Engineered > Modeled > Simulated communities (microbial... > Unclassified | place... | reverse complement strand
CTAAATATTCTTTAACTAATTCTTTCTTAAAATCTATATCGTAATATGTTTTCATTTGCAATCCTCCTAGTCCGATTTTATTATATATTTTCGTACTAGATGTTACAACTTTATTATACCATTACAACATATACGGTTGATTTCCTTTCTAAAAAGCGAGTCAAGAATAACGGCATCGTTCCCCAGTATTATGTAGAAAACAGCCATGAGCCTATCATTCCACGCGACCTTTTTATGCAGGTTCAAGAAGAGATGGTTCGAAGAGCAAATCTTCGAGGCGGCAAAGGCGGTAAAAAGCGAGTCTATAGCAGCAAGTATGCTTTATCAAGTATTGTTTACTGCGGTCATTGCGGCGATATTTACCGACGAGTACACTGGAATAACCGAGGTTACAAGTCTATTTGTTTGGAGATGCGTCAGCTGTTTGGAGGAAAAAGGGTCTGAATGTACGGCCTCTACCATAAACGAGAAAATATTACAGACAGCAGTGGTCAAGGCTATTAACGAACTTTTGGCTAACAAAGAACCCTTCCTCTCAACGTTACAGAAAAATATAGCCACCGTACTTAATGAAGAAAATGATAATGCCACCGTTGATATTGATGGCAAATTGGAAAAATTGCAACAACAGCTTCTAATCCAAGCAAAGTCCAAGAATGATTATGATGATGTGGCTGATGAAATTTACCGCCTTCGAGAATTAAAGCAAAATGCACTAGTTGAAAATGCAGAGCGAGAAGGAAAAAGGCAACGAATCGCTGAAATGACTGATTTCTTGAATGAGCAATCCTGCGAGTTAGAGGAGTATGATGAGCAATTAGTAAGGTGGCTTATTGAAAGGGTTACGGTGCATGATGACAGAATTGAGGTGGAATTTAAGTCAAGTATTGCAATAGATATAGAAAATTAGATATAAGACTTGCCGCTGATTAAGGGAAACAGCTCTTGATTGGCGGCTTTTCGTTTTTATAATGCTTTTGTCGTACAGGAAATTGTAAAACCTTAATGGGTAAATAGCATAATCTACTATTTTTACAATAATGTCTTTTGAACAATAATGCATTCATATGGTCTACGGAGCGTGGATTATTTATTGAAGTATATAGGGTTATACTAGAGTCGAGGTGAACACAATGGATATAAAAAGAAAAAAAGAACTTTTGGAAATCTATAAAAACAGACATCCTGAAATGGGTGTAATATCTTACCGTTGTAGAGAAACTGGCGAGGTATTTTTGGGTATCTCCAAAGATACAAAATCAGACTTCAACAGCACTAATATGAAATTGGCAGCCAACTGGCACCCCAATAAACGATTACAGGAACTCTGGAACAAATATGGCCCGGAAGGCTTTGAACTATCAGTTATAAAAGTGTTAAAGTATGATGATCCCAACGAAGATCATAAAGCAAAATTAGAAAGTTTGAGAGAGCAGTGTCTCGCTGCTGATCCAAATGCAAGGAGGATATGGCGATGAATGAAAAAGTTGTTATTGTATCAATTGATTATGACCGTATAGATGGTAGAAATGCTTATCAATCTGACATCAAACGTTTAACGTTAGGTGCACCTATGTTGGAAGAAAATAAAGAAATGCAGATTGTAGCACAGATTTGGAAAATTGATAAAGATGGCGAATTGGTTTTGGCGCAGGAGCAACCGATCCATCAAGTATTTGACATGATAATCCTTTTGTCCAGGACATTACTTTACTTCAAAGAGGCTTATAGACTTCCACTTTTATATGACCCGGAAAAACCTAGCGTAGACCGTATTGGATTACAAGGCGGTGTATTACCCGTAGAAGTTTGTACTGACAATGAAAATATTAATAAGGACATCAAAGCATTTGCCCAGAGTCTGAATGATTTAGGGGAATTGATTGGAGAACGCAAGCGAGTGCTTAACCGAATTTTAGAAGAATTGGAGTTATATTAATATGAAACAAACCTGTATTTTATCACCTGCCAGACAGCTATCAGAGGAGGAGAAGTCCCTTGTCTGGGAAAAACCACCTTCACATATTGAGAGTGAAGCAGAAAAACGTATATATCAAGAAGTAGTAAGAAACTGGAATCGCGGTGAAATGAAAATCAGTACAATTTTGCTGGAGGGAGATGCTGGTTCGGGAAAAACCCAGCTTGCCAAAGCTTTATCTGCTGATTTTAACCTGCCTTATACTAAAGTAACCTGTTTTGCAGATATGGATAAATCCGATGTGCTGGGTTCTATTCTTCCGGTACTGTCGGAAAAAGATGACAAATCAGATACTGTTGAATATCGCTATTATCAGTCAGAAATTGTCCGTGCGTATGAAAATGGATGGCTCTTGGAGATTCAGGAACCGACAGTGATTCGGGATGCTGCTGTTTTAATGGCGCTAAATTCCGCATTAGAACCAGATGGCAGTCTAAACTTGCCAACTCGTATCGCGCATCGTCACCCTGATTTTATTGCGGTTATCACAACAAACCGCGGTTACAATGGCTTCCGGCCCTTAAATGAAGCTTTGCGAGATCGAGTGCAGCATGCAGAAAAACTAGATTTACCGCCTAAAGAAGTGATGATGGAGCGGGTTAAAGCTAAGACCGGTTATGAATCTGAACCTGTACTATCTCTTTTAGCTGAAACGATTATGGTGCTGGATGAGACAGCCCGCGCCAATGCCATTAAAGGTGTGGCCGGTATGCGTTCTTATATCTTTTGGGTGGATGCCGTTCAAAGTGGTGCCTCAATCCAAAAAAGTTTATATTATAAGGTGTTATACAAAATCACGACCGATCCGCAGGAGCTTGTTATTTTAGAGCAGGCACTGGCTAGTCATGGCTTGACAGAAAAGCTTGAGGAAATGGATCACATATGTCAATCGCAAAAAGACGGAGAAAATCCTGAAGTAATGGAACTTAATATTTCCGAAAACGGAGAATTCTCTGCCAAGACAGATCAAGCTGATAAAAATGCAGTGCGTCTGAGAAAATCAGAAGACAGTGAGGGGCATTCTGATACGAGCAGTGATGAAAATACTGATATTTCAAGCAATGATAATGGGGAAAATGGCACTCCATTCTATCATGAGCTCGATAAATCAGATACAACCGAATTACAAAAAAAAGAATTTCGTAAACAGTTGAACAGGGAAGCACGGCAAAGTGTTCAAGGAAGTGTCCATGAAGATATTAAGCTGATTGTCCATCGTCCGGAAGTTACCTACCAGAACAGGGAAGAGTATAACCGTATGATGACAACTTTGATGCCAGTTATTCGGGAATTAATCAGAAAAACAAATCCGCTGTTGGAGCATGAATTATCTGCTGAATTCGCAAAATCTCAGCTATATGGCACAAAATTTTGCGCGGATCAGGTTGCCTCTATGGATTTTCGCACATTTGCCCGCAAGCGTCCGCCTGAGGAAGAACCCTCTATTGCGGTTGCTCTCAGGATTGATGAATCAGCGTCAATGTCAGCCTTTGGTCGTTTGGATGCAGCAAAACAGGCAGCTGTCGCCTTATACGAATTCTGCAAAGGGTGTGGCATTCCGATAATGGTTTACGGGGATACAGCAGACCGCTCCAAGCTGGAGCAAATGTCTGTCTATGCCTATGTAGACTTTGAAAGCAAAGATGCAAATGAAAAATATGCTCTTATGAACATTCAGGCTCGCAGCAACAATCGGGATGGTATGGCATTGCGCATTATTTCCGATAGATTGCTTAATGCGCCCCAAAAATCCAAATTAATAATCAGCATCAGTGACGGGCAGCCTAAGGCTATGCCTGATTATTCAGGTGAAAAGGCAGCGTATGATATGAAAGATACTTTGCAGGAATTTAGGCGAAAAGGCATCCAGTTCCTAGCTGCAGCTATTGGACAGGATAAGGAGGCTATCCGAGAACTTTACGGTGCTGAAAACACACTGGATATAACCGATTTGAAGCAGCTTCCAGCAAGGTTGGTACAAATAATCGCAAGGTTCATGTAGTATGACATACTAAAGAGAAATGGAGGTGGTGGCATGGACTGTGTGAAAATAGGCAATTTAATTGCCAAGCTACGAAAGGAAAAAAAACTTACCCAGAGAAATATTGCAGATGCACTGGGTATTCAAAATAAAACTGTTTCAAAATGGGAATGTGGTTTAGGATGTCCTGACCTATCGCTGTGGCCAGAACTATCTACTATTTTGGGTGTTGATATGAAACAGATGATGGAGGGTGAAATCACATCAAATAAGCCGGATAGCGGCAATATTGATAAAGTACGTTTTTACGTCTGTCCTTCCTGTGGAAATATTTTGGTGAGCACAGGAAGTGCCTCTATCTTCTGCTGCGGAAGAAAGTTAGAACGTATCTTGCCTACTGCTACAACTATTGCACCAAAAATCACGGTAGAGGAAATAGATACTGATTACTTTGTCACTTTTGACCATCCAATGACCAAAGATCATTATCTTTCTTTTGTGGCCTATGTTAAAAGTGACAGAGTATTTCTAAATCGCTTGTACCCAGAACAAAGTCCAACTTGTAGGTTTCCTATAACTACCGGTGGCAAACTATTTGTTTATTGTATTAAGCATGGCTTATCGGTATATTCAGATAATCTATAATTAAATCACTATTATCTTCCTCTTGGGATGTATATGTTTGTTGTACTGTCCATTGTTTTTTTTAATTAAAAAGTTGCTAAAAACGACTTGTTGTGTTAAAATATACGCTGATACAAATAAGAATTTAGGAGGAACCGAAACTATGACAGCCTCAATGCGTTTAAGATAAGCTGGCAATAAAAAAAGCAGAATCTATCCCCGATGATAGGCTTTTTTGTTGTGCTTATTTATACGATATTGAGCATTCTTTAGTTACGGTGAGGATATAGGTTATTTAACTATACCTTTATTTAACTATGTCTTTAATATGAATGTTTCCAAATTGTATGTATGCAGACCAAAAGCCACATTGTGGATTTAGGCCTGCATTTTTTATTGCCTAGAATGCTATTCAAAATAGAAATTCAAGCAAAATAATATGCAGGAGATAATATAAATGGAAAAATACAACAATTGGAAACTTAAGTTTTATACAATATGGGCAGGGCAAGCAGTATCATTAATCACTAGTGCCATCCTGCAAATGGCGATTATTTTTTACCTTACAGAGAAAACAGGATCTGCGATGGTCTTGTCTATGGCTTCACTAGTAGGTTTTTTACCCTATGCGGTCTTTGGACCTGCGATTGGTGTGCTAGTGGATCGTCATGATAGGAAGAAGATAATGATTGGTGCTGATTTAATTATCGCAGCAGCTGGGGCAGTGCTTGCTATTGTTGCATTGTATATGGAGCTACCTGTCTGGATAGTTATGATAGTATTGTTTATCCGTAGCATTGGAACAGCTTTTCATACCCCAGCACTCAATGCGGTTACGCCACTTTTAGTACCAGAAGAACAGCTGACGAAATGCGCAGGCTATAGTCAGTCTTTGCAGTCTATAAGCTATATTGTTAGTCCAGCAGTTGCAGCACTCCTATACTCCGTTTGGGATTTAAATGCTATTATTGCCATCGATGTATTGGGTGCTGTGATTGCATCTATTACGGTAGCACTTGTACGTATTCCTAAGCTGGGTGATCAAGTGCAAAGTTTGAAACCAAATTTCATAGGAGAAATGAAAGAAGGAATGGCTGTACTACGGCAAAATAAAGGATTATTTGCTTTATTACTCGTTGGAACATTATATATGTTTGTTTATATGCCCATAAATGCATTATATCCTTTAATCACTATGGAATATTTTAATGGTACACTGATGCATATTTCTATTACGGAGATTGCTTATGCCTCTGGTATGTTGATAGGGGGGCTATTATTAGGGTTATTTGGAAATTATCAAAAGCGAATCTTATTAATAACGGCATCAATTTTTATGATGGGGATAAGCTTAACCATTTCAGGATTACTTCCTCAAAGTGGATTTTTCATATTTGTAGTCTGCTGTGCAATAATGGGGCTTTCGGTTCCGTTTTACAGCGGTGTGCAAACAGCTCTTTTTCAGGAGAAAATTAAGTCTGAATATTTAGGACGTGTATTTTCTTTAACTGGAAGTATCATGTCTCTTGCTATGCCAATTGGGTTAATTCTCTCTGGATTCTTTGCTGATAGAATCGGTGTAAATCATTGGTTTTTACTATCAGGTATTTTAATTATTTGCATTGCAATAGTTTGCCCAATGATAACTGAGATTAGAAAATTAGATTTAAAACAAAATTCATAGGAGGGCTATTTTTATGTATTTAATTTTCATGTAATTTTTCCTGCTAAAATCGCAGGGTTTTCCCTGCGTACAAGCAAATGAAAACATGCGATTATAGACAGGAGGAAAATGTTATGGAATTGATATTAAAAGCAAAAGACATTCGTGTGGAATTTAAAGGACGCACTTGTTTAGATATAGACGATTTAGAAGTATATGATTATGACCGTATTGGTTTAGTAGGAGCAAATGGTGCAGGAAAAAGCACTTTATTTAAGGTGATTTTAGGAGAATTAACTCCTCCAGGATGTAAAATGAATCGTCTAGGTGAACTTGCCTATATCCCTCAGTTGGACAAGGTAACCTTGCAAGAGGAAAAAGATTTTGGACTTGTAGGCAAGCTTGGCGTTAATCAATTAGATATTCAGACCATGAGCGGCGGTGAAGAAACAAGGCTTAAAATAGCACAAGCTTTATCGGCACAGGTTCATGGTATTTTAGCGGATGAACCTACCAGTCATTTAGACCGTGAAGGAATTGATTTTCTAATCGGACAGCTAAAATATTTTATAGGTGCACTGTTAGTTATTAGCCATGACCGCTATTTTCTTGATGAGGTAGTAGATAAAATATGGGAACTGAAAGATGGCAAAATCACTGAGTATTGGGGAAACTATTCTGATTATCTTCGCCAAAAAGAGGAAGAACGCAAGAGCCAGTCTGCAGAATACGAACAATTTATTGCGGAACGTGCCCGATTGGAAAGGGCTGCGGAGGAAAAGCGAAAGCAGGCCCGTAAAATAGAAAAAAAGGCAAAAGGTGCTTCAAAGAAAAAAAGTACTGAAGGCGGAGGGCGTTTAGCTCATCAAAAATCAATGGGAAGTAAGGAAAAAAAGATGCATAATGCCGCTAAGTCCCTAGAACATAGGATTGCGGCCTTAGGAAAAGTAGAAGCCCCAGAAGACATTCGTAGGATTCGTTTCAGGCAAAGTAAAGCATTGGAGCTCCACAATCCATATCCTATTGCTGGTACGGAAATTAATAAAATATTTGGAGATAAGGTATTGTTTGAAAATGTATCTTTTCAAATTCCGCTTGGAGCAAAAGTGGCATTAACTGGTAGTAATGGAACCGGAAAAACAACTTTAATCCAAATGATCTTAAACCATGAAGATGGAATTTCTATTTCACCTAAGGCAAAAATAGGTTACTTTGCACAAAATGGTTATAAGTACAACAGTAATCAGAAAGTCCTGGAGTTTATGCAGGAGGATTGTGACTACAATGTATCGGAAATTCGTTCAGTGCTAGCATCCATGGGGGTGAAACAGAATGATATTGGAAAAAGCTTATCTGTTTTAAGCGGCGGAGAAATTATTAAATTATTGCTAGCTAAAATGCTTATGGGTAGATATAACATCTTACTAATGGATGAACCGAGCAACTTCCTTGACATACCAAGCTTAGAGACTTTGGAAATACTAATGAAGGAGTATGCCGGAACTATAGTATTTATCACCCATGACAATCGGCTACTTGATAATGTGGCTAATGTGATTTATGAAATCAAAGATAAGAAATTAAACTTAGTCCGATAATTATTTTACTTTTCTTATTTGACAGATCGTAAGTAGGGCAGTGAAAAAGATTATGGATTTTATCTAAGCGCTAAGTAGTTTAGATCACTAATCAGGGAAAATAAGGCCTTCAAGATGAATTCTGAAGGCCCCCTTTCCATATAAATATACGTAAAGCATAAGGAACATATGGCAAAAAAGGTGTTTCTCAACATGAGATATAGCTTTTGATATTGAAAGGAGTGATTCAGTATGATAGATAATATTATTCAATCAGTGACAGAAAAATTATCCTCTTTGCCTTATATAGAAGGCATCGTATTAGGAGGTTCTCGTGCAAGAGGCACCCATACAGAGGATTCTGATATAGATTTCGGAATCTATTACAATTCAGAGTTATTTGACATTACAGTAATTAATCAACTTGCTACAGAGTTGGATGATGAGAATAGAAGCAACCTTATTGTACCTCCCGGAGCATGGGGTGATTGGATTAATGGCGGCGGATGGTTAGTCATAAACGGATATCATGTGGACTTAATTTTACGTGATATTAAACGGGTGGTACAAATAATCAAAGATACGGAGCAAGGAATTGCTACTGCTAATTATCAGACGGGGCATCCCCATGGATATATAAGTGCTATGTATCGAGGAGAATTAGCGATTAGCAAAATACTATATGCTAATGATGAAAACTTTTATGAGTTTAAAAAGCAAGCAGAACGTTATCCAACCGCTTTGCAGAAAGGATTAACTGAATTTTTTATGTTTGAGGCAGGTTTCTCTTTAATGTTTGCTGAGAACAATATAGATAAAGACGATGTATCCTATGTTTGCGGGCATTGCTTTCGAAGCATATCTTCCCTTAATCAAGTCTTATTTGCAGTAAATAAAGAATACTGTATAAATGAAAAAAAGGCTGTTAAGATGATCGAGGATTTTAATATCAAGCCAAGCGATTACAAGGAAAGGGTCGATAAGGTTATTTCCTTAATATCAACTAATGTAGATTGTACAAGAAAAGGAATAGAGATTCTTCAAAGACTAGTAAATGAGGTTGAATACCTGAAAGGAGCCCATATTCAATGACGGGGCCAGATAAGAAAAAGCTTTATCCGAATGAAAATATAAAGACGGTTTGCTATATAAGTAATCTACCTAAAAGACCAAATGTTGAGATTGGTGAATACACTTATTACAGCGACAATAATAAATCTCCTGAGAAATTTTATGATAATATAGAGCACCACTACGAATTTCTTGGAGATAAACTCATTATAGGCAAGTTCTGTGCAATTGCAGCGGGTGTTAAGTTTATCATGAATGGTGCAAATCATAGAATGGATGGAATTACAACCTATCCCTTTAATATCTTTGGCTGTGGATGGGAAAAAGTGACTCCTACAATAGAACAACTTCCTTTTAAGGGTGACACAGTGATTGGCAATGATGTGTGGATAGGTCAAAATGTAACCATAATGCCAGGTGTTAAAATTGGAGATGGTGCGATTATTGCTGCTAACTCAACAGTAGTAAAAAGTGTTGAACCCTATTCAATATATGGTGGGAATCCAGCTAAGTTTATCAAAAAACGCTTTAGTGACGAAAAGATTGAATTCTTGCTAAAGCTTCAATGGTGGAATTGGAGCGAAGAGGAAATATTTAATAATCTTGAAATGTTAACATCCGAAGCAGGGTTAGAGCAATTAATGAATAAATAGGAGGGGCAATCAATGTATATGGAAAAAATTATTAAAGAGATGAAAGATATCTTCAAAGAAATTCCTTTTGGAATTGACCATACTCTCAAGGTTTTACAAAATGCAGAAGAGATAATGAAAGGTGAAAATGTTGAAGCAGAAGAAAAAGAATTAATCAGTATTGTTGCTATACTACATGATATTGGTGCTGTTGAAGCACAAAAAAAGTATGGTTCAATTGACGGTGTCTATCAAGAAAAAGAAGGACCAGAAGTAGCCAGAGAAATATTACAAAAGGTAGGCTATGGCAAAAATATTGATCGAATATGCTTTATAATAGGTAATCATCATACTCCTTCTAAAATTGATAGTATTGATTTTCAAATACAATGGGAAGCAGATTTGCTTGAAAATTTAACGGTTATGGATAAACAAAAGGAACAGAGAGAAATTAAAAAATGTATAGAAGATAATTTTAAAACAGCCACAGGAAAAACAATTGCTTATAATCGTTTTATTTTAGATTAAAAGTAGATATGAAGAACTTATAAAGCTTTGGAAAGAGAGAAAATATTTCTAATCAAACAAATATTTTAAAAGGAGAATTAAAATGGATTTATTAGATTTAATCATAGAGTATCATAAGGGTAACGAACGTCAGGGACCAGGCAGTGAAGAGGCAACATTAAAAGCGCTTGAGCTTATTCCATATTTGGACGAAAAAACTAAAATATTGGACATTGGCTGTGGAACAGGTGGGCAGACAATAACCCTAGCAAGAAATATAGAAGCTCAAATCACAGCTGTGGATATGTTGCCACAGTTTTTAGAAACTCTAAAGATAAAGGCTAAAGAGAATAACCTAATTAACCGTATAACAGCGATAGAAATGCTAATGGATAACTTATCTTTTGATGAAGGGTCATTTGATGTAATATGGTCAGAGGGGGCAATCTACAACATTGGTTTCGAAAAGGGGTTATCTCTGTGGAGAAAATATTTGAAAGATAACGGTTATATCGCTGTTTCTGAAATCTCATGGCTAACAGATTCAAGATCAGATGAAATCCACCAGTACTGGGTCAATGCCTATCCGGAGATTGATACAATTGATAATAAGCTATCAGTTATTGAGAAATGCGGGTATACTAACGTTACTTATTTTACACTAGATGATAAATGTTGGATAGAAAATTATTATCAACCGCTTTTGGATAATGCCGAAGAATTCCTGAAAAAGTATGATTATGCTGATGAGGTTAAAGAATTCCTTGAGGCAGGTATAATTGAAGCTGATATGTATAATCGGTTTAAGTATTATTACAGCTATGTGTTTTATATTGCAAAGAAAAAATAGGGCATGATGAGTGCCCTAAAGATGTTTAAGGAGAAGCGCCAATTAAGGCGAAAATTTTAACTCCTTAGGATATTGATGGAGGAATTTTAATGTCGAATAATAAAGTATTAGAACATGTCAGTAGAATAGAAGAAATGGAAATTCAATTAACAACATTTAATTCTAGAAGAGCACTTTCAAAAGTTGATAAAAAGTTAGAAGTAAAGAAAATAGGAGATTGCAGTTTAATTTATGAACCCAATAGTCCTAACTCTATTTACTATAATAGAGTAAAGGGATTTGGAATGAAAGACATAGATAAGCTAGAGCAAATATTAGATATATACATGGAACAAAACATAATTCCGTGCTTTGATATGACGCCTAACAATATTAATGGAGAAGTTTCAACAGCCTTATTTGATCATGGTTATGCAGTCTTTGAACAGTTAGCGTTTATGCAGTTAATTCCTGAAGTATATAAAGAATTTAAAAAGGAGATAGATATAGTTGAAGTAACACAAGAAAATGCTGAAGAATTTGTAAATATAGTAATAGAATCCAATGGTGGTATGGATATTGATGCATCAGTAATAAATAGGAAAGCGCCATATTTTTATAAGCCAAATTTTCTGAATTTTATTTCCTATAATGGAGGGAAAGTTGCAGGTATAGGATCGATTTTTATAAATGGCAAAGAAGGATACATTGCTAATGATTATACATTTGATGATTTTAGAGAAAGGGAAGTCAAAAAGCATTGTTAAAGTATAGAATCAATAAAGCAAAAGAGTTAGGATTAGATAGATTATATACAGACGTAGAATTTGGCTCTATCAGCCACAATAATATGAAAAAGTTAGGCTTTGAAACTGTATTCGTAAATTCATATTGGATGAAATAATAAATGTAATGCTATAATAAAGTTGTAACGTCTAGTACGAAAATATATAATAAAATCGGACTAGGAGGATTGCAAATGAAAACATATTACGATATAGATTTTAAGAAAGAATTAGTTAAAGAATATTTAGATGGTAAATCATTAAATAATCTTTACC
>Ga0228535_1003327_pt1 | contig 11934 bp, 11 predicted proteins | sample SJ1metagenome_FD_168457 | JGI IMG/M metagenome (GOLD analysis project Ga0228535, IMG submission 168457) | Enriched culture of PCE-dechlorinating microbial communities from Ithaca, New York, USA - SJ1 | ecosystem: Engineered > Modeled > Simulated communities (microbial... > Unclassified | place... | reverse complement strand
GCCGCACGGCTGGGAAAAATGACCACGCCGCACGGCATTGTGGAAACGCCGGCGTTCATGCCGGTCGGCACGCAGGGCACGGTCAAGGCACTCCGGCCCGACGACCTCGTCCGCGCCGGCGCGCAGATTCTTCTCGGCAACACCTATCATCTGTACCTGCGGCCCGGCCACGAACTGATCCGCAGACTGGGCGGCCTGCATGCGTTCATGAACTGGCAGGGCCCCATTCTGACGGACAGCGGCGGCTTCCAGGTGTTTTCGCTGGGCGCACTGCGCAAAATCCGGCCCGACGGCGTCTTGTTCCAATCCCACATCGACGGCTCCCGGCATCTGCTGACTCCGCAAAAAGCCGTTGAAATTCAGGAAGCTCTGGGCTCCGATCTGCAAATGTGCCTCGACGAGTGCACACCGTATCCGGCAACGCCCGCACAAACCAGGAAATCCCTGGCGTTGACGGTTCAGTGGGCCAAACTCTGCCTGGCGGCCAAAACCAATTCCGAACAGGCGCTCTTCGGCATCATTCAGGGTGGAACATATCTGGACCTGCGCCGGCAGGCGGTGGAGGAAATGGTTCCCATCGGCTTCGACGGCTACGCGCTGGGCGGCGTCAGCGTCGGCGAACCCAAGGAGATCATGTACGCCATCACCGAGGACATCACACCGCTGCTCCCCGCCGACAAGCCCCGCTACCTGATGGGCGTCGGCATGCCGGAGGATATCGTCTACGGTGTTTCCTGCGGCATCGACCTGTTCGACTGCGTCATCCCCACACGCTCGGCCCGGCACGGATTGTTGTTTACAAATACACAAAAGATTGTTATAAAAAACGCCCGCTGGCGGGAAGACAATCATCCGATTGATGATACATGCGATTGCTATACCTGCAAAAATTACACCCGGGCATATTTAAGGCATCTTTATGTTGCCGGTGAGATACTGGCTATGATATTGAACACCATTCACAACATCCGCCATTATATGCGTCTTATGGAAAATATAAGGGCGGCGATCCGGGAAAATCGTTTTGCGGCGTTTAAGGATGATTTTGTGAACCGACAACAATAACCATAAAAGAGCAAACTCAAAGGAGGAAATGAAATTGATATCGACAGCATTCGCAATGGGAGGCAACCAGGGAGCTCCGGCGCAGGGCGCAGGCGGCTTCGGGGACTGGAGTTTCATCATCATGATGGTGGTGATTTTCGCCATCTTCTACTTTTTAATGATCCGGCCGCAGCAAAAAAAACAAAAAGAGTTGAAGGCCATGCTGGATAATCTCGCTTACGGCGACGTGGTCATGACCACCGGCGGGATCCACGGCAAGGTCACGGGGCTGGCCGACGCGGTCGTCACGCTGGAAATCGCCGACAAGGTCAGAATAAAAATCGCCAGAAGCGCCGTCGGCGCCATTTTGCAGAAAGCGGGAGCTCCCGCGACCTCTCCGGCGACCAAGTCTTAAGGCAAGAAAGGGGCAACTCATGTTTAAATCTTTAAAGGTCAGGTTGGCCATTACGGCAGTCGTGTTTCTCGTGGCTCTGTATTTCCTTCTGCCGACGCTCGTGACGCAGATCCCCTCCCCCTGGAACACTTATTTTCCCAAGGATAAAATCCACCTGGGACTGGATTTGCAGGGCGGCATGCATCTGATTCTGGAAGTGGACGCGGACAAGGCGCTGGAATCCATGATGCAAAGGACGGCCAACGATTTGAAGGAATCGTTAATGGAAGGCAAGATTCGCTTCCGGAACGTGGAAAAGGCACCAGGCGCCACGATCTCGATGGAATTGACCGACGCAGGCGGTAAGCCGGCCCTGGAAAAAATTCTCAACGAGCAGTTTTCCGATCTGGAAATCGCCTCCTCCTCGCCGCGCGACGGCGGGCAAATCATCAACCTGAAAATTAAAGATAAAAGAGCGGCCGAACTCAAAAAACTGACCATCGAACACAGCGTCGAAACCATCCGCAACCGGGTGGACCAGTTCGGCGTTGCCGAACCGGAAATTGTTCCGGAAGGCGAAAACCGCATCATGGTTCAGCTTCCCGGCATCAAGGATCCGGAACGGGCCAAAAATCTGATCGGAAAAACCGCGCTTCTGGAGTTCAAACTGGTTGACGAGGAAAACTCGCTCGACGAGGCGCTGCGCGGCAATGTTCCCGAAGGATCCATCATCGCTTACGGCGCCCGGGAAGATAAAGCCGGCAGCCAGCGGGGACAGGCGCCCTACCTGCTGAAAAACAAAACCCTGCTTACCGGCGCCTCGCTGGAAACGGCCAAGGTCCAGATTTCCGACCGCTTCGGCGAACCGCATGTTTCCATCAAATTCAACTCGCAGGGCGCGGCCGATTTCGACCGCATCACGAATGAAAACGTCCGCAAACGCCTGGCCATCGTGCTCGACGGCGTGGTCCACTCCGCGCCGGTCATCCAGGAAAGAATTTCCGGCGGACAGGCGCAGATCACCGGGAACTTCACCATGGAAGAAGCCCGCGACCTGGCCATCGTGCTGCGCGCCGGCGCCCTGCCCGCGCCGGTGAACATTCTCGAAGAAAGGACCGTCGGTCCGTCGCTCGGCTCCGACTCGATCCGCCAGGGCATCATGGCCACGCTGATCGGCTTTGTTCTGGTCGTTATCTTCATGTTTATCTATTACCGCCTTTCGGGACTGGTGGCGGATTCCGTTCTGATCCTCAACGTCGTTGTCCTCCTGGGCATTCTGGCCGGCTTCAAGGCAACGCTGACACTGCCCGGCATCGCCGGCATCGTTTTGGTGATCGGTATGGCGGTGGACGCCAACGTGCTCATCTTTGAGCGCATCCGCGAGGAAATGCGGCTGGGAAAGCCGCCCCGCGCCGCCATTGACGCGGGATATTCCAAAGCCTTTTTGACCATTCTGGATTCCAATGTCACCACATTGATCGCCGCCTTGTTCCTGTTCGCCTTCGGCACCGGCCCGGTGAAGGGATTCGCCGTGACATTGAGCATCGGCATCGTTGTCAGCATGTTCACGGCCATCTTTGTCACGCGCATTATCTTTGACTATTTTGTCTGGAACCGGAACATTCAGAAGATCAGCATCTAGGAAGAGGATACTAAAGAGGAGAAGAGAATGGAATTCATCAAACCGGGAACGCATTTTGATTTTGTAGGAAAAATGAAAATCGCCGTGGGAATATCGGCGGTACTGATTATTGTCAGCATTCTGTCCGTCGTCCTGCACGGCGGTTTAAATTTCGGCATCGACTTCGCGGGCGGCACCGTGATTCAGATCAAGTTTTCCAAAGCCGCCCCGGCCGACGCCATCCGCAAGGCCTTTGCCGGCATCAGCGTCGAAGATGCCATCATTCAGGAAATCGGCGAAAACGAAGTCATCGTCCGCACCAACCAGTCCATGACCAAGGAATTGCAGGAAAAGGTGGAAGGGGCCATGGCCGGGCAGTTCGGCGCCGGTCAGTTCGAAATCCGGCGGATCGAGTTTGTCGGACCCAAAGTCGGCAAAGACTTGACGAACAAGGCGATCCTGGCCATTATTTTTTCCTGGATCGGCATGCTGATCTATATTGCCTGGCGCTTCGAATTTCGCTATGGCCTGGGCGCCATCGTCGCCCTGATTCACGACACCATCATTACGATCGGCGCTCTCTCATTATTAAACAAGGAATTCACGCTGACCATCGTCGCCGCGCTTTTGACGATCATCGGTTATTCGATCAACGACACGATCGTGGTCTTCGACCGTATCCGGGAAAACCGCAAAAAGGATCTCAAGCGGAACCTGGGCGACATTATCAACGCGAGCATTAACGAAACGCTGAGCCGTACGATTCTGACGTCTTTCACCGTTTTTCTCGTCCTTTTGGCCCTGTTTTTCCTGGGCGGCCCGGTGATCCACGATTTCGCGTTTGCGCTGCTCGTCGGCGTGGTCATCGGCACCTATTCATCGATTTTTATCGCAAGCCCCATCGTGCTTGCCTTCGAAAACGTTCATATTTCCAAAGGGAAGAGGAAGAAATAAATTGTCGTCCTTGGCCGCGGCGGGATTTGTTGTTTTCATCCTGGTTCTGTTTGCCGGTATTTACCTGGGCTTGTTCGGATTGCCCGGCGCGGTCGTCATCTTTCTCGACGTTTTGGTCTACGCACTCGTCACGGGCTTTGCCCAGGTCGGCTGGAAAGTGATGTTGTTTCTGCTTTTTGCCGCCGTCCTGGCCGAAGCCTTTGATTTCTGGGCCGATTCGCATCATCTGGCGCCGACGCCGGCAACCGGCGCTTCTCTGGGAAGCGCAGCCGTCGGCGCAGCGGCGGGCATGGTTATTCTGACGCCCCTCTTGTGGAGTCCAGGCATCTGGCTCGGCTTTTTCCTGGGCGGACTGGCAGGTTTGCTGCTTGCGGAGCGCCGCCGGCAGTCGCGGCTCTCTCCTCCCCCGCCGTCCCCGGCCCGGGCGTTTCTGACCCTGATCGGTCTGCGCGCCGGAAAAGGCTTCCTGTCGCTCATCATGATTTTTGTCTCGCTGTCCAACATCTATTCCTAGGAGCCTCCTCCCGCATGAAAGAAAGCAAGCCGCAAAACGACGCCGCAGAAAAAGCAACCGGCCCCCCCGCCGCAGCCCCCCCGTCAAAAATCCAGGATGTCATTGAAATCATCATCATCGCCATCCTGGTCGCCGTTGTGGTCCGCACGTTCGTCGTTCAGGCCTACAAGATCCCCTCCCGGTCCATGGTTCCGACGCTTCTGGTCGGCGACCATCTGCTCGTCAACAAATTTATTTACGGCATCAAGGTCCCTCTCCTGCGGAACGTTCTGATTCCAATCACCGATCCGCAAAGAGGCGACATTGTCGTTTTCATCTATCCCAAGGACCGCACCAAAGACTACGTCAAAAGGGTCATCGGCGTGGGGGGAGACAAGATCGAAATTAAAAACAAAAGCATCTTCATCAACGACCGGCCGTACCGGGACTCCTTCGGCGTCTATTCCGACCGGACCGTGATTCCGGCCTTCGTCCAGCCGCGCGACAATTTCGGCCCCGTGGTCGTTCCCCCGGGACATCTTTTCGTCATGGGGGACAACCGGGACGAAAGCGCCGACAGCCGTTTCTGGGGTTTCGTGGACCTCAAAGACGTGGAAGGCAAAGCCTGGCTTCTTTACTGGTCCTGGAACAGCGACGAACAGGAAAACCTGTTGAAGAAGGTCCGGTGGGATCGTCTGGGCACGCTGCTGCACTGAAACAGGCCCGCACCGGCCCAATAATATCTTGACAGGAGGCGTCCCAAAGAGTAGAGCATCTTCGAAAGACCTTTTAATTTGATCCGGTGAGATTGAAAAAGGACAAAAACCATGAAAAAGATTATTAGACCGTCGAGTTGAGCCTTTCTCCGCCAGGGGAAAGGCTTTTTTTATGCCATTTTACCGCATTTTGAAGATGACGTTGAGGTGAGCCGTATGCCGGAAAACAAGAGTCACAAGATCGTGATGGACCGGGAGGGCATCGAACGGTGCCTGACCAGGATTGCCTATGAGATTCTGGAGAAGAACAAAGGCATGGACAACCTCGTGCTGGTGGGGATCCGGACGGGAGGAATTTACCTGGCCGAGCGGCTGCAGAAAAAAATTTCAGCCATCGAAGGGAAAAACATTCCGCTGGGAATTCTCGACATCACCCTCTACCGCGACGACATCGCCCGGTCCAACAAGAAGGCTCCGCTGGGGAAAACGAAAATTCCCTTCGATCTCACGGACAAAAAGGTCATTTTAGTGGACGACGTTCTTTTCACCGGCCGGACCATCCGCGCCGCCATGGACGCTCTCATCGACTTCGGCCGCCCCAAAATGATTCAGCTGGCCGTCCTGATCGACCGAGGGCACCGCGAACTGCCCATCCGCGCGGATTACGTCGGCAAAAATCTTCCGTCGTCTCTGTGGGAAGCGGTGAGCGTTCACCTGCTGGAAAAAAGCGGCACGGACGAAGTGGTGATTGAAGAAGAAACCTAATTTTTGCACCAAAACGCACAAGGCAAATTTATGATGAAACTTGGGAAAAAAGACATTCTCGGCATCCGGGACATGACGCCCGACGAGATCCGGCTGATTCTGGATACGGCGGAGTCTTTTCTGGAAATTTCGACGCGCGACATCAAGAAAGTGCCGACCCTGCGCGGCAAGAGCGTGATCAACCTGTTTTACGAGGCCAGCACGCGCACACGGACGTCCTTCGAAATCGCGGGGAAAAGGCTCAGCGCCGACACCATCAACATTTCGGCCTCGACCAGTTCGGTCGTCAAGGGCGAAACACTGATCGACACAGCCCGCAACCTGGAGGCGATGAATCCGGACATCATCGTCCTCCGGCACAGCGCCGCCGGCGCCCCGCGCCTTCTGGCCTCGCTCGTGCGGCAGTCCATCATCAACGCCGGCGACGGGGCAAACGAACATCCTTCGCAGGCGCTTCTGGACATGATGACGATTCGGGAAAAGAAAGGCCGGATTGACGGCCTCAAGGTCGCCATCATCGGCGACATCCTGCACAGCCGCGTGGCACGCTCCAATATCTACGGCCTGACCAAGATGGGCGCCCGCGTGGCCGTGGCGGGGCCCGCCACCATGATGCCGCGGGGCATTGAACGTCTGGGCGTCGAAGCGTTTTTGAAAATCGACGACGCGCTTGCGGACGCCGACGTGGTCATGATGCTGCGCATTCAGCTGGAGCGGCAACAGCAGAACATCTTTCCATCGCTGCGCGAATACGCCCAACACTTCTGCCTGAACCGCCGCAACCTGCAACTGGCCCGACCGGACGCCATCGTGATGCATCCGGGTCCGATGAACCGCGGCGTGGAAATTTCGCCCGACATCGCCGATGATCCGGGCTGTTCGGTGATTCTTGACCAGGTCAACAACGGCGTCGCCGTCCGCATGGCGCTGTTTTACCTGCTTACCGGAGGAAACGACGAATGAAACTGCTTTTGAAAAACGCGCGGGTCGTCGATCCGTCTTTCCGGCTCGACGCGCGCATGGACATCTTGATTGAAGACGGAAAAATTCGCAGCTGCGCATCCGGACTGAAACCCCAGCCGGGCGTCGAAATCCTGGATCTGGCCGGTCTGATCGCTCTGCCGGGGCTCGTCGATATGCACACGCACCTGCGCGAACCGGGATTCGAGTACAAGGAAACGATCGCCACCGGCTCGGCGGCGGCGGTGGCGGGCGGCTTCACCTCGATCGCCTGCATGCCCAATACCAAACCGGTCAACGACAACCGCTCGATCACGGAGTTCACCCGCCGGAAAGCCGCCGAGGCGGATCTCGCCAACGTCTATCCCATCGGCGCCGTCAGCCTGGGCTCGGAAGGCAGGCAGATGACGGAATTCTGGGATCTGAAGGAAGCGGGCGTCGTCGCCCTGTCCGACGACGGCCAGCCCGTCATGGACGCGGCCCTGATGCGGCGCGCGATGGAATACGCCTCTTCCCTGGACCTGCCGGTGATTCAGCACTGCGAGGACAAGAACCTGTCGGCGGGCGGTCTGATGAACGAAGGATACTACTCCACCCTGCTGGGCCTGCCGGGCATTCCGGCCGCCGCGGAAGAGGTTATCGCGGGGCGCGACATCCTGCTTGCCGAATACACGGGAACCCGGATTCACATCGCGCATGTGAGCACGGCGGGGACCGTCCGCCTGATCCGGGAAGCGAAAAAACGCGGCATCGCCGTCACGGCGGAAACGGCGCCGCACTATTTCACCCTCACCGACGAATCGCTGCAGGGCTACGACACCAACTACAAGGTCAGTCCGCCGCTGCGCAATGAGGCCGACCGGGCGGCGATCCGGGAAGGCCTGGCGGACGGCACGCTCGACGCCATCGCCTGCGACCACGCGCCGCACGGCCGCACCGACAAGGAAGTGGAATTTGAATACGCGGCCAACGGCATCAGCGGCCTGGAAACGTCGCTCGGGTTGAGCATGGCCCTGGTGCATGAAGGCGTTCTGACGTTAAGCGGGCTCGCGGCGGCGATGAGCTGGAATCCCGCGCGGATTCTGAATCTGCCCAAGGGAACGCTGGCGCAGGGCGCGGACGCGGACATCACCGTCATCGATCCCGACCTGCCGTGGACCGTGGACGTCCGGTCCTTTGCGTCGCGCGGCAAGAACTCGCCTTTTTCCGGCCATGCGCTGAAAGGCCGGGCCGTGCTCACGATTGTCGGCGGGCGCATCAAATACGACGGACGGACCAACCGATCATGAGCGCCGGAAAAAGCCAGAAGACCGCGGGCTTCGTTCTGAAGAGCCTGGCCTACGGAGAATCGGACCTCATCATCACCTTTTACAGCCGCGACTTCGGCAAGATCAGCGGCATTGCCAAGGGCGCCAAGAGAAGCAGGAAACGGTTTGCCAACGTCTTCGAGCCTTTTTCGCAGATTGCGCTGATCTTCTCGCGCAAAAGCCGCGACACGCTCGCCTTGATTGAGTCCTGTGAAATCATCGACCATTACGCGGCGATCCGCGCGGACCTCGAAAAAACCCTGACCGCTTCCTATTTCATCGAGCTTGCCGATGCTTTCAGCCCGGAAGGAAAAGCCAACGACCGTCTTTTTGTCCTGCTGGCGGATTTTCTGGACTGGCTCGCCCGGGAAAACGCGTCGGATGCGGCGATTCGCTTTTTCGAAATGCGTCTTTTGCAGATCTCGGGATTCGAGCCCGCGCTGGGCGCCTGCGTGCGCTGCCGGAAGCCCGTAGCCAACGGCGAAGTTTACTACTTTTATCCGCAGGAAGGCGGCATCACCTGCGCCGCCTGCGCCCGGCCGGAAAGATACGATCAGTCCGTCTCCGCGGGCGCCGTCCGCACGCTGCTTCTGGGCAAGGACATGGACATGGAAAAAATGAAACGGATCTGCATGACGGATAGTCTCGCTGCGGAATCCCGCAGCATCCTGTGCGGCTTCATCGCCTACGTTCTGGGCAAGGAGGTCAAATCCCTCAAGGTTCTGGAGCAGGTCCGCCGGTATTGCCCCTGAAGGAGAAAGCCGATGCGCCGACCGGAACTGCTTCTGCCCGCCGGAAATCTTGAAAAACTGCGCACGGCCGTTCTTTACGGCGCGGACGCGGTGTACGCCGGCGTCGCGGGACTCAGCCTGCGGGCGGCCTCCGCCGAAATGTCTCCGGACGATCTGGCCGCAGGCATCGCCTGCGCGCACACGTCAGGCGTCCGGGTTTACGCGGCGCTCAACACCTTCGCCCGCGACAGGGATCTGGAAAATGCCCGCCGCGTGCTTCCCTGCGTGGTCGCGGCGGGGGTGGATGCGTTCATCGTCAGCGATCCCGGTCTGATCCGTCTGATCCGCAACCTGGCCCCCCAGATCCCCCTGCACCTCAGCACACAGGCCAATACGACCAATGCCGAAGCCGTCCGCTTCTGGCGCGACCAGGGCGTAGAGCGGATCATCCTGGCCCGCGAACTGAACCTGGCGGAAGTGGAAGCGATCGCCCGGGCGGTTCCGGATGTGGAGCTGGAAATTTTCATTCACGGCGCCATGTGCATGGCCTATTCCGGGCGCTGCTATCTGTCCGCCTGGCGAAACGGTCGCAGCGCCAACGCCGGAGACTGCACGCAGCCGTGCCGCTGGGAATACATTCTGCATGAATCGACGCGCCCGGACGAACCGCTGCTTCTCACGGAAGACGAACGCTATTCCTATTTGCTGAGTTCGAAGGATTTGTGTCTGCTGCCGCACCTTCCCCGCGTCCTCGAAACCGGCGTGGCGGCCGTCAAAGTTGAAGGCCGGATGAAATCCTCCTACTACACGGCCGCCGTCGCCCGCATCTACCGGCAGGCGCTCGACGCCCTGGTTGCGGAAGGAGCGGATTACGTCTGCCGGCCGGAATGGATGGAGGAGCTGCAAAAGGTGTCGCACCGCGGTTACACGACGGGCTTTGCCTTCGCGCAGGAAAAGATCAATGAAACAAGCCCCCGCATCAAGAGCCTGCAAACGCATGAACCGGCGGGCGTGGTCCTCGAGTATCATTCAGACAGCAGACAACTTCGAATCGACGTCCGCAATCTGCTGCGGGCGGGCGATGACGTGGAACTCCTCCTGCCGCGGGACGTCGTGCCGGTGGACACAAGGCCTATGACCGGCGAACAGGGGGAAGTCCTTGAGAGGGCCCACGCGGGCAACAGAATTTTTCTCGCCTTTGACCGGCCCGTTCCCCGGGGCGCCCTCCTGCGGAAAAAAATCCTTTCACCATAAAAAAAGCCCCCGCATCATGCTGCGGGGGCCTCTTTCATGCTACTGGTCGGTAAAGGGTCGGAAAACCCGTTGGATTATTTTTTAACCACGAATTCAGCGACGGCTTCCACGCGACGGTTCTGGGCGCGGCCTTTGGCCGTCTTGTTGGAGGCAATCGGATTGTCCTCGCCGAACCCTCTGGCGGTCAGACGCGACTTGTCGATGCCGTGCTTGTCCACCAGGTACTTCACAACCGCTTCCGCGCGGGCCTGCGACAGCTTCTTGTTGTACGCCGCCGCACCCGTGCTGTCGGTATGTCCGTCGATTTCAATGTTGAGATCCGGATTCTGTTTGAGCACATCGGCCAGCTCGTCGATGTCGTTGAAGAAGCCCTTCTTGATCGTGGCTTTGTCGTGGTCAAACTGAACGTTCAGCGTGGCCTTGCCTTTTTCAAGAATCGCGGGTTTCGCGGCCGCCTTCGGTTTGACTTCCTGGACGACCGGGGGAGGACAACCGTCATTGTCCACTTTCACGCCGGCAGGCGTGCCGGGGCACTTATCTCTGTAATCGGGAACGCCGTCCTTGTCGGAATCCAGCGGACAGCCGTCCTGATCAACTGCAACACCGGCGGGCGTGCCGGGGCACTTGTCCGCATTGTCCGGAACGCCGTCTTTATCCGAGTCCAAAACGACCGGGGCAACAGGCGCCGGAGGAGGAGGCGGTTCGGGCGCGGGTTCGGCTTTCTTGGCGCCGCCGAACGCAATCGTCAAACCCACCGTGGCCAGCAGGTTGTTATGGACGGAATCAAACGGAATGATGTGGCGGACGTCCGCGCGCAGCGCGAAGTTCTCCGACAGGAAATACTTCAGACCGCCGCCGTAGCTGGCGGTGAATTTATCCCGTCTGTCCTCCGTCGTCATTTCAAAGGCGTTGCTGTAATGGGCGCCGCCGACGCCAAGGGCGACAAACGGAACGAGCGCGCTGTCGGGAAGGATGTTGAAGACGCCTTCCAGACCGTATCCCACGAATTTGATGTCCGACTCCGTGTTGTTGCTCCACATGATCGCCGTGGGGACGTAGTGCGCATAAGCTTCAACCCCGATGTACCGGGAAAAATTGTAGCCGGCGCGCAAACCAAGGGAGATCGTGCTTTTCAAATCCTCGTTGCCTTCAAACTTGTACATGCCGATGGTCGGCGTGATATTCACCGACCCCGCTTTCACCTGCGCGTATCCTGGAGTGACCAACAACATCATCAACAGCAGGACCGCCAATAACGAAACTCCTTTTTTCATGGCTCTCTCCTTTTTGTTAATTTAAATTCTTAACCGGTTTTGCATGATTAAAACCCGTTAACTTTCTTCTTCAGCATATCCTTTGCTTTTATGATTGGAAATTGCGTGGGATTCCGTGTCCTGTGCGTACAATTTATAAGCCTTTGTGCCGAAAAGTCAATATGATTTTATATCTTTTTCCAGCTGTGCCTTATGCGGGCATCACCGTGGCACAGGATTTGCGGCAACTTTACCGGCAGCAGGCTGTTATCTGCCCTGCCGTTCCGCCTCGATCAGCAGCTCGGCCATGCTGTCGCCGATCAGCGAATAAGGCAGCAAAACCTCATTGGCGCCGCTCTTTTTCAAGTCCTCGACATGTTCGGTCGAATCCGCGGTCGCCACGATTACGGCGTTCGGCGCCAGCGCCCGGCAGGTTTTGACC
>Ga0228535_1003326_pt1 | contig 11949 bp, 8 predicted proteins | sample SJ1metagenome_FD_168457 | JGI IMG/M metagenome (GOLD analysis project Ga0228535, IMG submission 168457) | Enriched culture of PCE-dechlorinating microbial communities from Ithaca, New York, USA - SJ1 | ecosystem: Engineered > Modeled > Simulated communities (microbial... > Unclassified | place... | reverse complement strand
TACTACAACTTCGTGTGGGAGCCGCTGCTCCGGCTCGCCGAGCGCCTGGGCCTCAAGATGCCCCAGCGCCTGGCCAACTGGCTCTCCCCCGCGGACATCGAGAACCTCCTGGGCCTGGCCGACTTCGAGACCGTGAAGCGGGACCGCCGCATGCTCCTGCCCCTGCGCATCCCCCTGCTCCAGCCCGCGCTGGACTTCCTGGCCGGCCTGCCCCTGGTGCGCAAACTGTGCCTGTGCAACTACACCGTGGCCCGCATGAAGCGCCGCGAGGCCGTGGACAACCGCAAGACCGTCACCGTGCTCATCCCCTGCAAGAACGAGAAGGGGAACATCGAGCCCGCGGTGGCGCGCACCCCGGACATGGGCGCGCACACCGAGATCATCTTCGTGGACGGCCACTCCACCGACGGCACTCCCGAGGAGATCCGACGGGTCATGGCCGCCTGTCCGGACAAGGACATCACCTTCCTGGTGCAGGACGGCAAGGGCAAGGGCGACGCGGTGCGCAAGGGCTTCGCCGCGGCCAAGGGCGACATCCTCATGATCCTGGACGCGGACCTCACCGTGCCCCCCGAGGACCTGCCCAAGTTCTTCCGGGCGTTGGCCGCGGGCAAGGGCGAGTTCATCAATGGGACGCGGCTCGTCTATCCCATGGAGGACGAGGCCATGCGCTTCCTGAATCTCCTGGGCAACAAGTTCTTCAGCCTGGCCTTCACCTGGCTCCTGAACCAGCGGCTCAAGGACACCCTGTGCGGCACCAAGGTGATCAGCCGGGAGAACTACCTGCGTCTGGTGGACGGCCGGTCCTATTTCGGGGACTTCGACCCCTTCGGCGACTTCGATCTGCTCTTCGGGGCGTCCAAACTCAACCTGAAGATCCTGGAGCTGCCCATCCGCTACCGGGCGCGCACCTACGGCGAGACCCAGATCAGCCGCTTCCGGCACGGCTGGCTCCTGCTCCAGATGTGCGTGTTCGCCATGCGCAAGCTGAAGTTCGTATGAGGCCCACGCCATAAGATACCAAGGTATTTATGGAGAAACTCCATGCCCCTTGGCAGGGTTGGTTGACCGGACGGGTTCTTCGTCCGGCAGGAACACCATAGTAATGTCCGACGCCATTCTCCGCGCCCAGCGCGAGGCCTGGGACCGCAAGCCGGGCCTGCGCGCCCTGTACGGCCGCTGGCACGCGGCCATGCGCGGCTTCCTGGCCCCCGGCCCCAGCCTGGAGGTGGGCGCGGGCATCGGCCAGCTCAAGGAAACCCTGCCCGGCCTGCTCACCCTGGACATCCTGCCCACCCCCTGGACCGACGTGGTGGGCGACGCCCAGGAGCTGCCGGTGCGCGACCGCAGCCTGGGGAACCTGGTGCTCTTCGACGTGCTGCACCACCTGCCCCGGCCGGCGCGCTTCTTCGACGAGGCCTGCCGCGCCCTGCGCCCGGGCGGCCGGGTGCTGGTCATGGACCCCTACGTCTCGCCCCTGTCCTGGCCGGTGTACCGCTTCCTGCACCCCGAGGGCCTGCGGCCGCACTGCGACCCCCTGGACGAGGCCCGGGCCCTGTCCCCGGACGCGCCCTTCGCCTCCAGCCAGGGGGTGGCCACGGTCCTGTTCTGGCGGCGGCTGGCGGATTTCACCCGGCGCTTCCCCGGGCTGCGGGTCCTGCACCGGGAGCGCCTGGCCCTGTGGTCCTATCCCCTGACCGGGGGATTCTCGGGCCGGACCCTGGTCCCCGAGTGCTGGATTCCAACCCTGGCCGGCCTGGAGCGGCCCTGCGCCTTCCTGGCCCCGCTCCTGGCCTTCCGGACCCTGGTGGTGCTGGAGCATGTGGCCTAGCCGCCGCGTCCTGCTCCTGGCCCTGGCCGGCGGCGTCCTGCTGCGGGCCTGGCTCTTCGTCCTGGTGGCCGCCAGCCCGGACCTGCTCACGGCCGCGGACCAGAAGCTCTACGTGGAGCTGGCCGGCCACCTGGCGCAGCACCTGGATTTCGGCTTGGGGTTCGGGTCCGAGCGCACCCCCCTGTATCCGCTCTTCCTGGCCCTCTGCGGGGTGGGGTGGGGCGGCAGCCTGCTCACGGCCATCCTGGTCCAGAACCTCCTGGGCGGGGTGGCGGTGTACGCGGTGTGGCGCATGGGCCGGCTGTGGTCCCTGACCGCGGCCAACCTGGCCGGGGCTTTCGCCGCCCTGTCCCTGAACCTGGCGGTGTACGCCAACCAGACCCTCACCGAGGCCCTGTTCATCCCGGTCTTCGCCTGGGGCCTGTTCCTCCTGCTCCGCCACGCGGTTGCGGGCCGCACCCGGGACCTGGGCTGGGCCGCGGCGCTGTTCGGCCTGGCCACTCTGGTGCGCTCGGCCACCCTGTACCTCCCCCTGTTCGCGGTTCCCTACCTGCTGCTGCGGCCGGGCCGGGCCGGGGAGGAGGGGAGCCGCGTCCGCACCCGGCTGAGCGAGGCGGTCCTGTTCTGCGTCCTGTTCGGCGCAGTGCTGGCCCCCTGGCTCGGCCGCAACGCCGCGCTCTGGGGCCACGCCGGCCTGACCAGCCAGGGCGCGCCCCATCTCATCGGGTGGGTGGTGCCCGGGGTGGCCCAGTACCAGGAGGGCCTGTCCCAGCAGGCGGCCATGGCCAAGTATACCGGGGTCTGGGCCGAGAAGGTGGCGGCCCTGCCCGCCGCGGTCCGGGACAACCCCTTCGCCCTGGACGCCGCGGCCAGGGCCTTTGCCCTGGACTACCTGCGCCGGGCCTCCCCCCTGGCGGTGGCCAAGGCCTGGTTCTGGGGGGGCATGAAGAACCTGTTCACCCCGGTGAGCGTGGAGCTCGCCTACATCCTCAAGATGGACTGGACCCGCTTTTCCGAGTCCCCGGGCGCGGGCTTCCCGGCCCAGGCCTGGAACTTCGTGGCCCACAACCGGAGCCGGACCTACGTGTTCCTGCTCCTGTCCGGGGTGGGCCTGACCCTGGCCCTGCGCCTGGCGCAGCTCCTGGGCCTGGGCCCGCTCGCGCGGCAGCCGGCCGCGTTCTGGGCCGCGGCCATGGTCATCGCCTACGTGCTGGCGGTGTCCGGCCCGGTGGGCTACGCCAAGTACCGCCTGCCCTTCGAGCCCCTGCTCTGCCTGCTGGCCGGCCTGGCCGCGTCCCGGCTCTCCCTGTGGCGCCGGGCCGGGGAGGACGCGTGAAGCGGCTGGCGAGTCTGGCCCTGCGCCTGGGCCTGGTGGCGGGCTGCCTGGTCTACGCCCTGTGGGGCGTGGATTTCGCGGCCCTGGGCTCGGCCCTGCGCTCCTACGCCCTGGCCGGGGTGGCGGCCACCCTGGGCATGGTGGGCCTGGACATGGCCTGCGTGGGCCTGCGCCTGCGCTGGATATCCGGGGGCCGGGCCTCGTTCGCGGGGGCCTTCAACGCCGGCATGCTCGGCCTGGGCCTGAACAACGTGGTCCCGGCCAAGCTGGGCGAGCTGGCCAAGGCCGCGGCCCTGCGCCGGGACGCCGGGGTCCCCCTGGGCCAGGCCCTGGGCATGGTCTTCTGGGAACGCTTCGCGGACCTGCACGCCCTCATCGTCATGGCCCTGTTCGCCGCGGCCTTCCACGGCAAGCGCCTGGCCGCGGCGCCCCTGGCCGCGGTGGTGGCCGGGCTCTGGGTGGGCCTGGCCGTGCTGCGCCTGTGGCCCGGCCTGGCCCGGCGCATGGTGGGGCTCCTGCATTTCGACCGGCTCAAGGCCTTTGCCGCCGACGTGCTGGACCATCTGGCCGAGCGCCGCGGCGCGCGCTTCTTCGCGGTCCTGGCCGTGGCCACCGCCGCCACCTGGTCCCTGTACTGCGCCCAGTACTTCCTGGTGCTCTGGTGGGGAGCGGGCCTGGACCTGTCCTTCGGCCAGGTGCTCTCGGTGTTCGTGTTCGGCGCCCTGGGTCTGGCCGTGCCCTCCTCGCCGGGCGGGGTGGGGGTGTACGAGGCGGTCATGGTGGCGGTGCTCACCGGCCTGGGCGTGGACAAGGAGCAGGCCCTGGCCGCCGGGCTGGTCTACCACGCGGTGTACTATTTCCCGGTCACGGCCTACGCCCTGGGCCTGCTGGCCCGTAGCGGCCTGACCCTGGCCAGCATCCGGGGGGAGGAGGAGGAATGAAGCCCGCGCCCTGCATCCTGACCATCGCCGGCTCGGACTCGGGCGGCGGGGCCGGCATCCAGGCCGACCTGAAGACCATGGCCATGCTGGGGACCTTCGGCATGAGCGTCATCACCGCGCTCACCGCCCAGAACTCGGTGGAGGTGCGGGCCATCCACGCCCCGCCTCCGGACTTCGTGGCCGTGCAGCTGGAGACCGTGCTGGACGATTTCCCGGTGGCCGCGGCCAAGACCGGCATGCTCTTCTCCGCGGAGATCATCGCCGCGGTGGCCGGGGTGCTCCGGGCGCGCAAGACCTTCCCCCTGGTGGTGGACCCGGTGTGCGTGAGCCAGACCGGGCACGCCCTGCTCCGGGAGGACGCGGTGGGCGCCCTGCGCCGGGACATGCTCCCCCTGGCCGACCTGCTCACCCCCAACCGGCCCGAGGCCGAGCTGCTCTCCGGCCTGCCCCTGGCCGGGGACGCGGACGTGGCTCGGGTGGCCGGCCGGCTCCTGGAGCTGGGGGCCCGGGCGGTGCTGCTCAAGGGCGGGCACATGGCGGACAGCGGCCCGGAGATCGTGGACTTTCTCTGCCTGCCCGGCCGGCCGCCCCAGGCCCTGGCCATGCCCCGGCTGGATACCGCGCACACCCACGGCACGGGCTACACCCTGTCCGCGGCCATTGCCGCGGGCCTGGGCAAGGGGCTGGACCTGGCCGCCGCGGTGGCCGCGGCCCGCAATTTTCTCCAGGAGGCCCTGCGCACCGGCTACGGCCTGGGCCGGGGCTTCGGCCCGCCCAACCACCTGCATCCCCTGGAGCGGGCCGGGCAGGGCGGCTGAGGCATCCTGGGCCGGAAGCATTGACAGGCTCCGGGGTGCATGGTTAAGTCATCCGCTTTTGCGGGAGGCGCAAAGGCCTGAGAGTTCCCTGGCGGCCGGGTGGCGGAATTGGTAAACGCGCTGGTCTTAGGAGCCAGTGTCCTTGCGGCTTGCGGGTTCGAGTCCCGCCCCGGCCACCACGCAGGCCCTGAACCGGGGGGCTCCCGGACCGCGGCCTGCCGCCGGGTTCCGGCCTTCGGCCGCCGGTCCCCGGGAATCCCGTGAGACATCAACTCCCAAGGAGGAGCCGTCCGTGGAATACAAGATCGAGGAAACCTCGCCCGTCACCCGCAAGGTCAACGTGACCGTGCCCGCGGAGGAGGCCAACGCCGCCATTCTCGCCACCCTGGCCCTGTACCGCAAGACCGCGGACATCAAGGGATTCCGCAAGGGCAAGGCCCCGTCCGGCCTCATCGAGTCGCGGTTCAAGAACCAGATCTACTCCGAGGCCACCACCGACCTGGTGAACTACCAGTTGAACGAGATCCTCTCCACGGAGAAGATCACCCCCCTGTCCCGCATCAACGTGGACTCCAAGGAGCTGGTCCGGGACCAGGACTACGCCTACTCCTTCAGCTACGAGGTGGCCCCGTCCTTCGAGCCGCCCGCGTACGTGGGCCTGGCCGCCGAGATGGACCAGCCCGAGGTGGAGGACTCCGAGGTGGAGGCGGTGGTGGACCGGCTGCGCAACGGCATGGCCGAGCTGGCCGACGTGGACGAGAAGCGCACCCCCCGCGAGGGCGAGGTGGCGGTGGTCACCTTCGCCGCGTTCGAGAACGGCGAGCCCCTGGGCGACCTGCGGGCCGAGAATTTCCACCTGCATCTGGGCCGGGGCGAAGCCCTGCCGGAGTTCGAGGACATCGTCAAGAAATTGGTGCCGGGCGAGACCCGCACCGATCCGGTGGCCTTCCCCGCGGACTTCATCAACACCCAGCTGGCCGGGCGCACCGTGGACATGCGGGTGACCCTCAAGGAGATCAAGGTCCGCAACCTGCCCGAGGCCGGCGACGAGCTGGCGGCCAAGGCCGGGTACGGCTCCATGGAGCGCATGCGCGAGGCCATCCTCACCTCCACCCTGGAGTCCCGGAAGAGCCTGAACAAGTCCGCGGCCCAGAAGAAGCTCCTGGACGGCCTCATGGCCCAGGTCGGCTTCGAGCTGCCGCCCTCCATGGTGGAGGAGAACGTGGACCGCATGGTGGAGGACCTGGTGCAGCGCCTGGAGTCCCGCGGCAAGAGCGTGGCCTCCCTGGGCAAGAAGCCCGCCGAGATCCGCGAGGAGTTCCGGCCCCGGGCCGAGGAGGTGGTGCGCGCCCAGATCTTCCTGCTGGCCGTGGCCAACCGGGAGAATCTGGCCGTGGAGCCCCAGGAGGTGGACGACCACCTGCGGCGCATGGCCATGCAGACCCGCCAGGACCCCGAATGGCTGCGCTCCTACTACGAGGAGCACAACCTCATGTTCGCGCTCAAGGACCGCCTGCTGGCGGACAAGGCCATGGAGTTCATCTGGTCCAAGGCCGCGGTGCGCGAGGTGCCTCCCGCCGAGTGGAAGGCGCGCAATGCCGCGGAGTCCGGCGGAGAGCCCAAGGCGGAGTAGCTGATTCGCGGGGGCCGGACGCGGCCCCCGCGTGTTTTGGGCCCCGGCGGCCGGCGTCAAGAGACCGTCGCCCGGTTCCTGGACTTGCCCGGGGGCTCTGGCGTATATATTTATGAAGCCGGGGCGCGATCCCGGCGCCCAGCGGAGGAGTCCATGCCCACCATTCCCATCGTCATCGAGACCACCGGCCGCACGGAACGGGCCTACGACATCTACTCGCGGCTGCTCCGGGAGCGCATCGTGCTCCTGGGCACGCCCATCGACGACCACGTGGCCAGCCTGATCTGCGCCCAGCTCCTGTTCCTGGAGTCGGAGAGCCCGGAAAAAGAGATCAACCTCTACATCAACTCCCCGGGCGGGGTGGTGAGCGCGGGGTTGGCCATCTACGACACCATGCAGTACATCTCCGCGCCGGTGGCCACCCTGTGCCTGGGCCAGGCCGCGAGCATGGCCGCCCTCCTGCTCGCCGCCGGCGCGCCGGGCATGAGATTTGCTTTGCCCAACGCCAGAATCCTCATCCACCAGCCCATGGGAGGGTTTTCCGGCCAGGCCACGGACATCGACATCCACGCCCGGGAGATACTCCGGCTCAAGGAATCCCTGAACGGGATCCTGGCCAAGCACACCGGCGCGCCCCTGGAAAAGATTGCCCAGGACACCGACCGGGACTACTTCATGGGACCCGCAGAGGCCAAGGAATACGGCATCATCGACCGCATCCTCACCTCCCGCAACGAGATGCTGGAAGAGGTCAAGGAGTAGCCGCGCATGACCAAGAAGAAGGCGGGACTGCCTCCGGAACTGTGCTGCTCTTTCTGCGGCAAGAACCAGGAAGAGGTGCAGCGGCTCATCGCCGGGCCGGACGTCTACATCTGCGACGAGTGCGTGTCCCTGTGCAACGACATCATCGCCCAGGAGAATCTCACCGAGGACCTGGAGCAGGGCAAGCTGCTCACCCCGCAGGAGATCCGCAAGCTCCTGGACGAGTACGTCATCGGCCAGGAGCGGGCCAAGAAGATCCTGGCCGTGGCCGTGCACAACCACTACAAGCGGGTGTTCTTCGCCGGGAGCAAGAGCAAGGACGTGGAGATCGACAAGTCCAACATCCTGCTCATCGGCCCCACCGGCTCGGGCAAGACCCTGCTGGCCCAGACCCTGGCCCGGCTGCTCAAGGTGCCCTTCGCCATCGCCGACGCCACCACCCTCACCGAGGCCGGGTACGTGGGCGAGGACGTGGAGAACATCCTGGTGCAGCTGCTCCAGAACGCGGACTACGACCTGGAGGCCGCGTCCAAGGGCATCATCTACATCGACGAGATCGACAAGATCGCGCGCAAGGGCGACAGCCCCTCCATCACCCGCGACGTGTCCGGCGAGGGCGTGCAGCAGGCCCTGCTCAAGATCATCGAGGGCACCGAGGCCAACATCCCGCCCAAGGGCGGCCGCAAGCACCCCCAGCAGGAATTCATCCGGATGAACACCGGCAACATCCTGTTCATCCTGGGCGGGGCCTTCATCGGCCTGGAGAAGATCATCCAGCAGCGGCAGCAGGGTTCGGGCCTGGGCTTCGGGGCCAAGGTCAAGAGCAGGGGCGAGGACGAGGCGGACAAGCTCCTGGCCGACGTGCTCCCCATGGATCTGGTCAAGTTCGGGCTCATCCCCGAGTTCGTGGGCCGCATCCCGGTGGTCACCTCCCTCACCGACCTCACCGAGGAGGACCTGGTGCGCATCCTCACCGAGCCCAAGAACGCGCTCACCAAGCAGTACCAGAAGCTCTTCGAGCTGGACGGGGTGCGGCTGCGCTTCACCCAGAACGCCATGACCGCCATCGCCCAGAAGTCCCTGGAGCGCAAGACCGGGGCGCGGGGCCTGCGCAACGTCATGGAGAACATCATGCTGGAGATCATGTACAAGCTGCCCTCCCTCACCGGGGTCAAGGAGTGCGTGATCAACAAGGCGGTGGTGGACAAGGGCATCGAGCCCCTGCTCTTCTACCATCAGGAAGTGAAATCCGCGTAGCCGGTCGGCCGGCGCGTTGACAAGCCGCGCCGGAGAGTTATTTCTGACGGGAAGCGGGGCGACCGGCCCCGCTTCCAGCCTAGTGACCGGAGGATGCGATGACCGATTTCGTGATGGTGGACGACAGCCGCCCCAGCATGACCCTGCCCCTCATGTCCCTGCGGGAAGTGGTCATGTTCCCGCGCTCCATCGTCCCCCTGTTCGTCGGTCGGGAGGCCTCGGTGAAAGCCATCGAGCGCGCCTTGGCCGAGTTCGACAAGAAGATATTCCTGGTGGCCCAGCGCGCTCCGGAAAAGGAGAAGCCCGGTCCCGAGGACCTGTTCGAGATCGGGACCGTGTCCAAGATCCTCCAGCTCCTGCGCCTGCCCGACGGCACCATCAAGGTGCTGTTCGAGGGCCTGTACCGCGCCGAATGGTCGCCCGAGACCGGGATCGTGGAGTCGTCCCACGACGTGCTCATGGCCCGCGCCCGGGCCCTGGCCGAGGAGGAGGCCGACACCTCCGAGGCCGAGGCCATGGTCCGCGCCACCCACGAGGCCCTGGAGACCTACGGCAAGATCAACAAGAAGCTGGCCGCCGAGACCATCATGGCCATCTCCTCCCTGAACAGCGCCGGGAGACTGGCCGACGCCATCATGCCCCACCTCAAGGTGGACTACCTCAAGAAGCAGTCCCTGCTTGAGGAGCGCAATCCCCTCAAGCGCCTGGAGGAGACCCTGGCCCTGCTCCAGTCGGAGATCGAGATCAACGACCTGGAGAAGCGCATCAAGAACCGCGTGAAGAGCCAGATGGAGTCCAACCAGCGCGAGTACTACCTGAACGAGCAGCTCAAGGCCATCCACAAGGAGATGGGCCGCGAGGACGATCCCCAGGTGGAGGTGGGAGAGCTGGAGAAGCGCCTGGAGGAGAAGGTCATGCCCGACGAGGCCCGGGACAAGGCCCGCCGGGAGCTCAAGAAGCTCAAGCAGATTCCCCCCTCGTCCGCGGAATACACCGTGGTGCGCAACTACGTGGACTGGATCCTGGACCTGCCCTGGAACGTGCTCAAGGAGACCGACCTGGACATCGCCAAGGCCAAGGAGATCCTGGAGGCGGACCACTACGGCCTGGAGAAGCCCAAGGAGCGCATCCTGGAGTACCTGGCGGTGCAGAGCCTGGTGCAGACCATGAAGGGCCCCATCCTCTGCCTGGTGGGCCCCCCCGGGGTGGGCAAGACCTCCCTGGCCAAGAGCGTGGCCCGGGCCATGGACCGCGAGTTCGTGCGCCTGTCCCTGGGCGGGGTGCGCGACGAGGCCGAGATCCGCGGCCACCGGCGCACCTACGTGGGCGCGCTGCCGGGCAAGATCATCCAGTCCCTGCGCCGGGTGAAGTTCAACAACCCGGTGTTCTGCCTGGACGAGGTGGACAAGATGTCCACCGACTTCCGCGGCGACCCCTCGGCCGCGCTCCTGGAGGTCCTGGACCCGGAGCAGAACGTGGCCTTCAACGACCATTATCTGGACCTTGACTACGACCTGTCCAAGGTCTTCTTCATCACCACGGCCAACACCCTGCACACCATCCCCCTGCCCCTGCAGGACCGCATGGAGATCATCCGGCTCCCGGGCTACCTGGAGACCGAGAAGCACAAGATCGCCCGGCACTTCCTCCTGCCCAAGCAGGTCAAGGAGCACGGGCTCTCCGAGGGGAACCTGAACCTCTCGGACAACGCCGTGTTGGAGATCATCCGGCGCTACACCAGGGAGGCCGGGGTGCGGAACCTGGAGCGGGAGATCGCCGCCATCTGCCGCAAGACCGCCATGCGCCTGGTGGAGGAGAAGAACCGCGACAAGGCGGTGTCCGTGACCACCCAGAACGTGTCCACCTTCCTGGGGGTGCCCAAGCACCGCTACGGCGAGCGGGAGGAGGCCTCCCAGGTGGGCGTGTCCACCGGCCTGGCCTACACCGAGCTGGGGGGCGAGCTGCTCATGGTGGAGACCGCGCTCATGCCCGGGTCCGGCAAGGTGGAGATCACCGGCAAGCTGGGCGACGTGATGCAGGAGTCGGCCAAGGCCGCGCTCTCCTACATCCGCTCCCGCTCGGACCTCTTCGGCCTGCGCGGCGAGTTCTACAAGGAGATCGACATCCACGTGCACGTGCCCGAGGGGGCCATTCCCAAGGACGGCCCGTCCGCGGGCATCACCCTGGCCACCTCCATCATCAGCGCGCTGCTCAACGTGCCGGTGAAGAACGAGCTGGCCATGACCGGGGAGATCACCCTGCGCGGCCGGGTGCTGCCCATCGGCGGCCTGCGCGAGAAGCTCCTGGCCGCCCACCGCGGGCTCATCAAGACCGTGCTCATTCCCAAGGACAACGCCAAGGACCTCAAGGAGGTGCCGGCGGCCATCCTCAAGGACCTGACCATCGCCGAGGTGGAGCACATGGACGAGGTGCTGGAAAAGGCTCTGGAGGTGTCGGACCCTGAGCGCATCTTCTGCGGCCGGGACAACCGCTGCCCCATCTCCGGCACCCTGCTCAAGGAGCAGTACCTGAACCATACCCACTAGGCGTTAGCCAGACACGGAACCACGGAAAGGCCGGGGCGACCCGGCCTTTTTTTTTGGCTTCGGTCCCGGACGGATGCGCATTTTTTGCAAATTTTATCATTTATGTGACAAGATGGGTGGTATATATTGTACAAATATGTAAATATTATTGTTAATTTTGCAACGGCAGGATAACGGGGCAGAAGGACAGAGGAATCCAACGCAGTGCCGGATCAGACGCCGGGCCTGGATGCTGGTTTCCCTGTCATGCATCGCCTGGAAAAAATGCAAGAAAGAGAAAGCGCAGCAGTCGCCGGAAAGTAGCGTGCTTCGCCTTCTCTTCCATCTATGGCGTAACTCCTGGACAATTTCCCTCGGCTCGGAACTTGCTTTTTCAGGCCATCAAAACAATCCCGAGTGCGGAGGAGCGTATGAAGAGTTGCACGGTTTGTATTCTCGCGGTCCTGCTGGTCCTCGTATGCGCGGCGACGCCTCTGGCCCTGGCGGGCGACGCCCCCGCGCCGGACCCCTCGGGCGCGTCCATCGGTTCGGCCGCGGACGTGGTCGGGGTCACGGCCAATGCGCCCACGGCGGAGGAACTGGCCACCCTGGGGGCCAACGAGCCCCTGGCCGCCAAGCTGGCCGACGTGGTGGGCCACAACCGGGTGGCCATCAACTACGTCTGGACCCTGGTCTGCGGCTTCCTGGTCATGTTCATGCAGGCCGGGTTCGCCATGGCCGAGACCGGATTCACCCGGGCCAAGAACGCCGGACACACCATGGCCATGAACTTCATGGTCTACGCCATCGGCATGCTCGGCTACTGGATCTGCGGCTTCGCCCTGC
>Ga0228535_1003324_pt1 | contig 11955 bp, 10 predicted proteins | sample SJ1metagenome_FD_168457 | JGI IMG/M metagenome (GOLD analysis project Ga0228535, IMG submission 168457) | Enriched culture of PCE-dechlorinating microbial communities from Ithaca, New York, USA - SJ1 | ecosystem: Engineered > Modeled > Simulated communities (microbial... > Unclassified | place... | reverse complement strand
CGATGCACTCTTCCTCGTTGATCACGATGGCCATGGACTCTCCTCCCTGGTCGTGGGTTGGGTGCAACGTTGGCCGGTGCGGGCTCCCGCGCCCGCGGCCTCCCCTAGCCGGGCGCACCCGGCCATCCCCTTATACGCCCCTGGCCGCATTTTTCAATCCCGGACGGAGGCGGACTTCCAATCATCGATATTCAAGGAGCGGTCAAGGTCCCCCGGCCCGGCCCGCGGCCGAGCGGCGGCGGACCACCTCCAGCACCTGGCCCCGGTCCGGCCTCTCCAGGTAGCACTCCTCCACCACGTAGGCCTCGGGGGTCTTGTCCCCGTCGGGTCCGGCCACCCACTCCCAGAGCCGGACGTAGCGGTGCCGGTACAGGTCCCAGGTGACCTCCACCGCCCCCCGGTCGGGCGCGGGGAGGCTCCGGGACCGGGCGTCCTGCTCCACCTGTTGCCGCTCCCGCTCGGTCAGCCCGCTCTCCACCAGGAAGACCACTGGGGTCAGGGGCACGTAGCCCAGCCCCACCAGGAAGGCCGCCAGCTGGCCCCCCCCGTGCGCGGCCAGGCCGGCGTTCTCCGCGCCTTCCCGGGCCTCCAGCTCCTCGGAGCGCACCTTGCGGAACCGGAGCACCAGCCGGTAGCCCAGGAAGCGGTCGAACTGCTCCTCCAGGCGGTAGAACTTGAGGGTCCGGGTCATGAGCTCGGACACGTGGCCCAGGTACACGCCCCGGGGCAGGACCAGCTCCCCGCTGCCCGATTCCCGGGCCCGGAGCAGGCAGCCGAACAGGGTGTCGTAGGGCGCGCGGCCGGCCGAGTCCCCGGCCAGGCAGATGACGTTCACGTAGCCCTCGCCCGCGGTGGCGTTCACCGGCGGCGGGGTGCGCGCGGCGGTGCGCAGGGCCTCGGCCCGCTCCTCGTAGCCGGGGAGGGCATGCTTGCCGCAGGCCGCCCCGGCCAGAAGCAGCAGGGCCAGCCCGGCCAGGGCGGCGGAGCGCAGGAGGGAGGGCGACGACGCGATGGGCATGCGGTCTCCGACTGGGGAAATACCATCTTCCCCGGCCCGCCACAACGCCCGAAAACAGTGCAGGGGCGCCTTGGAGGCGCCCCTGCCCAGGGGAGCGGCCCGGAGGGGGGTGGGCCGCATCTGTCGGCCCGGGGGGGACGGGCCGCAGAGGAAGGAGGCGGGAGCCTCCGGAGGGGGCTAGTTCTCCAGCCAGCCTTGCAGTTCGCCCACGGCCACGTCCAGGGGCCGGGCGAACTCCACGCTCAGGTCGTTGTCCGCCATCCAGCGCACCAGGCAGGGCAGGTTCTCGGTGGCCCCGGCCGCCTTGGCGATGCGCAGGTTGAGCACCAGGCCCTGCCCGGGCCGCCAGGTCCGGGGGCGATCCCGGTGCGGCAGCCGCAGGCGCGCGCCCTGGTGGTTCACGGAGATGAGGTCCGCCGGACAGCGGCGTTCGCTGTCCACCAGCTCGCTGCGGTGGGCGGCGGCATAGGCGCGGAATTCCACCCTAGCATTCAGCCAATGACTCTCGGTATTCCCGCGCATGACCTCGCCTCCCTGTCGATGAACCGGGATTTTCCCGGTTGATGTTTGAACGTTCATTCTACAAATCGCATGCCAGCGCGCCAGGCCCCCGGGAGGCGCACCTCCCTCCCGCCATTTCCGGGGGTTACGCAAACAGGGCCGGCGGCCCCGGGGTCCGGATCGTCCACTTGCCCTGGAATCGTCCAATCCGGCTGGACGGCCGTCCACTCCCGGACGACATCCCGGCCCTGGCGTCCCGGGGCCACATGGGCTACAAGGCCGCTAGCGCCCGGCCGACCGGGCGACTCCAGCCCTGCGGGAACCCATGCAGACCCAAAAGCGCGCCCGAGAAATCTTCGACCGCCTGCGCCGCCGCTATCCGCGGACCGAGCCGGCCCTCGCCCACCACAACGCCTGGGAGCTCCTGGTGGCCACCGTGCTGGCCGCCCAGTGCACCGACGCCCGGGTCAACACCGTGACCCCGGAGCTGTTCCGGCGCTGGCCCGGCCCGGCCGAGCTGGCCCGGGCCCCCCTGGCCGAGGTGGAGGCCGTGGTCCGGCCCACCGGCTTCTTCCACAACAAGGCCAAGAACCTCATGGCCGCGGCCCGGCGGGTCATGGAGGTGTACGGCGGACAGCTGCCCCGGACCATGGCCGAGCTGGTCACCCTGCCGGGGGTGGCGCGCAAGACCGCCAACATCGTGCTCTCCAACGCCTTCGGCGTGCACGAGGGCGTGGCCGTGGACACCCACGCCAAGCGCCTCTCCTTCCGCCTGGGCCTCACCGCGTCCGAGGACGTGCTGGTCATCGAGCGCGACCTCATGGCCCTCTATCCCCGGGAGGACTGGGGCGAGGTGAACCACCTGCTGGTCTACTACGGCCGCGAGGTGTGCGTGGCGCGCAAGCCCCGCTGCAACGGCTGCGAGCTGGCGGACATCTGTCCGCGGAACGGGGTGACCGCGTGAGGCCCGGCCAATTCCTGCTGGAGGCCACCGACGGCGCGGCCCGGGCCGGGACCCTCATGACCGCGCACGGGGCCATCCAAACCCCGGTGTTCATGCCCGTGGGCACCGTGGGCAGCGTGAAGAGCGTGGACCCGGACGACCTCAAGGGGGCCGGGGCCCAGATCATCCTGGGCAACACCTACCACCTCTATCTGCGGCCCGGGGACGACCTGGTGGCCCGGCTGGGCGGCCTGCACCGCTTCATGGACTGGGACCGCCCCATCCTCACCGACTCGGGCGGGTTTCAGGTCTTCTCCCTGGCGGCCCTGCGCAAGCTCACCCCGGAGGGTGTGGAGTTCCGCTCCCACATCGACGGCTCGGCCCACTTCTTCTCCCCGGAAAAGGTGGTGTCCATCCAGCGCAACCTGGGCTCGGACGTCATGATGGTCCTGGACGAGTGCCCGCCCTACGGCGCGGACCGGGAGTACACCGCCCGCTCCCTGGAGCTGTCCGCGCGCTGGGCCGCGGCTTGCCGCGCCGCCTACCCGCAGGGGAGCGGGGACCAGCTCCTGTTCGGCATCGTGCAGGGCGGATTCTACGAGGACCTGCGCGCCGAGAGCGCGGCCCGCACCCTGGAGGTGCCCTGCGAGGGCTACGCCCTGGGCGGGCTGTCCGTGGGCGAGTCCAAGCCCGAGATGCTGGCCATCATGCGCCACACCGCGCCGCTGCTGCCCGCGGACAAGCCCCGCTACCTCATGGGCGTGGGCACGCCCCTGGACATCCTGGACGGCATCGCCGCGGGCATCGACATGTTCGACTGCGTGCTGCCCACCCGCAACGCGCGCAACGGCACCCTGTTCACCAGCCAGGGCCGGGTGAACATCAAGCGCGCGGAATACCGCGAGGACCCGGGGCCCCTGGACCCCAACTGCTCCTGCCCGGCCTGCCGCCGCTTCTCCCGGGCCTACCTGCGCCATCTCTACGTGTCCCGGGAGCTGCTCTCCTACCGCCTGAACACCATCCACAACCTCCGCTTCTTCCTGGACCTGGCCGCGGGCGCGCGTCGGGCCATCCGGGAGGGCCGCTTCGCGGCCTACCAGGCCGGGGTGGAGGCCGCCTACGGGGGGCCCCAGGCGTGAGCGGACCGGGCCGGGGAAGACTGCGCGGCCTGCTGGCCTGGTTCGGCGGCCTGTGCCTGGCCCTGCTGCTCCTGGGGGCCGCCGCCCTGCTCCTGGCCGGGTCCTGGCTCACCCGGGACGACGACCTCTCGGCCCTGTCCCGGGAGCATCCGGCCGCGGCCATCGCGGTGCTGGGCGGCTCCTATTTCCGGCCCCTGCACGCCGCGGACCTCCATGCCCGGGGCCTGGCCCCCCTGGTCTACGTGTCCGCGCCCCGGCAGTCCAAGGAGAACGCCCTGCTGGCCGGCGTGCAGGCCGCGCCCCCGCCCCAGGACGAGATCTACCGCCGCCTGCTGCGCTCCCGGGGAGTGCCCGAGGCGGCCATCCGGACCTACGGCGCGGGACTGGTGAGCACCGCGGAGGAGGCCGGACACCTGGCCGCCGTCCTGGGCCCCGGGCCGGGGACCCTCGTCGTGGTCACCTCGCCCTACCACGTGCTGCGCGCCCGGCTGGCCTTCTCCCGGGCTTTGCCCGGCTGGCGAGTGCTGGTCAGCGGCACGCCCTACGAGCCCTTCCCGGTCCGCTGGTGGAGCACCCAGCAGACCGCGCTCAAGGTCCTGTCCGAGACCGCCAAGCTGGCCTGGTTCCTGCTCGGCGGCCGCTTCGGAGCGGACAGCTTCGACGCGCCGGCCGCGCTCCCGGACCGGCCCTAGGGTCGCTCCCTCGCCATGCCGCCAGGCATTTCGAGAACAAAAACTGTGATTCCGCCTCGTTGCGCGCAGCCATCGGGTCGTGGTGATTGGCGGACGCGACACGAGAGGCGCAGCCGCGGAGCGAGGCGACGCCGGGGCATCGCCCGCATCGGAATCGGGGCTCTCCGTTCCCGGAGGCCCCGCGCATCGGGCGGACGTCCCCCGGGGCCCCGGCCGCCACGGCTCGATTTTCCATGTCGGGTCGTGTAGCATGACGGCGTCTCCAGCCCGACTCCGGAGACAACCGCCCCGCCGCCGGCGGGGCGGCCTGCATGCCGCGTCGCGCGACGCGCACCGGCAATCCCGCCGCAAGCGCTCTGACCCGGACATCCGGGAGGATGCATGATCAACGAATTCCTGGGGCCCCGTCTGGACTTCATCCTCTTTGTCCAGGCCCTGTGCCTGTTCTTCCTGGCGGTGTTCTGCCTGGACCAGGCCCGGACCCGCCGCTCCCTGAACTGGCTCTGGCTGGCCCTGTTCGCCGCGGCCCAGGCCCTGGGCATCGCCCTGTACCTGGTCTCCCAGGCCACCACCGACGGCGCGGCCATCAAATACCTGGGCTGGTCCCTGCACGCCCTGGCCGCCTTCTTCCTGAGCCTCTACGGGCTGCACTCCCTGCCCCTGGGCCGGACCCGGGCCGCCGGGTTCATGGGGGCCGGGGTCATGCTGGTATTGCCCGCGGCCGGGGCCGCCCTGGCCGGGCCGGAGGGCTTCCTCCAGGCGGTGCGCCTGGGCCTGGCTCCGGTGGCCGGCATGCTGGCCCTGGCCGGACTGGCCTGCCGCACCTGGGGCGAGCAGGCCCCCCGCTTCGCCACCCTGCTCCGCGCGCTCCTGGCCGCCTACGTCTTCTCCGCCGAGGTGCTGCCCGGAGCCCACAGCCTGCTCCGCCTGGCCCGGGAGGGCGCCGGGTCCCTGGAGCAGGACCTGCCGCCCCTGTTCTACGCCGTGCTCCTGGCCGCCACCGCGGCCAGCGCGGTCACCATCTTCGCCCGGGTGCTCACCGCCGAGGCCGGGCCCGACCCGGACCGGCAGCGCAAGGGACTGCACGCCTACGCCATCGGACTGGCGGCGGTGGGCTTCGCCGCCTTCATCGGGTTCACCACCACCGACACCCTGGGCCACCAGGCCGAGCACACCCTGCGCGACGAGCTCTTCATGCGGGTGGCCGCGGTGGGCAACGCCATCGACCCCGACCTGGTGTCGCAGCTGCGCGGGGACCCGGACGACCTCCAGACCCCGCCCTATCTCCAGCTCCTGCGCCAGCTCACCAAGATCCGGCTGGGCAACCCGGACCTGCGCTTCGTGTACATGACCACCCTGCGCCTGCCCGGCCGCGAGGTGGTCATCACCCTGGACACCGAGCCCCCCACCTCCGAGGACTATTCCCCGCCCGGCCAGGTGTACGGCGAGGCCCCGGACGAGCTCAAGGCCGCGTTCTCCAGCGGCCGGGCCACCCTGGTGGGCCCTTACGCGGACCGCTGGGGCACCTGGATCTCCGGAATCGCGCCGGTGAAGGACCAGAACGGGGCCATCCTGGGGGTGCTGGGCATGGACATCTCCGCCGGCGCGGTCACCGCCATGGTGGCCTCCAGCCGGCTGGTGGGCATCGTCATCACCTTCCTGCTCGCGGTCATCGGCGCGGGCCTGGGGCTCATCATCCAGCGCAACAAGGACCTGGCCGCGGCCAACGACCTGCTGGCCGGGGAGATCGTCGAGCGCCAGGCCGCCCAGCACCTCCTGGCCGAGTCCGAGGAGCAGTACCGCAACGTGGTGGAGCGGGCCAACGACGGCATCGCGGTGCTCAAGGACTACGCCCTGCTCTACGCCAACCCCCGCCTGGCCGAACTCCTGGAGACCCGGGCCGAGGACCTGGCCGGCCGGCCCCTGGACGAGTTCCTGCCCGCGGACCAGAAGGCCCGCCTGGCCGAGGCCTACCGCAACCGCATGCGGGGCGAGGATGCGCCGGGCAGCCTCGAATCCGCCCTGCGCACCGCCTCGGGCCGCACCGTGCCGGTGGAGATCAACGCCGGGCTCACCCCCTATGCGGGCGAGCCCGCGGCGCTCTTCGTGATCCGGGACATCGCCGAGCGCAAGAAGGCCGAGGAGGCGCTCCGGCAGAGCGAGGCCCGCTACCGCGAGCTGTCCATCACCGACGACCTCACCGGGCTGTTCAACGCCCGGCACCTCTACCGCCAGGTCCGGGCCGAGGCCGAGCGGGCCGCCCGCTACGGCCGCAGCCTGTCCCTGCTCCTGCTCGACGTGGACGGCTTCAAGCGCTTCAACGACAGCCACGGCCACCAGGAGGGGGACCGCCTGCTGGCCGCCCTGGGCAGGATCATCCGGGAGTGCATCCGGGACTCGGACTCGGCCTACCGGTACGGCGGCGAGGAGTTCGTGGTCATCCTGCCCGAGACCCGGGGCGAGGAGGCCCTGCAGATGGCCGAGCGCCTGAACCGCCAGGTGGCCGAAACCCCCGTGCTCCTGGCGGGAGGCGGCCAGGAGCGCCAGTCCGTGAGCATCGGCCTGGCCGTGTACCGGGCCGACGAGCGGGTGGAGGATTTCATCCTGCGCGCGGACCAGCGCATGTACCAGGCCAAGGCCCGGGGCAAGAACCAGGTCTGCGCCGGGGACTGAGCCGGTCCGCCGGCCCTCGGCGGGCGCCCGCCCGATGCCGTCCGGCAGTCCGGGGGCGGGAGCCCGTGATTCCGGGGCGTTGCCCGGCGCGGGCCGGTCGACTCGCTCCGCGGAAGCAGGCCCGCGTTGCGCCCGGGCATGCCGGCAGGGCCTGCGCGGACAACAATCCCGCTTCCGCTCCGGCGCATGAAAAGACGCCGCCGCTTCGCTTGGCGGACGCGACCTAGGCCCCCCGGGCTTCGGCCGGGGCCGGGGCCGCGGGCTCGCGCAGCAGGAGCGCCACCCGCAGCAGGATGGCGTGGTCCAGGCGGCGGGCCGGGTCCAGACCGGTGGCCGCGTGGATGCAGCCCAGGCGGTAGGCCAGGGTGTTGCGGTGGATGCCCAGGTGGTGCGCCGTGGCCTCCATCTCCAGGTTGTTGGCGAGCAGGGCCTCCAGGGTGGCGGCCAGACGCTCCCGGCCCTCCAGCAGATCCTCCACCTCCGGGAGCAGGGTGCGCAGGAGCATGCCCCCGGACCCGGCCGCGGCCTCGGCCAGCAGATAGCCCACCGCCAGGCCGGGGTCGTAGACCGTGCGCACCGGGGCCTGCGGCCCGGCATGGCGCAGGCAGAACTCGGCCTGGCGGAAGGAGGCCGGATACTCATCCACGGCCTGGGCCGCCGCGCCCACCCCGCAGCGCACCGCGTCCCCCGGCCAGTCGGCGAAGTTCTCGCGCAGATGGCCGCTCCACTCCCGCACCGCCGCGCGCAGGTCCGCGCCGGACACCGGCCGGAAGGCCACCAGCCGGTCCTGGAGCACCACCGCCAGGTCGCAGCCCGCGCTGCCCGGGCCGTCCTCGAAACGGCGCAGCAGGGTCTGCGCGGCGCGATCCAGCAGCGAGCCGTCCCCGCCCTGCCGGGAGCGCAGGACCGCGGCCGGACCGGACACGTCGGCCACCGCCACCACCCGGGGCTGGTCCAGATCCAGGTCCAGGGCCTTGGCCGCCCGCCGGATGCGGCCGCGGCTGCCGGGCTCGTTCTGCCACAGGAGCGTCTCCGCCAGCTGCTCCTCCAGCCGCAGCCGGGAGCTGGCCTCCTGCTGGAGCATTTCCCGCTCGATGATGAGCTCGGTGATGGCCTTGACCAGCCGGGCCGTGTCCCGCACCTCGTCGGGCTCGCCGGTGACCCCCACCACCCCGATGATCTGGCCGTCCCGCACCAGGGGCAGGTTCACTCCGGGCCGGGAGCCGGGATACAGGGCCAGCTCCGCGGGATAGATCTCCACCGCCGCCCCGGTCTCCAGCACGTCCATGGCCCCCTTGTGCCGGGTGTGGTAGCGCCCGGACTGGGCCGTGCCGATGATGATCCCCTCCCGGTTCATCACGTTCACGTTGCGATGCACCAGACATTGTGCAGTATCCACGATTTTCTGAGCCAGATCGTCGGATATGAGCATGGGGCCACCCCGGGTTTTTGGGCAAAATGCCAAATACCCGCCACTCCCTCAAGCTTTTTTCTTGTTCTTGCCGATTGAAGCCGACCCGGCGATTCCGTATTAAAATTGGCATCGTACATCTCTCCCGCCGCCCCCCGAGGCGGAAGGACCCCCATGCCGCTGACCGTCACCACGCTCATCGAGAACTCGCCGGGTGAACACAAGGGCCTGTCCAGCGAACACGGCATCAGCTTCCACGTGGTCACCGACCACGCCCGCCTGCTCTTCGACGCGGGCCAGTCCGGGGCCATCCTGGACAACGCGGCCAGACTGCGCATCGACCTCTCGGGCCTGGACCACGTGGTCCTGTCCCACGGCCACTACGACCACTCCGGGGGCCTGCGCGCCCTGGCCCAGGTCGCCCGCCGCTTCACCCTGACCGTGGGCCCGGGCTTCTTCGCGCCCAAGTACGCGGACCGGGGCTGCGCCTGGGAATACCTGGGCAACGACTTCGCCGAATCCTTCCTGCAGGAGCGCGGCATCCCCTGGACCTGCCTGGACGAGCCCGTGCGCGAGCTGGCCCCCGGGGTGCACGTGCTCTCCGGCTTCCCCCGCCGCCACCCGGACGAGACCGTGAACCCGCGGTTCAAGGTCCTGGCCGACGGCGCGATGCAGCCCGACGCCTTTGCCGACGAGGTGCTGGTGGCCCTGGATTCGCCCCGGGGCCTGGTGGTGCTGCTGGGCTGCTCCCATCCCGGGGTCAAGAACATGCTGGATGCGGTGCAAGAGCGGCTTCGCCGGCCCATCTACGCGGTGCTGGGCGGAACCCATCTGGTGGAGGCGGACCGGCCCGGCATCAAGACCACCCGGGCCTATCTCCAGGAACACGACATCCGGGTGGTCGGGGTGTCCCACTGCACCGGCGACCACGCCATGGAGGATCTCCGGGGCCTGGGGAACCGGTTCTTCCACAACCGGACCGGAAGCGTCCTGTTCGTTTCCTGACGGCAGCTCGCCGGAACCCGGCGCGCTTGGGCATAACCGGAAGTGAGCGTCAACAAGCGTCTAACACAGGAGGTTGCGGGATGACTCGGAGCAAGGCTCTCATTGGCGTCCTCTGCGTCGCCATCATCGCGGTTTTCGTCACCTGGCAGGGCAGCGCGAGCGCCGCCGACAAGATCATCTGGAAATCCTCGGGCCACGGCCCGGCCTCCGACCCCTCCCAGATCTACCACGACAAGCTGTGCAACGCGATCACCAAGGCCACCGCCGGCCGGCTGACGGTGAAGCCCTTCGTGGGCGGCTCCATCGTGCCCGCGTACAAGGAGCTGGACGCGGTCAACGAGAACGTGCTCCAGATGTGCTACACCTGCCCCATGTACAACCTGGACAAGTGGTCCGCGGCCGGCCTCATCAGCTCCCGGCCCGGGGCCCTGGCCGGGGAGGCCCTGCGCACCTGGTTCGACTTCGCCGGCGGCGCGGACCTCATGAACAAGATGATGGAGGGCTACAACGTCCAGACCTTCCCGGGCGCCCTGTCCCCCCTGCCCCAGGAGGTCTTCTTCCACTCCAAGAAGAAGCTGGACAGCCTCAAGGACATCCAGGGCCTCAAGGCCCGCTGCATGGGCGACGGCGGCGAGATCCTCAAGCGCATGGGCGCGGCCACGGTCATCATCCCCGGCGGCGAGCTCTACGAGGCCATGCAGCGCGGCACCATCGACGCCTTCGAGTACTCCACCCTGGCCTCCAACTGGAACATGCACTTCAACGAGGTGGCCAAGTACGTCTACATCTCCCCCAGCCGCGCCCCCAGCGACCCCCAGGTGTTCTTCGTGAACAAGGACGCCTGGAACAAGCTGCCCGACGACCTGAAGACCATCGTGCAGGGCCTCATCGCCCAGTACACCCAGGAGCAGCATGAATTCCTGGTGGCCGAGTCCATCCAGGCCATCCAGAAGTTCAAGCAGGCCGGCAACGAGGTCATCCACCTGCCCAAGGAGATCGCCGACGCCCTGAACGCCGAGGCCGACAAGTTCTACGCCGAGAAGTCCAAGAGCGAGAAGCCGATCTTCGCGGAGATCTACAACTCCATGCGCAAGTTCGGCGAGGACTACGAGGCCAGCAAGTAACCCCTACCCGTCCAGGCGAGGAGAACGGCATGCCAGCACTGCAAACGAGCCTGAAGTTCATCGACCGCATGAGCACATGGTCAGGCGGCATAGGGAAGTGGTTCGCCTTTCTCCTCGTCCTGGTCGGGACCTACGAGACCGTGGCCCGGCACTTCTTCAACGCGCCCACCATCTGGGCCTACGACAGCCTGTGCATGGCCGGCGGCGTGACCTACCTGCTGGGCGCGTCCTACGCCTACCTGCACAACTCCCACACCCGGGTGGACCTCATCTACCACCGGCTCTCCCCGCGCAAGAAGGCGTTCATGGACGTGGTCTGCGCCCTGCTCTTCTTCTTCCCGCTCATGGGGGTCATGCTCAAGCTGGCCATCGAATGGGCCTGGAGAGCCTGGAAGATCCACGAGGTCATGTTCAACAGCTTCTGGTACCCCCCGGCCGCGCCCTACCGCACGGTCTTCGCCCTGGGTCTCCTGCTCCTGGTGCTCCAGGCCCTGGCCAAGCTCATCCGGGACATCCACTTCTTGCTGCGAGGGAAGAGCCTTGATTGACCTCAGCCCGGAAACCATCGCGTTCCTCATGCTGGGCGGGGTGTTCTTCCTCGTCCTCACCGGCTACCCCATCGCCTTCGTCATCGGAAGCGTGTCGTTCTTCGTGGGCATCCTGGAGTTCGGCCCCACCACCACCTTCCACATCCTCTACAGCCGGTTCTACGATCTTTCCCTGAACTACCCCTACCTGGCCGTGCCGCTGTTCACCTTCATGGGGGTGGTGCTCCAGCACTCGGGCATCACCCGGGACCTCTACCAGAACCTGTACGAGGCCCTGGGCAAGCTGCGCGGCGGCCTGCTCATCGTGACCATCATCTTCGGCACCATCCTGGCCGCCTGCCTGGGGGTCATCGCCGCCTCGGTGACCATCCTCACCCTCATCGCCCTGGGCCCCATGGTCAACCGGGGGTACGACAAGTCCATGGCCGCGGGCGCCATCGTGGCCACCGGCACCCTGGGCATCCTCATCCCGCCCTCCATCATGCTGGTGGTCTACGGCCCCCAGGCCGGGCTCTCCATCGGCCAGATGTTCATGGGCGCGGTGTTCCCGGGCCTGGTCCTCTCGGCCTTCTACATCACCTACGTGGTCATCCGCTGCGCCATGAACCCCGCGCTCGGCCCGCCCATCCCCGCGGACCAGATGCCCGAGTTCACCCCGCGCAAGCTGCTCAACCTGTTCGCCTCCCTGGCCCCGCCGGTGGTGCTCATCATCGCGGTGCTGGGGGTCATCTTCGCGGGCATCGCCCCGCCCACCGAGGCCGCGGCCGTGGGCTGCTTCGCCTCCATCCTGCTGGCCGTGTTCTACCGCAAGTTCAGCTGGGGCCTCATCAAGACCGCCTCCATCGAGACCCTGCGCGTGTCCACCTTCGTGGTCATGATCGCGGCCCTGTGCTACGCCTTC
>Ga0228535_1003322_pt1 | contig 11962 bp, 11 predicted proteins | sample SJ1metagenome_FD_168457 | JGI IMG/M metagenome (GOLD analysis project Ga0228535, IMG submission 168457) | Enriched culture of PCE-dechlorinating microbial communities from Ithaca, New York, USA - SJ1 | ecosystem: Engineered > Modeled > Simulated communities (microbial... > Unclassified | place... | reverse complement strand
AAGACCCCCCACTTCAGAAGGCCCAGATCCGAGAAGTCGGCCAGGAAGAGGGCGAGCAGCGTCAGGGGCAGGAGCCACACGGAGATTCTGTGGACCTGGGCCGGAACCCGGGCGAAGACGATGATGAAGGACAGGAGGTAGAGGGCCAGGGGAACGACCCAGAAGAGCGGGACGGCGGCAACGTCCGTGCTGAGGAAGGAGGTCACGCCAAGCATCAGGCTCGAGGGGACAAAGGCCAGCAGGACCCACCGGCCCTGTTCCCACCGGCCGAGCGGGGCCGGGACGTCGCAGCCCCCTGCCGCACCTTCCCCATCGGCCCGCTCCCCCGCCGGACAGGCCGACCGCCATCGCCACAGGGCCGCGGCACACAGGGCGGTGAGAAAGAGGACGGCCACATAGCCTGCTGTCCAGGCGCGGCCCTGGCCGGCCAGCCGGAGATGGGGTTCCACCCAGGCCGGGTAGCTGATCAGGGCCAGCATGCTGCCGAGGTTGCTGGCGCTGTAGAGAAAGTAGGGATCGACGGCCGCAGGATGCCCGGTCCGGGCGAACCAGCGCTGAAGGAGAGGAGCGATCGACGAAAGGACGAAGAACGGGGGACCGACGGTGATCAGGAGCAGCACGAGCAGTTCCGCCGCCGGATTTCCCTCCGGCGAAGGCGCCCACTGACGCGGGACGGCGACCGGCAAGACGATGCAGGCGGCGGCCAGGAGCGTCAGTTGGACGGCGATCTGACGGGTGGTCCCCACCCTCGTCCCAAGAAGGTGGGCATAACCGTAACCCGCCAAGAGCACCGCCTGGAAGAACATCATGCAAGTATTCCAGACGGCGGGCGTGCCGCCGAAAAGCGGAAGGATCATCTTGGCAATCATCAACTCGACGGTAAAGAGGAGGGCCGCGCTCAAGAAAAGCGCCAGGGAGAACAGGGCCGGGGCAGAGGGGAGACCGGGCACCGGAATCGTATCCTCCTTTTCGCGAAATACATGGGATCGGCGGTATTCTTTTCTATCCGCACCCCTCGGTTTTGTCAACCTGCAGCCGCCCCGTCCTTCTGATCACGCCCCGTGATGCAACAGGCCGGTCCGTGGACGCCCCGCCGGCCATGTGCCTGCAAGAGGCCGTTCGAGCGCGCCCGCTGTTGCAGCGTTCGCCTGCGGGAATTTCCTGGGACGGTCGGGTGGATCAAGCCGGGTGAAGGGCTCGGGCGACGAGCCGGTCCGCCTTGGAGAAGGGAAGCCGGTCCAGTTCCTGAAGGGAGGCCCACCGCAAGGTCCGGCTCCGGGTGGCAGGACGGCAGTCCGGGAAGGTGCAGGAAAAAGCGGTCAGGGTGATGCGCAGATGGGTGTAGGCGTGTTTCACCGCGATGATCTTCGGGCCAACGTCGATTTCCACGCCCAGTTCCCCGCGGACAATCCGCCGGAGCCCCTCGTCCAGGGGTTCCCCGGGATCGAGGATGCCGCCCGGGAATTTCCAGAGGGATCCGAGAAGGCCGGCAGGGGGTCGGCGGACGATCAGCAGACGTTTTCGTGCCCCCCTGAGAACGGCGGCCACGACCTCCCTGCGGGGAACGGCACGCCGTCTCTCCCGGGTGGGAAGCCGGTCTGTCCACCCGAACGCCCTGGCACGGCAAAGCGCCTTGAGGGGGCAGTCCGGACACCGGGGGTCTCTGGGCCTGCAGACGAGGGCCCCCAGTTCCATGAGGGCCTGGTTGAAAAGCCCTGGGTCCCTCCTAGGGATCAAAGGAGCCAGAAGGGCCTCTATCCTCCTGGTCCCCGCCGGATCGTCGAGGGGCTCCTCCAGGGCGCAAAGGCGGCTGACGACGCGCCGCACATTTCCGTCCACGGCGGGCAGGGGCAGCCCATAGGCGATGCTGAGGATCGCCCCGGCCGTATACCGTCCGATCCCGGGCAGGCGGATGAGGGAGTCCCACTGGTCTGGAATCTGCCCCCCGTGCCTTTCGACGATGAGGACCGCAGCGTCGTGGAGATGCCGCGCGCGGGAGTAATAGCCCAGGTTCTCCCAGAGTTTGAGGACCTCCTCCCTAGGGCCGGCCGCCAGGGCCTCGACGGTCGGAAAGCGCTCCAAAAAGCGGCGGTAATAGGGAAGGGCCGTGTCGACCTGGGTCTGTTGGAGCATGATTTCCGAGAGCCAGACAGCGTAGGGATCGGAGGTCTCGCGCCAGGGAAGGGGACGATGGCGGATGGCATACCACCCCAGGAGTCTGCGGCGGAACGTGTTCCCGCAGGGGAGCGGTCCCGGCTTGTCGTCGGTATCAACCATGCTTGGGGAGGTTCAGCGGCGGACGATGGCCTCGCGATAGACCTGCCACAGGAGCGTGTATTGGTCGATCAGTTTCAAGCTGCTGTTGCTGAGGGACCAGATGTTCACCAGACCCTGGATGAGGCCGAAAAAGAGCGTCGCTGCCGCTTCCAGATCGAGGTTTTCCCGGACGGAGCCGCTCTGGACCGCTCCAGCAAGAAGTGCCTTGAGTCCCTGGATGTACCGGCTGATGGTCTGGTAGGCCTTTTTGTTGAGGCTCTTGTCCCCGAGGCTGATGATCTCGGCAATGACCTGAAAGGAGATGCCCTTTCTCAGATCGATGGCCGAGAAGTGGTTGTGGATGGTCTTTTCGATGGTCTCGATCGTGATCGGTTGGCCATCGGTGACCTCTTTAGCCAGATCAGCCAACAGAGACTCTTCGATGTGGTCCATCAAGAATGAGAGGATGCTCTTCTTGCTCGTGAAGTGGCGGTAGATGGCCGCTTCGGAGATGCCGACCTGCGCGGCGATCTTCTTGACTGTCAGGTGTTCGCTTCCATATTTGAAGATCAAGATCCTGGCAGCATTGATGATCTGCTGTTGTCTGACCTCCGTATTTTGCTTTTTGACGGCCATTGACCTAACTCCTAAGGACCCGCCGGTAAAGTATCATATAGGTTTCAATATGATTGACAACGAATGAAGTATAACGGAGACCGGAAAGAAAATCAAGCAAAACCCGTCTCCTCACAAAAACATCGGCCGGTCTCACCCTCGGCTGGAATAATCCTTGACAGCGGGACCGCTTCTCTCTATCTTCTGCCTCCATCAACAAAAAGATCGGGACCGGCCGGACGGTCTTCCCGGTTTGGAGGTGCATCATTTCAATCATCTATCTGATCCGCCACGGCCAGACGGAATGGAACCAGGATGGGCGGATTCAGGGACAAACCGATATCCCCCTGAACGATCACGGCCGGGCACAGGCCGAGGCCCTGGCCCTTCGGCTGGCATCCGTCTCCCTGGAGACGATCTACACCAGCGATTTGGGCCGTTCCCTTGAAACGACCCGGATCATCGCGGCCGCGCAGCCGCGCGAGATCAGAATCGTTTCGACCCCGGGGCTCCGCGAGTGTCACTACGGCCTTTGGGAGGGCCTGACGCGCCGAGAGGTAGCCCAGCGGTTCTCGGAGGACTTTGCTGCCTGGCGCCGGGGAGGCGGGATCGGCAGCCCCACCGGGGGCGAGGATTTTCTTACCCTTGCCAGGCGGGCGGGCCGCGTGTTCGACGAAGCGGCTCAAGAGGGCAAAACGAGCCTGATCTCGGCGCATCGTGGCCCGCTCCGGGCGATCCTCTGTCATGCCCTGGGGCTCGACCAGACCTTCCGCGGACGGTTCCTGCTGACCAACTGTTCGCTGACGGCGCTGGAATGCCACCCGGAGTACCCGCCTCGTCTCATCCTGCTCAACGACACCTGCCATCTGAGGCAGGGGAACTGAAGTCGGTCTAGGCCGTCTGGGGCTGGGGGGCCCCTGCTTCCTTCTCCTTCTTCTTTTTCTTCTTGGGTTTGGCTTCTTCAGGGGGCGGCTCCTCGGCCTTCTTGGCCTTCGGGGCCTCTTCTTTCGGTTTGGCCAGGCGTTCCGCCTTGACTGCGGCCAGATCGGCCGTCCGTTTGTCATTGGCATCGATCGCCCCCAGGCGGGCCTTGGATTCCTTGATCTTCGCCTTCAACTCCCTGACCTGCACGTCCTGAGCGATCTTCTTTTCGTCTGCGCCCTTACCGGCCAGAAAGGCCAGGCGCTTCTGAAGTTTCGCCTCCCAATCGGCCTGTTGCCTCAACCGCGTTTCCCTGCTCTTGGATGCCATGGTGTTCTCCTTTTTCACTGTCGTGCTGGATCGGCGCCCCCTGAGGAGGGGGATTTGACCGTGTATCAGAAAGGCTAGCGGAAATCCAGTTAATTTACACCCCGTCCGGTGGCGGCCGTGGCAGGAGAAGCGGCCGGCGATTCCATCAAGGCGCGGATTTCCTCGCCATCGATCTTCTCCCGTTCGAGGAGGAGCTGGGCACCCCGAGCGAGGATCTCCCGCTTCTCCCGGAGGATCATCAGGGCCCTCTCGTACTCCCGGCGGATGGTCTCACGGATCTCACTGTCGATGATCTCGGCGGTCGCCTCGCTGTAGTTCCCTGCCTCCTGGGGAGGAGCCCCCAGGAAGAGGGGTTTTTTCTCACCCGCCAGATAGACCTGGCCGAGCTTTTCGCTCATGCCGTACTCCCGGATCATGCTCCGGGCGATGTCGCTCGCCCGGGCGAGGTCATTGTGGGCCCCTGTGGAGATATCGCCGAAGACGATCTCCTCGGCAGCCCGTCCCCCCAAGAGCGAGGCGATCTTGTTCTCCAGCTCCGTCTTCCTCATGAGGAACCGGTCCTCCGTGGGGACCTGCATCGTGTAGCCCAGGGCGGCGATCCCCCGGGGGATGATGGAGATCTTCTGGACCGGATCGGTCCCGGGCAGCGACAGGGCGACCAGGGCGTGGCCCATCTCGTGGTAGGCCACGGTCTCCCGCTCGTTGCGGTTGATCAGGCGGTTCTTCTTCTCGAGGCCAGCGATGATCCGCTCCACGGCCTCCTCGAATTCGGCCATGCTCACCTCGACTTTGTCCCGGCGAACCGCCAGGAGCGCGGCCTCGTTGACCAGGTTCGCCAGATCCGCCCCCACCATCCCGGGGGTCATGTTGGCCAGCCTTTCCACATCCAGATCGGGAACCGTCTTGATCTTCTTCATGTGGACCCTGAGGATCTGCTCCCGCCCCTGCTTATCGGGCCGATCCACCAGGATGTGCCGGTCGAAGCGGCCGGGCCTGAGCAGCGCCGGGTCTAGGATCTCCGGCCGGTTGGTCGCGGCCATGAGAATCACCCCGACCTTCGGATCAAAGCCGTCCATCTCGACCAGGAGCTGGTTGAGGGTCTGTTCCCGCTCGTCGTGCCCGCCCACAGCCCCGAAGCCGCGGGCCTTCCCCAAAGCGTCCAGTTCGTCGATGAAGATGATGCAGGGCGCTTTCTCCTTGGCCTGGACGAAGAGGTCCCGGACGCGGGCCGCCCCGAGTCCCACGAACATCTCCACGAATTCCGAGCCGGAGAGACTGAAAAAGGGGACGCCGCTTTCACCGGCGACGGCCTTGGCCAGCAGGGTCTTGCCTGTACCCGGCGGCCCCACCAGGAGGATTCCCCGGGGGATCCTCCCTCCGATCTCGGTGAACTTGCCCGGCGTCTTGAGGAACTCGATCACCTCGACCAGTTCCTGCTTCGCCTCGTCCACACCCGCAACATCGGTGAAGTTGACGTTGAGCTCGTTCTCCATGTAGATCTTCGCCTTATTCTTGCCCAGGGTCATGAATCCCGCCTGCTGCCCGCCCATCCGCTTCATCAGAAAGTACCAGACGCCGAAGAACAGGAGCAGCGGGAAGATCCATGAGAAGAGATCCCGCAGGAAGGTCGATTCGATCTCGCCTTTGAAGGTGACCGGGTACTGCTCCAGCATCTTGGAGAGGTCGGGATCGACGCGAACCGTTTTGAAAAGCTTGTAGTCGCCGGGCGTGCCGTCGACCTTCATCTTTCCCTGGATCTGGTTGGCCGTGATAGCGATCTCCGTGACCTTGCCGGCCTTGAGCAGGTTGAGGAACTGGCTGTAGGGGATGACCTGGGCGGCATACATCGAGGCGATGAAGTTCTGGACCAGAACGACCACCCAGATCCCAAGAAGAACGTACCAGAGGGAAAACTTGTGCTGTTTCTGCATTGGAGCCATACGTTAATCCTCCGGCGGACTGTTGGCTTACTTTTTGATGGCCTCTTTGGTCTTGTCGGCGGCCCGTTCGATGGCCTGCCCGGCCCCCTCGATATCTCTGCCCATCCCCTTGAAGGTATTGCACCCGGCAAGAAGGGCCATAAGAAGAAGCACGATCCACATGCGGACAAGATACTCCCGGATTTTCATGCTTTGTGACCTCCGTCGTTAAAATTAGCAAATTCACGGTACAATCTCAAGGAAAATGTGCCACTTAACGCCTCGGCGGGTCCGCCGACGATGCATCCGTCCGTATTGACATCGGAAGGTCCAATTGCTATGGTGCAGGCAGTCCTAAACGTCCCGGTCGGGACACCCCGACCCCTTTCATTCCATCTTAGAGGATAGGAGCGGATACTATGGTTAGAAAATCCATCATCATAAGCCTGGTCGCGGTCCTTTCGGTCCTTGGGCTCGCAGCCTGCACCAGTTACGAACGGCAGGTCGTGCCCTTCAAGATGCCCTCGGCCTACCCTAACGCCACCAGCGCAGCGGACGCCACGATCGCGGCCAAAGCTTACGACAGCACCGAAGAGGCACAGGCCGCCTTCGGTTTCGACATCCGCGGGTCGGGCATCCTGCCCATCCAGGTGATCTTCGACAACACGGGCAACCACCCCCTGGAGATCCTGACGGACAAGACCCTTCTCGTGGACGAGGAGAACAATCTCTGGCCGATCCTCGACGAGCAGCTCGCCTATGACCGCCTCGCCAAAAAGACGGAGCTCGGCAAGGTCGCCCCCGAGGCGGCCAAAGCGGGGCTCCTGGGCGGCGCGGCCGGCGCCATCATCGGCGCGGCTGTGGGGATCGTGACCGGCACGAACGTCGGATCGGCGGCCGGAAAAGGGGCGGCGATCGGGGCCGCCGCCGGGGCCACCATGGGCGGCGTCAAGGGGATGACCGATTCGGACGTCCGGTCGCAGATCCGTGAGGATCTCCAGAAGCGGACCTTGGAAAGACGGGCCATTGCACCGCGCGAGATCGCCCATGGCTTCATCTTCTTTCCCGGGGAGGCCAAGAAATCGAGGGAGCTCCGGATCAGCATCCGGGAGACCGATACCAAGAAGGTCCATACCCTGATCTTGAAATTCTGATGGAAACAGAGATCCGCACCCTTTTCTGGGATCGGGACGCCGTGGTCCTGATCGACCAGCGGGCCCTGCCGCTTGAGGAGCGGCACGTCCGCTGCACCGGATACCAGGAGGTGATCACCGCAATCCGGGACCTGACCGTCCGGGGCGCCCCGGCCATCGGAGTCGCAGCGGCCATGGGGATCGCTCTCGGCGTGAGGGGGCTTGCCGACCTCCCGTCCAAAGCCCTGCGGGAGGCCTTTGACGGGATCTGCGGAGAATTTTCGGCCGCCCGGCCAACGGCCCGGAACCTCTTCTGGGCCGTCGAGCGGATGAGACGGTGTTTTAACCAGACCCCTCCGTCTGAAGATATCCGGAAGGCCCTCATTGCCGAGGCCATCCGGATCGGCGAGGAGGACATCGCCATCAACCGCCGGATCGGACAGCACGGCCAGGCGCTCCTCCCGGACGGCGCCCGGATCCTCACCCATTGCAATGCCGGGGCCCTGGCCACCGCCGGCTACGGAACGGCTCTCGGGGTGGTCCGGGCTGCCCGTGAGGCGGGAAAGAAGATCCATGTCTACGCGGACGAAACGCGTCCCGTCCTCCAGGGGGCCAGATTGACGGCCTGGGAGCTGGTCCGGGATGGGATCCCCTGCACGTTGATCACGGACAATATGGCGGGTTCTCTCATGCAGCAGGGGAAGGTCGATGCGGTCCTGGTCGGTGCAGACCGTATCGCTGCAAACGGCGATACGGCCAACAAGATCGGGACCTACGCCCTGGCCGTTCTGGCCCGCGCGCACGGCATCCCCTTCTACACCGCGGCCCCCCTCTCCACGATCGACGCTGCCCTGCCCGACGGCGGGGCGATCCCGATCGAGGAGCGGAATTCCGCGGAGGTGACCAGGATCGACGGCGTGCGAACCGCTCCGGAGGGGATCGCCGTGTGGAACCCCGCCTTCGATGTGACCCCGCACCCCTGGATTGCCGCCATCATCACCGAGGCGGGCGTGATCCGTCCGCCTTTCCGGGAAGGGATTGAGCAGGCCCTTTCCTCCACATCGCCTGCTTCGGCATGATCGAACCGGCGCCCTGCTCATGCAACCCTTGAGGCGGCCGAAGGCGTCAGGGGGTGACCGTCCCGTATCGCCCCGGGATTCCCCGGCGCGGGCGGGAGACATGGACCTCTGGAGGGGGCATGTACGTCCATTTTTGGGGCACTCGAGGTTCGCTGCCGACGCCGCTGAAAGCGGACCAGGTCCGGGAAAAGATCCTTCGGGCGCTTTGTCTGTCCCGTTCCCACACGCTGACCACCGATGAGGCGGTCCGGTCCTTCATCGACGGGCGGCTCCCCTTTGCCGTAAAAGGAACCTATGGGGGAAATACCGCCTGCGTAGAGATCGGCGGACAGGAGGAGTTCGTCCTGTGCGACGCCGGAACGGGCCTCAGGGATTTCGGCAAAGCCCTGATCCGCTCGGGGCGTGGCAAGGGACCTGCCGTCTTTCACCTCTTCCTGTCCCACCTCCACTGGGACCACCTCCAGGGATTTCCCTTCTTCGAGCCCGCCTACTGCGGGGGGAACCGCATCCACATCTATGGATGCCACGCCGATCTGGAGAGGGCCTTCGTGACCCAGCAGAGCCCTCCCGGCTTTCCCGTTCCCCTGAGCGCCCTGGGGGCCGAGATCCGTTTCCATACCCTGGAGGCAGGCCAGACCTACGCTATCGCGGGACTTTCGGTCCGGCCGATCTTCCAGAGCCATCCCGGAGGATCCTACGGCTTCAGCTTCACCTCCGGGGCGAAGAAATTCGTTTACTCGACGGACGTGGAGCATGGCCCCGAGGCGCAGGAGGCGGATTCCCCTTTCATCGACTTCTTCCGGGATGCGGACCTTCTGGTTTTCGACGCCCAATATTCTCTGGCAGAGGCGATCGGGCCCAAGGAGACCTGGGGCCATTCCAGCAACCTGCTCGGCGTCGAGATGGCCGTCCTGGCGAGGGCGAAGCGGCTGTGCCTCTTCCACAGCGAGCCGGCCCTTGACGATGAGGCGTTGGACCGGTTTCTGGGAGAAAGCCGCCAGTACCTGAAGATCCATGCCCCCGACTCGCCTCTCCAGATCGATCTGGCTTACGACGGCCTGCGGATCGACCTCTGAGAGCACCCGTCCCTCCCGGGCGAGGTCCGCGCTGTTGCACCTCGCCCCTCAGAGACCGGCGCCCTGCCTCCCTGGATCTTTTGTTGGAAGCCGCCTGCGCCAACACATCGCGGCTGTCCGGAAAGGGCTTGCATTGGGCCCCCTTTTGCAGGTATAGCTCACCCATAGCCCGGAAGAACGGGAGGGAGAGCAATCCGATGAACACACTTTTTATGTTTGATTTCGACGGCGTCCTGGCGGACTCCCTGGACCTCTATTCCGAGGCCGTGGCCCGTTGCCTGGAGCGCATCGGCACGCCGATCGTCAAGACCAAAGAGGACTATCTGACCCTCTTCGACGGCAACTTCTACGAATCGATGGCGGCACGCGGAGTCGATCTGGCCGCCTTCGGCCAGGTAGCCAAGGAGATCCTGCCGGGGATCGATTACGGGGCCATAAAGCCCTTCGCCGGCCTGATCCCGGTCCTGGACGCCCTGGAAAAGGACCATATCCTGACGGTCATCTCCTCCAACGGATACCGGACGATCCGGGCGATGCTCGACCGCTTCGGCTTCGCCCCCTTCTTCCGGGAGATCTTCGGATCCGACTTCCGCCTCAGCAAGAAAGAGAAGATCGACCACGCCCGCGAGAAATTCGGAATCGCCCGCGAGAAGGCCGTTTATATCGGCGATACCGCCGGCGACATCCTGGAAGCGAGGGAAGCCGGCATCCGGTCCGTGGCCGTGACCTGGGGTTGGCACAATCGGGAGCGGCTCCTGGCGGCCCGTCCCGATTTCGTCGTCGACACCCCGGCGGAGCTTCTGGACGTGAGTCGGGCCTACGCCGCCTGAAGACTCTCCCGGCGTTGCCTCCACTGAGCCGGGAAGAGCGGCCCTTCGAAAATCCGCAATCGACAGCCGTCATGAAAGGGGCCAGGAAGAGCGCCGGCCATCAGGGAGCCTAAAGATCGTAGAGGGTTTCGTCGACGCGGGGCTTTGGTTTGCGGCCCCCTTTCCGGCCCTGGCCATCGAGAAGAAAAGGTTCCTCTCCGTCCATCAGATCACCCATCTCGGCCTCGATCTGGTCCGGGTCCTCCCCCTTTTCCAGGCGGTGCAGGGCCTCTTCCATGCCGGGGCCAAGGGAAAGGCCCGTGGCGTCGGTCAGTTTTCTCATGAGCTGGGCGGCCTGGCGCGGGTCGTCTTCGTTGAGCTTTTCCGCCTCCCCGGCCAGCATCGCCATCGCCTTCTCCATCTTCGCCTCGTCCAGCGGCGGCATGCCGTCCTCGGCCGGCTCTTCCTTCCCGCGGGAGACCTTCGCAAAAAGGGACATCTGCCGCTTTAAGGGGCGGCTGCACCGGGGGCAGGCGGGAATTTTCGTGGTATTGACGCCCTGGGAGAAAAAACTGAAGACCGTGTTGCACCGGTCGCAGTAAAATTCGTAGATCGGCATGGCTTGCCCTTTCCTCTCCTTTCAAACCTCCTCGGTTCCATCGGGCGTCCCTCGAGACGGGCGCGGCCCGACGCATCGAAACGTCTCTAGCATAATCATCCCTCCAGGAAAATCAAGATGCCTTGTTGTGGTCCATGGCCGACAGCCGCGCGATCCTCTCGGTGAGCGGCGGGTGGGAGTAGTAGAACCAGGCATAGAGGGGGTGGGGGTGAAGGTTGGCGAGGTTGTCCCGGGCGATCCTCTTGAGGGCCCCCGCCAAGGCGGCCGCCGAGCCGGTGAGGCCGGGAACGAAGGCGTCCGCCTCCCATTCGAAACGGCGTTGGATCGCAGAAAGAACGGGAGTGACCAGGACCGCCAGGGGGCCGAGAAGGACAGCCGTCAGCAGGAGGCCGGCGAAGGGGACGGGCCGGGCGAATCCGAAGGCCTCATAGAGGACAGGCCAGGCGATCAGGCCGGAAGCCAGCCAGAGGACGGCCAGGGAAATCGCCTCCATGAAGAGGAGCTGCTTGAGGATGTGCCGCCTTTTCCAGTGACCGACCTCGTGGGCGAGGACCGCCAGGATCTCTTCCGCGGTGTGAGAGGCCAGGAGGGTGTCGAAAAGGACGATCCGCTTGGTCCGACCGATCCCGGTGAAATAGGCGTTCGTGTGGCGGCTCCTCTTGCCCGCGTCCACCTGGTAGACGCCCCGGGTCCTTAGGCCGACCTTCGCCATGAGCGCGACGATCGCCTCCCGGAGGGACTCGTCGCGGACCGGCTCGTACCGATTGAAGAGGGGGGCGATCACGAGGGGATAGAGCCAGAGCATCAAGACCTGGAAGGCGGAAAAGACGAGCCATGTCCAGAACCACCAGGTCCCGGGGGCGAAGCGCAGGAGGGCCAGGAAGGCCCACGCCAAAAAGCCCATCAAAACGGCGGACACGACCAATCCCTTGAGGAGATCGGCGAACCAGAGGCCCACTGTGATCGTGCTGAAGCCGTGGCGCCTCTCGATGACGAAGGTCCGGTAGAGGTCGAAGGGAAGGCCGAAGAGGCCGCCGGCCAGGGCGATGATCCCGAAGAAGGCAAGCCCCGTCACGATGAAGTGGGTTTCCCAGTCGGGCAGAAGATCGAGCAGCCAGGGCAGGACACCCCCCATCAGAACGGCGAGGGTCACTGCGTCGGAGAGGAGCTCCTCCAGACCTCCGAAGCGGGAGGATTCGACCGTG
>Ga0228535_1003321_pt1 | contig 11963 bp, 11 predicted proteins | sample SJ1metagenome_FD_168457 | JGI IMG/M metagenome (GOLD analysis project Ga0228535, IMG submission 168457) | Enriched culture of PCE-dechlorinating microbial communities from Ithaca, New York, USA - SJ1 | ecosystem: Engineered > Modeled > Simulated communities (microbial... > Unclassified | place... | reverse complement strand
CATTTTCTCCTTCCGATAATCCTTGTCGGAAGGAGAAAATGCATGCCTGTCGAAGCGCCGTTCCCGGATCTTGACGAAATGATGGCCATCATAGGAGAAGCGGGCCAGCGGTTGTCCCAAATCGACGCCTGCGAGGGCGCCGCGGGCAATATCTCGGCTTTCCTGGGCTGGCCGGTGGATCCACGGCGCCTGTTTCCGAATTCGGAGGCCCTCGAGCTGCCGGTCGCCGTGCCCGCGCTTGCCGGGTGCTCATTGCTCGTGACGGGCTCGGGCCGCCGGCTGCGCGAAATCCTCCAGGACCCGCCCGCCAACCTGGGATTCGTCACCGTCGGGGAGGGCGGACGCGCCGGCCGGCTTTATGTGTCGCCGCGCCGATTGTTCGACCGGTTGACCAGCGAATTCGATTCGCACCTGGCCGTGCACCAGGATCAGGTCGAGGCCACCGGCACCAATTTCCACGCCGTGGTTCATGCCCAGCCGGTGCACCTGACCTACCTAAGCCATATACCCCGCTACCAGTCCGGGGCCTACATGAGCCGCCGCTTGTTGCGCTGGCAGCCGGAGGCGGTCGTGAACCTGCCCGAAGGCCTCGGAAGCATCCCCTTCCATGTCCCGGGGTCGGCTGAGCTGTCCGCCGCCACCTCCAAAGCGCTCCGTGCCCACAGGATCGCCGTCTGGAGCAAGCACGGCGTCATAGCCCGGTCGGACAGATCCGTCAAACGCGCGGTGGACCGCATCGAGTACGCGGAAACCTCGGCCCGCTATGAATACCTCAACCTGTTGAACGGCGGAGCCGCCCAGGGCCTCAGCGACGAAGAGATACGGGCAATTTGCCGGGCGTTCGGGATCAGGGATTCCATTTTCGGTCGTGCCTGATGCCTGTCGCGCGGGGCGGCCCGCGGCCGGGGGCGGGAACATCATCAAGGAGAGGCCGCGGGGCCGGGTTTCCCAGCCATCGCTCCGCCGGGGGCTCACCGGTTTTGGGCCGGATTCGCGATGATCCCGCCGGGCTGAGAGGGCAAAAGGCCGGGGCCGGGCTAACGGCGATGATTGCCCGTTTGGGAACGAACGCCGCGGCGATAACCGCTTTGCGTAGAAAAAAGGAGGATGATATACTATCGCCAGCGCGTCCCTTGGAGGTTACGATGTCCGGCAAAACGAAAGTCTTGATCATCGACGATGACCCCGCCATCTGCGAATCCGTGAAGGCCATTCTGGAAGGCAACGGATACGCGGCGGATACGGCGCTGAGCGGCAAAAGCGGCCTGGAGAAATTCAAGGCCACGGCACCGGATATTGTCCTTTGCGACATGATGATGGAAGATATCGATTCAGGAATAAAAATCGCGGCCGCGATGAGGGCGGAACGGAAGGACATCCCCCTCTTTTTGCTGAGTTCCATCGGCGACGTGACGGCGGAGAATATCGGGATCTCCCAGATCGGTTACAACGGCGTTTTCCAGAAGCCCGTGGATTTCGACGCTCTCCTGACCGTGCTTGGGACCGTCGCCAGGACGTTCCTCCCGAAAGCGGACTGAACGGCAAGACCGGCGCCCGTCCCCGAGCCCGCCGGGATTCAACGACCATGAGCGAGTCTCTGGCCGAAATCTTCACGAGGGAAAACGATATCGAGTCGTTTCGGAAGGCGGTGCTTTCGCTCGACGGGGAATTTCCATTTGACGGCCCAAGCATGATCGCCCTGGGAGAGGCGTATTTCGCCCGATTTCCCGAGAAGTTCCGCGGCCGGGACATGGAGGAGATCAGGCTGGGATACGCGGTGACCCGGATATGCATCGTCGAATCGATCATCAAGGAGATGGACCGGGGGAGGAGGGCCGTTTACCGCGAAATGCTGCACGACGCCGGGCGCGTCGCCCCCCTGATCGAAGCGCTGTCGTCCTCGGCCGGCGTCGGAACGCTCCATGAAGACTGCCGGATTCTCTCCGAGGCCCTGGCCCGGACGAAGGAGACGATCGACGAAATCCCAAAAGGCATGGTCAAGGAACGCTTCATCGGAGGCATCAGCAACCTGCACAATATCCTTTATCTATTTAAAATGACGATCGGGAGACTTTCCGCCGGATAAGCCGGGTTTTTGAATGGCTCTGAAAAGAGGCCTGGATTTAAGGCGGCCCAAGTAAGGGCCCCGGGCTCCGCCTTCCTCCCGATAAATCGGAGGGGATAGATCGGCCGTGAGAGGATGATTCTCCCGCCGGGCCCGCCGATAGGGGGGATCCGGGATGCATTTTCCCGCCTGATGAAGGGGGAGGTTTTTTTCTTGTTTACTTTTGGAAAAAACGGGGCTATAATACCGCCTAGTTTATTCGTAACCGGGCAAAAACCCGGTAAAACCTGTCATGAGTAAAATAACGGGTCTCTGCAATTTTTGTGGAACGGGCTGCGGGCACGTCCTGTCGGTCGACGACGGCGTCATCCAGGGTGTTTTCGCGCGGGCCGGCCATCCGGTGAGCCGGGGGAAACTCTGCGTGCGCGGCTGGCACATCCATGAGCTTCTCCGGACGCCGGAGCGGATCACGAAGCCGGCGGTCCGCGGCGAGGGGGGCGTATTCAGCCCGCTCAGCCATGAGGAAGCGCTGTCTTTGGCGGCCGGCCGGCTGGCGCGGTATCGCGGATCCGAGATCGCGTTCTGGGCTTCGCCCCGCGCCTCCAATGAAGATAATTACGTCCTTGCCAAGCTGGCCCGAACCGTTTTTCAATCGAACAACATCAGCTTGACGTCCGAATCCGGGCACGGAAACGCCGTGGGGGTTTTCATGGAAGGCGCGGGAAGGCCGTTTCTGCCCGTCCATATCCCCGACATCCGGAAGCCCGGTGTTTTGCTGGTCGTCGGGGGAGATGTCGCCAAGCAGAATCCGATCGTCGCGAGTGAACTTCATTTCGGCGCGCGCCAGGGAGCCGACCTCATCGCCATTTCCAGCCGTTCGACTCAGATCGCGAAGCTCAGCCGGACGCATATCCAGCCGGCTCCGGGCTCCGAAAAAATCGTCCTGGCAGGCCTGGCCAAGGCCCTCATCGAGGAAGGGCTCGCGGACAGGGCTTTCATCGACGGCCGGACGGAAGGATATGAAAAATTCCGCGGTTTTCTTGAATCCCTGAGCTGGACGGCTGTTGAAACCATGACGGGGATCGCGCCGGACCAGATCCGCGACGCGGCGCGGCGGCTGGCCGGGGCCGGCCGGGCCATGGCCTTTTTCTCCTCGGGCATCTCCGGTCTTAGGCGGGATACGATCGCCGCGCTCTACAACCTCTTTTTGGCCGCGGGGAAGCTCGGGAAAAGCGGATCCGGCATCCTGGCGCTGACCGGCATATGCAACATCGCGGGAAGCTACGACATGGGCGCCGTTCCGGATTATCTTCCGGGATACCGCTCTCCCGGGGACGGGGACGCCGCCGCCGGCTTGAAGAAATTATGGGAGGCGGATATTCCCGGGGAGAAGGGGAGGACGGTCCGGGAGATCCTGGCCGCCCGCGACGGAGGGCTCAAGGCCCTGGTCATCGTCGACCATGATGAGGAAATCGTCCGGCATCCGGAAGTCATCAAGGGATTGGACTTCGTCCTCTACGCCGGGGCCTATACGAACAAGGTCTCGGGGATGGCCCACGTGGTTTTCCCCCTCGCGAACTATGCCGAAAGCGACGGGACCTTCACCAACATGGAGCATCGTGTTCAGCTCAACCGGAAAAAAGCGGAGCCTCCCGCGGATGTCCGGCCGGGCTGGAGGCTCTTTTCCGACCTTGCCGAAAAGCTGGGACGAAACTGGCGCTACGCTTCGGCATCCGATGTCCGGAGAGAGATTGAACGCGCGGTCCCCGATTACGCGGGGATAGGCGACGAGAAGCTCGCGGCGGAACCCGGAGGCATCGTTTTGGCCGGCCGGCCGGCCGGACGGCCGGCCGGGCGGGCGAACAGCGGGCCGTCCGAAGCACAAGGCCAGGGGACATTCAGGTTCCTGGAGCTCGCGGATGGGCTTGAAACGCCGCGGGCCCTGCCCGAATTTCCTTTCCTTCTCCTCCGGGGAAAAGCGAACTATTTCTGGCACCTGAACAACATCATGAAAAAAACGTTTATCCCGAAAAGGGAATACAACGCCCTCCTTCTTCTCTATCCCGGCGGTCTGGCTGAGATTTCCCCGGCCGACGCCGCGCAACTGGGAGTCCGGGATAAATCGAACATCCGCATCGTTTCGGCCAAGGGCGAGATGCGCGCCGCCGTGCGGATTTCCCCCGATATGCGGCCGGGGTCCGTGTATATTCCTTATTTCATCAAGGAATCGGTCGAAGGCTTCCTGAACGCCCATGAGGACGCCGTCGAAAGCGGCGAGGACGCCGCCATTCCCGTCCGACTGGAGAAGGTCTGATCATGCGTTTCCTGCTGTCCAAGAACGCCGTCGCCGGCCTGCTTGATGCCATTCAAAAGGATTACGCTCTCTACGGTCCCGTCAGCCATGCCGAAAGCGGCGACGTTTTCTATGAAAAAGCCGTTAGGGCCGCCGATATCGATCTCCGGGCTCCAATCCCCTCGAATTCCGCAAAATTCGTCGTTTTCCCCCAGTTCGACAGGATTCTCTCCTACACGTATGACCGGGCCAGCCGCGAGGTCGGCATCTCCGCCGAGGAGCGGCTTGCGGCCAAGGCGCTGGTCGGCCTGAGACCCTGCGACCTCAACGGCATCCTTTGCCTGGACCGCTTCTTTCTGGGACAGGAATATGTCGATGAGGTCTATCGTGACATGCGGAGCCGGATGCTCATCGTCTCCAACACCTGCGTCCGCCCGTTTCCGCAGTGCTTCTGCGTCTGCACGGACAGCGGCCCCTCGGCAAAGGAAGGTTTCGACGTCAACCTGACGGACATCGGGGATTCCTATCTTTTTGAAACGGGAAGTTCCAAGGGGGAGAAGCTGGCCGCCGCGCTCAATCTTCCGGCCGCCGGTCCCGAGCATTTCCGGCTCAAGGAAAAAACCGTTGACGCCTCCATCGGGCTTTTCGACGAGCAGGCAACGGAAAACAAAGCCTGGATTTCCAGGGTCGTCAACCGGATGACCACGGGATTCGTCAAGCCGGAAGTCTGGGAATATATCGGCAACCAGTGCCTGGAATGCGGCGCCTGCTCCTTCGTCTGCCCGACATGCTCCTGCTTCAACATCGAGGATGTCTCAGCCGGCGGAGGGCGTTCAGACCGGATGCGGACGTGGGATTCCTGCTCTTTCGAAGGCTACACCCGCATGGCCGGCGACCACAATCCGCGAAGGCCGGTCGAGGACCGGAGGAACAAGAGATTCTTTTGCAAGCTGTCGTACTCGCAATCCAAAAAATATTTACGGCCGGGTTGCGTCGGCTGCGGCCGCTGCGCGAGGGTCTGCCCCGGCGATATCGGGCTGCCCAACGTCGTGACCTATATCCGGCGGGAAATCACAAGGGAATCCAATGGACGATAAAAAACCTTTCGCCGTCGTAACGATCCCGGCCGTGGCCGTGATCGATGAGATACGTGACGAGATCGAGGACGTCAAAACATTCTATTTTTCGTTCGTGGATGGGGCGGTCGCATCGAAGTTCGCCGTCAAATCGGGTCAATTTGTCATGTGCACGGTCTTCGGGTCAGGGGAGTTCGCGGTCTCGCTGCCGTTCAGCCCGCAGGGCGAGCACCCCCATCTCACGGTTCGCAAGGCGGGCAAGGTCACGGCCGCTCTTCATGAGCTTCGGCCAGGCGATAAGATCGGCATCCGGGGCCCCTTCGGCAATGGATTCCCCTTCGAGGAGATCAAGGGCAAGAACGTCATCTATGTCGCCGGCGGCATCGGGCTGATTCCCCTCAGGTCGTCCATCGTCCATGTCCTTCAGAACCGCGGGGACTTCGGCCGGGTTCTTCTCGTCTACGGATCGCGTTCCTCGGGATTGCTGATGTATAAGGAAAAGATCAAGGAATGGCAGGCGACCGAGGGCTTCGAGACCTGGGTGACCATCGACTTTCCCGAACCGGGATGGGACGGCGAGACGGGATTTGTCAATCTCCTTGTCAAGAAGACGGATATTCCCGTCGAGAATACGGTCGCTTTCGTCTGCGGGCCGCCCGTCATGTTCAACTCCGTCATCAAGGAACTGTTGGACAAGGGGCTCAAGGACGATTGCATCATCTCGACCCTCGAACGGCACATGAAATGCGGAATCGGAAAATGCCAGCACTGCGCCATCGGCCGGACGCTCGTCTGCACCGACGGGCCGGTCTATACCTACAGGCAGATCAAAACCCTTGGAGAGCACATATGACGCCCGCCGTAGAGAAGCTGAATCACATCCTGTCCGGAAGGCCGTGCATTGTCGGGATGGGAAATATCCTGCGCCGGGATGACGCCGTGGGAGTCCGTATCGCCGAAGGGCTGAAGAAAAGGGCGCCTGCCGAGGCCTCGGCCGCCGTCATATCCGCCGAGGATGTCGTCGAGAACCATATTTTCACGATCGCCGCGACCGAATGCCCGAACGTCATCCTCATCGACGCCGTCGCTTCCGGCGGAGAGCCGGGGGCGATCGTCTTCGGACCGCTGGAAGAACTCGCCGGGGTCACGTGGAATGTCTCGACGCACAAGCCGGCGCTCGGCGTCTGCCAGAAAATCCTGGCCGACAGGGGGAAGCGCGTCTATCTTCTGGGCGTCGTGGCGGCCGACGTCGGCTGGGGCCGGGGTTTGACATCCGAAGTCGAAAAGTCCGCGGCCGCCCTCGAGGACCTGATCGCCGGGATCTTGACTTCGAGACGAGAGAAGGAGACGCGAAGTGCCTAGCCTGCTCCAGATTCTCTGGCCGGCTATGACTCTCCTGGTGCTGTCGGCCGTCATTTCGCCGCTTCTCGCCGGACGCCGGAAACTCGCCGGAGTCGTCAACTTCGCCTTCACGGCCGGAGCGGCGATCCTCCTCCTGCGCATAAGCTTCCTGGCGATTTTTATCTCCGCGGGAAACGAGGCCCAAACGGTTCATATCGGCCGCATGGCGGTTCCTTTCCTTATTGACGGATTTTCCGGGATATTCATCGCGGCCGTGGCGGTCCTGGCCCTGGCGGGCGCTTTTTTCTCCATCGGCTACATGGAGCATTACCGGGAGTACGGCCTGCGGGGCTACTACCTCTGTTTCCCCCTGTTCGTTTTGGGGATGGTCACCCTGCTGACGGTGGATGACCTCTCCGCCGGATTCACCTTTGCCTGGCAGTTGATGACCCTCTCGTCGTACTTTCTCATCCGCTTCGAACGCCGGAAAATAGACAACATAAGAATCGCCAACAGGTACCTGGCCTTGATGGAACTCGCCTGGCTGGCCGTCGCCGGCGGCGCGTTGCTCATCCGAGGGGCGGGCATCGGCGATTCCCTGCATCTTCTCGCCGGGAAAACGGCGCAAACGCCAGGACCCGTCCTCATCGCCGTTTTCGGGCTGCTCCTTTTCGGATTCGGCATGAAGGCCGGCGTTTTTCCGCTCGGCCAGCTCTGGCTTCCCGGCGCCCATTCCGTCGCGCCCTCGCCGGTCAGCGCCCTGCTCTCCGGGGCCATGCTCAAGACGGGGATTTACGGCCTGATGCGGACGTTTTTCTTCATGGCGCCCGCCTCGGGAGCCGGATGGAGCATCCGCACTTGGGGGATGGCCATCGCCTCGATCGGCGCCGCGACGCTCTTCATCGGAACGCTTCAATCCGTCAAGCAAAGCGACGCGAAACGGCTTCTGGCGTACAGCTCGATCGGCCAGATCGGATACATCGTTCTGGCCGCCGGCGCCGCGCTTTGGCTGGGCGGGGGAAACGAGGCTTATCTCCGGGGGCTGGCCGCCGTGGCCGTTATCGGCGCCCTTTTTCACGTCGTGAACCACGCCGTTTTCAAGGGACTCCTGTTTCTCGCGAGCGGCAGCATCCTTTATTCCACCGGCACCAAGGACCTGAACAAGCTCGGCGGGCTCATCAAATTCATGCCCGTGAGCGCCGCGGTGGCGGGCATCGCGTCGCTGGCCGTCTCCGGGATTCCGCCCTTCAGCGGCTTCGCGAGCAAGTGGGCGATCATCTCGAGTTCTTTTCTGGCCGCGGACTCGGCGGCCGTTCTGATGTTCTTCGGAATCGTCGCGCTCTTCACGAGCGCCGTGACGCTGGCCTGTTACGTCAAGTTTTTCGGGATGGCGTTCACCTCGACGGGCGCCGAATTCACGACATCGGGGACAATCAAGGAAGTTCCGGCCGTGATGCTCATTCCCAAGCTGTTCCTCGCCTTGATTTCGCTGGTCCAGGGGCTTCTGCCGGTATTCGTCATAAGAATCATCGCCTCGGCCGTTCATCATTCGCCGGGATTCAGCCTGGGCGGGGCGTTCGAATCCGCCTCGGCGGAGGTCGTTCTCTCGGTATCGTTCCTGGGGGTCCGGCTGAAAGACGTCTTCACGACCGGCGTCATCGCCGCGGCGAGCCCCATCATCATCTTCGCCCTTTTGTCCGCGGCGCTTCTGGCAGCCAACATCATCCGGAAGCTCGGCGGTTCGAGGGAAGTCGCCGTCCCGACCTGGCTCGGCGGATACCAGACGCTCAACGACGCGAACCGCTTCGCCGACCGCGGTTTGTTCGCGCCGCTGAAGTCGCTTTTCCGCTGGACCGGCGGAACAGGCGGCGAGAGAAAAAGCGGGAATGCGCCCCAGTTCGACCCCGGCCGGGGCAGGGACAAAAAGGGGAGCGGGGGACAATGACGGTACGAAAGGCCGGAGCCCCGAGGATGAGACATCATGCGCGTCACGGATATAGGTGAAATGGCAATACGGAATGTGAAGGATCTCAGCGAAATATTAAAGGCGGCTTTCCCAGCGGCGATCAAGGGCACGGAAAGCCCAGCCTCGAACCGGCTCTACGTGGACGTCGCCGCAGGGGCCGTCAAAGACGTCTCCCTGAAGCTTGTCTCTCTCGGGGGGAGGTTCCAGATCAGCGTCGGCTATGACGACATCGGCCGCCGGAACGCGCTCGGCTACATCCAGACGTTCGCCTTCGACGGCGCGGGCTTCATCGCCGCGTTGAGAACCGAGGTCCCCGTCGCCTCGCCCGAGCTTGACTCCGTCGCCGCCGATATCCCCGGCGCCGACTGGCCGGAGCGGGAGGCCGCCGACCTTCTCGGATTGAAGTTCAAGGGACATCCAAAGCCGAAAAGGCTCGTCCTGGCCGATGATTGGCCGGAGGGGATCCATCCCCTGCGCAAGGATGTTCCGTATAACCTCATCCCGCCGGCGGCCGAGGATGTGGCTTACCGGCTTGACGAGGCGCCTCCCGGGACGACCGTCGTCCCCGTCGGCCCCTTCCACGCCAGCCTTCATGAACCGGAGCATTTCGCCGTCTACGTGGACGGAGAAACGATCAAGGGATGCGATTATCGCGGCTTCATGGTTCACAGGGGGATCGAGAAGCTCTGCCAGACCCAGGTGACCTACAATGAGGTGCCGTTCATCGCCGAAAGAATCTGCGGCATCTGCGGCTCGGTGCATGCCGCGGCCTACGCCCAGGCCGTCGAGGAGGCGGGGGGTATGACCGTTTCGCGGCGCGCGGCCTACATCCGGACCATCATGCTGGAGATCGAGCGTCTCCACTCCCACCTTCTCTGGATCGGGCTCGCCGGCCACATGATCGGCTTTGACACGGTCTTCATGCAGGCCTGGAGGGTCCGGGAACGGATCATGTGGCTGTCGGAAAGAATAACCGGGAACCGCAAGACCTACGGCATGATCATCATCGGGGGCGTGCGCCGGGACATCACTCCCGAGATCGGGGATGAGGTGCTGGGCGTCCTGTCCGAAGTCGAAGCCGAAGTCCGGATCCTCATGAAATCGGTTATCGGCGACACGGCGGTCCACCGGAGGACGAAGGGCGTCGGATATCTTTCCAAGGAAGACGCCGTCCGCTGGTGCCTCGTCGGACCGACGGCCCGGGCCCGCGGAATCCGGATGGACGTCCGCAAGGACCATCCTTACGCGGCCTACGGCGAAATGGAATTCGATGTCCCCGTCGCGGACAGCTGCGATGTTTGGGGCACCGTGGTCGTGCGTTTTCTCGAAATCTTCGAATCAATCCGCATCCTGAGGCAGGCCCTCTCCAAGATGCCCGACGACGGTCCCCTCCAGACGGCCGCCGGCGCCCCGCTGGCTCCCCTGAAGCATGGATTGTTCTGTGTCGAAGCGCCACGCGGCGAGGTCATCCATTATGTCATCACCGGCGAGGAAAACCGCCCGGAACGGTGGAGGGTGCGTGCTCCGACGTATCCCAACCTGCAGGCCGTGCCGTCAATGCTCATGAACAACCAGTTCGCCGATTTCCCCATTATCGTCGGGAGCATCGACCCCTGCTACTCCTGCACGGATCGCGTGGCCGTCATCGAGATCGGGGCCAAAAACAAGTACATTCTTGACCGCAATAAGCTCGAAGAGATATCGAGGAGGCGGAAGACGTGAGGCGCGGATCATGAGATTCCTCTATTCGTTTTTGAATTGGTTGATCTTTCTCTTCTGCGCTCCTTTTTTCGAAGGCGTCATGCGGAGGATCACGGCGCGCGTCCAATCGCGAAAAGGGCCGCCGCTCCTTCAGCCCTATTACGACATCCTGAAGCTCCTGGGCAAGGAAAGCATGAATTCGACGGGGCACCGGATTTTCAACGCCGCCCCCATGATCGCTTTCGCCTCGATTTCCGCCGTCGCCGTCCTGGCGCCGCTCGGCTCGCGGCCCGGAGCCCTGGCCTCCCACGCCGATATCATCACCTTGATCTATCTCCTGACCCTCGGCGGCGTCTCGGTGCTGTTGGGCGCGCTCGCCAGCCGGAACACGTTCGCCGTGATCGGCGCGAGCCGCGAAATGGTGACGATGATCATGGTCGAGCCCGTGCTGGCCATGACCTTGATTTTGGGAGCCGTGAAGGCCAAGAGCCTGATGCCGGTCGGCGCGGCCTTCGGAGCCAAGACGGCCGGATTCGGGATTTCCTCCGCGCTGATGCTCGTCGTCTATCTGCTGGCGCTGCAGGCTTTCGCCGGCCGGCAGCCGTTCGACATACCCGAGGCCGAGGTCGAGCTTCTCGAAGGGCCGTACATTGAATACAGCGGCCCGGGGTACGCGCTTTTTCGCTGCTACATCATGATGAAGCGGATGTTCTATGCCGGGCTTTTTATCGCGGCGTTCGTGCCGGTCATCCGGGGGTTGCCGTATGTCCTCGGTCTTATGGCGCACCTTGCCGGGATTCTGGTCGTCTTTGTCATCATTTCCCTGGTCGGAGCGACGAACCCGAGGCTCCGCATCGACCAGGCCGTCAAGTACTACGCCGTTCTCATCCTGGCGGCGCTCTGCGCCGTGGGGCTGGCGGCGAAGGGATTTTAGGGAGGCCCGGGGAGAAACCGCCATGTGGTTGACGAGTAAAATCAAGCAGATCCTGATGGTCCTCAAGCCGGGGGTCGTCACGCTGAAATACCCCTTTGAGCCGAGGCCGGCGCCGGAGAATTTCCGGGGAGCGCCTCACTGGGACCACACCAAGTGCGTCGGCTGCGCCGGCTGCGCCAACCATTGTCCCGCGCGCACGATCCTCGTCAGGGACCTCTGTCAGGACATCCGGATACTCTTCTACGACGGATCGAGGTGCACGTATTGCGGCCGTTGCGCCGACCTCTGCCCGGAGAAGGCGATCGTCATGACCGAGAGATTCGAACTGGCCACGGGCGACCGGGAAGACATCACCGAGAACCTCGAGCTTTTCATGCTGACCTGCCAGCGCTGCGGCCGCTGCTACGACATGGAGATCAACAACGCCATTGACAAGCTCGACCTCAAGGGCTACCGTTATGACAGCCTGAAGGCGAGGATGGTTGTGCGGAAGACCTCGGACCGGATGGACGCGGAGTTGCTGGACGAAACCGAAAATTACCAGAGGCCCGGAAAGTAGGAGAATCGGATGCTGAGAGCCCTGACCA
>Ga0228535_1003319_pt1 | contig 11967 bp, 11 predicted proteins | sample SJ1metagenome_FD_168457 | JGI IMG/M metagenome (GOLD analysis project Ga0228535, IMG submission 168457) | Enriched culture of PCE-dechlorinating microbial communities from Ithaca, New York, USA - SJ1 | ecosystem: Engineered > Modeled > Simulated communities (microbial... > Unclassified | place... | reverse complement strand
AAACCCGCCCCTATCTTCAGGGTGCTAGATTAACAGCTCAATCCGTCTCCAAACTTGGAGTAGAGACAAAGATAATTACCGACAACATGGGCGCTCTTCTTATGTGGCAAGGAAAGATCCAAAAGCTTATAACTGCCTGTGACAGGATCACTATGGACGGCCATATAGCAAACAAGATAGGTACCTATCAGTATGCAATATGTGCCGGATACCATAAGATCCCGTTCATTGTATTGGGATACGATGGTCCTCAGGTGTTTACTCCCGACGCTTCGGGTATAACGATTGAAGAAAGAGACCCGGATGAGGTGCTTTACTGTAGGGGTGTAAGGACCGGCGCACCCGGAGTAGGCGGGTATTATCCTGCTTTCGACATAACTCCTCCAACACTTATATCTGCGATAGTAACCGATCGGGGCGTGTTTTCTCCCCTCGCATTGAGAGCTGCTTATAGCGACAGATTCCCTGTGGAAAGTGATTAGAAAGAAAGTGCCGGACAGATCTAGATCTGTCCGGCTTCATGTCAGATTCACAATCTTGCTTGATTGATCGTCTGTTGCTAGTCGCTATCGGCCGCAACACTACTAAAAGGTACTGTAACTATTTCGTATATTTCTGGGACGTCTCTTTCCATTTCAACGCGCTTTACTTCCAAATCGCTCAAGCTGATAAGACCAAGAACCAGGTTCAACAGGCTGTCTACACTGTAGTCATGCTTCAGAACAAGAGGATCCACTTTCTCAATCTTCACATCTCCAATGAGCTCTGAGATTGTACTAAGAAGATCTTCAGGCAACCTACCTGTATAGTCAACAGTGACTTTTCCTCTCATGCCTTTATCCTCCTTTCTGTGGACTATAGGCACTCCTCGCCACATTGACTATTATCCTGCCAAAGTTCAACTCAAGTCAAGCGAATTCAAAATTATCCAAGACCATTGACGGTGCGTACCTGGTTCCTAAGAGCAGTCCCTGGTCGGTTTCCTGTAACCGTTTGTTCTTTAATAACAGGGACACCATTTACAAACACCCATTCTATTCCTTGCGGGTATTGCCACGGATCTTCATAAGTGCTCATGTCCTTTATCTTTGATGGATCGAAGATAACGAGATCTGCCATATATCCTTTTTGTATAATTCCTCTATTAGTGATACCGATTTTTCGAGCAGGCAAGGAGGTAGATTTGCGGATGGCTTCCTCCATGCTCAAGACCTTCATTTCGCGCACGTATGTTCCAAGCAAGCGCGGAAAGGTGCCAATACTTCTAGGGTGAAGATTGCCTTTTTCTGGGACGGAAACGCTTCCATCTGTGATTACGGTAGAACTTGGATACTTCATGACGGCGATAAGGTCTCTTTCACTCATGGCATGTCTTGCTATTCCTACGTCCATTTGGTTGCGAAGTAGTATCTCGATAGCAGCGTCGGAAGGAGAGAGATGGAGTCTTTCGGCTATTGTGCTGACATTCATGCCCTGCATCCAAGCATCGGTTTCTGTGGATACGGAGGTTATCACGACTTTATCCCAACCGCCCTGCTCAATTGTTCTTTTGTCGGCTTGAGCGGCAACTTGGCTTCGTTTCTGGCTTGACAAAAGATCCAGTGCAGCCGTTTTCCCATTTTCTAATGCCCAGTCAGGTAGCACTATGGAGAGGCCTGTGCTTGATGCTAAGTAGGGATAGAAATCGCAAGAAATGTCAAATCCGCGGGTTCGCGCTGAATCTAGCATTTCTAGGGCCTTCGATACCTTGCCCCAATTCTTAGGCCCGCATGCTTTGAGGTGAGACACTTCGAATCTCACTTTGCTGTCTTCCGCTATCCTCACGACCTCGTCTATGGACTCTAACAGGTTTGGACCTTCATTCCTTATGTGTGAAGCATGGATGCCATCAAACCGGGCTGCTCCTTTCGAGAGTTCTATCAGTTCATCCTGGGAGGCAAACCTGCCAGGAATATATTCCAGTCCGCTAGATACCCCAAAGGAGCCTTGAAGAATTGCTTCCTTCGTTAGCAAATTCAAATGTGCTCTTTGAGCACAATCAAGTGGAGAACCTGTTTCAGAAGATACCGTGCGTCTCAGATCACCATGTCCTATGAGCATCCCTAGGTTAACGGCAGGTTGAATGGCATCTATCGCATTTAGGAATTCTGATAGACCGTTCCATTTTTCTAACCCCGCCTCTAGGTAAGGTCTCCACCCGGCTTCGTCGTCGTAGGGGATTCCTGCTGCCGAACTGCCACAGTTTCCTCCTATGGACGTAGTGATCCCCTGCCTTATGAGGCACTCGGCTTCGGGGTAAAGGGGTAAGCCCGAATCACTGTGACTATGCATGTCAATGAAACCAGGAGATACGCACAAGCCTTCACATTCTATAATCACCGGTCGAGCAGGTACATCAGCGCCCCTAATCTTGCCCACTTGTGATATTCTCGCGCCGACAATGAGCACATCAGCCTGTTCTGGGGAACTACCTGTACCGTCATAAATGACACCGTTTTTCAGAAGGTATGGTCTTTGCTGCATCGATTATTTCCCCTTTTCTTGCCCGTTTTATAGGCATCATTTTGTCTTTTTGGAAGCCATCGTCTTATGCCTTCATCCCCTGTCTAAGTGTTTGTTCGATACTTCTACATACCCACTTAAGGTTCCTGTCTTTGAAATCCAAGGAAAGGCCCGGGCATGCTCATCTAGTTGCTGTTGTGTGAGAGTTGGTGATCATGCAGATGGCGGATCTCGTTGGCGAGACCTAGGACTAGGATGATCGAAAAGCCAAGGCTAGTCTCGATGGTTCCCGAAGCGCCAGTGAAGATGTCTTCATCGATGACGAGGCTTAGAAAACTCGACAAATTTACCGTGTAACCGCTTAAAAAGAGTAACGACTGAATTACCTCAAAGACAATTGTTTTTCCAAGAGCACCCATGAGAGACTGATCAAGGTATACCATAATACACAGAATCAAAGACAACATAAGAGTGTTGGCTGCGTAGACTGGTAGATGCGGCAAGTGCCTATGAAAAAGGCAAGAAAAGGCTGCGAATGCTGCGGAAGTTACAATTAGTGAGGTCAAAAGATCATGCCTTTTGTGTAAGACTGCCGCAAAGAGACAGCCCCTGAACAGCATTTCTGTGAAAAGAATCTCTGGCAGCATAAGGACGGATATCTTGATAGCTGAGGTAATTGTAGCAACAACTGAAGACAACCTGGCATCAAAAGTGAGATGTCCTTTTCCAGAGGCAAGCATCAACGCAAGATAAGAGATTATGTAGACTATTGCAGTTAGGGCTCCATGAAAGAAGTCATTCAGTTCTTTGAGATGAAAACCGATCCTGAAGAACTCGAGTCCTCGTCTGCGCAACCGCGATTGAAGAACCATCAGCCCTATCAGGAGAATCAGGTATATTACAGTTTCTTCAAAGTGCAACGCGCCAATGGCCTCCTTTGCCTCACCGCGCAGATCTCAACAAGAACGCGTTACGCAATCAGATTTTTTCTATTTTACCACAAACACTATTAGGACGATGGGCTATGTCTGCTGTCACAAGGAACGAACAGGACGAAAAATATGTCAGCGATCCTAGAGGTTGCAGGACAAAAGATAGGCTTGACGAATTCTGAAATAACACGAAAGTACCAAAAGGGGACCGAAGAATTTGAGGCTCAAGAACAGACTTAGACTTTGCGACTATATCCCTGACCAAGTAGAAAGAGAGAATGCAATCAATAGTCTGATAGACGGGGCCCTCTTTTCAGTGATGGCAGGGCTGACGAATCCCTTTTGGGGCGCCTTTGCCGTGCAATTGGGAGCCTCAGACTACATGCTGGGGTTGCTTACGTCATTGCCCGCTCTGGCGAATCTGCTTGCGCAGATACCCTCGGCGATCCTTATCGATAAGTACCACAACAGACTAGAACCGATTCTAAAATCTGCTTTGGCCGCAAGGAGTTTCTATCTGGTTTTTGCGTTTCTGGCAGTAGCTCCATTTCCCTCCACTCTCAAGGCGTGGATCTTTGTCATATGCTACACGCTAATGAGATTTCCCGGAACCATGTGCGATGTAGCCTGGATGGCGATGATGGGAGAGTTGTTTACCCCTACGTTGAGGGCCCGGATTTTTGCTGAAAGGAACATGGTTTCTTCACTGGTATCTCTTTTGGCAACGGTAGTAGCTGGGAAAATGCTTGATGCCTTGGCGTGGCCGGTAAACTATATGGTTCTATACATTATGGGATATGCGTTTGTCATGGGCTCGTGGTACTACCTTACGCGCCTAAAGGAGAATCCCGAGCGCAATCTCGAGAGGAAACAACATGCGGGCGGCTTGAGGAACTTCAAGACAGTATGGAAAGATAAGACTTTTTTGAAGTTTATTGGAGCAGCCGCAGTGATTCACATAGGATTTCACATTCCTGCTGCCTTGTGGACCATACTGTGGGTAAAGCTGATGAATCTCTCAAATACCTGGATAGGCATGTTTTCAACTGTATCTGGCCTTATGTCGTTTCTCACATATACGAGATGGGGGAGATGGTGCGAGAAATACGGTAACCTGAAGGTTTTTCTTGTCGCGTCGGGAGCTCACATTCTCTTTCCTTTGGTTTACGGCCACTTCCGGTCGCCATATGTGCATCTTGCGGTCAACGCTGTTGGCGGTTTTTTTGGTGCCGGACTCAACTTATCCATCTTTAACGCGCTGCTTGACGTGTCAGGAGATGTTAGCCGGCCGACTTATGCTGCGGTCTACAATATTGTACTGGGGATTTCTGCCTTTATCTGGCCTGTCATAGGGGTTTCAGTTTATAAGCTCTTCGGCATGACCAAAACACTGGACTTGACTTTTGTCATTCGTGCTGTAGGACTTCTTCTCGCTGCTTATCTTCTTTCAGACCAGATTAAAGGCAAGAGCCAGGAAACTTGAGGAAAAGACGCGTATGTCCATTGAGGGAATTTATGGGGTGGTGTATCGAGATTGGAGTATGTTTTTAGGTGTCGGGAAATATATCCAGGTGACGGAATACCATTTGATGGCTATATTAGGATTTCTGAAGGCAAGATCACAGAAGTCGGACTGAACGACCCCGAAACCGTGCAGGGAGCGGTCTTTGTGGATGCGACTAAGTACAAGATAATTCCGGGTCTAATAGACCTCCATGTACACGGCTATATGGGCGAAGATGTAGCTTCTGCTGATGTGCATTCCGTTTTGTCTATGAGCTCTAGACTAGCTGCGGAGGGAACTACGTCCTTCTTGCCTACTCTCGGCGCTATGCCGGTAGATTGTATTGATAAAGTCACGGAGACTGTAAAGTCCGTCGTTTTGGACAGAGCGAATGATGGAGCTGAGGTCTTGGGTTTGCACCTTGAAGGACCATTCTTGAACCCATGTAAGCAGGGCGCAATGCGTCGAGATTATCTGTTGAACCCTTCTTTAGACCTCGCAGCCAGATGGCTCGAATTAAGTGAAGGTACTTTGAACCATGTTACGCTTGCGCCCGAGCTTCCTTGTGCAGAAGAGGTTGTTCGCTTCTTGTCTCAGGAAGGAGTGACGGTTGCGGCAGGCCATAGCATGGCCACGTATGAAGAAACCCTTGAGGCAATATCATGGGGGGTTACCGTTGGGAATCACACATTCAATGCGATGAGGAGTTTTCACCACAGGGATCCTGGCATAGTAGGGGCCGTATTGTCCGATAGGCGTCTGTGGGCAGAGGTATTGTGTGATGGGATTCATGTCCATCCAGGCGCAGTACTAACCTTACTGGCAGCTAAGGGTGTGGAGAAGACCTATCTTGTCAGTGACGCGATTGCCCCTGCAGGATTGAAGCCTGGGTTGTACAATTCGCTGGGCAGTGATGTTATTATAGATGAAGAAGGCAGAGCGTTTCTCAGGGACGGGACATTGGCAGGCAGCACGACCACGTTACTTCAATGTGTAAAAAACGTTATGAGATGGACGGGAGAACCTCTGGAACGGGTGATTCCCATGGCAACTGTGAATCCTTCACTAGTAGCTAATGTGTCTCATCGAAAAGGTACTCTTACTCCGGGGAAGGATGCCGATCTGGTTGTGTTGGATGATGATCAAGATGTGTTCATGAGTGTAGTTCGAGGCGTCATTCGGCGTATAGATTACGGTAATTGAAAGGATTGGTACACAGAAAAGTGGAACTTGCAGCATATGGACTATTGCCTACAGGATTTGCAGTCTTAGTCTCTTTTGCTCTGGCAAAGTGGGGCTTTAGGAATGTTTACTACGTGTCACAACTGGTTCCCCTATTTATGGCCCTTTACTTGTCAATAGCTTGGTTTATTCATTTGAGGCAAACGGCTTTTGTGACAGGAGAAAGTCCAAGAAAGAAGCCTGTGGAAGTACTTGGTCACATTGAACCGGATCTTGCCAGGGACCTTCCCGATGACAAGTCCAGCGGAGAGGAGTTGTTGCACCTCCGCGATGAAAACGGCCTTGTGTTTCGGGCTCAAGATTCTAGGGCTATCGAGCGATCTGAAAAACGTCGCAGGGAGTTTTCCCCCGATGCCGCACAACGAACAATTAAGATACTCTTATGGTCTGCGTGCCAACTCGCTTTGTTGGCGAGCATCTTTTATCATTGGCTCGGTATAGGTGCAACGTTTTTCTGAGGTAGCTAGAAAAAGATATAAGGAGTGTCGGCAACCGACACTCCTTAATGTTTATCAGATGCTCTCAAAGCATTGCGTAAGTGTTATTCATAGCGAGCGGATTCTTCAACATCTCTCTGTACTGCCCGATCTCTGCATCATTACCCAGAACAAAGTGGTCTTTGTCGATTTCGACCCACTTGGGTTTGTCGACTGAGTAGTCGTGGCAACTGGGATCGTAGATGAGTATTTGTTTCTTCTTCTCGATCCTAGGATCAGGAACTGGGATGGCCGACAAAAGAGCACGTGTATAGGGATGTAGCGGAGAGTTGAAGAGTTTTTCGGTTTCGGCCAACTCTACGATCTGGCCTTTGTGTATAACAGCCACTCGGTCTGCAATAAATCGCACTACGGAAAGGTCATGGGAAATGAACAGGTACGTTAATCCCTTTGTCTTTTGGAGGTCAGACAATAGATTCAAGATCTGTGCCCTAATGGAAACGTCGAGTGAGGATATCGGCTCGTCAGCAATGACAAACTCCGGTTCCATTATAAGGGCCCTTGCTATACCGATTCTTTGCCTCTGGCCACCCGAAAACTCGTGGGGGAAACGAGACGCGAATTCAGGAAGAAGACCTACCTCGAGAAGCGCCTTCTCAACTTTTCTCTTTCGGTCTTCTTCGTCAGTAAACCCTTTAATATTGTAAAGCCCCTCAGATACGATATAGTCCACTTTTGATCGCTCATTAAGGGATGCCATCGGGTCTTGGAATATCATCTGTATTTTACGGGTTACTTCTCGGTCTAGCTCTTTTGGAATTACACCATTTATCTTCCTACCCTTGAATAGAATGTCTCCTGAAGCTGTCTGGTTTATCCTAACGATCGCCCTTCCGATAGTTGTCTTGCCTGAGCCTGTTTCTCCAACCAACCCAAAGGTTTCTCCTTTGTAGATCTGGAACGAAACATCTTTCACCGCCACGAAAGGTTTCTTCCCTTTTCCTTTGAATTGGACCCGCACATTATCAAATTCGATCAGAACTTCTTTGTTTTCATCCTTCATATCGCATACTCCTTGTACCTGCTTTGCATGGCTTGTACGACAGGCGGGGGTTCCACTTTTGGTGCCCGTGGATCCAGTAGCCATGTTTTAGCAAAATGTGTCGGGCTAACTTGGAAGAAAGGAGGCTGCTTTACGAAATCGATTTTCAAAGCGTGAGGATTTCGAGGTGCAAACGCGTCTCCTTTTATCTCATTGAAAAGGTTAGGCGGTGTTCCTTTGATTGAGTAAAGAGGCTCCCCCTTGACTCCTAACTGAGGTAGGGAAGACAGAAGAGCCCAAGTATATGGATGTCTAGGATCATAGAAGATCTCTTCAACAGTTCCGTATTCTATGATCTCACCCGCATACATGACTGCGACCCTATCTGCAACGTTAGCTACAACACCAAGGTCATGGGTTATATACACCAAGGTCGTTCCAAGCTGCACTTGTAATTCCCTTATTAGCTCTAGTATTTGAGCCTGTATGGTCACGTCAAGAGCGGTTGTAGGCTCGTCGCAAATGAGGATCTTAGGGTTGCAAGCAACCGTGATCGCTATGACTACTCGCTGGCGCATACCCCCGGAGAATTCGTGAGGATATTGACTGTACCGCATTTCAGGTTCACTTATCCCCACCTGCGACAAAATTTCTATTGTTCTTTCTTGCGCGGCTTCGCCTTTTATGTCTTGATGGAGTTCCAAGGTTTCTTGGATTTGTTTTCCGACAGTCTTAAGCGGGTTAAGTGCGGTCATAGGATCCTGAAAGACCATAGCTATTTTCTTTCCGCGGACGGTTAGCCATTGCGCCTCGGTAGTGAACTTTGCAAGATCCTGACCCTCGAACATTATGGACCCTGATTCAACCCAGCCGTTGGGATCAAGCATACCATTCCATGTTTTAGTAAGCACACTCTTTCCCGCGCCTGATTCGCCTACTATCGCCAGCGTTTCCCCCTGATACAAGTCTAGGGAAGCTCCTCGAATCGCTGTGAGGATTTGCCCACGCAAATTGAATTTCACAACTAGGTCTCTTATTGAAAGAATTGGTTCGTCCATGATTCCGCCCCCCTTAGTAATGGTTGCGGGGATCCGCGGCGTCTGCGAAAGCATTCCCCAGCACATAAAATGAGACCGTTATAACCGATAACACCAATGCCGGAAACAGCAATTGGTATCTTAAAGAACTTGACATCATCACTCTACGTCCCTCGTTCAAAAGGTTGCCCAACGACGGAGTCTCCAAAGGCAACCCCAGCCCGATGTAGGTCAGAAATACTTCCCAGCCGATGGTACCGGGGATGGACAGCGCTATGCGCATCACTATTACGGAGACTAAGTAAGGCAAGACATTCTTCATGATGATACGGTGGGTAGGCGTGCCCAGGCAGCGTGAAGCGAGATTATACTCTCTATCTCTTATTATCACGATCTGGTTTCTAACGAAGCGGGCCATACCCAACCATCCGGTCAAACACATAGCTATAATCATTGTCTTAAAACTCGGCCTCATAATGTATGCCAATAGCATAAGTAGGATGGTGTTTGGGATATTGTTGATTACGTTGTATACCTCTGTTATAAGAGCGTCCAACTGTCTTACGTAACCCCATACGGCACCTATGAAGATTCCGAATACAACTTCCCATATTCCAACGATTATTGCTATTAGAAGAGAAGTTCGTGTACCGCTCCAGATTCTAGCCCACAAATCTTGTCCTATTACGTTTGTGCCAAACCAGAATTCTCCATCAGGCGGATGGTTTCTGAGTTGATAGCCCGTTTCAGGATCAATGTGGATTTTGTTGGGGTCTTTCTGGTTGGGGAGGTAAGGCTGGATGATCGTAAAGAAAACAAGTGATGCCATAAGAATCAGCAAAAACACTGCTGTCTTGTTCTTAAGGAAAATCCTAAAGGTAGATCCCCAATATGAATAGTCTGAATAACCCGTTCTTTCTGCAGCTTCTGGATCGTAATGGGCAAAGGTAAAGAGCGAATCATCTTCGATCGCGGTGATAGCCTGTTGTTCTTTACGTGTTGTCATTACCTAGCCCCTCCTTCTTTCTCAAGTCTGATGCGTGGGTCGAATATGGCCATAAGGATGTCTCCAAGGAAAAGGCCGAAGATTCCAAGGACGGAATATATGAGGACTAACGCTTGCACCAATGTGTTATCCTGTCTTTGTATTACATCTACTAAGAGACCGCCCATGCCAGGTATGGAATATAGGGATTCTATATATATCGACCCTGAGATCGTGAAAAGCACTGAAGAAGGTAGGTATTGTGCCATAGGCACGAATGCATTCCGCATAACATGCCTTACCATAATGTCCTTGTTTGGCATTCCTTTTGCTCTGGCAAGTTTTATATAATCCTTGTTGAGTTCATCAACCATGTACCTTCTCATCCACATGGCGTACCCGGCCGCACCACCTAGAGACATCGAAATCGTAGGCAATATACAACTCACGAAACTGTCTTTTGAGAAGAGAATCGGCAGCTTCGTTACATGTGTGATGTAAAGCTGAATGAACAAGAGGTAAACCGCTGCAGGAACGGCATTTATGAATACTACGAAACTGGTCCATAGTTTATCCCAGAACCTGCCCTTTTCTCTGGCCATATGGACACCCATTGCTAATCCTACGAATAGCGACAAGACCAAAGATGCTATGCCAAAGCCAAACGAGTATGGGATCTTAGGTTTGAGGACATCAACAACGGGCACGTTTGGTCTATAAATGATTGAATTGCCGAGATCTCCTCTGAGCAAAGATGCGTAAAAGTTCTTAAGCTGTATATACCAAGGATCAAGAAGCCCGAACTTTCTGAGGATCGCTTCTTGCTGCTCTGGAGTCAGTTTATCTGCTCTTTCAGTGAAGTAGCCTTCGATGGGTAGAAGCCTCATCAAGAGGAAAACTACAGTTATGACTATGAACACTGTTACGAGTGACTGGAGGATCCTTCTGATACTGTATTTCAACATCGCGCGATACCTTCTTCCACGTTCCCAATCTATTCACTTCTATCGTACCCTATACCAGAAGAAAAGACTGCGTTGGCGGTCTTTTCTTCTGGTAATATTACTTTTTACGAACAATCATTCAATTGCCTGTAAAAGACGTCTAGCAACGTAAGTTACTGTCCTGACTTGGCTGCTTCTTCAGCAAGAGCTGCTTTTCTAGCCTGCTCCCATTCCTCGTATGCCTTCATGTATTCTTCGGTGCCCATGGGTTCCTTCAGCACGACTTGCCCCTTGTATTGGAGATCTGCGATTCCAAACGGAGCGTAGGGGGCAGTGAATGGCTCGAGTTTGCTGGCAACATAGCCGCCGCCACCAACATGGAAAGGTACGACCCAGGCTTGGTCAATCAAAAATGCCTCTGCCTGTGCAAATAGATCGTAACGCTTTTCTATGTCTAGCACTTCTGCCTTGGCTGCATCTACCAATCCCTTGTAATGCTCGTATGCGCTGGTGTCAGAAGCTCTGTCGGGCCAGTTATACGTTCCATCCGGCACCCAAGGATCTGTATATGTTTGTGGGTCTGCATAGTCTGGTCCCCAGTTGCAGTTCTGGAAACAGTAATTTCCGGCTCTCCTAGTTGCATTCAAGAATCCACTCGGCGGAAAGCCTACCGGGATAATGTCTATAAAGTCTGCGCCCAGCAGGTTTTCGAGCTGCTGTTCGACTACTTGAGATTCGTTGGTCCACTGAGTACCTGAGGTATTATAGGGCATCATTACCTTGACCGGGAACGTCACGACACCTTCAAGTTCCTGCTTCGCTTTGTCACGATACTCGATGGCAAGTTCGGTATTGAAACTCTCTCGTGCAACAATGTCGGCAAGACCGTCAAATTCAGTGTAGTCTTTGCCAGCTGCAGCTGCGAAGTTCTTTGGAACTATAGTGTTGTTCAACATTCTTTCAGGGGTATAGGGGTCCAACGTAAGCACGGCTGCTTTTCGATCTAGGCCGTGGAACAGAGCTTTTCTGAAGTTAATGTTGTTAACTGCCTTTTTCCAGTTCTCGGGTTCATATTCTTCCGGCACGCTTCTCGGATCGAAGTTAAAAGCGTAGAAGTAAGTGTAAAAACTCGTAGAAGCTGGTCGGACCATCTTGCTCTTCTCGGGATCATTCATCCAATCATCAAGAAGATCGGTTGGTATGCTACAGCTGCTGATTTCGCCTCTCAAGAACATCTCAGGAGCCAAGGTAGAAGCTTCCTTGTTATACTTAGAGACGATCTTCTTAATGTAGACTTTATCTGCATCCCAGTAATTCTCATTCTTAACGAGTTCCTGTATCT
>Ga0228535_1003316_pt1 | contig 12007 bp, 11 predicted proteins | sample SJ1metagenome_FD_168457 | JGI IMG/M metagenome (GOLD analysis project Ga0228535, IMG submission 168457) | Enriched culture of PCE-dechlorinating microbial communities from Ithaca, New York, USA - SJ1 | ecosystem: Engineered > Modeled > Simulated communities (microbial... > Unclassified | place... | reverse complement strand
CCCAGAGGGACGATATTGAAGTAATCCATCCAATTGTTAATATCCAGGGACTGGGGATTGCGGACGGAAATCTGACTCAGATGCTGGAATTTATAAAAATTGCTTATGAAAAGGGAAAAGGTCTCTATGGGATGAAGCCGCTGGGCGGCGGCAATCTGCTTGGCCGGGCTAAAGAGGCCCTGGAATTTGTTTTTGCGCTGCCCTATTTGCACAGCGTAGCAGCCGGATGTAAAATGAAGGAAGAACTGGACTATAACCTGGCTGTTCTTGCGGGGACAGAACCTACAAAAGAACAGGTTGACAGGCTCATAGCGGTTCCCCGCACACTGTGCATAGAGGACTGGTGTTCAGGATGCGGCACATGTGTAAAGAAATGCCCTGCCGGTCTTCTGGAGGTAAAAGAAGGCAGGGCCAGGCTTGCGAAAGAAGGCTGCCTGTTTTGCGGGTACTGTGCGGCTGTATGTCCTAAGTTTGCCATAAGGGTCAGGTGAAAAGGAGAGAGCGCTTTGAGAATACTGGGTTTGGATATCGGAGAAAAGAGGATAGGGGTTGCCATCAGCGATGAATTGGGTCTGACGGCACAGGGATTGTTTACTTTGCAAAGGACGGACCTAAAGGAAGATATCAAGGAGTTGGCAGACGTTATAAAGAACCGGTCGGTTGAAAAAATAGTGGCAGGACTGCCGCGTAACATGAACGGTACATATGGACCTCAGGCCGGGAAGGTCAGGGAATTCATGGATTGTTTACAAGACGGGATCGATATCGAAGTAATATACCAGGATGAACGGCTTACGACCGCAGCTGCCCGTCGAACCCTGCTGGAGGGAGATGTATCGCGGCAAAAAAGGAAAAAGGTAGTGGACAAAATAGCAGCGGTGATGATTCTACAAAATTATCTCGACCGACAGAAAGGTTAAAGCTCTCTGCCAAGGTGAAAACAGGAAAAAACCCGGGGGGAAATTGGAACGTGATATGCTCCCCTTTGAGTAGACACCTGAAATAACAAAAATTCAGGACTACGCAAAGGGGGGGATTTTTTTAAAGCATAAAGATTCCCGATTATAAAAAAATTTATTTGGGCTACAAAGTTCGGCATAAATCGCGAGATATTTTTAACATTTTATGATATTTAATATTTGTATAGTAAATATTTATGTAGATAGAAAACAACTATTATCACTATTTATCCGACAGCGAACCATGCTGATACTCCCTCTTCTTTATGCGGGGAATAAAGTTTCACTTTATATACAAGTGTAAGAAAGGAGAACGGGATGACTGACATGATTTCAATGTATGAGCCGGAGAAAAACCAACAAAGCGATAGATTAATATTGCTGGGACAAATGGCGACAGGCCTCATTCATGAAATGAAAAACCCCCTTACGGTCATAAAGGGGTTTTGTGAGATAATAAAGAAAGTATCCCGGGAAGATAATATCAAAGATTACATCATGTATATAGATGATGAAACTGAAAGAATCAATAAAGTTATCTGCGACTTTTTGAGGTTTGCCAAGCCGCGTATCCCTATAATGAAGGAAATTGCCATAAAGAACCTGATCGAATCCATCCGGATTGTTGTTGATGCCAATACTTTTATCAAAGGTATAAATATTGAATATGATCTGACGGATAACGATTTAAAAATTCTGGCCGATGCTGACCAGATCAGGCAGGTAGTTTTGAATATAGTACAAAACGGGATTGAGGCAATGGGTGAAGAAGCTAGTCCCTGTATGAAAATCAGAACAGGTCGGGATAAAACCACAGATGAGGCGTACATAACAATTACAAACAACGGGAAACCTATACCGGCGGAAGATATAGTAAAACTGGGGACCCCGTTCTTTACTACGAAAGAAAAAGGCACAGGATTGGGTTTGAGTATCAGTTATCAAATTATTAATGAACACAATGGCCGGATCGTTGTTGACAGCAGCGAGCGGGAGACCTCCTTTACCATTCTCTTGCCGTGCTGCAGCAGTACGGGGACCAATGATGAACAAAATGTTACGGCTGTATAAAGTTGACAACGTATACGGTAGGGATTACAATGACCTTAACTAGATTAGGAATGAGGTGGAAATAGATGGTTGACAATGAAGAAAAAATTGTCTTAGTTGATGATGATGGTGAAGAACATGAATTTATCCTGATTGACGTAATAGAGGTCGACGGAGAAGAATATGCGATCTTGGAACCCCTGGAAGCTGAGGAAGAAGAGTCGGAAGCCATTATACTTAAAATTGGAAAGGATGATAACGGAGAAGACATCCTTTACGACATCGAAGATGACGATGAATGGGAAAAAGTAGCCGATAAATGGCAGGAATTGATTGAGAGTGAAGAAGAAGAATAGATAATTAATACAAAAAGGAGCCTCTTGCGTGAGCAAGAGGCTTCAATATCAGGTAAAACATCATAAGAAAAACCTCCGTTACCCTGTGATCATGTATAAAGAGGCCGGAAGTTGGAAAATTTGATAAATAAGGACATCTATAGCCGGACCGTTGGAGGAATGGTGTTGCAAAGATTAGGAATAAGCTTTTTGCTGAAGTGTAACCTGTTCTTTTTTTTCTTCTTTTTTATTACCCAATTTATAGCCGGGCCTGCCTGGAGTAAGGATAACCTCGTTATTCCCGGCGTTTTTTGGCTGGACTACCAGTTTGGCAGAAAAAGCCAGGCTGAAGTAATGGCAATACTGGATATAGAGGATGCAAAAATAAAGAAACAGACTGTGATTTGTCATTTACCCAACGAATCGCAGGAGATAAACACATCTTATGGTGAACTTGGCATACGTGTTGACCGTGATAAAATCTGGCTGGAAGCATCGTCCGTAGGACGGACAGGCCGGTGGTGGCAACGCTTGTGGACAAGGTGGCAGGTAAGCAGAAAGGGATATCAAATCCCTCTTTACTTAAAAATTGACAGGAATACGGCAGAATTAAAGTTGAAAAACCTGACCCGGCCCTGGTATATTGCGCCTAAGGATGCGCGGCTGGTGATAAAACCGGACGATAAGGCAGAAATAATCCCTCATGAGATGGGAAGAGAGGTTGATTGTAAAGCCGCTCTGACAGAACTGGAAAGGGTTATTAATACTGAACCGGGTAAGTCAATTTACCTGTCGTTAGCTTATCGTGATCTTAAGCCCGGAAAACTGAAAAGCGATCTGGAAAATTACAATATTAAAGGCTTAATCAGCAGGTTTTCCACCCAGTTCAATCAGCAGCGGATTAACAGAACGGAGAACATAAAACTGGCCGCGCAAGCTCTTGACTACTGTTTTATTGCACCCGGCGAGGTCTTTTCTTTTAACCGGGCGGTAGGACCGCGCACCAGGGAATTGGGTTATAACGAGGCTGACATCATCCTCCAGAATGAACTGGTCCCTGGTATCGGCGGCGGTGTCTGCCAGGTTTCCACCACATTATATAATGTGGTGCTGCGGGCGGAACTGGAGGTAATCGAAAGGCATCCTCATTCCATGACCATACCGTATGTGGAGCCGGGATTGGATGCCACAGTAGTTTATGAAGGCAAAGATTTTAAGTTCCGCAACAATACAGAAGGGTATCTTGTTCTTAAAACTTCGGTATCCGGGGGCAACCTGTCAATCAAGATTTTTGGCAGGCCAGACGAGAAGAAGAGAGTATATATCAAAAGCCAGGTCGAACGAGAAATCCAGCCTAAAACGATTTACCGGGATGATCCTCTTGTGCCCAAAGGCCAGTATGTCCTGGAACGGGAAGGAGAACCGGGGTGTGTTGTCAGGGTCGAAAGACATGTCTATGATGAGAAAGGAAAATGGGTGCGTACCGATTTTATTTCCCGGGATCATTACCCTCCGGTAGATCGTGTTATTAAGACCTGCACCGACAGCTCTTTGCTTCTCCCGCCAGGATAGTGAGGACCAGCCACCGGCTTCCTGTAATAGTCACCGGGCAAAATCTGTAGTATAATAGACAATCATGGACCAAAGGAGACAGGGTGATGAATTCTCCCTTGACAAGGATGACAAGTTATAACCTTAAAAATATTAAACTGCTAATAACTATACTTTTGCTGGGAATAGGCGTGGGCGCCGTTTTCTACGGCCAACTTTCTCCGGCCCGGCCGGGAATGGATGAAGAACAGCTTTTTGTGGTTGAAACAGGATCCACACCCAGCGAGATTGCTGCCGAACTTGAGAAGCAAGGGTTAATAAAAAACTCCCGGGCGTTCCTTATTTATGCCCGTTTAGCAGGGGATATCGAAAAGTTCAAAGCCGGACAATACCTGCTCAAGCCTTCTTTAAATGCTGTGGAGATTGAAAACATTCTGGTAAAAGGAAGGGTGGCAACCATTACCTTTACCATCCCGGAAGGCTATCATTTGCGGCAAATTGTAGAGGTCTTGACCAGGCAGGGGATCACTACGGAAGAAGAATTCTGGCGACTGGTGAAGGACGGCGAGTTTGATTATCCTTTTCTTAATGACCTGCCCAGAACCGACCGACGATTGGAAGGCTATCTTTTTCCCGATACCTATATCATCCCCAAAGGGATGTCCGGGGAAAAGGTCATAGACCTGATGCTAAAAAGGTTTGACCAGATACTTAAAAAGATGCCTCCCAACCGAACCGGTTTAAGCCTGCATGAACTGGTTACCCTGGCTTCCATAGTAGAGGGCGAGTCATTGCTGGATAAAGAACGCCCCCTCATTGCTTCCGTATTCTATAACCGCCTCCGGATCAAAATGAAACTTGATTCCGATGCCACGATCCAATACCTTTTTGATAAGCGTAAAGACCGGGTTTTATTCAAGGACCTGGAAATAAAATCACCGTACAACACTTATCTGAACAGAGGTCTTCCGCCAGGTCCCATCGGAAGTCCGGGAGAGGCCTCACTGAGGGCGGTTTGTGAACCGGCCGAAAGCAAGTATTTTTATTTTGTGGCCAGGAAGGACGGCAGCGGTGAACATGTTTTTGCCAGGACACTGGAGGAGCATAATGCTAATAAACGCAAATTAGGATACTAAATTCGGATAATTGGTAAAAAGATGGGGTGAAGATGTGTCGGAGACCCTGCCGGGCCAGGTGGCCGAATTTATCCGGAGCATGGTGCCGGAAAGGACGGACTTGTTAAAGAAAATTGAAAAGGAATGTCATGAAGAATACATACCCCTTGTACAGCCTGAAACAGGCCAGTTACTGAGGGTGCTGGCAGCGGTGAAAGATGCCGAAAGGATTCTTGAAATTGGCACCGGCATAGGTTATTCCACCATATTAATGGCCGAGTCAGGCGCGGCAAGGGGCGCGCATGTAACTACGATTGAAATTGACCGGAAAAGATACGCCAGGGCCAGGCAGAATTTCCTGGAAGCGGGCTTGAGTTCAGTTATTACGCCGCTATGCGGCGATGCCAATGAGATTATTCCAACACTGCGGGGTACATTTGACCTTGTTTTTATGGATGCGGCCAAAGGACAGTATCCCGAGTTTTTTGAAAGGGTTTGGTCTTTGCTTGAACCGGGCGGCGTGCTGGTTGTCGATAATATTTTTCTAAACGGCTGGGTTATCGAAATGAACTGGCCAAAGCGGCGTAAAAAAACGATGGTCTGCCGCGTGAGGGAGCTGCTTGAAAGTTTAAAAAACCATCCCCTGCTTGATACGGCCCTTGTTCCACTGGGAGATGGACTCACCGTCAGTGTAAGGAGACGTGGATAATGAAAAAAGTAGAACTACTGGCGCCGGCAGGAAACCTGGAAAAACTGAAGACAGCAATACTTTACGGGGCCGATGCCGTTTATGTAGGCGGTAAAGCCTATGGCCTGCGCGCGGCAGCCGGCAATCTTGATTTCGGGGAGATGAAGGAAGGGTTGGAATTTGCCCGACTTCACAAGGCCAAAGTTTACGTTACAGTTAATATTTTTACCCATAACGAAGACCTGACGGGGTTGCCAGCTTATCTGAGGCAACTGGAAAGCATTGGCGTGGACGGGGTGATTATTTCAGACCCGGGTGTGTGGATGATTGCCCAGGAAATAAATGTAAATTTAGACTTTCATCTCAGTACCCAGGCAAATACGACGAACTGGGCCAGCGCAAAATTTTGGGAAGAGCAGGGCATCAAGCGCATTGTCCTGGCACGCGAACTTTCCCTGGAAGAAATCAGAGAAATACGGAGCCGCGTTAAAGCCGAACTGGAGATTTTTGTCCATGGAGCGATGTGCATTTCATATTCGGGGCGCTGCCTCTTAAGCAACTACATGGCAGGGCGGGATGCTAACAGGGGGGAATGCGCGCAGCCCTGTCGCTGGAATTATGCCCTGATGGAAGAGAAGAGACCGGGGGAATACTATCCTGTTGATGAAGATGAGCGGGGGTCTTACGTTTTCAATTCCCGCGACCTCTGCCTGCTACCTTATCTGCCCTTCCTGATTGAAACGGGAATAGACAGTTTTAAAATAGAGGGTCGGATGAAAAGCATCCACTATGTGGCAACAGTTGTCCAGGCTTACCGTAAAGCCATTGACGCATATTATCAGGACCCCCAAAAGTATGTTTTCGATCCTGCCTGGATGGAAGAAATAACCAAAGTGAGCCATCGCGACTATACCACCGGCTTTTTATTCGGCAAACCCGGGTTTGAAGAACATAACTACGGCAGTTCTTCTTACCTTCGTTCCTGTGATTTTGTGGGACTGGTCCTGGAGTATGACCCTCAAACGTGCTGGGCCACAGTAGAACAGCGTAATAATTTTAAAACAGGGGAAGAGCTTGAGTTTACAGGACCGCATACACCTTTATTTTCACAGAGACTCGTCAAGATGACTGATGAAGAGGGGCAGCCGGTCGATACCGCCCCCCATCCCCGGCAGATTATACGTTTGCCGGTTGTTCAACCGGTAAAACCTTGGGATCTGATCAGGCGGGCCAAAAAATGAAGACGAAAAGCGAGATTTACGTAAAGATACCGAGGAAAGAGATTTCCTTCTTAACTAAAATCATTGAAGGGCATGACAACCTGGGAGTTGTATCGACAGTTTGCCCGGAGTCGGGACTCGCGGTTATCAGAATAACACCGGATACTGCGGACGACATCCGAAAAGTACTGGCTGGCCTGTCCTTTGTGGAAGAGATTGCAGAACCTGATTAAAAAAACTTCCTCCTGGCAAGGATACTGCCAGGAGGATTAATTATGAATAAAAGAATAATTTATATTTTGTGTGTATTTGCCTGCCTTTTATCCGCAGTTTTGTTAAGGACAGCCTATGTGCAGCTTTGGGAGGGGCCCAATTCCGGTTCGTCCCTGGCAGCCAGGGCTTTGAAATATCGTTCGCTGAGTATTCCCGGTGAAGAGTATTACCGGGGGGAAATTCTGGATCGCAACTTTATTTCACTGACGGACAGCGGGGTGAGACCAACCCTGGTGGCCTTTCCTTCCAGTATTAAAGACATCGGCGAAACAGCCCAACAGCTGGAGAAGGCAATAGGTTTACCGGCTGATTACACTGTCTCACTGATTAAGAGAGGGCAGGAGGTTTCCGGCAGCAGGGCCCCTATAATAGTAAAAGTTAACCTCACGCCTTCCGAAACAGAGATATTGAAGAAGGTTAAAATAACGGGACTGGCAGTCTTGCCCGTTAAGACCAGGTATGGAACTCAGGCGGTAGCCAGTCATCTCATCGGTTATCTGAACAAAATCAATGAAAGCCAGTGGCGGGAATTAACTGAAAACCAGAGAACAGTTGATTCCAACCAAACCCTGCCAACCGGATACCGGATAACGGACAGGATCGGGACAGCGGGGTTGGAAGCAAAATATGAACAGGTCTTACGCGGTTCCAGACCGGAAAGCCGGATACTCGCAATTTCCGATGCCAACGGGCGGATCCTGGAGGGACTGGGATACAAAGTTCAGGCTGAACCATCGGATACCTGGCGAAATCACCTGGTCCTGACTTTGGACAAAAGATGCCAGGAGATTGTGGAAAAAGCAATGGATGATTTGGTCGCGCGCGGCGCCGTTGTGGTGCTGGATGTAGCCAGCGGGGATGTCTTGGCTGCCGCCAGTCGGCCTACTTTTGATCAAAACCAGGTTGGCAGGCACCTGACAGGGTATGATGAGTTGATTGACAGGACTGAACGGGTTGCCTTTTATCCCGGTTCTGTCTTCAAGATGGTCGTTGCCGCAGGCGTGCTTGAAGAAAAGCTTGTCCGGCCGGAGGAAGTGTTTTATTGTTCGGGGACCTACAGTTTTGCGGACGGTACAAAAATTAAATGTCTCAACGAACATGGAACGGTGACCTTCGCCGAAGCCATCAGTAAATCCTGCAATACCACTTTTGTACATTTAGGGCAAAGGCTGGGCGGACAAAAGTTTGCGGAATATGCTGCAAAACTGGGTTTTACCGTTAATGTTAACAGTATGTCACCCCCGGCCCTGGTTGGCAATGCCTCCATCGGCCAGCAGGGTGTACTGGTGAGCCCCATGCAGATAGCCAATCTTTACGCAACAATTGCCCGCAGCGGGTACTACCGGCCGTGGCGCCTGGTTGCACAGATAAGGAACTACCAGGGTGATATCATCCATGAATTTCCTGGCTTGCCTTCGCTTCAGGTAATCAGCCCGGATACCTGTGAAATCCTGAAAAAAGCCCTGGTAATGACTTCCGAGACAGGTTCGGGGAGTCCGGGCCGGGTTGAAGGAATGGGCACCGCGGGGAAGACGGGTACCGCCCAGGTTAACGAAACCCAAAAAGTTATTGCCTGGTTTGCCGGCTTTACACCGGTTGAAAATCCGAGGTTGGCTATTGCGGTGATGGTGGAGGAGAATGCCCGCGGCGCTCAGACCGGACTGCGGGGCGGCGCAACGGCAGGACCGGTCTTCAAACGGGTGGCGGAAGAAATTTTTAAGCTGGATCAGCCCTCCTTATAATAAATCAGGAGGGCTGCAGTTTTCTTTGTAGTTTGTCATAAACGACCAAAAAGTAAAAGCCGTATAAAACTTGCAGGATTATTACTTTTAAAATAGAATAGACTTTGCTATGGTTTTTAATTATACTGAATAGTATATATAATAGGACTGTGCTGAATAATAGAGACAAACGGAATCAATCTTTGAGAAAGTGGGAGGAAATATGGAAAGGATCAATTTATCGGAGAGCCTGCCCCGGGCTGCGAAGATCAAAGCAGAGGTTCAAGAAAATTATGGTACAGACATAAGCCGCTGCTATCAATGCGGCAAATGCACGGCAGGCTGTCCAGTAGCTTTTGCCATGGATCATGCTCCCCGGCAGATTATCAGATTCCTGCAAGTAGGGCTTAAAGAAGAAGCGTTAAGATCCAAAACCATCTGGCTGTGCGCTACCTGTGACACCTGTTCTACACGATGTCCCAGGGAAGTTGACCTAGCCAGGTTGATGGAGGGGCTGCGGGTGGAAGCTAAAAACAAAGGCCTGATAGGTCATAAAAATAATAACCTCTTCCATGATATATTCCTGCAGCTGGTGAAAAGGCTGGGACGTGTTCATGAGGGAGGTCTGATCGTACTATTTAACTTCATATCGTTACAACCTTTCAAAGATGTTTTATATGGTCTTCCTATGTTTTTGAACGGTAAAATTCATATTTTCCCCGAACGTTTTAAGGACAAGGAAGATATAAAGAAAATCTTTGAGCGGTCACGTTCGATGGGAGGTGTCTCCTAATGAAGCTGGCTTATTATCCCGGCTGCTCCCTGTCTAGTACCGGTGTTGAGTATGGTATATCAACTGCCATCGTTGCAAAAGCTGTCGGCCTGGACCTGTGGGAAATCCCAGAATGGAACTGCTGTGGGGCATCTTCAGCACACTTAACCGACCATCTTCTTTCTCTTGCCTTGCCGGCCCGGAATCTGGCCATTGCGGATGATGCAGGGCTGGATGTGGTAGTACCCTGCGCAGCCTGCTATATCCGGTTGAAAGCGGCTGAAGCGGAGGTTAGGAGTTCAACTGTGACCAGGGAGAAAGTAGAAAAAGTGATCGGCAGAAAATATGAGGCCAAACAAACAGTCAGAAGTCTGCTTGATGTCATTTACAGCGAGATCGGACCTGACAAGTTAAAGACTATGGTGAACAGGCCTTTGGAAGGACTGAAAGTCGCCGCATATTATGGATGCTTGCTGGTACGGCCGCCCAAAATAGCACAGTTTGATGACCCCGAGGATCCTGTCAGCATAGACCGGCTTTTAGCCGCAGTAGGAGCAGAACCGGTAAAATGGGGTTATAAAACTGAATGCTGCGGGGCAGGTCATCCTACCGTGATGCCGGAAGTGGGCTTTAAAATGCTCAAGCCGATATATCAAGAGGCTAAATACGCCGGAGCTGACTGTATAGTCACGGCATGTCCAATGTGCTTTACCAACCTCGATATGAGGCAGAAGGAAATTGGCAAGATTAATAAGACTGTCTATGGTCTTCCGGTATTCTTTATTACAGAACTTCTTGGGCTGGCCTTGGGGTTTGAATATCAGCAGCTCGGCATAACCAAACATTTTGTTGATGCCCTGCCGTTACTGAAACATAAAGGGCTCGTACATCCTGTAAAAAGGCGGGAGGGATAAGTGATGAAACGCGTCGGAGTATTTATTTGTCACTGTGGCACCAATATTGCCTATACCGTAGATTGTGAGAAGGTTGCGAAAATGGCCGCAGAGCTGCCGAATGTAGCCTTCAGCACCGACTATAAATACATGTGCTCGGAACCGGGCCAGCAGGTTATCATTAATGCCATTAACGACCAAAAACTGGACCGGGTCGTGGTCGCTTCCTGCTCACCGCGCATGCACGAGCCGACTTTTAGAAAGACACTGGAAAAAGCGGGGCTTAATCCTTACCTGCTGGAGATGGCCAATATCCGCGAGCAGTGCTCCTGGGTCCATCCCGATAAAGAGAAAGGAACCCAGAAGGCTTTTGACCTTGTTAAAATGGCAGTGGCCAAAGTACTGAAAAATGAGCCCTTAACCAGATCAAGCATACCTATCCATAAAAGGGCGCTTGTGATAGGAGGAGGGATTGCCGGGATACAGGCTGCCCTGGATATTGCCGATGCCGGGTACGTTGTTGACATCGTGGAAAAGGAGCCGACCATCGGCGGGCGTATGGCCCAGGTTGACAAGACCTTTCCCACCCTGGACTGTTCGGCCTGCATCCTGACACCTAAGATGGTGGATGCGGCCAACCATCCCAATATAAACCTGGTTACCTACAGTGAAGTGGAGAAGGTGGACGGCTATGTGGGCAATTTTGACGTAACCATCCGTCATAAAGCCCGTTCCATCGATATGACCAAGTGTACAGGCTGCGGCACCTGTTGGGAGAAATGCCCGACCAAAGTGCCCAGCGAATTCGATCTGGGATTGGGACTGCGCAAAGCCATCTATACACCTTTTCCCCAGGCGGTACCTAACAAGCCTGTAATCGACCGCGAAAACTGCCGCTATTTTAAAACGGGAAAATGTATGGTTTGCCAGAAGGTCTGCCCTACCGGCGCGGTGGACTATACCCAGGAAGACCGGCTGGAAACGATGCGTTACGGGGCAATAGTAGTGGCCACGGGATTTGATCTTTTCGATGACAGTGTTTACGGTGAGTATGGCTACGGGCAGTATCCGGATGTTATCTCCGGGCTTCATTTTGAGAGGATGATCAATGCTTCCGGGCCAACCGCAGGAAAAATAAAACGGCCTTCAGACCACAAAGAACCCAAAACTGTTGTTTTTATCAAGTGTGTGGGCTCTCGTGACGAAGCCAAGGGGAAGCCGTACTGTTCCAAGACCTGCTGTATGTATACGGCTAAGCATGCAACCCTGGTCAGGGAAAAAATAAAGGATTCACAGGCTGTGGTATTTTATATGGATGTAAGGACGCCCGGCAAGAATTACGATGAGTTTTACCAGAGGGCGGTAAACGAATACGGCGTGCAGTATGTGCGCGGTCGTGTTTCCAAGGTGTTTGAAAGCCGTGACAGGCT
>Ga0228535_1003315_pt1 | contig 12009 bp, 7 predicted proteins | sample SJ1metagenome_FD_168457 | JGI IMG/M metagenome (GOLD analysis project Ga0228535, IMG submission 168457) | Enriched culture of PCE-dechlorinating microbial communities from Ithaca, New York, USA - SJ1 | ecosystem: Engineered > Modeled > Simulated communities (microbial... > Unclassified | place... | reverse complement strand
GGCGTGTTTTTCAGGATCTCCTCGGCTTTCTTGACGACGTCATCAGTGCGCTGCAGGGAGGCTGCATCCGGCAGCTGAAGCCCCGCGAAAAGGTATCCCTGATCCTCCTCCGGCAGAAAACTGGCGGGGAGGGACTTCCCGAGCCCTCCTGCCAGCACAGCCACACCGGCAAGGAATATGAGACTGATCATGCTTTTCCTGATGAGATGATGACAGATGCCCACATATCCGTCCGTAGCGCGCCCGAACTTCAGATTGAACCAGTCATAGAACTTCTGGAGCGGTCCGGAGCCTTTTGTTTTCGGTTTCAGCAGGAGCGTGCACAGTGCAGGACTCAGGGTCAGGGCATTGAAGGCGGAGATGATGACCGACAGGGCGATGGTGACCGCAAACTGCTGATAGAGCGCGCCGGTGATTCCGGGAATGAAGGCGGTTGGAACAAATACCGCGGCAAGAATGATGGCTATCGCGACAACGGGCCCGGAAACTTCCTGCATCGCCTTGATCGTAGCATCCTTGGGAGACATGCCATGTTCGATATGATGTTCTACCGCCTCGACCACGACAATCGCATCGTCCACGACAAGGCCGATCGCCAGAACGAGTCCAAAAAGCGACAGCGTATTGATCGAAAACCCGAACATCGGGAAAAACATGAAGGTGCCTATCAGGGAAACCGGCACTGCCAGCAGCGGAATGAGTGTTGCGCGCCAGCCCTGCAGGAAGATGAATACCACGATAATAACCAGCAGCAGGGCTTCCCACAGCGTCTGGACGATTTCCGATATGCCCTCGGTAACGGCGAGCGTCGTATCAAGCGCCACGACATAATCAAGATCTGCGGGGAAGCGCTGCTTCATCTCCTCCATCAGTTTTTTGGCGCCCTTTGCTGCATCAATGGCGTTACTGCCGGGCATTTGGTACAGCGCAATCAATGCGGTCGGCTTGCCGTTCAGTCGGCTTTTGATACTGTAATACTGCGCTCCGAGTTCGATGCGGGCAATGTCTTTCAGCCGAACCATCGAACCGTCAGGATTCGCCCGAACGACAATATTGCCGAATTGTTCTTCGGATTCGAGTCTTCCCTGGGCACGAACGGCGTAGGTGAACTCCTGTCCTTTTGGTACCGGTTCAGCCCCGATCTGACCTGCGGGGTTGACTGTGTTTTGAGCTTTTACCGCACTGACGATTTGGGGAATGGTGATGCTCTGCGATGCGAGCTTGTCCGGTCTGACCCAGATGCGCATCGAGTACTGCCCGGCGCCAAAGACCGTGACGCTCGCAATGCCCGGCACACGGGTGAACTGGTCGTTCATGTTGATGTAGGCGTAATTTGCCAGAAACACTTCATCATAGGTGCCATTCGGAGAGTACAACGCGAATAAGAGGAGGGGAGATGCAGTAGACTTCTGGACGGTAACGCCCATGTTTTGCACGTCCGCCGGAAGCTGCGAATTTGCCTGATTGCTTCGCATCTGGGAGAGGATCTGGTCGGTGTTCGGGTCGGTCTTGACATCGAAATTCACCCGGAGCGTCATCTGACCGTTGTTGGCATTGATCGAATACATATAATTCATGTTGTCGACGCCGGACATCTGCTGCTCGATCGGCGTTGCAACTGATTGCTCGAGGGTCACTGCATCGGCACCGGTATAATTTGCGATCACCTGGATTTCCGGCGGAACGATATTCGGATACTGGGCGATGGGGAGGCCGGTCATCGCCACAATGCCGACAATGACCATGAGAATAGAAATAACCATGGCCACGATAGGCCGATTGATGAAGAATTTTGACATGGCCGGCTACCTTTTCCGGGGTGCTGCAGCAGGCTGCTCTTCGGATTTTGCCGGCGCTCCAGTCGGAGCCCCGGCGGGCTTTGCTTCTTCCGGTTTTTTCTGTTCAGGTCCGGCAGTCTTGATCCGAACCGTCATGCCGGGTCTCACTTTCTGAACCCCTTCGGAGACGACCCGTTCCCCCGGTTTCAGTCCTTCGTCAATGACCCAGAGCGTGTCGACCCGCTCGGCGGCCTTGACAGTACGAATGTCGATCTTGTTGTCGGAGCCGACGACTGCTACCTGATAACGCCCCTGTATTTCCGATACGGAGCGCTGAGGAACCAGCAGAGCTCCCTGTTTTGTCTCTACATGGGCACGAACACGGGCGAAAAGGCCGGGACGCAGGATATTGCCTGGATTGGGAAACAACGCGGCTACCTTTATGGTCCCGGTTTTTGGATCGATCTGGTTGTCTGCCAGTGCGAATTGCCCCTTGTGCGGATACAGACTGCCGTCAGAGAGAAAGAGCTCAGGAGTCACTGTCCGGTTTTTGTTCTGTTTCTGTTTCTCGACATGCCACAAGTACTGCTGCTCACTGAGCGGAATATACACCTTGATCGGATCAACGGTTGCGACGGTTGTCAGGGGGGTGGTGCTGTTCGGTCCCACAAGGTTGCCGATCTGCGCCTGGGCAAGTCCCGCCACGCCGTCAATGGGTGAGGTGATTTTGGTGAAATCAAGGTCTAGCCGCGCCTTATCAACCGCTGCTTTCGCTGACTGCACCGCAGCAGCAGCAGACAGCTCCTGACCGACGGCATTGTCAAGATCGCGCTGGCTGAGCGCTTTTTTTTCGGCGAGCGGGCGAATCCTCTTCAAGTTCGCTTTTGCGGTATCCCATTGCGCCTGGGCGTTCGCGAGATTGCCTTCCGCCTGGTCAAGTGCTGCCTGGAATGTTCTCGGATCGATCTCAAAGAGCGCCTTGCCTTTTTTGACAAAATCTCCTTCCCGGTAGTTCTGCTTCATCAGGTAGCCGCTGACCTGCGCACGAATGGTCGCGTTTACCGACCCTTCGACCGATCCGACCCATTCGACGTAAACCGGGACATCTTTCTGGATGACATCGACAACTTCGACAAGCGGAGCCTGCGGAGCAGGTTTGCCCTTGTCGCAGCCGGAGAGGGAAAGAACGAGAGCGCATCCCATCATGCAAAGAGCAAATGTAGACAAAGAACGATCGATTCGAGCATTGGTCAGTAGTTCACGATCTGCAGTCATAGTACACGCTCCGCAATGATGGTAATGCGGGGAGAATCCCCATGGTCTGGCAAAGATCTCCTGTAAGATCGGGCGTTTCAGAGACGGGACTGCGGGAAGCCCACTCAGAGCACCTTGCCATAGCAGTTAAAATTCTAAGGCTTATTTGCCGGCAAGTCAACAACACTGTGTATGCACAGCATCCGTAGATGAAACGACTGACGGCAGACGGGGAGTGGTGTTACAATGAAGGAACTATTCGTGCGATGAATATCCCGGTGAATTGATCATCCGGGGTGTGTTCGGTCTTGCGGATAGTCTGCCTGACTCCCGAAGCGTGCGGATGCAAAGAACAAACAGACCACGAGGAGCGATAATGAAACGGATATGTGCACTGGCTGTGACGATACTGATGGGAATTGTTTTGGGCGCGGGCGTTGCTGGTGCTGAGGTGTTTGAAACACCGAAGAATCGCAAGGCTGCGGATATTCTTCCTGCCGATATGGTGAGCGGAGAGCATTTCACGGTCCGGGAAAACGTTGCTGTCTATGATTATCTTCATGCCTATACAGTCGATTCGGATTACGGAACATTCACCGCAATCAGCGACGGCGGACTGAGAAAGCTGCTTCTGGAAATCCGGGCGATTACTGAACTGAGGAAGATTGCCGATGCAGAGGCGTTTGCAAAGGCGCTCGGTGCGGCAGCAGCGGCCCCGGTGAAACTGGGGGTGAGTCTCGTCACCAATCCGGTGGATACGGTAGCTGCCATTCCCAAAGGCATCGGCCAGTTGTTCAGTGATGCTGTTTCGGGTTTTTCAACCGAAAAACAGGCCGGCGAAGACGGTCAGGTCGAGGAAGTTCTTGAACTGTCGCGCTTCAAGCGTGAATATGCATTCAATCTTGGCGTTGATGCGTATTCAAGCAATGAGGTGTTTCAAGCTGAGTTGAATCGGGTGGCGTGGGGCGGAGTTGCCGGGAATCTCGGCTTCAGCGCTGCCACGGCTCCGCTCGGCGGCATTGGGTATATCGTATCGGGGTCTGCCTTTGGGCAGCAGATGAACGATTATCTTGCAGAAAACCCGCCGTCACGAATTCGCAGCAATGCTCAGGAAAAACTTGCGGCAATGGGTGTCGGGGAGAAAGAGATCAAGGCATTCCTTGAGGCGAAGGGATATACGCCGCGCCATACAGCGGTTATCGTCGGGCACCTGGAGCGCCTCGGAAAGGCCTCCGGAATCGATTCCTACATCAACTATGCCTCCCACGCCGACAACGAGGAGGAGGCGACATTTTTCATGAATATCGCCGAGATTCTTGGGGGATATCACCAGAAGGTTTCTCCCATCAGGCAGGTCGGTGTTGCAAAGGCGATTGTCTGGGCACGTGACGAAAACGGGACCATACTGGCGCCGTTTCCGCTTGATTACGGCGTCTGGACAGAACAGGTTTCGGTGCTGGTAAGGGAAATGATTGCGGAGAATACCCGGGAAAACGAAAAACAGAAGTTCGAACTCTGGGTGACCGGCACAATGTCTCCCCTCGCAAAAAAGAATCTGGAGGCGCGGGGAGTGACGGTGAACGAAGAAGTCTATAAGCGCATCGATTTGGTCGACTATGTGACGTTCAAGTCGAAGCCGGTTTCCCCGAATCCTGAGAAGAACTGATCTCGCGGCGTTCTGCCCACGAAAAGGTTATGATGCATGAACCCAGAATTGTCATTAGCCTGGCAGGACAGGCAACGCCGCTCATTCTCGGACGGCATCCAGCCGTCCTCCGAGGTATTCGCCTGGCACATACGTCCTGTAAGTGCCGCTTCGCCGAATAAATCCGCTCTGTTGCCAGTCCAGCCAGGCTTAGAGCGTTATTGGATCGAATCCAATGACAATTTTGGGTTCATTCATCACAATTCTCCTGATTGGAAAAAGCCGCCAGCCGATTCAGATGTGAGCCCGATCGATGTTCGTCCGCTTCTTCTCATCATGGTTCCGCCGGCATTGGAAGCGTCAGGATCACGTCCGCAATTTCCGAACTCAGCCGGGCAATGGCGTTGCTCATGGCTGCAACCAGATGCTCATATTCCGGTCCCTGCACCGGTTCGGTGATGAGCGACACGCGGACCGCTTTGCGGGTTTTTTCATGGTCCCCCAAAATTCCCCATTGGCATTTCAACGTAACGGTTCCTCCTGAGGTCCCCTCAAACTGGAGAATATCGATGACGACCCGGTACTGCACCGGGAGGCTTCCATTTCCCGGTACCGGCCAGTGAACGACCAGGTACCCGGCAGAATCGATCTTCTGCGCAATGTTGTCCGGAATAATCCGTTTGAGATCGTTGTCGAGGGAGCCTCCCCACCGGTGGAACTCGGCGAGCACCAACTCGTTGTTTCCCGAGCGGGTAACGATCTGGGGGCGGTCGAGGTATTCGGGGATGCGGATGGGACCGATAGCGATGATGCCCCGATCTTTCACCTGCCGGTGCTTCAGATGATCGGTGGCATTCACGGAACTCAGGGCATAAAAACGCGATGCCGGGGTCGAACTGCATGCTGCCGACAGCAGAACTGCTGTCAGCAGTCCCGCAACGATCGTGACTACGCGGAGACGATTCACTTCGCACCTCCTTCTGCCGCGGACTTGCCGCGTATCAGAGAGTCAGGATGACGGTCGAGATAGTCAACAAAAGACCTGAGTGAGCGGGAGAGCGACTGCAGCTCCTGCATGGTCTTGTGAACATCATAGCCGATATTCCTGTTTTGTGCAGCAAGATCTTTGTATTCCGTTACCGCTTCATCGATGCTTTCCATGGTGGTGCGCATTGCCTCCAATGTCTTGCGGACATCTCCGGAGAGCGGAGTAAGCTGGTTATCCGCATCATCGCTGAGCTTGTTGATGCTGATCAGGGTTTTTTCGAGCGCGGCGATGCTCCCCTTCAGCTCTTTTGTCTTCAGCAGTCCGCCGAGGGAATCGAGGGCTGTCTCAATTTTCAACACGATAGAGCCCAGATCGATTTTCTGGAGCTCATCCATGGTATTGGGAACGGTCGGTATTTCGGGATAGCGCTTGTCAAAGCCGAGGAGCCGGGTGGGTTTGTCCGGAAACAGGTCAAAGTTGATCACCAGCTGGCCGGTAACGAAACTCTGCATCTGGAGCTGACCCTTGAAGCCTTTTTCGACGAGTTTTTTGAGGAGCACCCCGTCCGGCACTGGTTCCGGATCGCCGGGAGGGATATCGATCTTGTCGGGGTCTACTTCGATATATACCGGAATGATTGCCGCAAGGTCCTTGGTATGAAGCCAGAGCTGAATATCGGTTACCCGACCGATCGGAACTCCTCTGAACATGACCGGCGAGCCGATCTGCAATCCCTTGACCGAGCCTTCAAAGTACAGGACGAACTTCAGTTTTTCAGCAAAAAACGTTCCTTTTCCAAAGACTATCAGGGCGATGACGACGAGCGCCAGCGCGCCCAGCACAAAGGCTCCTGTAACGGTTTTGCTTGCTTGTTTGCTCATTGGTGATCTCCTGCGCTGCATCTGTCTGTATTTACCCTATGCGATTGGGGCCTGCCTTCTCCACGCGTCAGAAAATCAATGATTTTCGGATCGTCCGAGTGTGCCAGCAGATACCGTGGATCTCCCGTGGCCACCATGGTTTTGGTCTCGGCGTCGAGAAATACCGAGTTGTTTGCGATCGCGAAGATGCTTGCCAGTTCATGCGTGACCACAACGACGGTCGTTTTGAGGCTTTCCCGCAACTGCAGGATCAGTTCGTCAAGCAGGTAGGCGCTGACGGGATCAAGACCTGCTGACGGTTCATCGAAGAAAAGTATTTCGGGATCGAGCGCCATGGCCCGTGCCAGGCCGGCCCGCTTTTTCATGCCGCCGCTGATTTCCGACGGGTAATAATCCTCAAAACCGGCCAGCCCGACGAGGGAGAGTTTCAGGGAGACCAGTTCCCGAATCGTCCGGTCACTCAACGCGGTATATTCCTTGAGTGGAAGCGCCACGTTCTCGGCGAGGGTGAGTGAACTCCAGAGAGCTCCGCTCTGATACAGGATGCCGACTTTTTTCAGCAGATTTTCGCGTTCGTGCTCTTCAGCGTCCCAGAAACTGGTGCCGTTATACAGGACACGGCCCTTGACCGGCTGCACAAGGCCGACGAGATTCCGCAGGAGCGTACTTTTCCCGCAGCCGCTACCGCCCATGATCACGAAGATGTCGCCCCGGTTGACCGTGAAATTCAGATCCTGCTGAATCACCACGCTGCCATAGGCCATGGTCAGGTCTTCGACGACGATATGGGGGATCGGTCTGTCCATGGGCCTAAATCCCGAGAATATCCGCGACGATGGTGATGACCGCTGTGGCGATGATGATGCTGATGATGCTGGTAACGACCGCCGAGGTGGTCGCCGCACCGACTGCGGAGGCGCTCCGTCCGCATTGCATGCCGCGCAGGCATCCGGCAAGGGCGACGAGGACGCCGAACACCCCGCTGCTGAAGAGCCCGACCCAGAGATCATTGGTGGTGATGGCTCCCTGGGTCTGAATGAGGTATTGCATCGGGTTCAGGCCAAGCACCACCACGCCGACGAAAAGGCCTCCCACGACGCCCATGAGGTCTGCGTAGAGACAGAGCAGAGGCATCATGATGCTCAATGCCACCATTCGGGGGAGCACGAGGAAATCGATCGGAGGAATGCCGAGGGTCTGGAGCGCATCGATCTCTTCGTTGACCTGCATGGTACCCAACTGGGCGGCGAAGGATGCGCCGGTTCGTCCCGCGATGATAATGCCGGTCATGATAGCTGCCAGCGCGCGAACCATGCCGATTCCGACAAGATCGGCGACATAGATCTGCGCACCGAACATGCGCAGCTGGATGGCACCGACATAGGCAAGAATGAGTCCCACCAGCAGGCTGATCAGGGAGACAATCGGCAAGGCCTGCGCGCCGCATTCCTGCATGATGAGCAGAAGATCAGAACGCCGGAAACGGGCTTTCCCACGAACGAAACGACTGAACGACTGCACTGCCTCGCCGATAAACGTGACGGTATCCACGGTATCGCGCCAGACCGTTTGGGCAGTATCGCCGACGCGGGCGACAAACGGAAGGCGGATGTCGGCACGCCGCACCCCTGTGCGTTCCGGAATGGCTGATGCGAGTGTCATGAGTTTCCGGACCCCGTCCGGAAGCCCGGAACGATCCACTGTCAGCGCAGCTTCCCGGGCGGCGGCATCAACATTCATGAGAAACGCAAGAAGGGCGCTGTCCCATTTTATGAGCCCCGATGTCTCAAAAAGGATGGTTTTGCAGGATGTCTGGGCTTTGCATGCGGCCGCGACCGAGGCACTGTCTGGGATCGGGTGGGTATACGTCCATTCGCCGCTCAGAACGATGGTTGCCGTATCCGGGGCTGCGGGAACAATCTGGAGTGATGCCGGAATCTGGGTATCAGTCATTCAGCCATGCTTCCTCGCGTTCGGTAGGTAATACAGAAATAATAGCATGTATGACGGACGTTTTGAGCGTCTGCAGGCAACCGGTACGGAGCTCTTCCGGGGTGCCGGATCCTGATCCGATGCCTCAGTATTTGGCCCGGCGGCGCAGACGAATCGGCGGAGTCGCCGGAAGCATCGCTGCCGTGAGGTGATGCAATGGAGGATCTGCTTGCATAAACAGCATGCCAATTTTTACAATATCAGGATGTTTACTATCCTGAATAAACTGTTTGGCACAAAGAATGAACGTGAACTGAAACGCCTGTTCAGCATTGTTGACCGGGTGAATGCCCTCGAATCGTCGTTTGCTGCGCTCAGTGACGATGCCCTCCGCGCCAAGGCAGCCGAGTATCGGCAACGGGTGCAGGACGGAACCGAACTGGATGCGCTGCGGGATGAAGTATTTGCGCTCGTGCGCGAGGTGTCAAAGCGCCGTATGAACATGCGCCATTTCGATGTGCAGCTGATCGGGGGAACGGTCCTGCATGAAGGGCGGATTGCGGAAATGAAGACCGGCGAGGGAAAGACCCTTGTGGCGACGCTTCCGGTCTGTCTGAATGCCCTGACCGGCAAGGGCGTGCATGTTGTGACGGTGAACGACTATCTTGCAAAGCGCGACGCCCGCTGGATGGGACCGATCTACGATTTCCTCGGGCTTTCGGTCGGTATTATCCAGCACGACGCTTCTTTTCTGTTTGATCCCGGCTATGTTGCTCAGGACAAGCGTCTTGATCAGCTTCGCCCCTGCACCCGCCGGGAGGCATATCATGCCGACATAACGTACGGCACGAACAATGAGTTCGGATTTGATTATCTTCGCGACAACATGAAGTATGACCTGTCGGAGTTCAGCCAGCGCGAGCTGCATTACGCTATCGTCGACGAAGTGGACAGTATCCTTGTGGATGAGGCCAGAACCCCGCTCATCATTTCCGGTCCGTCGGAGGATTCGACCGACAAGTATTACCGGATCAACCGCATTGTCCCGAGTCTCAAGCCGGAAGAAGACTTCAAGATCGACGAAAAGCTGAAGAGTGTCGTGATGACGGAAACCGGCAGTGTCAAGATCGAGAAGCTGCTCGGGGTGCCGAACCTGTATGATCCATCCAATATCGAACTGGTTCACCATGTGCTGCAGGCGCTCCGCGCGCATCACCTTTTCAAGCTGGATGTCGATTATGTCGTCAAGGACGGGGAGATCATCATTGTCGATGAGTTTACCGGTCGTCTCATGCCGGGACGCCGCTGGTCGGACGGGCTGCATCAGGCGATCGAGGCGAAAGAGAATGTGAAGATCGAAAGTGAGAATCAGACCCTTGCGACGATCACGTTCCAGAACCTCTTCCGCATGTACGACAAGCTTGCCGGCATGACCGGTACCGCGGACACCGAGGCCGCGGAGTTTGCGGAAATCTACAATCTGGATGTTGTCGTCATCCCGACGAACCGTCCGATGATCCGTGTAGATCATCCGGACCTTGTCTATAAAAACGAGCGGGCGAAATTCAATGCGGTCATTGAGGATATCGCCGCCTGCAATGCCAAGGGACAGCCGGTGCTGGTCGGCACGGTCTCGATCGAGAAGTCGGAGCAGCTTTCGTCGCTGCTGAAAAAAAGAGGGATCAAGCACTCTGTCCTGAACGCAAAATACCACGAGAAGGAAGCGGAAATCATTGCCCAGGCAGGAAGGCTCGGGGCGGTTACGATCGCGACCAACATGGCCGGCCGGGGTACCGATATCGTATTGGGCGGTAATCCCAAGGGATTGGCGCTCGAGTTCCTGAAGAATCCACATGAGTATACTCCTGAAGAATTCGCGTCTGCCTACGAAAAGGCTCAGGAGATCTGCCGGCGCGAAACGGAGCAGGTTTTGCAGGCAGGGGGGCTTCACATCATCGGCACCGAACGCCATGAAGCGCGCCGTATCGACAATCAGCTGCGCGGCAGGTCCGGACGTCAGGGCGATCCCGGATCGTCCCGTTTTTACCTTTCCCTCGAGGATGATCTCATGCGCATCTTCGGGTCGGACCGTATCAACGGGCTTATGGACCTCCTCAAGATGGAAGAGCATATTCCGATCGAAAACAAGATGGTCACCAAGGCGATCGAGGGTGCCCAGAAAAAGGTTGAGGCGCACAACTTCGACATCAGAAAGCATCTGCTTCAGTACGACGATGTCATGAACAAACAGCGGAAGGAAATTTACTCCTATCGCCGCGAGGTGCTTGAGAGCGTGTCGCTGAAAGAACGCATCTACGAGCTTTCGGACGTGCTTGCGGATGGGCTGGTTGCGCATTATTGCCCGGATGACGTGATTCCTGAAGAGTGGGACATGACCGGACTCAGGGACTCGGTCTTCGGCATGTTCGGCATCAAGCTGAACAGTGACGGACTCATGAATCATGACGAGATCAGGGGCATGATCGTTGACGCTGTGCGGAACGCGTATGCCCGCAAAGAGGCTGAGGCGAGCGAAGAGCTGATGCGGTATGTCGAGAAGATGATCTTCCTTCAGGTGATTGATGCCCAGTGGAAGGATCACCTGCTCGCCATCGACCACATGAAGCAGGGCATCGGACTTCGCGGGTATGCCCAGCGTGATCCGCTCGTTGAATACAAGAAAGAGGCTTTTGCGCTCTTTGAGGACATGTCGGATCGTATTTCTTCGGAAGTCATCTCACGACTGCTGAAGATTCAGATCCGCGTTGAAAATGAGGCGGAGGTGCAGAAGCCGCAGGAGCAGCGGCTTTCCTATAACCGGAGCGACGATGGGCCGCCGGTGCCGGTGCATCGGGGCGCAAAAGTCGGACGCAACGACCCCTGTCCATGCGGCAGCGGCAAGAAATACAAGAAGTGCTGCGGGTAGCCGCCGTCGGAGCGGCATTCAGGAGTCAGGATCGGAAGGCGGGGCGCGGGTATGCACCATATCCGCGCCCCGCATGCTTTTGCAGCATGGTTTCATTGACAAGGAAAAGAAAGGGTCCGTAAACGAACACACCATGGAAAGACATCTCAGAACAATTCTTCAGGATGCCTGTGCCGCACTGAGTGCCGATGTACAGGGTGACGCAATCGAAATCCAGGTTCCGAAAGAGGAATTCGGCGATCTCTCAACGCCTCTTGCGATGGGACTGGCGAAGCCGCTCAGAAAGGCACCGCGTGCCATAGCAGAACAGATTGTGCAGACGGTCAGGGCGAATGACGTTTTTGAAAAAGTCGATATCGCCGGACCCGGGTTCATCAACTTTACTTTCGCCAAGCCATTCCTGGTTGCCGAGATGCTCCGGTTGCTCCGGGAGCAGGATGCATTTCTTCGCGAGGATGTCGGCCAGGGCAGGAAAATCCAGATCGAATTTGTGAGCGCAAATCCGACCGGTCCGCTTCATCTTGGCCATGGCCGCGGAGCGGCTCTTGGGGCGGCGCTTGCGAATCTTCTTGCCGAGGCGGGTTTTATCGTCGAGAAAGAATTCT
>Ga0228535_1003313_pt1 | contig 12024 bp, 11 predicted proteins | sample SJ1metagenome_FD_168457 | JGI IMG/M metagenome (GOLD analysis project Ga0228535, IMG submission 168457) | Enriched culture of PCE-dechlorinating microbial communities from Ithaca, New York, USA - SJ1 | ecosystem: Engineered > Modeled > Simulated communities (microbial... > Unclassified | place... | reverse complement strand
GTGATCACGCGCACCGATCTGCTGCGGGTCATGTACTCGGGGATCCGCGGTGGAGAAGACGGTGTCTACGACATGGCGCGGGACGACATTCCAGTCCGCAGGCGTCACATGGACGCTCTCCTGCACAAACACCTCTCACCGAGGGTTTTCCGCAACCTGCGGGAGCTGGGCGAAACCGGCGACATGCTGGATCTGCCGGTTTACGTGGTCGGGGGATTCGTCCGCGACCTGCTGCTCGGCATCGAGAACCTGGATATCGACGTAACGGTGGACGGGGACGGGATCCTCTTCGCCGAGACCTTCGCCCGGCAGTACGGCTGCAGGGTCAAGAGCCACCAGAAATTCGGCACCGCCGTCATCGTTTTCCCGGACGGATTCAAGATAGACGTCGCCAGCACGCGGCTGGAGTATTACTCGTCGCCCGGCGCCCTCCCCACCGTGGAAAGGTCTTCGCTCAAGATGGACCTCTATCGCAGGGACTTCACCATCAACACCCTGGCGATACGCCTCAACCGGGAAGACTTCGGCGTGCTGGTGGATTACTTCGGAGCCCAGCAGGACCTGAAAGAAAAGGTCATCCGCGTGCTCCACAACCTCTCGTTCGTTGAAGACCCCACTAGGGTCTTCCGCGCGCTCCGTTTCGAGCAGAGGCTGAACTTCCGCATAGCCAAACATACCGAAAACCTTATCCGGAACGCCGTGAAGATGAATTTTCTCAGCAACCTCGGAGGGAAACGCCTCCTGACGGAGCTGGTGATCATCCTCAAGGAGAAGGAGCCGCTCCGCGCCATCGAGCGGATGGATGCGCTGGGGCTCATCCCGTTCATCCATCCCGACCTGAAGCTGACCACCGGAATCCGCGAGAACCTGGAGGAGGCTGCGAAGGTCCTCACCTGGTTCGACCTCCTGTTCCTCGATCGCGGCTACGATAAATGGGTGGTCTATTTTCTCTCACTGTGTGACTCGCTGAGCCCCGAACAGTTCGTGGAGACCTGCAGGCGGCTTTCCCTCTCGGAACACTACCGGGAGCGGCTTTCCGAGACCCGCGGGAGGGTCGATTCCGTGCTGGAGACCATGCAGCGCAGGGTGGTCCGCGGGCCGGAGGTGAGGAGGAGCGAGATATATTTCTGGCTCGAAGGTCTTCCGGTCGAGGTCCTTCTGTACCTGATGGCTAAGACCAGGCTGGAAGGGGTGAGAAAGTTCGTTTCCCTCTATTTCACGCAGTTGCAGGGGGTACGTTGCGCCATCACGGGAGAGGACCTCAAGGAGCTGGGGGTCCCGCCGGGTCCCAGGTTCAGGGAGATACTGGATCGGGTCTTCCGGGCCAAACTGGACAACGAGGCGATTACCAGGGACGATGAGCTGCGTATAGCGCGCAAGGCGGCCGTAAGCCGTCATTGAAGCCGCATCGACGTTGAAGGCCTTGTCCCTTTTGCACGCTCACGCCGTATCCCGCCTTTCTTATCCGGTTACCGCCCTGATGGACAGCTCGATGCCGTCCATCAGGGTCTTCAACTCCTCCATGGAAATGGACAGGGGAGGAAATACTACTATCACGTTCCCGAGCGGTCTCAGGAACAGGCCGTGCCTGCGCGCCTCCAGGCAGACGCGGACCCCGACCCGATCCTGCCAGGGGTAGGGCCTGCCGTTCTCCCGGTCCGCCACCAGCTCGATGCCGCCTATCATTCCGCAGTGTCGGATGTCGCCTACGTGATCCAGCCGGCCCAGACCGCGGAATCTCTCCTCCAGATAGGCAATCTTCCCGCCGAGGCTCTCCAGCAGGCGGTCTTTCTCGAACAGGTCTAGGCTGGCCAGGGCGGCCGTGCAGGCTACGGGGTTGCCGGTGAAGGTATGGCCGTGGAAAAAGGTTTTCATCTCGCCGTAGTCGCCGAGGAAGGCGTCGTAGATCTCCCGGGTGGCCAAGGTGGCGGCCAGCGGCAGATAGCCGGCGGTAAGCCCCTTGGAGAGGGCCATCAGATCCGGAGTCACCCCTTCCTTTTCGCAGGCGAACATGGCACTGGTCCTGCCGAAGCCCACCGCCACCTCGTCGGCGATCATCAGGATGCCGTAGCGGTCGCACAGCTCCCTGACCTTTTTCACGAAACCGGGCGGCTGGACGATCATCCCCCCGGCACACTGCACAAGGGGCTCGATGACCAGGCCGGCGGTCTCGTCCGCATGGGTTTTCATGAGGCGTTCCAGCTCCTTGAGACAGCGGCGTTCGCATCCCGCGTCGCCGCTCCCGCCCAGCTCGCAGCGGTAGCAGTAGGGGGAGGGGGCCTGGATGGTCGGAAACAGGAGCGGGCGGAACACTCCGTGGAACAGGTCGATGCCGCCGACGCTGACCGCGCCTATGGTGTCGCCGTGGTAGGCGTTTCGGAAGGTGATGAACCGGGTCTTTCCGCTGTCGGCCCCGCTGCGGTGCCGGTGGTACTGGAAGGCCATCTTGATGGCGATCTCCACCGCGGTCGAGCCGTTGTCGGAGTAGAACACCTTGTCCAGTCCGGGAGGGGTTATCTCTGCCAGCCGCCGGGCGAGGATTGCGGCACGGTCGTTGGTCAGGCCCAGCAGGGTTGAATGATCAAGCCGGTCCAGTTGCTCCTTGAGCGCCAGGTTGATCTCGGGACGACAGTGTCCGTGCACGTTGGTCCAGACTGAGGCAACGCCGTCCAGGTAGCGGTTACCCTCGCTGTCGATGAGGTACGACCCTTGGCCCCGTTCAATGACGATGGGGTCTTCCGCCTCCCAGTCCTTCATCTGGGTAAAGGGGTGCCAGACGTGTTCCAGGTCGTAGCGTCGGAGCGTTTCCGTATCAGGCTGTTTCACTTGTTCCTCCATTTAGAGCTTGTTCATAAGTAAGCTCTGAATTACCGCGGCCAGTGGTCCACCATCAAGGCAATCCGCAAGCCTTTCCACAATCCGTTTCTGATCCGTACCGGAACTGCGTGGCAGCACGTCCAGCACGGGAACCCCCGAAAGCCGCTCGATGATCCGGGGTGCATACGACTCCGCCTCGCCCGGCTGTTCCGGCTGGCCGTTGATGACGATGCCCAGTATCCCGATGCCACGGGAGCGGGCGCATTCACAGGTCAAGAGGGTATGGTTGACGGTCCCCAGATCGGGCCGGGCCACGATGAGCAGCGGCAGTTGGAGCCGTCTCGCCAGGTCCGCCGTCATGAGGTCCTCGGCAAGGGGAACCAGCAGCCCCCCGGCGCCCTCCACGATCAGGAAGCCGTGCCGCGTCGAAAGCCGGTCGAACGCCTCTTTTATCCTCTCGTACCTGACCGTCACGCCGTCATGACGGGCCGCCTCCGAGGGAGCTATGGGCCGCCGCAGGACGTACGGTGCGATGTCGTCATCCGGCGAGGCGCAGCCTGAAGCCTGCTTCAGCAACTCGGCATCCTCGGATACGAGGATACCGGCACGCTCCACACCGCCGCTGGTGACCGGCTTCAGCACGCCCACATAAACTCCCTTGCCCTTGAGATAACAGGCGACTGCGGCGGCAACAATGGTCTTGCCGACGCCGGTGTCGGTCCCTGTCACGAATATTCCTTTGGGTCGCATGCTTTTCCGTGCCCTCCCGGCTCAGCAGCCGCCGGCTTCGATGTCGAGATCCAGGTCCTTCAGCATCTGCCGATCCTGGGCCTCGTCCCGGCCGCTGGTGGTAAGGTAGTTCCCGATCATGGTGCCGCTGGCGCCGGCCAGGAACATCCATGACTGGAGGTCGCGGAGGTTCCTTTCCCGGCCGCCGCAGATGGATATATTCTTCGTGGGAAGGATCAGGCGGAACAGGGCGATGGTCCGGAGGCATTCCATGGGGGTTATGAAGTCGGCCTCCGCAAGTCTCGTTCCGGGGATGGGGTTGAGGAAGTTGAGGGGAACCGAGTCCACGTCCAGTTCCTGAAGGGTGAAGGCGAGCTCGATCCGCTGCCCGACCGTCTCGCCCATGCCGAAGATGCCGCCGCAGCACACCCTGAGACCGGCCCCTTTCGCGTTCCTCACCGTGGCCACGTCCTCTTCGTAGTCGTGGGTGGTGCAGATGTTCGGGAAAAACGACCGCGCCGTCTCCAGGTTGTGGTGGTAGGTGACCGCCCCCGCTTCCTTGAGGCGACGCGCAGTCTCCAGGTCCAGCAGTCCCAGCGAGCAGGACGGGGAGATGTCCAGTCGGTCACGGATGGTTCCGAGTGCGGCGCAGATACGTTCCAGCTCGTCGTTGCCCCGGATGGCAGTGCCGCTGGTCACGATGCCGAAGCAGCCGGAACCAGCCAGCTCCGCGCTGCGTGCCGCCTCGACAATACGCGCTTCGTCGACGAGCGGATGGACCGGGGCATCGGTCCGGTGATGGGCCGATTGGGCGCAGAAGGCGCAATCCTCGGCGCAGCGGCCCGACTTGGCGTTTATGATGGAGCAGAGGCGGACCCGTTTGCCCAGGTAGTGCTCCTTGACCCGGTGCGCTGACGTAAAGAGATCAAAAAGATCGGATCCTGAAAGGGTGGATAACGAGAGGGCCTCCCCGATCGTCACCGTCCCTCCCGCCAGTATCCTGCCGGTTAACTCCTGAAGAAGTGTCATGGTGCGTAATCCTCCGGCTGTCTGGGTAACACGGAGCTGAAAGATTTGTCAACCTAAATTATGTTTGTGGTTGACGAATGGAGGTGCAACGGAATATGCGGGTCAGGCGTCAGGTCGGGGGAAAGGAACCTGTCCGATCTTCGATAACGGCCGGTAATGCTGGAAGTTGCACCACTACGCGCAAGCCTTTGCCGTCTGGACCTTGGTCAAGCGTGATGGTACCGCCGTGGCGTTCAACCGCGGACTTTACGATGGCGAGGCCGAGACCGCTACCGCTTTCACCGGAGCGCGTACACCGGTAAAACCGCTCGAATACGCGTTCGCGCTCGCCCGGGGGGATGCCGGGACCGTTGTCGACGACTTCGACAAAGGCCCCGGCATCGGAACGGCCAACCCTGACGTCGACAGCGCCTCCCGCCTTGGTATATCTGACGGCGTTGTCGACGAGGTTCGCGATCATTGCCCTCAGCGACTCGACCTCTCCGACAACGGTCACCGGTTCTCCCTCGATCATCCCCAGATCCACCCCCCTCTGTTCCGCGATGCGGGCATGCTCAGCAACGACTTCGCCCGAGGCAATGTCCAGCCTGAGCTTTGAGAATGCCTTGGGGGACTCAGGCTCGAGCCTCGCGAGAACGAGGAGCTGTGCCACCATGTGGGCGGCTCGTCTGATTCCGTCCCGGAGACGATCGATTGCCTCGCCGCTCTTATCCTCGCCGGTGCTTCGCTCCAGTATCCTGAGTTGAAGCGCAATGACGGCCAAGGGTGTCCGGAGCTCGTGGGCCGCATCGGCCACGAAACGTTTCTGCCGTTCCAGTGCGTCGGACAGCCGCGCCATGAAATAGTTGAGATGCGTTGCCAGGGGAAGGATCTCGGAAGGAAGGCCGTCGATGGGGAGCGGCTTCAACTGGGATGGGGAACGGCGTCCGACATCTTCGGCAATCCGATTCAGGGGGCTCATGCCGATCCTGACCGATAGCCAGATAAAGAACGCGAAGATCGGAAACGCCACCAGAAGCGGTGTCACCGCATGGACGGAAAAGTTGAAACTGATATCTCTTCTCGCCGCGATCGGCTGGGACACCTGAATGATCCTATCATCTGTCCGAAGCACGAATGCCCGCCAGGTGCTTCCCCCCACAGGCAGGTCGAGGAACCCGGCTCCACGGGGGGGGTGGAGGCGTATCCCTGGGGGGTCGGCATAGACCAGCTTCCCGTCTTTCCAGACGCTGACAACGAGTTTTGCCTCGTCTTCGTGGCTGATGGATGACGGAAGCGGCACGACCCCCTGCCGGAAAAGTGCGTTCGCCACCTGCACGAGCTGATAATCGAAGAGTTCGTCAAACTCGTCTCGGGCAATGAGGTAGACGGCTGCGCAGGCAAGGATGCCTACGAACAGGAAACCGCCGAGCAGGAGAGTCTGCAGACGCCTGCCGATGGAGTTCATGAGGGCTCCTCGATTATGTAACCCACGCCGCGAACGGTCCGGATGATTCCGTGGCCCAGCTTTTTTCTCAGGTTATGTATGTGGACCTCTACCGCATTGCTCTCGACCTCGTCACCCCAGCCGTAAAGGCGCTCCTCGATCGACGCCTTCGAGAGAAGGGTACCGGGCCGCTCAATCAGGGCTGCAAGCAGTGCGTATTCCTTTGCTGTCAGCCAGATTCGTTCTCCATTCCGATACACTTCGCGGATAGCCGGGTTAATGACCAGTGATCCATGCTCGATCAAGGGGGAGAATCGACCTGCCTGTCTCCTTTGCAGAGCCCGGATCCGCGCCGAAAGCTCGTCAGGATCGAAAGGCTTTACCAAATAGTCGTCCGCGCCGGTGTCGAGCCCGGCGATACGGTCAACGACGGCGTCGCGGGCCGTCAGTATAATGATCGGAATCGGATTGGCAGCGGAGCGCTGATCCGAGAGAAATTCGAGGCCTTCCTTGTCCGGAAGGCCGAGGTCAAGAAGGACCAGGCCGTAAACCACGCTTGACAGCGACAGTTCGGCATCTTCCGCATTCTGCGCCCAATCAACGACAAAACCATCCTGGGTCAGGGAACGGCAGAGAGCATCGCCGAGCATGGAATCATCTTCTACCAGCAGAATACGCATAGCAATTCACCCGACGCATTTCTCTGTCAATGGTGGACATGATGAAAGCAGATTTACAGCCTCCATTACGGTATCCTGAACCAGTGGGGCCATGCGGCCGACATCCTCAAATGCATCGCTATCTGGAGCACGACCGGAAAAGACAGCGCTATCCAGATGCGTCTCGTTTCAGATGCGAGATCCCGCAGGCTGACGGACACGGAGGGCGGGGAATGGAAGGAGGAAAAAGAGGGAATGAAGCGGGGAGTTTGTTCACGGTACTTGAAGAATTCCGATCCGTACCTTCCCGCCAGGAAACGCTCTTCCGCCCGGATGACGAAACGTGAATAGAACAAGAAACCTGCCAGCATTACAACCGCAAGGGTAATGCTCTTGCATAATAGCACAGCGGAGAGTGCAAAGCAAAATGTGCCGAAATAGAGCGGATTTCGGGTTATTGAGTATGGCCCATCCTGTTGCAGGGTGCTGTCCTTACGTGATCCAATGAAAAGAGTGGCCCAGATCCTGATGGTCGCGTAAAGGCAAAACATGACCCAGGCGGAGAAATTCATGAGGATGCCGAGCAGCGAGTTCTCCGCCACCAGGGGGCGGCTGAAAAGAATGGCGACAATGAGGGGTCCAATCAGCCATAAGCCTATCCGCCCTCTGTTTCTGAACGCGAACGCATCCGATATCGAGCACATGCTACCAGTCTTTTTCGTTTTTACCGTCAGGTTTCCGGTATCCGCTGTCGTTACGGGTGTACCGGTGCCATCTGTAACGCGTACTGCGGAATGCGCGGTGATTCCGACCGCATTTTCGTTCATTTCTCTACTCCTTTCCGTGAAGGTTCCGGAAGACTTAAAGCATGAACGGTATAGTAGCGGCTGAAACTTAACGCAATATTAAGGCTCGACGGGTAGTTCGGTGAAGTCTCAGGTGATGTGGTGGAGGTACATGAAAAGGATGAACTGTTAACGAGGTCGCTGCGTGGCGGAAGCGTACGGGCATGTAGTGAAGCGGTCCGGAGGGAAGGAATGGAAAGGTGAGGAGTGGTCACCCCCCTCCGGTTAAAGTTATTACGGTTGAAACGGCAGACTGGGTTTTCACGTAAACCGAAAGAAGCTTCTGACGTGAACGCCGGCGTCAGATGATTTTGTTCAGGGGGTACTCTATGATCCCTTCGGCGCCCGTTTTCAGCAGCTCGGGGATGATCCGGCGCACGTCCTTCTCGTTGAGCACGCTCTCGATGGAGACCCACTCGGCGTTGTACAGGTTGGAGACGGTCGGAAAGTTGAGGCTCGGAAGCACCTTGATGATGTCGTCGATGCGAACCTTGGGCGCGTTCATCTTGAGGCCGACCATGTTCTCTGCGCTCAGGGCCGACTGGAGCAGGGTGGCTATCTGGTTGATCTTCTCCCGTTTCCAGGGGTCTTCCCAGGACGATTTGTTGGCGATGATGACAGGGTTGGAGGTCATCAGGGTCTCCACGATGCGCAGGCCGTTGGCCCGGATGGTGGAGCCGGTTTCGGTCACCTCCACGATGGCGTCGCACAGCCCCTCGACCACCTTGGCCTCGGTGGCGCCCCAGGAGAATTCCACCGTGACCGGTATGTTCCGCTCTGCGAAATAGCGCTTGGTAAAGCCCACCAGTTCCGTCGAGATCGTCTTCCCGGCCAGATCGGCCGAGCTCCTGACGGGGGAGTCCTGGGTGACCACCAGGACCCATTGCGCCGGTCGCCGGGATACCTTGGAATAGACCAGGTCGCAGACCGTCACTACCTCGGAATCGTTTTCCATTACCCAGTCGCGTCCGGCGATCCCGACGTCGATGGTCCCTTTTTCCACGTACTTGCTCATTTCCTGGGTCCGGATGAGATTGCATTTCATCTCGTCGTCGTCGATGGACGGGAAATAGCTCCGGGAAGAGAGGGTGATGTTCCAGCCGGCCTTGCGGAACAGCTCGACCGTGGCGCTTTCCAGGCTCCCCTTGGGGATGCCGAACTTGAGAAGGTTGCTCATTTCTTATATACCTCGTCGGGATTGAATAAGGGATTGGAGTGCTCCACCCACTGGCCGCCTTCGCGCTTGACGTAAAAGCAGCTCCTGTTGCCGGTATGGCAGGCTGCGCCGCCGTGCTGTTTCACCTTGATCAGGATCGCGTCGGCGTCGCAGTCGGTGTATACTTCCATCACTTCCTGCACGTTGCCTGACTGCTCCCCCTTCATCCAGTATTTGTTCCTGCTGCGGCTGAAGAACCATGTCTTCCCGGTTTCCAGGGTCAGATCCAGGGTCTTTCTGTCCATAAAGGCGAGCATCAGAACCTCTCCGGTCTCGTAGTCCTGGATGATGGCGGGTACCAGTCCGCCCATCTTGTCAAAATCGATTGTTATCATGCGAAAGCCTTTCATGCTCAGGTTGTTGTTTCAGCGGGAAGAGGCTCTCTTCATACACCGTCCGGCCAAGTCTGTCAATCTTCTTCATAGCGGGGATCCGAACGAGGCGCGAGGCCGCGATACGCGGCGGAGAGAGGGGTAATGAAAGATTAAAAAAATGCTTGCATTTTCCAATAGCCGCATGGTAGAAAGAAACCACAACTAAACGTTCACTTAAAAAGTGAGCTCCTGCGGCTCGCTTTTTTTGTTTTAAGCGGAAAATCAAATGTCATTTACCGATGTAACGAGACGTGTTGAAGAGATAGCGCGGCCCTTGGCCGAGTCTCTCGGTATGGAGTTCGTGGAGCTCGAATACAAGCGGGAGGGGAGGCAGATGATGCTTCGCCTCTACATTGACAGGGAGGGGGGCGTTTCCCTGGACGACTGCGCGGCGGTGAGCAGGGAATTGTCCGCCGTGCTCGATATCGAGGACATCGTGCCGGGGAGGTATACCCTGGAGGTTTCCTCCCCCGGACTGAACCGGCCCCTGAAGTCCAGGGCGGATTATGAGCGGTATTGCGGGAGGCTCGTAAAGATCAGGACATTCGAGCCTTTCGCGGATGATGCGGGCAACAGGCGCAAGACCTTTCTCGGTGAGCTCGTCCGGCTGGACGGCGACCTGGTCCGGTTGAGGCTCAGGGAGGGGCAGACGGCCGCGATCCCGCTGGAGTGCGTGGCCAAGGCCAATCTCGAGTTCGAGATCTGAGCATCAGCCCCTGACAGGCAACGGACCGTCCCGCAACCGGCCGGGAACGCTTCACACTACATTTTTTGAGGAGATTCGGAAGTGGATACTACCTTTAACCTTAAAAATACCATCGACCAGATCGTCAAGGAGAAGGGGATCGACAAGAGGATTGTGCTTGAGGCCCTCGAGCAGGCGGTTCTCTCCGCGGCCAACAGGAAATACCGGAACACGCGCGATCTGGAAGCCCATTACAACGAGGAAATAGGGGAGGTAGAGCTCTTCGAGTTCGTCACGGTGGTTGACGAGGTTCAGGACTCCTACAAGGAAATAGACCTGGAAGAAGCCAGGGAGGTCGACCCTGATGTGGAGATAGGGGATTCGCTGGGCATGAAGATGGATGCAAGCGACTTCACCCGCATAGCCGCCCAGACCGCGAAACAGGTAATTATACAGAAGGTCCGGGAAGCCGAGCGTGAAACCATATTCAACGAATTCATCGAGCGCAAGGGCGAACTGGTGAACGGTATCGTTCGCCGCTACGAAAGGGGTGACCTGGTGGTTGATCTGGGAAGGGCTGAAGCCGTCCTCCCCCAGAACGAACAGGCGCCGCGGGAGGTTTATCGTCAGGGTGACAGGATCAAGGCGCTGATTACCAAGATAGAGATGACCGGCAAGGGGCCGCAGATAATATTGTCGCGGGTGAATCCCGTGGTCCTCGCCAAGCTCTTCGAGGCTGAGGTGCCCGAGATCGGCGAGGGGATTGTCGAAATAAAAGGCGTCGTAAGGGAACCGGGGAGCCGTTCCAAGATCGCCGTCTACTCCCATGACGGCAATGTGGATCCGGTCGGTGCCTGCGTGGGGATGCGCGGCGCCAGGGTCCAGAACGTGGTTTCAGAGCTGCGCGGAGAAAAGATCGACATCATTTCCTGGTCCGAAGACATCGCCAGGTTTGCCTGCAACGCGCTTGCGCCGGCGGTCGTTTCCAGGCTCTACATCGATGACGACAACAGGTCTATGGAAATAGTGGTAGCCGATGACCAGCTGTCGCTTGCCATCGGCAAGCGGGGCCAGAACGTGCGTCTCGCCGCACGGCTGACCGGATGGAGAATAGACATAAAGAGCGAATCCAGGGCGGCCGAGGCCGAGATGCTGCAGTATTCCTCATTTGACGGGACGCTCGACGAAACGGCGCAAGAGGATGCCGATACGGAAGATGCCGTTTCGGAAAATGCCCCGGAGCTGACGGAAACAGACGGTGAAACCCCGGAAGAGTAACCCATGGCAAAGGCAGTCCCCCGAAGAACCTGCATAGGGTGCCGCGAAAACAGGGAACAGCCTGATCTGCTCCGTTTCGTGCTGTCTCCGGACGGCATCCTGACGCCTGACTTGATGCACAAGCTTCCCGGGCGGGGCGCCTATACCTGCCTCAGCTATTCATGCATACGTAAGGCATGCGAAAGAAAGCAGTTCCCTCGTGCGTTCAGGATAGAGGTGGCCGGCGCGGATGCCGGTGAGTTGCGCGAACGAATCCTCCGTTGCATGGAGGAGCGGATAGCATCCTACCTGGCTCTGGCCAACAAGGCGGGGAAGGTCGTTTCCGGCAGTGACCAGGTGGCGGGTTTCCTCAGGAAGATGTCCCCGGTCAAGAGGATCGTTTTTCTCGCCTCCGACATTTCCGAGGATATCGGGCAGAGGATTCGAACCCTGGCCGAACTGAATAATGTGGCATGTGTGACCCTCTTCGACAAGGAACGTTACGGTGAGCTGCTGGGAAAGGGTCTGAGGAGCGTGGTCGCGGTGCGTGGAGACGGTTTTGTGGATAAGCTTACAATGGAAATTGAAAGATACGGGAACTTCTTGAGAGGGGAGGGATGTACTATATGAACAAGACCCGCATACATGAGTTGGCGCAGAAAATGGGAATCGATAATAAAGAACTTATCGCGCGATTCAAGGCCGTCGGGGTGGAGGTCAGCAGTCACATGGCAGTCGTCGATGAGGAGGACATCAAGAAACTGATCCCTTTGTCGCCAGCGTCGAAGGAAACCTCTCAGGAAGAAGTGCGGGTCAAGCCGACCCTTATCCGCCGCCGTCCCAAGCATGTGGAGGAGCCCGTGGCGGCGAAACCCGAGGAGCCCGTGGCAGCCCCCCAGCCGGCGGCGGCGGAGGAGAAAGCCGAGGAAAAGCGGGGCGAGAAAAAGGTCCCTGAAGAACCGGTCGCGGTTGCCCCTCCCGAGGCCG
>Ga0228535_1003312_pt1 | contig 12039 bp, 9 predicted proteins | sample SJ1metagenome_FD_168457 | JGI IMG/M metagenome (GOLD analysis project Ga0228535, IMG submission 168457) | Enriched culture of PCE-dechlorinating microbial communities from Ithaca, New York, USA - SJ1 | ecosystem: Engineered > Modeled > Simulated communities (microbial... > Unclassified | place... | reverse complement strand
CTCATCGACTTCGTCATAGAAGGCGGATGCTCGGGCATCCTGGCCTTCGGCTCCAACGGGGAGTTCTACATGATGGAGGAGGATGAGATGGAAAGGGCCCTGTCGGTCATGATGGACCAGGCGGCCGGCCGGGTGCCGGTGTACATGGGCGTGGGAAACATCCGCACCACCAAGTGCATCCGCCTCGCCCGGATGGGTGCCTCGATGGGAGCGAAGGCCGTCTCGATCCTGCAGCCGATGTTCATCAAGCCCACCGACGAGGAGCTGAAGGGCCACATCAGAAGCATAGCCGCATCGGTGCCCGATACGGCGGTGCTTCTGTACAACAACCCCGGGCGCTGCGGCTACGCGATGAGCCAGGAGCTGGTAGAGGAGCTTGCACACAGCATCCCCAACCTGGTGGGCATGAAGGACTCCAGCGGGGACCTGACGCAGACCATCGAGTTCATCAGGCGCAACGCCGACGTGAACTTCCGCGTGATGTGCGGCAAGGACACGCTGATCTACTCGGGCCTGTGCGTCGGGGCCGTGGGGGCTGTGTGCTCTACGGCCAACTACCTGCCCAAGCTTGTCTGTTCCATCTACGACAAGTACGTGAGCGGGGACCTGAAGGGTTCTTTGGAGGCGCAGTGGCGCCTGAACCCGATCAGGCTTGCTACCGACAAGTCGAGCTTCCCTGTTGCGACCAAGGACCTGGCGAACCTGGTGGGCATGCAGGTGGGAAGCCCGTTTTTGCCCAACCTGAGCTCGCCGCCCAAGCAGATCGAGCACCTGAAGAGGCAGCTGGTCGACGGCGGCTTCGAGGTGGTCGGTTGAACACCTGAACATCAAGGCAAACAAAGTGGAGGCTGTCCGAAAGGGCAGCCTCTTATAGTCAGGATGAAGTACAAAGACATGATTTACTAAAATATGTTTTACTAAAACGTAATTGAGTGATAGACTACATCCATGAATGAACAACTATTCATCGGAAGAGAAGAAGAACTTGACTATCTTGAAAAAGCGTATGCATCACAGGATTTTGAATTCTGTGTTATGTACGGCAGGCGAAGAATCGGCAAAACGTCATTGGTGGTACGATTCTGTGAAGAAAAACGTGCAGTGTATCACATGGCCCAAAAAGGAACAGAAGCAATCGGCCTGGCAAAGTTGTCAGAGGCCATCAGTGATTCCCTGCTTCAGAAAGCTCAAGTGCAATTTGCCAGTTTCGAAAAGGCATTGGAGTATCTAGCCGAGGTTTCTACACATGAGCGACTGATTTTTGTAATCGATGAGTTTCCCTACTTCTGTTCATCCATTCCGAATAGTATGAGTGTGCTTCAATTTGCAATCGACCACGTGTTCAAGAATACCAAACTCATGATTATTCTCACTGGCTCATCAGTCAGTTTTATGGAACAGGAAGTGATGGGATCGAAAAGCCCATTGTACGGTCGTAGAACAAGGACTTTGAAACTCAGCCCTTTCTCTCTTGCCGAAACAGCATTGCTATGTGGGCGAAGCCCAATAGAGTCGGTTCTCGTGCAAGCGATGACCGGTGGCGTTCCCTTGTACGTATACTATTTTGCATCAAAAAAACCTTTGCGGGAGGCGATCAGGGAGATCTGGTTCGAGAAAACCGGTGCTTTATACTATGAGCCCCAATTTTTGCTTTCCATGGAAACGCGAAATCCGGACCAATATGCACAAGTCTTGGCGCTTCTTGCTTCGGGAACAACAAAACCAAACCAGATGGCAGATAAACTCGGAGTCAGCACGGCACATCTGGCGGCTCTTCTTTCAACACTGCAAGCATTGAATCTTGTTACCAAGGAACTGCCTTTCGGCGAGAAACAAAGCAAGAAAGGTGTCTATCGTATTTCTGATTCTCTTTATGCCTTCTATTTGCGTTTTGTCTATCCCTATCTTGCTTTGTTGGAGCAAGGAAAACCGGAAGGTCCATTACTCCTTTTGGAGCAGCATATGGATCAATTTGTGGGCAAGCAGTTTGAGCAAATGTGCCATACATATTTTCTCCAACACACCGATAGACCTATTATTGCAATCTCTCATTGGTGGGGATTTAATCAACAAAATCAACAGAATGAGGAATTGGATTTGGTTGCCGAAGATGTGCATGGTGAGATGGTTTTTGCAGAATGCAAATGGAGAACCACCAAGGTTGGCCTGAGCGACTATGCCCGTCTGGTCCAGCGCAGTACACTCTTGCTGAAAGGAGAGCAGGCCGAGTACTGGCTGTTCTCCAAATCAGGGTTTACTGATGAGCTGAAAGAAGCAAAGCTGGCCACCTTGGTTGACGTAGAGCATATGGTGCCGATTACATCACCGGCTGTGTAGTATAGCCCATCATATAGGAGATCTTGGAAGCAGTGTCCTTCAGCCTTGGGATGGCTGCCTCGATCTCCTCGACGGCCATATTGGAGGTGAGGGCGCTTACACTGATGCCTGCGATGATTCTTCCATCACGGCCTCGCACGGGAACGGCCGAGCAGTTGTCGCCTTCGATGAACTCATTGCGGTCGCGAGCGACCCCTTCTTTGCGTACCTTAGCCAGCTCTTCCTTCAAGGCCTTGGGGTCGGTGATGGTCTTTTCCGTATACCGATTCAAACCCTTGTCATGAATGATCTTGTCCAACTCTGCCTCAGGTAGTTCACAGGTGAGGACCTTGCCAAGGGCCGAGCAGTGGAACGGAAGCTGGCGGCCGGGGGTGAAGTACGTTCTGGGAGTCGATTGGGTATCGATTCGGTCGAGCATCAGCACCTCGCCGTTGTAAAAGACCGCCATGTTCACATTTGCCTTGGGGAACTGGTTCCACAGCAGTTCAAGGTACGGCATCGTCACCTTGCGAATCTCCTGTGACTGGAGGGCGCTTCTGCTGAGCTTCAGGGTTTTCAGGGAGATGGCATAGAGGCCTGTATAGGGGTCTTTTGTCATATAGCCTGAATTCTGCAGGCTCGCAAGCAGGCGGAACGCCATATTGCTGTTGGTATCGAGGGCTGCACATACATCCTGGATGGAGATGGGACCGCTCTGCTCGGAAGCGTAATCCAGGATTTGAAAACAACGGGCAACAGTCTTAATATTATACTTGTCGGTGTCAATGGGCATGATGGTTCCTCGATTTGCATTAGAAAGTATGGCTGATTTATATAATGTTGTTATAGTATTGCACGTTTGGATTGGAAAATCAAAATAATTGTTCAGATTTCCTCTAGGAATCTTGGATGCACTCTTCGCAGTGTATGCCAAGGTGTGGGTTTATACCATGCTTTTTTACAAATTAGTCAAATAGTATTATAAAAAATTGCTAAGATATTATAAAAATACAACAATAAATTGACAATTAAGGAAAACCGTTATAGCCTTGAATGTAAGCGTAGTCTGAATACCATGTTTCCCTATCAGGAGGAGAACTCATGACACCGTATATCCAGAAGATGGAAGTCTATCCCGTAGCAGGCAAGGACAGCATGCTGCTGAACCTCAGCGGAGCCCATGCCCCCTATTTTACCCGTAATATTGTCATCCTCACCGACAGCCAGGGAAGCACCGGCGTAGGAGAGGTTCCCGGCGGACAGAAGATTACAAAGGCTCTTGAGCAGGTAAAGCCTGTTGTCGAGGGCTCCAAGCTCAGCGAATACAAGCAGACGCTGTTGAAGGTCAAGGCTGCATTGGGCAACGATGAAAGCGATGTGCGCGGCCTTCAGACCTTCGACCTGAGGACCGGTATCCATGTGATCACCGCCGTCGAGGCTCCGCTTTTAGACCTGCTCGGCCAGTACCTGGAAGTTCCGGTGGCCTCCCTCTTGGGTGATGGCATGATGCGTGACCGGGTGAAGGTGCTGAGCTACCTATTCTTCATTGCCGACCGAAAGAAGACCAACCTGCCGTACTACAGTGACGAGAACAATGCAACCGACTGGTACCGCCTGCGCCATGAAAAAGCCCTGGATGCCGTTGCCGTTGTTGAACTTGCCCGTGCCAGCGAGAAACTCTACGGCTTCAAGGATTTCAAGCTCAAGGGCGGTGTCCTGGAAGGCAGAGCGGAGATTGAGGTGATCAAGGCGTTGAAGAAAGCGTATCCAGAATCGCGCATGACCCTCGACCCCAACGGCGGTTGGTCGCTGAAGGAAGCCATTTCTCTGTGCAAGGATATGCACGGCATCCTCACCTATTGCGAGGATCCCTGTGGAGCTGAGAAGGGCTACAGTGGACGCGAGGTGCTCAGCGAGTTCCGTCGTGCCACCGGGCTTCCGACCGCCACCAATATGATCGCCACCGACTGGCGCGAGTTCGGTCACTCCCTGCAGCTGCAGAGCGTGGACATTCCTCTTGCCGACTGCCACTTCTGGACCATGAGCGGTGCGGTCAGGGTCGGTCAGATGTGTGATGAGTTCGGCTTAACCTGGGGATCGCACTCCAACAATCACTTCGACATCTCCCTGGCCATGATCGCCCATGTTGGTGCGGCTGTTCCGGGCAATCCCACCGCGATCGACACCCACTGGATCTGGCAGGAAGGCATTGAACGGCTTACCGTCGATCCTCCCAGGATCGAGGACGGTCATATCGCCATCCCCGCTAAGCCCGGCTTGGGCATCGAGGTGGACCGCGACCAGATCATGAAAGCCCACAAGGTGTATGAAGAGAACTGCCTTGGAGCGCGCGATGATGCAATCGGCATGCAGTATCTGATCCCCGGCTGGAAGTTCGACCCCAAGCGCCCTGCATTGGTACGATGATGGAGAACATGCAGGCAGAGCGCAATGCTCTGCCTATGGGGGGCGATTGATGGATTTTTCCAGTCTTTGGAACCTGCAGGGCCAACTGTTCGCTTTGCTTGCAGTCGGCCTGTTGCTGCGAAAGGTCGGTCTCTTCAACGAGACCGCCAAGACGCTGCTCACCGACCTGGTCCTCTATGTCACCCTGCCGTGCAGCATTATTCTCTCCTTCCAGATGGATATCAAGGCCGAGCTGCTTGGTTCCTTGTCCATCATCTTCCTCATTTCGATAGGGGTACAGGTGATTTGCTACCTCCTGACCCGCCTCACGTTTCTCAAGGTGGATCCTGCCAAGCGAAGCGTACTCCACTATGGCATTCTTGTTTCCAATGCAGGGTTTCTTGGGCTCCCGATAGCAGGAGAGCTCTTCGGTGCCACCGGGCTGATGTACGCCTCCATCTACCTCATCCCGCAGCGGGTGGTCATGTGGACGGCGGGCCTATCGATTTTCAGCCCTGCGGCTATCAACAAGAAGCAGGCAGCGAGAAAAGTCATCCTGCATCCTTGCATGGTTGCAGTCTATGTCGGTCTTGTTCTGATGGTGACACGTCTGTCGATTCCCGCCTTCGCCCGTATGACCCTTTCAAGTCTGGGAGGTTGCACCACGGCCCTCTCCATGCTGCTCATCGGTTCGCTGTTCGGGGAGATGAAGCGGGAGCACCTGCACATCGATAGGAATCTCGTGCAGTTCTCCTTTCTTCGGCTTGTCCTGATTCCTTTGGTCTCCTTGGTGATCGGGCAGCTGCTGGGTATCGACAGCCTACTCATCGGAGTGGGGGTGATTCTTGCCGCGATGCCCGGCGGCTCTTCCACGGTCATCCTGGCATCCAAGTACGGCAGGGATACCACCTATGCATCCAAACTGGTGATCATCAGCACGATGCTTTCGTTGGTTTCCATCCCATTCTGGGGGATGATTCTGTAGGTTTCTTTTTTGTTTTTCATTTTGAAAAATCAAATAGAATTATAGAAAATTTATCATTATTTGAATTTTTATGCACTTTTAATCCGGTATGTGGTGTTGATGAATTTTATGATTATGAAGGTAAAAATAATATAAATCTTTTAATAGTAATATTATAAACTCAATTCTAATGGTTATGGTTTTAGTAGGAGATAAATACAAATACAGCAATTTTCCTTCATTAATTAGTTGATAAATCGATGTTTTCATTATAAAAAATCAAAAGGATTTTGAAAAATAACATTTTTTCGTTGACAGATGAAGAATCCAAGCGTACGCTATCAATACGGGGTTGGCTGCTAGTGCAACCATCTATGTGGATATGGACCTGCGTGCAGGTGTATGACATATCGCCGCTTCTTTTAGGGGCGGTTACGATCCAGAAGGAGAACGTTCCATGAAAAAATTGTTGATTCTCTCTCTTTGCTTGATGCTTGCAGGAGGTATGCTGTTTGCTGCCGGAGCTACCGAAACTGCAGCTCCCACCTTCAAGGGACAGAATGTCCGTGTTGTTATCGGTTCCACCGCCACCGGTGGTGACTCGTATTTGATCGCCGAGACGGTAAGCCGCTACCTCGGCAAGGAACTGGGTGCAAACCTCAAAGTCGATGCCGTCGGTGCTGCCAAGGCCCTCGATGCCATGCAGACATCCAAGGCCGATGGCGCCACCATCATGATGTTCCATGACATGACGTACCTGGGCATCTCCTTTGGTGCTTATGACGACATGTACAGTCTTGAGAACATGACCGTCGGTCCCCGCATCGCTCAGAACCCCGGTTCGGCTTGGGGTGCCAAGGCCGATGCTCCGTACAAGGACATGGCCGACATTCCTGTATACCTGCAGAAGAACCCCGGCGCAATCGTGCGCATGGCTTGTGAAGCAGGTGGCGTCTCCCACATCGGTTTCATCGTGTACTACCAGTGGGTGGTCGATACCTACGGCAAAGAGATTGCCGACCGCATCAAGGTCGTAATCGGTGGATCCACCGGTGACAAGCTGCAGATGCTCTGGGATGGCAATGCCGACGTAATTTTTGCCGACTACACCAGCCTGCTCCAGTACACCCAGACGACCGACAAGAAGCTTGCCATGAAGTTTGTAGGACTTTTGGACAACATCGAAGGTGTGAATGCAACCAGTTATGCCGACCAGGGCATCACCCTTGACGGCAAGGAATTCCGCTTCTCCAAGGACTTCCTGATCTACCTGCCCAAGAATTTCCCCGCCGCTTTGGTTGCCGAACTTGATGCTGCCATGAAGCGTGCCAATGCAGATCCCGGCTTGATCGCCGACCTTGGCAAGATGACCTACCGCCCCGGCAAGTACCTCACCGCCGCCGAAAGCAAGGACTTCATCTATGCAAAGCGCGACAGTCTTCAGGGCTTGATCGACAGGGCTCCTTCCTTGGACGACCTGGTACTGTAGATTCTTGATTGTTTGTATCAACATGACTGCAGACCTCTAGGTCTGCAGTCACTCTGTAAGGAGAGATCCCATGCCGCGTATCAGTTATAAACCATCCACCTCCCACTGGCTGTTTCCGCCGATGATCATGGGGATTTTGGTGTTCTTGATGGTCATCATGCTTATTCAACGTGCAATCAAATGCAAGAAGCAGGGCAAGCCCTTCTTCAATTTCAAGAATTATCACTTCTTTGTGGCCAATTGGGATAAAGTCAGGCTGCCAGGTTCATTGTTGCTCCTGTTGCTGTACATCCCGGCTATGAACTTTATGGGGTTCCTTCCTGCCTCGATTATTTTCATTTTCCTGTTCAATGTCCTGTTTGTCGGCATTGCCCAGCTTGCTTCCATTCCTGTGGCTTTCAAGACCAAGAAATTCTGGTCGAACCCTGACTTCAGATCGCTCTTGATCTCCCTGATCATCTCAGTCGTTTCCTCGACCTTGATCTGGTTTCTGTTCGGAACGGTCTTCAAGATTACCCTGCCCTAAGGAGTGAAGCAATGGAAGTATTTACCTTTGGAATTACCCAGCTTGTCATGTCGTTCATCGGAGTGGTGATCGGAATTGTGTTCGGCGCACTTCCCGGCATGACGGCCACCATGGCCATCGCCATTTTCCTGCCCCTAACCTATGCCTATGACCTGACGACCAGCTTGTTCCTCCTTTTGGGGCTCTACGTCGGTGGCATCTCCGGCGGGCTCATCCCTGCCATCCTGATCAACATCCCCGGCACTCCCTCCTCCATCTGCACAGGCTTTGACGGTTTTCCGATGGCCAAGCGGGGGGAAGGTCTCAGGGCTTTGAGAATCGGCATCACCGCCAGCCTTTTCGGTGGTTTGATCAGCCTTGCATGCTTGTGGTTCTTCACCCCGCCGCTTGCAAAGGTTGCGATCAACTTCTCGGCTATCGAGAAGTTCCTCATCATTTTGTTTGCACTCACCATTATTGCCGCCCTCAGCAAGGGTGCGATGATCAAGGGAATTTTTGCAGGCTTTTTGGGTGTTCTCATCGCCCTCATCGGCCAGTTCGCCGACAACAACAAGATGCGCATGGTTCCCGACCTCTTGAAGGTCGACCTGCGCATGGGCTTTCAGCTGCTGCCGGTCCTCATCGGCCTGTTCGCCTTGGTCCAGATCTTCCAGGAAGCAGAGACAGGCATGAAGGAGGAGCATCAGAAGATGGACCTCAACCACGAAACCCGTGGCTTTTCCTTCAAGGACTTCAATGGTCAGTGGTTCAACGTCCTTCGTTCCGGTTTGATCGGAACCTTCGTAGGAGTCCTTCCCGGTGTCGGCGGCTCTGCTGCCTCCCTGCTTTCCTACTCTCAGGCAAAGAGCATGAGCAAGCACCCCGAGAAGTTCGGAACCGGAATTGTCGACGGGCTTGTAGCAAGTGAAGGCTCGAACAACGGACTTACCGGTGGAGCCCTTATTCCGCTTCTCTCCCTGGGTATTCCCGGTGACAGTACGACAGCGGTGCTCATCGGAGCCTTCATGCTCCAGGGCATTCAGGTAGGCCCGCTGTTCATCACGAACAATCCGGATATCTGGAAGACGATACTGGTGGCGATGGGTATTGCCAACCTGTTCATGTTTATCGTGATGTTCTACCCGATCAAGCACATCGTAAAGGTCATCAACTTCCCCAAGACCAGGATCTATCCGGTGATCATCCTGCTCTGTACGGTGGGCAGCTACGCCACGCAAAACGGCAATATGTTCGATGTCTGGGCGATGATTTTCTTCGGCCTGGTCGGCTATGTGTTGTGGAAATTCGGTTTAAGCATCCCCTCATTTTTGATCGGCTTCATCCTCGGAGACGACCTTGAGAAGTACTTTGTCGACTCCATCAAGGGAGCCGGCGGAAACCTTGGAACGTTCTTCAGCCGCCCGATCGGCAATGTCATCTGGGTTTTGATTCTCATCTCCTTGGTCTATGCGTTCTACGATGAGTACAAGACCAAGAAGAAGACAAGGAAGGAGAAGACATGAGAGCACGCCTGATTCAGATCGATCCGGCCGACAATGTTGCCATTGTAACCGAGGCTGCAAGCAAGGGTGAAACCGTAACCGGTCTCACCCTGCTTTCCGACATTCCCCAGGGCCACAAGGTGGCCCTCAGGGATATGAAGAAGGGAGAGGCCGTCCTGCGCTACGCTGTGGTGCTGGGCTACCTGCTTGAGGATGTAAAGAAAGGGATGTGGATCAACGAGCATATGCTTGAGCTCCCTCTGCAACCCTCGCTTGGTGAGTTGCAGTTCAACCAGCCTGCTGACGTGATCCTTCCCAAGCCTGGTCGGACTACCTTTGAAGGGTATGAAAACCCTGACGGCGGGTACGCTGGAACGCGAAATATTCTTGCCATTACCACAACGGTCCAGTGTGTCAGCGGGGTGGTGGATCAGTTGGTAAGGCGCATTAAAAGTGAATTGCTGCCGAAGTATCCGAATGTCGATTCGGTGGTCGCAATCAACCACGCCTACGGCTGCGGGGTTGCGATCAACGCCCCCGATGCAGTCATTCCCATCCGTTCGATACGAAATACCATCAAGAATCCCAACTTCGGCGGCCAGGTGATGGTCGTAGGCCTTGGGTGTGAGAAGCTCACCGTCGACAAGCTGCTGAACGAGGAAGAGATCAATGTTGAGAATGTAATCATGCTGCAGGACCATTCAGGCTTTGTTGCGATGATGGATGCGCTGATGCAGATGGCCGACTCGAAGCTGAAGAAGCTGAATGAGCGCAAGCGAACGACCCTTCCTCTCTCCAAGCTCTGCATTGGTATGCAGTGCGGGGGCAGTGATGCCTTCAGTGGCATTACCGCCAATCCTGCTGCAGGCCATGCCAGTGATTTGCTTGTATCAGGTGGGGCTACGGTGATGTTCAGCGAGGTGACCGAGGTACGCGACGGTGTACACCTGCTTGCCAAACGCTGTACGAGCAAGGAAGCCGTCGACAAATTGGTTGCCGAGATCGGCTGGTACGACCAGTATCTTGCAAAGGGCAGTGTCGACCGCAGCGCCAACCCGACACCGGGCAACAAGAAAGGCGGTCTTTCAAATATCGTCGAGAAGGCGATGGGCTCGATTGTGAAGAGCGGCAAGGCTCCCATTGTCGAGGTCATCGGACCCGGAGAGCTGCCGACCAAGCGCGGTCTACTATTTGCAGCGACGCCGGCCAGCGATATTGTCTGCGGTCCTTCCCAGCTTGCCAGTGGTATTACCCTGCAGGTCTTTATGACCGGTCGTGGTACGCCCTACGGCCTGGCCGAGGCTCCGGTGATCAAGGTCTGCTCACGCAATGTCATGAAACAGATGTGGCAGGACCTCATCGACCTCGATGCAGGCGGTATTGCCACCGGTGAAGAGACGGTGCAAGAGGTGGGTGAACGCTTGTTCAACCTCATCCTCGATGTTGCAAGCGGCCAAAAGCCGTATGCCGAGCAGTTCGGTCTGAACAACTTCCTCTGCTACTTCAATCCGGCTCCTATCACATAAGAAGCAGGAACCCTCGATGCAATGACAGAAGGGACACTTTTGAGGAGGTGTCCTTTCATTCATTACGATAGTTCAATAATTGAACAGGAGCAGGCGTCTTATCACTATACGATTTATACATTTCTTACCGCTTGTTCACACTTTCTTCATCAATACCGTGTTTACTATAGCCAAGAAACCAAGGAAGCAGGGCAATGCCACAAGCGATACCTTGGACGGAAGAGATAGGTTGCCAGACAACCTGCCTGCGGCACAGCAGGGGAGCAAGGAGACTCGATCCCTTGTCCTGTTGGAAGGCCGCAAGGCCAGAATCGGAACCCCTTCCAAGAAGCCGACTGTGAAGTCGGTCTTTCTGTATGCAAGCCTGCAATTGTTTTCTCTGGTGGTTTGGTCCTCAGGTGGTGTATCATCCTGTCGTAAGGAGTTGCCTACACAATGACATCAACAGCAGCGACATCTCCTGCTTTCCTGGAACTCAGGGACATAGGCAAGACGTATCAGATTTCTAGAACACAACACGTAGTGGCTGTTGAATCGGTCTCCTTCAGCATCTCAGAAGGGGAGTTCGTCACCCTCATCGGTCCCTCAGGGTGCGGCAAGAGTACAACGCTGAGGATTATTGCAGGCTTTCTAAAGCCTACAAGTGGAGAAGTGCTCCTTCAAGGCAGGCCGATTACCCCTCTGGGGCCGCAGGACCGTTGTATTCCCATGGTCTTTCAGAACTATGCCCTGTTTCCCCACCTCAATGTCTATGAGAATATTGCCTATGGATTGAAAGCGCGGAACTATTCCGAGGAAGTCATCGCTCACGATGTTGCAATGATGTGTCAGATGCTCAACCTGGTTGGCACCGAAGCACGGTTTCCCGATGAACTTTCGGATGGACAGCAACAACGCGTCGCACTGGCGCGGGCCTTGGTCCTCAAGCCCAAGATTCTGCTGTTCGATGAACCGCTGTCCAATCTGGACGCACGACTTCGCCTTCAGACACGCGCCCAGATAAAACGCATGCAAGAGATGCTGAATATTACCGTCCTGTATGTTACGCACGACCAGCAGGAAGCCCTCAGCATTCCCGACCGGGTTATTGTCATGAACAAGGGCAAAGTCATTCAGGTAGGAAAACCCAGAGAAGTGTATAACCATCCCAAGACCCCTTTTGTTGCCGACTTCATCGGTAATTCCAACTTCTATGATGTTTGTGTTAATTACAACTTTCCCAATCGGTTAGACTATACAGCAACCTAGAATTTGTTGTTTCTTGTCCCCTTGACCAGGCTTTCCAATAGTCATGCATGTCAGGGACCCACTCATCGCTACATTTTCCTCAT
>Ga0228535_1003310_pt1 | contig 12044 bp, 10 predicted proteins | sample SJ1metagenome_FD_168457 | JGI IMG/M metagenome (GOLD analysis project Ga0228535, IMG submission 168457) | Enriched culture of PCE-dechlorinating microbial communities from Ithaca, New York, USA - SJ1 | ecosystem: Engineered > Modeled > Simulated communities (microbial... > Unclassified | place... | reverse complement strand
AAGCTGCTCTACAGGAGGATGTGGATGCAGTAGGGCTCTCCATACTTTCGGGTGCGCATCTGGCTCTTGTACCGCGAGTAATGGAATTGCTTAAAAAACAAGGACAAGATAAGGTAGCTGTAATCATTGGTGGAATTATCCCCGAGGAAGATGTGCCGGCGCTAACTGAAGTTGGTGTTCGAGCGGTTTACGGTCCTGGGACATCCACCCAGGTCATTGCTGATGATATTCAGAAATTTGTGTTAAATTGAACAGGCAGGTTGGGGGCAACCTCCAACCATAAATAGATCTCATGGCTGTAGATATCCGAGCATTAATATCGGGCGATCGCTTGATGCTAGCCCGAGCCTTATCGGCAGTGGAGAATGATACCGAAGAAGGAAGAAGTATTCTCTCTGCGATCTATCCATTAGGTGGTAAGGCACACCTGATCGGTGTGACTGGTTCTCCGGGAACTGGCAAATCTTCTCTGGTTAACCAGATCGTCCTCAGCCTTCGAAAAATATACCCCGCTGAGAAAATAGCTATCATCGCGGTGGATCCAACCAGCCCATTCAGCGGGGGTGCCGTTTTGGGTGACCGGGTTAGGATGCGCGATCTCTCAGGTGATTCAGGTGTATTCATCCGCTCCATGGCAAGCAGAGGGGCATTGGGCGGGTTAGCCATCCAAACAGCTGCCCTGGCGCAAGTATTTGATTGCGCTGGGTATTCTACTGTGATTATTGAAACTGTTGGCGCGGGGCAGAATGAAGTTGATATTGTCCGCTTGGCTCATTCCACTCTGGTAGTGGAAGCTCCTGGATTAGGAGACGATATACAGGCAATAAAAGCAGGTATTCTGGAGATTGCTGATATTTTGGTAGTGAATAAAGCCGATCGCCCGGGTGTTGAAGCCACAGAACGCGCCTTGCGTAGTATGTTGGAGCTTGCAAATGGATCCATCCGTAATAATGGACATCACCAGTCACTAAATGCAAACGATGATCATTCCCATACTCATATTGATTCAGGCTGGCAACCTCCGGTAATAAGAACTATCGCCATTTCAGGTGATGGAATTGATGAACTTGTAGCGGAGATTGAACATCACCGCCAATGGCTTATTTCATCTGGTGAGTGGGAGAGAAGGGAAAAATCTAGGGTGAAAACAGAAATGCAAGAAATGCTGAAAGCGGAGTTGCTGCGGAAGTGGGATAATCAAAGCGCGCGAGAAGCATTTCAGGAAGAGCTTGAAAAAGTATATAAACGCGAGATTTCACCACGGGAAGCGGTTAGAAATCTGACATAATAACCAGAGTTGGTAAAAATATTTAATTAAAAACCAAATGTAGTCATTTCTATAAAGAATACTTCATTGTTTTCATATTACTTTGGCGTATAATAACGAGCATATACCCCGGCAATCATTAAGCTGTAATTATTTCCCGATTTATACTGGAGTTGATCATGGAAAGAACCCCCATCAAGGAACTTAAGAACTTCATTGGCAAGGAAGTAAAAATTCAGGGCTGGCTGCAAACTCTTCGTGACCAGAAAAAAATGCAGTTTTTGGTAATCAGAGATCACACTGCGGCAGCACAGGTGGTTTTCGAAAAAGCTGCGAACGAAGATATGGCAGCGAAGATATCTGCACTTACCACCGAAAGCGCGGTCACAGTTCATGGAATCGTAATTGATAATCCTATCGTCAAGCTGAATGGTATTGAGATTCAATTAATAAATGTTGTTGTTGAGAATTTAGCAGAATCACCTCTGCCACTGGACCCGTTTGCTGAAACGTTGCCTGAGATGGATTACCGTCTGGATTGGCGTTATCTTGACCTTCGCAGACCAGAAACCGCAATAATATTTAAAGTTCAGACAACAGCAGAGATGGCGATGCGGGAATACTGGATGAAAGAAGGATTCAGGGAGATGCATAGCCCAAAAATAATGGGTTCTCCCAGTGAGTCTGGGGCCGAACTTTTTGAATTGCAATATTTTGATCGCAAGGCTTATCTGTCGCAATCGCCCCAGTTTTATAAACAGATGGCAATGGCAGCCGGCTATGACAAGGTTTGCGAAATCGGACCAGTTTTCAGAGCGGATCCTTCATTTACCTCGCGGCACATGACTGAGTTTACCGGAGTGGATGTTGAGATTAGCTGGATAGACAGTCACGAAGATGTGATGAAATTTCATGAGGAATGGCTGCAATATGTATATAAACGGGTGAAAGAAATTAATGGTGATGAAATTCGTGACCTATTAGGTGTTGACCTGGTAATCCCTGATACACCTTTTCCAAGATTAACAATGAGCGAAGCTTACGCCATTTTAAAAGCACAAGATTATTCGCTTCCACCGGAGCGAAAAGGTGATATCGATCCGGGTGGGGAGCGTTTATTGGGGAAATATGTAAAAGAGAAATTTGGAAATGATTTTGTCTTTATAAAAGACTGGCCTATTTCTGTACGTCCGTTCTACCACATGCGGCATGAAGATAACCCCAACCTGACCAAGAGTTTCGATTTATTGGGCAGCGGTTTGGAAATTACCACTGGCGCACAGCGAGAACACCGCTCAGAGATTTTGCTTAAACAAGCAGAGGAAAAAGGACTCACGGCAGGACCAATCCAGTTCTATCTTGATTTCTTCAAATACGGCTGCCCACCCCACGGTGGCTTCGGGATGGGTTTAAATCGCTTTCTGATGGTGCTGCTTGGGTTGGGAAATGTGCGTGAAGCAACCTATCTCTTCCGGGGACCAAATCGGCTTCACCCATAGAAATTTTCAAGCAAATGGGATACCCAAATCCCATCTGCTTTGTTATTATCATCATGGACGGGAGGAAAAATGTATCTCGGGAAAAATATTAGGTTACGGGCTATTGAGCGGACTGATATTCCTCTGTTCGCTAGTTGGATAAATGATCCAGATGTGATTCGGGGTCTAACCATTATCTACCCCATGGGGTTGGAGGATGAAACTAGATGGTTTGATCAGACAATGCAACTGCCATTGGAAGAGCACCCGCTGATGATTGAATATAAAGAAGGCAAGGGCTGGAAACCGATTGGTAATTGTGGATTTATTGGAATTGATTGGCGTAATGCAAACGCAGAGGTTGGTATTGTTATTGGAGAAAAAGAATACTGGGATAAAAGTGTTGGCAGTGAGACGATGATGCTGTTGTTAAAGGTAGCATTTGAAATTCTTAACCTTCATCGGGTTTGGCTGCGGGTTTATGAAGATAATCAACGGGCAATCCGCTGCTACCAAAAGATTGGTTTCTTGCAGGAAGGGCGATTAAGAGAAGCTGAATTCAGATATGGTAAATATCTGGATGTATTGATCATGAGTGTTCTCAGACCAGAATGGAAGGATGAATATCATCCGGGTGTTTAATAATCAGAAGCACCTCCTCCCATCCATGGCAGGAGGTGCTTTCTCGATATGAAAAACATCATAGAAATTCTGTGTAATACTTGCTATATCCATTACCAAAGGCATTAGCAATAGCAGTCCACATATATTACAATAAGTATTATGACCCGTAGATATCTGAGCAGCATCAAGAGGTGAATTCATGATGATGAAGACCCGACATGATGTCGGCATGTATGGAGATGTTAAGCTGTATGCGGGGACAGCTTGCCCTGATCTGGCGAATGATATAGCAAAATACTTAAATGTCCCTCTGTGCGGTAGAGACCTGATCAATTTCCCCAACGATAATCTTTTCATAAAACTGCATAGCTCTGTTCGCGGACAGGATTGCTATGTCATTCAGACAACAAGCAAGCCAACTCACCGCAACTTAATGGAATTATTGATCTTGATGCAAACTCTCAAATTGGATTCAGCTGCCAGGATCACTGCGGTTGTGCCTTACCTCTGTTATGCCAGATCCGATAAAAAAGACCAGCCTAGAGTTCCTATTACAGCCCGCTTGGTTGCAGATATGATAGAAGTCGCAGGTGCTGATCGTTATATTACCTTGGATCTGCATGCTGGACAAATCCAAGGATTCTTTTCGATACCTGGTGACGTTCTTTCTGCATTCCATATACTTGCTAAGTATCTGCAAAATTTGCATTCCAAGCTGGTGTCTCCGGTAATCCTGACAGCGGACCTCGGTTTTGCCAAGAAAGCCCGTGATTTTGCAGCAAGACTCGATTCTCCCATGGCGTTTATTGAGAAGCGACGCAGTGGTAATGATGCCAAATCACAGGCACTGACAATTATCGGTGATGTAAAAGGCAAGGATGTCATTATTGTGGATGATGAAGTGGATACCGGCGGGTCGATTGTGCAGGCAGTTAATATAGCAAAAGATTATGGCGCCCGTGATGTCTATGTAACATTTATTCACCCTGGATTAAATGCCAATGCCGCGGAACGGCTGGGAGCTTTAGATGTAAAAGAATTTATAACCACCGATACAATTCCTATCACAGAAGAGAAACGACAATTCCTGGGAGATCGACTGCGAATCCAGTCAGTTGCTCCATTGATCGGTGAGGTTATATGCCGTGCCCATGAAGGTCGGAGTGTGGGCGAGATGTTCAATGAATAATCAACCTGGGCGTACATAATAGGTACGCTCAGTCTTTTTTACATGCCTGAATTACCTGAAGTAGAAACAATTGTTCGCAAACTTAAGAGCGGAGAGAAAGATTTTCCCCGGATAATTGGTGAGGAGATCAAGTCTGTTGATATTCTATGGGAACGCTCCCTTGCTTTTCCTTCGATTCTTGAAGCAAAAACCACGTTGATGGGTAAATCCGTTATTGATGTTTCGCGCAGAGGTAAATTCATCATCATTGAGATGGATCAGGTTTATTTATTAATCCACTTGCGAATGTCTGGTGATCTGCTGGTTTTACCTCCCGGGAAAAGCATTGATATATATCACCACAGGTTTATTCTGCACTTTTTGTCTGGAAAAGACTTGATTTTCAATGATCCGAGGAAATTTGGCAGGGTGTGGCTTGTCACAAATCCGGATGAAGTAACCAGCAAGCTTGGACCTGACCCATTGAATGATAATTTTTCTCCAGAATTATTCCATGAGATGTTGTTGAGGAAGAAACGTCAGTTAAAACCACTTCTTATGGATCAGACATTCCTGGCGGGTATGGGGAATATTTACACAGATGAGGCGCTTTATCTTGCAAAATTACATCCCCTTCGGATTGCCTCATCCCTTTCAATGAATGAATCTCATGCCTTGCATCATGCGATTCAAACAGTCTTGAACGAAGGCATTGATCGGAATGGTGCAAGTATTGATTGGGTATATCGGGGTGGAGATTTTCAAAATCACTTCAAAGTTTACCAACGGAAAGGTGCGCCCTGTCAGCATTGCGGGATAATAATAGAGAAAACTATAGTTGGACAGCGGGGTACATACTATTGTCCGGAATGTCAGAAGATATAACGGTATTATTCTTGCATAATTTACCAGTAATTCTTTTAGTTTTGTGAATTATCGTGCCACCTTTAAAACTTACTGATCACATATTCAGATATTTTTCACCTGGTCAGGCAAAAATCCTATTTGGGTTGGCGATTTTTGCGATTGCCATAATTATTTCAATTTGCGCTTACCTCTCGATTGCTATGAGAAATCCATATATGATTTCGGCTACTCTGGATCCAACGCAATTAACGCCGGTAATGTTACCCACTTTTCCCGCAACCTGGACGCCACAACCAACCCGAACACCGCTGGGGATTGAACCAACCACTACGCCATTACCTACTCATACTCCAATTCCTACATTCACACATAATACTCCTGATCCAGTTAAAGCTGGTTATCCAACCATCCAACCATATGAAGCCGGGGGAACTCCTGCAGTGATTGGCACTTCCGTTAGTGGGCGGCCAATAGAAGTAATTCGTTTTGGATCGGGTCCTTCCATCAGGATTATCGTTGCCGGAATTCATGGTGGAAATGAGTGGAACACTACTGCTCTCGCTCAACAGTTGATTCTTCATCTGCAAGATAATCCGCAGATGGTACCCAATGATGTAACATTGTATATAGTGCCCAATTTAAACCCGGATGGATTGGCAAGGGCGTTAAATCCGGATGGAAGGGTTAACGACAACGGTGTTGATTTGAATCGTAACTGGGATGCTGATTGGCAGCAGTACTGGGATCGAACCGGATGCTGGTCTCTTCGGCCAACGACATCGGGGCAGTATCCTAATTCCGAACCAGAGACCCAGGCATTGGCTCAATTCTTATTGACTCACCCTGCGGATGCTTTGATCAGTTACCACTCTGCCGCGCTGGGTATATTCCCAGCGGGAGATCCACCTCACCCGCCCTCAGAGAAGCTCGCTGAACTGGTGGCTTCAGTCACAGATTATCCTTATCCCCCAATAAATACAGGTTGCCGCTATTCTGGTGGATTGGTGGACTGGGCTGCTTTTCAAGGCATCCCGGCAGTGGATATTGAGCTTTCCACGCACAGCAGTACCGATCTTGAAATGAACTTGCGTGTTTTAGATGTGCTTTTACGACTTAGTTGGGTGAAGTAGCAGCTAAGCTGGTTGCCAGACATTGTATAAACCGAGTTGGTCATTTACTCCATCACTCAGAAATTGCTCTATCTGCTTATATTCGCATTCTCTTCTCATCTCTTCCAAATTATTGCTGGTGAAATGATGAACATAGCGAAGGCAATCCAAATTTCCATCTGCGCGCCAATCTAGAAGGTAATCGCCCTCGTCGACATCTGAATCATGCATACCAACTGTATCCCAGCTCTGGATACGATGAACTAGTTTTTGGGATGAGAGAAACTGCCAGACAGAGAAAATTAAAATCCCATCGGATTTGAGCAGTTGACGGATGTCTTTTAGGATGCGTAATTGATTATTTAAACCGGGGATATGATGAAGAACCGCAAAGCAAAGGATACGATCAAAGGATCCTTGTCCGAGACCTTCATACCAATCTGGGCGCATCAGGTCTCGCACCAACCATCGAATCTGAAAATCTGCTCCTGTATTTGCAGGGGTGAATTCACGGATCAAAGCATCAGAAAAATCGATTCCAATATATGTACCTGATGTTCCCTTTTCACTAATTACCTTTGCCAGTTCACCATTACCACAACCAACATCAAGTATCTGGGAAGGTATAGTGTGTTGAAGGTAACCAGCGATGCTTCTCTTAACCCCAGGTTGTACTCTTCTACGGGTTTTTGAAAATGACCGTGCACAGCTCTGGTAAAATTGATGATTGATTTCAACCAACATGGCGGCAGTTTTGTCGTTCATGATGTTTATTATAGCGGGTCTGATGATAGATGGATAATTCACGGCGCTGGCTGGAAAAAAGAAAATACACGCCTGAGATGATGCAACTTGCCAGGTTGATTCTGGAAGAAGTTCAGTCGGGTGTACCAGTATTAGATGCCATTCGCAAACACCCGCTTTCGGGTGGCGGGCATGTGGCAAAACATGCATTGGTTCATCTTTATCGAAAAATGGTCAAACAGGGTGTATGGACGGAAGACTCACAATTCCTTTCACTATTTCGCATGAAACCTGTGCGGACTTTATCTGGGGTGACCACGGTGACTGTCCTTACCAAACCGTACCCATGCCCCGGAAACTGTATTTTCTGCCCTACAGAAATCTGCGAACCAAAGAGCTATCTTTCAGATGAGCCAGGCGCCCGAAGAGCACTGCAGAACCATTTTGACCCGTATTTGCAGGTTACCACCCGTTTACAGGCTCTTACTGCGGTTGGCCATCCAGTGGATAAAATCGAACTTCTTGTGCTGGGTGGCACATTTAGCGCGTATCCTCGAATATATCAGCACTGGTTTATTTCCAGATGTTACGAAGCATTAAACCAAAATCATATTCCCGAACTTCCTGGGTTGGATGAGGATGTGGAGGAGGGTAAAACACCTCCTCCTGCTGATCCTCCTGCTGGTTATGATGTGTCGTCAGGAAACCTTGAAGAATTTCATAAAGCAAATGAGTCATCTCTTCACCGGAATGTAGGCCTTGTTCTGGAAACCCGTCCGGATGAAATAACTTATGAAGAGTTGGCGTGGATGCGAAATTTAGGAGCCACCAAACTGCAATTAGGAGCCCAATCTCTGGATGATGAAATTCTAAAACTGAATCGCAGAGGTCATACCACTGAGCAAACCATTCGTGCTATGAATAGGGCAAGAGCTGCAGGGTATAAACTTGTGTTGCATTGGATGCCAAACTTGTTAGGGGCAACGCCCAAAGGTGATGTAGAAGACTTTAGTAAGCTCTGGAGTGATGTGAATAACAAGGGCGGTTTATGCCCGGATGAGATAAAGATTTATCCCACACAGCTATTAAAGAATACCGAACTTTACGATTACTGGCAACGGGGAGAGTACCGACCATATACCGAAGAAGAATTGATCCACCTCTTGGCTGATGTGAAAGCAACGGTGCCGCAATATTGTAGGGTTAACCGGGTAATCAGGGATATTCCCAGTACTAATGTTGTTGAGGGGAATAGACGAACCAGCCTGCGTCAGGATGCCATACTAGAGATGGCGTCACGTGGAATAACGTGCCAATGTATACGCTGCCGTGAAGTTCGTCAGGAGAGAATTGATGCGAACCAATTAGAGCTTCGCGATATTATTTACCAACCTGCTTCTCTGCCTGATGAAGCTGCAAGCGAAGAGCATTTTATTAGCTATGTCACCCCAAATGATAAGATTGCCGGTTACCTGCGTTTATCCATCCCCACCCATGTTGAGGATGAAAGGGATACTTATCTACTCGATTTGAGGGAGAGTGCAATTATCAGGGAGATTCATGTTTACGGGCAATCCTTACAGTTTGGTACTGAGCAGAGTGGTGCGGCACAGCATATTGGTTTGGGCACCAGTTTAATCAAAGAAGCTGAACGAATCACCCGTTCTGCGGGGATAAACCACCTGTCTGTAATTTCTGCGATTGGTACGCGCATCTATTACCGGGGGCGAGGGTTTTTGGATGGAAACCTCTACCAGCGGAAGCCTCTGAGTTAATTCAATTGTGTATTGAATAACTCCACCAATTAAGTATCATTAAACAAGATGAATCCTTACTTAAGAAATATCTTCTGTGTTTTGTTGATTTCCCTGGGCGCATGCGTTCCCATGGAAACCACCATGAAAAATCATGAAACGGAGCAAAGCCAAAACAATGGTGGATTGCAGCTCACACAAGAAGAATCTACTGCCATGGAGGGAGATATGATTAAATTTCAACTTTCCAGCCCGGCGTTTGAGAATAAGGGGAAAATACCCTCAAAATTCACATGCAAAGGCGAAGATGTTTCTCCTCCCTTGGAGTGGAAGGATGCTCCAACGGGGGTGGTGTCTTATGCATTAATTATGGATGATCCTGATGCACCTGTGGGAACCTGGATCCATTGGGTGATATTTAATATACCAGGATTGGCAACCAGTTTGGGCGAAGGAATCGAGCCTGGACAGGATGTTTTAGATGGAGCAATTCAAGGAAAGAGCAGTTGGGGGAGAAACCAGTATAACGGTCCCTGCCCTCCTGCGGGAGAGCATCGTTATTTCTTTAAGTTGTACGCACTCGATATTGAATTAAATCTCAAGGGCAATGCATCAAAAGCGGATGTTATTCAAGCAATTCAAGGGCACACACTTGGAATGGCTGAATTAATGGGCGTATTTTCAAGGTAATTAATCTGTAAAATCCGCCGTAAGCTTATTTCTGCCGGTACGTTTACTGTTGTAAAGTGCCTGATCAGCGCGGGATAGAATACTCTGGTCTGTCTCTCCTGCACAGAACATTGTTGCACCAATGGATACGGTAACACTTAGGTAATTATCTTCCAGCTTGATCATACTTTTTTCTATCAAGTTCCGCAATTTTTCTGCGATGCTTACTAATATATATTTATCCACATTCTTGATCAAGACAATAAATTCTTCACCTCCCCATCTTGCAACTATATCGCTATCCCTTAGATTATGCTTGAGTGTGTGTGACAGCATCTTAATAACTTCATCGCCTGTGGCGTGCCCATAAGTATCATTTACCTTTTTAAAATGATCAATATCGAAAAATAAAATCCCAAATGGGATTTCAAAGTACTCAAAATCTTTTATTGAAGCAACTAATTGTTTTTCAAGATATGCCCGATTAAATAACCCCGTAAGGGCATCCATGTGGACTTCCACTTCTAATTGATTTATTCGTGATATTGTGTACTGGTATTCTGTATGATCAGAAAAAACTTCAACTGCACCGGTGATTTCACCATCCCTGTTTCTGATGGGAGATGTTCTAACTTTTACAGGTATCCGATGTCCATCCTTGTGCCGTAAAAACACCAAGTTTTCCTGCTGGGTGCCATCCATAATTGTCTGTTGCAATGGACAACCATCTGTACAAAGGCATTTTCCGTTTTGGTCGACGTGGTTAAGAATATTATCAAAACAGAAATGTCCTACCATCTCTTCACCGGAATATCCAGATATTCGATTAGCACTTGAATTCCAGTATGTAATTTTTCTGTTTACATCCACAAAGTAAATACCATCGTACAAATTATCCAACAGATCCTTATAAAATGTATCGTCTGCCATTTAAGCTGCCTCTACTAACTAATGATTATTCAATGATATCGATTCAATCTAACAATGTAACAAAAATCGCATAAAAAAATGCCCAGGTAAGGAATTAAAATTTTACAAAAAAATTATGGAAATATTTGATTCGATTATTTATAGTGAATTTCTAACAATATTTTCTTTCGGTTCTGTTTGTTTCGAAAATAAGTGAAATTTGAAGAATAAATTCGATATCTTCTGGTATTGGTTGACGCACGCAAGGTCTGATCGGGTCGAAATGGCTCAACAGGAATATGAAATCAGATTGGTGCATGTGATTTCCTTTGCCTTGTTGCTTTTATTGACCATTCTAATCGGGATTAATCTGGATGGCGACAACACAGCCTGGGGAGTATTCCTGATTATTCTATTAATGGATGGATTACTTTTTGCTTCATTTTTCCTGATAAATCATCCAATTATAAAGTTATCAAAATATACTCCGGTAGTATTATTCTTCGGATTTGGTCTGTTTAGCGTTGTATCCAACCAGTTCCCAACATCTGGTGCATTCACATTTATCTTATCCATTTTGCTTGCGGGGATTCTAACGGATGGTCGAACATTGCTAGCTGTACTCGGTGCTACCATGTTGGCAACCTTATTTAAGAAAATCCCTGATTCCTCGGGGTTGATGGACGAAGTTGTTTATCATTCACCTGAAATTCTCACATTCATAGGCGTTGCTTTTCTGACCTGGATCGCGATCAGCAGGTTGCGTGTTGCTTATGTGAAAGAAGTACGATATAGCCGGGAATTGAGGTTGTATGAGCAAAGGACAAAACTATTTATAGAACATACACCTATTGGTGTAATAGATCTGGATACCAAGGGCAGAGTTCTTTCATGGAATCCTGCAGCTGAAACTATCTTTGGGTATACCCAGGCAGAAGCCTTAGGCAAAACCATCAATGAAATGATTACTCCACCTGAAATGCGCAGGGTCATTAGCGAAACCTTCCGCTCTTTTTTGCAAGGGAAAGGTGGCGAAAAATTAACGGCGAATCATATAACTCACGATAACCGAAAAGTAATTTGTGAGTGGTTTAACAGTCCAATAAAGAATGAAAACGGTGATGTTACCGGATTAACTTCGGTTGTCGTTGATATAACGGACCAATTTCAATCAATAAGTCGCCAGAAAGCGTTGTACAAAATATCACAGGCGGTATCGGAGGCGATTAACCTTGATGAGCTTTATCATATTGTTCACGAGGTCATAGGAGAACTAATTCCTGCAAAGAACTTTTTCATTGCTATGTACGACCCAGAAGTTGACCTGAATAATTATCCTTACCATGTGGATGAGTTTGATGAGTTTCCAGGACCGCGCAAACCAACAAAAGGGTTGACGGAATATATCTTAAAAACTGGACAGCCCTGTTTTGTAGATCCTGAGACCTTTGAACG
>Ga0228535_1003309_pt1 | contig 12044 bp, 12 predicted proteins | sample SJ1metagenome_FD_168457 | JGI IMG/M metagenome (GOLD analysis project Ga0228535, IMG submission 168457) | Enriched culture of PCE-dechlorinating microbial communities from Ithaca, New York, USA - SJ1 | ecosystem: Engineered > Modeled > Simulated communities (microbial... > Unclassified | place... | reverse complement strand
GGGGTACTTGCTGGCAGCACTGGAAGGCTCCCTTTCTAGCTTCCCCTCACTTCAAGGGGAAGAAGCAGCCTGGCTATGCAGCAAAGCATGATCTGAACTAGTAAATTCATTCTTTAACGCGGCAGGCGGGGGGTGTGGGCGGGGGAACATCAGCCCACCTGTCGCCGGTTATGTTACAGCCAACACTGAAACAATAAAGGCAGTGCTATAGCAATACTTATATCGTTACCGCAAAAGACAAGCTATCTATATCCTTTATTATTCCCCTGCTTCTCAGATAATGAGCATGGCGTCCCCGAAGCTGAAGAAGCGAAACCGCTTCTCAACCGCCTCCCGATAAGCGGCCAGAATGTTCTCCCGGCCGGCGAAAGCACTCACCAGCATCAGCAGAGTGGACTTCGGCAGGTGAAAATTGGTGATGATGCCGTCAACCAACTGATAGCGGTATCCCGGGTAGATAAAGATATCGGTCCAGCCTTGTCCGGCGCAGGCATTGCCCGCACCGTCCGCGATCGTCTCCAGAGTGCGGACGGAAGTGGTGCCGACGGCAATCACCCGGTGCCCGGCGGCCCGCGTCCGGTTGATTGCGGCGGCCGTTTCCTCGCTGATGTCATAATACTCGGCGTGCATGGCGTGCTCTTCGATATTTTCCGTCTTCACCGGCCGAAAGGTGCCCAGCCCGACATGTAAGGTCAGATAAACCACGCTTACCTGCCGGTCGGAGATTTCCCGCAGCAGGCGGTCCGTAAAATGGAGTCCGGCGGTCGGGGCGGCCGCCGACCCGCTCCGGGCCGCGTATACCGTCTGGTATCGCTCGGGATCGTCCAGCTTCTTGTGGATGTACGGCGGCAACGGCATTTCCCCCAGCCGGTCCAGGACCTGCTCGAAGACTCCGTCGTAACGAAAATGCATCTGCCGGCCGCCGAAATCCGTATCGGCCAGGACTTCTCCGGTCAATGCGCCGTCCCCGAAGACGATTTCCGCGCCGATGCGGGCCCGCCGGCCGGGTTTTACCAGTACTTCCCAAACATCTTTCCCGGTCCGGCGGAGCAGAACGACTTCCAGACGACCGCCGGTGTCCCGCCGGACGCCGAACAGACGGGCCGGGATGACCCGGGTATCGTTCAGGACCAGAGTATCCCCCGCCTCCAGATAAGCGGGAAGGTCGTAAAACCGGTTTTCTTCCCGCTTGCCGCTCTGCCGGTGCAAAACAAGAAGCCGGGAGTGATCCCTCGGCTCGATCGGTTCCTGGGCGATCAATTCTTCCGGCAGGCAATAATCAAAATCCGCCAGTTTCATCCGTCTGTCTCCCGTCCGATGGATTAATTCGTCTCAATCGCAACGCCTTGGTAGTAATGTTGCAGGATATCGGTGCAATTATACCCTTGGAGCGCCATCCCTCGCGCACCCCATTGCGCCATTCCGACCCCGTGCCCCCATCCCTGCCCGACCAGTTCAACTTCGCCGGTCAGATGCATAACACCGATGATACTCGGCGCCCGGACGGAGTTCACGGTTCCGTCCGCCCCGATAACGGAAACTTCATCGGCCGGCTTGCACGCGGATGCGCCGTAAGCGCCGCAGATTGCCAATTCCTCAGCGCCGGAACAGGAGCGAACGGCACCCCCTTCCCCCGCTTCCCGGGTGACGATGTCAAAGCGGGTGCTCTTCAGGCTCAGAAGGGTGCGGAAAGAGGTCGCGGTAATTTCTTGACTCCCCTTGCTGCCGCGGACGATAATCTCCCGCTGCCGCCCGGAAACCGTTTTTTCACCGGCTGCGGCAACCGAATACACCTCGCCGACATCTCTGCCGCCCCCCGCGAGCTTGGCGGCAATATCGGCGAGCGTCAGGCTGGTCTGCCAGCTGCGATGAGGGTTGTCCGGCTGGGCGCTGTCGAATTCATCCGGTACCGCCCGCAAATAAGGCGAAGGGCTGCCCTGCCAGACGTCTTCGTTGTTTTCCGTGTAACCGCCGGAAGAGGCATGAAAGACGGCGGTGATAGTTTTCCCCTGATACGTCAGGACCATTCCTTCCGTCGCATCCACCGCCGCGTTCGTATTCGCTTGCTCGGCGCCCAAACCGCCGTAAACTTGGTCGCTGACCGTTGCCTTCAGGTCGTATCCTTCCGCCGCGTACCGGTTTTTCGAAGCCACCGCGTAAGTACGCGACACGATCGCCTGGGCGCGGAGCGCTTCCGCCGGCCAGGCGGCGGGAATCTCTTTTGGCAGCACCCCGTACAGATATTCTTCCAAGGGCAAAATATTGATTACCGTCAGGTTGTCGCCGACCGCGCGGAGTTCGATCAGGCCGCGGTACGCGGCATTGTTTACCTTGACCGCGCCGCCATTAGCGGGGATGAAACGCACACTCACGCCGACATCGCTCGATCCGGTGTTAACCTGACCGCCTTGCGCCCGGAAGCTGACAACTTCCCGGGCTTCACCTTCGCCCAGAACGCTTCCGTCGGCCGGGTCGATCAACTGCCATGCATCCTCGGCTGTCAGACTAACCGATGGCTGGCCGATGAGAATACCGATGCGGATAAGCTCTTCGGCCGCGTTCGCCGCGCTTTGGCCAAACAGCAAAAAGGTAAGCAGACAGCAAGCGACGGCTACGATCAATCGCGTCTTCACCGGTCCATCCTCCCCGCCGGCGGGCGGCTGCGACAGCCACGTCCCGCCGCTATTCTGTTCCATTATTCGACAAAAAAGCCAAACCTCCTCCCGCCCCGCTTTGCGCCCGCGCAAACAAAACGGCGCCCCCGAAAACAGTGGCGCCCGCAGTAACGACGAAAACGTAAAAAATCAAACAGCCCAGGCACTATTTCCCGGGTTTGTCTTTGCCCTTTGTTTCTTTTTCTTTACTATCCTTATCTTTGGGTTCCTTTTCTTTACTCCCCTTCCCGTCATCGGTATCTCCGGTTTCCGGTTCGCCAATTTCGCTGCCGGCGATAGCCTCATCCGAGTCGCCGGCTTTGCCGCCGCCGTCATCAGGTATCTCCGACCGCTTGTCGTTTCCGTTATCATTCTTTTCATTCCCCTGCCCGGGGTTATTCCCTTGTCCGGGATTATTTCCTTGTCCGGAATTGTTTTTATCCGCTCCGGATGACCGTTCTTGTTCGCGGCTTTCCTTGTCTTCTTTTTCCTCTTTCTCGGTCCGGATTTGTTTGGCGGAGTGAGCGCTGCCGATAACCTCCCGCGGTTCCAAACCGGCTGCACGCAGGGCTTTGCTGATGCTGGTTTCCATAAAATCTTCGAGCTCGACATCTTCATCTACCCGGTGCGCCGCCAGATAGATGGCGTACTTGCCGGCCGACAGGCCGTTTTTGGCCGCCTCCTCGCGCACCTCGCTGCTGACTTTGACCGTCTGAACATTACAGTTTTCCACTTGCTGACGCCGGACCACTTCTTCCGCCGCCAAACGGGCTTGTTCCTGCAATGCGGCGTCGACGTCTTCCTGATCGGCCCGGTCGGGCTTGGCCGGCGCTTCGGTTATCAGGACCATTTCGCTTAAGTAGCCGAGAGCATTCGCTTCCTCAACGATTGCCTGCACCCACTTGTCCAGCTTCGCTTTTCGCAGGTCGATCTTCGCCAGGATCTCCTCGCCTTCCGGGTTCAGAGCTTCCGCCCTCAGGACAGTGCCGCCGGCGGTGACGGTCAAATCGATGCTGGGATTGATGTCGACGGTGATGATCGCGTAAGGCGACGCTACGGGCAGGGAAAGCAAGGAAACCGGAACCAGCAGCGCGAGCAGCAGGCAGGCGGCCGCGACAAACCGGCCGCGCTGGCTGAAAGTGGCGGCGGCAGTCCTGATTTGGGCGGGCTCGTAAACGACTTCGCTGCCAATCGCAGCCGGAGCCGGCAAGCGCACATTGACGAATTCGCCCTGCGGTGTCAGGACAATCGCTTTCACTCCGTTACTTTCGACGACCAAGCCCCGCTTCTGCACCGTACTTCCTCCTTCGCCAACGGATAAATCCATCTGTGTCATTCGCTTTTGCCTTCTCGCAAGTAATCCTGCAGATATGTAAAGTCACCGGTGTGCAATAAAGTCAACGCAATTATGTATTTGCGCTGCCGCTCCAAGGTTTTCCGGCTCACGGCGGCAACCGCAGCCAAGTGCTTGAGCGGCAATTCCTTTTTCGTCATGAGGTGGTGCGACATCTCCGGGTCGGCGGCGATAATTTTGGCGATCTGCCTGGCTCGCTGCCGCGCGTCGGTATGCTGCGGCGAGACAGTTGTCAATTCCTGAAAAGAGATACCGAAGCCGGCCAGTATCTCTCGGTAAGCGAGGATTTCTTCCCGCAACAGGAAAGCGCGATCTTCCTCCGCATACTCTTCCCGGGCCTTCCGGGCGATAAACATCGCCTCGCCGCCGGCCGGCCCGTCTTCGGTGCCGGTAAACCGGTCCAGGGACACCTCGCAGCGATATTTGCTCTGCTGCCGGAGATAATCGACCAGTCGCCGCTTGATGACCAGTTTGGCAAACGGCAGGAACGGCGCCTTGCCGTCCAGATCGTAGGAATCAATCGCTTCGTTTAAGGCCAGCAGTCCGATGCTGAATTCCTCGTCGTTGTCCCGTGAGATATAGCGACCGCAGACGCCGGCGGCTACTTTCAATATAAAAGGAAGGTACGCTTCGAGCAGCTTTTCCCGCTCCGCCGCGTTGCCGCCGCGGATTTTCCGGATCGCCTGGGCGATGCTTTCCTGTTCGTCTGCGGGCTTCTTTCTCGTCCAGGGGAAAAAACCCACCGCGCCCACCTCGTTTCGCTACTAGAATATTCGTAAGCAAATGCCGTTTTCCGGGTGTCGTACGAGTGTTGCTCTAAAAAAGTTAAGCACCTTTACCTACGGCCGATGAAACGCAGGAAAAGAGAAAGCAGCAAGCTTAACAGCAAGCAGGTGGCCAGCGGGAAGTAGAACTGGACATTGCCTTTCCGGACGGAGATATCGCCCGGCAGACGGCCGAGCCAAGGCAGTCGCCCGCCCAGATAGAAAAAGGCGCCGACCAGCACCAGAAGGGCTCCGGCAAGCATCAGATACCGGCCGACCGCGTCCCCCCCGTTCACGCGTCCGCCTCGTCTTCCCCGTAAACATAGCCCAGGTGTCCGTAGGCCAGGCGGGTGGTTGTCCGGCCGCGCGGCGTCCGCTGCAGAAAACCGATCTGGAGCAGATAAGGTTCATAAACGTCCTCGATGGTGTTGCTTTCTTCCCCCACCGCGGCGGCCACCGTATCAAGCCCGACCGGCCCGCCGTCGAATTTCTCGATGATGGTCCGGAGCAGTTTGCAATCCACCGCGTCCAGCCCGAGTTCGTCGACTCCAAGGAGACGCAGGCCCCGGTCGGCGGCAGCAGCCGAAATCACGCCCGCGCCTTCCACCTCGGCGAAATCCCGCACCCTTTTCAGCAGCCGGTTGGCAACGCGCGGGGTGCCCCGGGACCGGCGGGCGATCTCCCGGGCCCCCGCCGGCTCGATCGGGATGTTCAGGATATGGGCCGCCCGGATAACGATTTTTTCCAGATCGGCCGGATCGTAATAGTCAAGGCGGGACATGATGCCGAAACGGTCGCGCAGCGGGGAACTCAAAAGCCCCGCCCGGGTCGTCGCCCCAATCAGCGTGAATTGAGGCAAATTGAGCCGAATGGATTTCGCGCTGGGCCCCTTACCGATAACGATGTCCAGGGCGCAGTCTTCCAGGGCCGGATAGAGGATTTCTTCCACCACCCGGTTCAGGCGGTGGACCTCATCGATGAACAGGACATCTTTTTCACTCAGGTTGGTCAGGATCGCCGCGAGATCGCCCGGCCGCTCGATCGCCGGCCCGCTGGTCAGGCGGATATTGACGCCGAGTTCATTCGCGATGATATAAGCGAGGGTGGTTTTGCCCAAGCCGGGCGGCCCGTGCAGCAGCACATGGTCGAGCGCTTCACCGCGCTTGCGGGCCGCTTCGATGAACACTTGGAGATTCCGCTTAATTTCGTTCTGGCCGATGTACTCGTCCAAGCGCCGGGGCCGCAGACTGTAATCCAGCAGCCGGTCGTCCTCGCGGTTTTCCGGTGAAACTATTCTCTCCTCCATCATTATCCTCCCTAATTATCACGCAAAGATTTCAACGCCCGCCGCACCAATTCCGCGGTCGGCAGCGATGCGGCGTCGTCTGTCCCGACCGACCGCAAAGCCCGGTTGATTTCCGCCGTGCCGTAGCCGAGAACAGCCAGCGCTGCCGTTGCTTCGGCCAGATTATTATCCGCCATCGGAGCAGCCTTGCCGGCATCCCGCCCGTACGGCAGCAATTTGCTGATTTTTTCTTTCAGCTCCAGGATAATGCGCTGGGCTGTTTTCTTGCCGATACCCGGAATCCGCACCAGCGCGTCGGCATCGTCCGCGCCGATGGCTTGCTGGAGCTGCGCGGGAGATACGGCCGATAGGACGCTCAGCGCCACCCGGGGACCAATCCCGGGAATGGTCAGCAACAGATCAAAAATCTCCCGTTCGGCGACGGTCAGGAAGCCGAATAAAACGAAAGCGTCCTCCCGTACCTGCAGACGGGTAAATATCTTGACTTCCGCTTCGACTCCGGGCAGGCGGCCGTAAGCCGAAGTCGGCATAAAAACATCATACCCGATCCCGGCTACATCGACCACGACCCGGTCCGGAAGCAGTTCGACGAGTTTCCCGTGCAAATAGGCAATCAATTTTTCCCTTCCTCCCGCGGCGCCGTCCGTTTCTCCCACTCCCGCGAATGCAGACAGCATACGGCTATCGCCAGGGCGTCGGCGACATCGTCCGGCTTCGGCTCTTCGGCGAGCGACAGGAGAGTGCGGACCATGTACTGGATCTGCGCCTTTTCCGCCCGCCCGTAGCCCACCACCGCCTGCTTCACCTGCAACGGCGTGTACTCGCATACCGTCACTCCGCGGTTCGCCGCCGCCAATATGGCGACGCCCCTGGCTTGGCCGACGGCGAGCGCCGTCCGCGTATTCTTATTGAAAAACAGTTCTTCCACCGCCACCACTTGCGGCGCGTACTTTTCCAGCAGAGCGGACACATCCCGGTAAATCCGCTGCAGCCGCTCCGCCATCGGGATATTCGACGGCGTCCGGATACAGCCGTAACTGACTGCCTGCAATTCCCGGCCCTGCGCCGCCACGAGTCCGAAACCGGTAATCGCGGTCCCCGGGTCGATGCCAAGCACTAACATCTTATCTCCCCCTAGCCGACCTACATTACTCACTGCGTCGTATTGGCATATCTGCATGCATTCGAGATCCGGTTTTCGTACTCCTACTACACACACGGCCCGGGCGCAAGCGACCTTTAGTAGCCTTGGTTTAAGCTTCTTGTTTCAATGCTAATCCCTGCCAAAACGGCGACAGGTGGGCTGATGTTCCCTGACTCCGGCTTCATATTTCAATGTCACTTGCAAGTATAGCGGCGACAGGTGGGCTGATGTTCCCCCGCCCACACCTCCCGCCTGCCGCGTGCAAGTATCTAATCGTCTGAGACGAATTGGACTTTCGCACATGCCTTCAGCGTGATGCAATAGGACATTTTTATTGATTTCTTACCCCTGCTACACACACGGCCCGGGCGCAAGCGACCTTTAGTGAGGATCGTGCCGTGACCGACGAGGTCGAAGCCTTCAGACGGGGCCGAGCCATGGATGGCGAGGCAACAATCACGCTATGGATGGCGTGTTTGTAAGTTTACCCCGTCTGAAGCCGAGACTGAGACGCTGACACGGCCGATACGAAACTACGTCGCAGCCGCTGGCAACCATAGAATATAGCTTTCTCCTGGCAGCAACCTATTTGCAATGGAAGCCAGCGGCTAAGACCGGGGCGTAGAAAAAAACCATCCTGTGAAACATAGCCGCAATTCCTATTCCCGCCGTTCTTGCCGCTCACCTGTCAATAACCTAGCTACAGCCCAACCGCTCCAGTAGGAATATTATTCAACATAATATGGTTATTTCCTTTTTCCGGCGCCACCTTACTCATCTGACGCCACGCTCGCCGCACAAAAAAAGGAGGGTAGCCCCCCCCTCGCATCAGTTGCCTAATCCTTCCAGCAATCGCCGCAAGTCTTCCCGGCTGTCGCTTGTGTACGCACCGTTGTTGATATCGTTCAGATCCCCCGGACTGAGACGGCTCGCCGGAATCGTCGTTATCTCACTGACTTCACAATCGGTTTGGTTGCCGTAATAGATTGCCACATACCCGTTGCTGATGCCCAGAAAGTAATTGCTCTCACCGCTGCCGCCGGCCGGCACCGTATTGTTCGCCGCAGACGAGTCGCCGTCGCCCGCAGCGGCCGGATCGTCGTCTGCTCCCGGTTCCCCGTTTGCCTGGTCCGGCGGCACGGTCTCTTCCGTCTCAGCCAGCGGTTTGAGCGGCTCCTGACCGCGGATCAGGCTGTGTAGGGCGAAGTACGTCGCAGTACCGCTTGCCAAGGCGATGATGACCAGCAGGAAAAGGAAACGACGTTTCAGAAACAACTCGGACACTCCTGCGCCTCCCTTCTTTCGCCAGCTTGCCCGTTCGGACTTGGCAGTGCTATAGTTTTCCCGGCTTCCGGTAAAATATAACAAAAGAGCAAAAAAAAACATCCCGTCCGCGGGCGGGATGATGCAAATCCGCAATTATGTCAGTCGTCCATAGCCTCCAGAACCGCTTCGTCAATGTCGTAATTCGTGTATACGTTTTGGACATCATCGTGGTTTTCCAGAGCGTCCACCAGTTTGACGGCCTTAGCGGCATCACCTGCCGACAGCTCAATCGTGGTTTGCGGCAGCATGGTGATTTCCGCCGCCGCCATCGTTATCCCCTTTTTGTCCAGCGCTTCTTTCAAAGCCTCGAATACATCCGTAGCGCAGGTTATCTCGATCGAATCGTCCTCCGACTTCATGTCGTCGCCGCCCGCCTCGAGGACCAGGTCCATCAGTTCATCCTCACTGACCGGCAGGGTTTCTTTATCAATAATGAACAGACCCTTTTTGTCAAACATCCAGGCGACACAGCCGGTCTCCCCCAAATTGCCGTTGTGCCGGGAAAAGAGATAGCGAATCTCACCCGCCGTACGATTGCGGTTGTCCGTCATGATTTCCAGCATGATAGCCGTTCCGCCCGGGCCGTAACCTTCATAGACCATCTCTTCGTAAGCGGCGCCATCCAGTTCCCCGGTTCCGCGCTGGATGGCCCGGGTGATGTTGTCATTGGGGATATTCGCCTCCCGCGCCTTCTGGATCGCGAGCTTCAGACGGAAATTCGCATCCGGATTGCCGCCGCCGTTGCGCGCCGCCACCGTGATTTCCTTGCTGATTTTGGTGAACATATTGCCCCGTTGGGCATCGACTTTGGCTTTTTTGTGCTTGATATTGGCCCATTTCGAATGGCCTGACATCAGTCGCCACCTCCCAGTCTATTCCTAACTCAGTCCGCCGCGGGCGGCATGGGCGGCAAAGCCCGCTTGTGCGCTGAAATCCGGTGCAGGCGCTCAATGACCGCCCGGTCCCGCTCCGGAATTGCTTTCCCATCCAGAAAGTCGTCAATTATCGCGTAAGTCGTCCCCATCTCGGCTTCATCCGTCTGACCCGGCCACAAACCGGCCGAGGGCGGCTTGGCGATAATCTCCGGCGGCACTCCGAGCTGAGCCGCCCACTCCCGCACTTCGTACTTCTTCAGCCGCGCGAGCGGCAGCAGGTCGACGCCGCCGTCGCCGTACTTAGTGAAGTACCCGGTATACGTTTCCGCCGCGTTGTCGGTTCCCGCCACCAGATAATTGTAGGTATTGGCGATAAAATAGAGGGTTGACATCCGCAGGCGGGCCCGCAGGTTCGCGTCGGCCAGCCGGGTCGCGGCCGTCGCCCCGAGGGAGGCATTGATTGTCGCCATGAGTTCCGCGTGCGCCCCGGTAATGTCGACCTCCAAGGCTTGGATGCCGCAGGCGCCGACCACCTTTCCGGCATCCTCCCGGTCGCGGGGATCGCTGCGGCACGGCATAATCACGCCGAGCGAATTATCCGGAAAAGCTTTTTTTATCAGACAGGCACACAAAGCGGAGTCGATACCGCCGGATAATCCCACCACCAGTCCTTTGGCGCCGGCCGCCGCAACTTTGGTACGTAACCATTCCACCGTGCAGGCAATCTGTTCTTCCCGATTTTTCGCCACCATCCACCGCCTCCTGTTCGCCGCCCGCTCGGACAGCCAATGGATTTCATCTAAAATCATACTATATTTCCGAGCGGCCTGCAATCGTTCCGCGCGTTAATCAGCCGGAGCAAAGTATGAGGCCGCGGGAGCGGCATCCGGCGCACGGCCGGACACGCCAGCCGGCACCCGACCGGCCGCCGGGAACAAGGGCAGCAACCGATCAGGTGCCGGAGTGAATGACAGAAGACAGAGAGGCTTTCTCCCGGACAGCCGCCCAGGCAGCGTCCTGCCTTGGGCTTAATCGATCCGCCGGACGACCCGAACCCCTTTCCGGACACCGGAAGGTCCCGGCCGGTAGCGGTTAATCTTGCCGCTTTCCCGATAAAAGCGGGCGATCCGGGGATTCACCGTGGACCGCTTGCCGTCCAGGGCGATCGTTTCCCCGGCTTCCACTCCTTCGATTCCGCCGACATCGAGCACACAGTGCTGCATGCCGACCCGCCCGAGAAACGGGGCCGGCTTCCCGTGCACCGCAACCGTTTCCCGGACCCGCCGCAAGTTGAGGTAGCGGGCGATATCCTTCCCGACCTGCCGGATTACATCTTTCAGATGCACCGGCCGGTTCACCGGCTGGACCATAAAACCGTCGGCAAAACCGACCGGAAAGACGGCCACGGTCGTCGCCTTGGTCAGGCGAAAATCCTGGCCGTAACCGATGTTCGCGCCGGCCGGCAGATTACGCACATAAACGAGACGGGCCTTCAGCTGCCAGGTTGGGCGGAGCTTGACGACCGTGCTGATTTCCGGGACCGGGCCCTGTCCGTACAGCAATGCCCCAACCCGGACCATGTTCAGGTGCGTCTCGGGATAGCGCAGGACGGCGGCGCTGGAGGCCGCGTGCTGGTACGGAATAAATAACCCGTCGGCCGCCAGCGCCTCGACAATCTGCCGGAAGCGGTCGAACTGCCCGATAGTGAAATGCTTGTCCGCCGTAAAAGCCGCCGCAAAATGGGTGTAAATCCCTTCGATGAAAATATTGGGCAGTTCGCGCACTGCCCGGGCGAAATCGAGCGTTTCCTCCGGCAACAGCCCGTACCGGCCCATGCCGGTATCGACCGCGAGGTGGACGTTAACGCGTTTTCCGGCCGACCCGGCGAGCTGGTCCAAACGCCGGGCGACAGCCAAGGAAAACAGAGCGGGCGTCAGGTTATGTCGGACGACGGCGGCCGCCTCCTCCGGCAGGACGGAGCCGAGAACCAGCAGCGGGGCGGTAATCCCGGCGTGACGCAGTTCGAGTGCCTCCGATATGCAAGTCACGCCCAGGTAATCCGCTCCGCCCGCCAGCGCGGTCACCGCGACCGGAACGGCACCGTGCCCGTACCCGTCCGCTTTGACCATCGCCACTATTTTGACGTCCGGTCGGAGGAAATTCCGAACCTCGTTCAGATTGTGCGCTATATTATCAAGGTCGACTTCCACCCACTTCTGGCAGCCGCCCGGAATGCGATTAACAGTTTTGCTTCTAATCCTGCCCGTCGGGTTCTCCTCCCTCTTCGTTCGCCGCCTTATTGCCGTCCCGCCCGCCCGCAAGCATCGTCAGCCGGCGGCGCGTGGAGCGGTACAGCGGTTCACCGTGCTGCCACGCCCAATACAGAAAGGAGGAGAATGGCAAATCATATTCCCCGATGAACTCAACGAAATCGCCATTGAAGCCTTTCTTGAAGCGGTACAGGCCGTACAGGGGATTGTCGGGGTTCAGGTCCCCCGAAACACCGCGAAAATCATACATGGTGCAGCCGCAAGCCTTGGCCCAACGGATCATTTCCCACTGCAGCAGGTAATTCGGCATCACGTTGCGGTACCGGTTGCCGGAAGCGCCGTACAGATACC
>Ga0228535_1003306_pt1 | contig 12050 bp, 8 predicted proteins | sample SJ1metagenome_FD_168457 | JGI IMG/M metagenome (GOLD analysis project Ga0228535, IMG submission 168457) | Enriched culture of PCE-dechlorinating microbial communities from Ithaca, New York, USA - SJ1 | ecosystem: Engineered > Modeled > Simulated communities (microbial... > Unclassified | place... | reverse complement strand
TGCATCTGGTTCGAACAGTGAAGAAAGAGTAGAATTTTCCATGGCGTATCCCTCCAATGTTGGTTGTGACTTCGTCGTTCCGACCAACAAGGATACGCCGCTTTATCTTTCAACTCCATACACCAGAAATGAGCTTAACTCACCAAAGAAACGGTGACCCTTCTTTCGCCACCTAACCATTCAAGGATCATTTTCCTAATTATTTGCATTTCCATCTCAGCTGCAGCGTGCCCCTCTGGAGCGTATGCACCCCTTCTTATCTGAACTGGATCAAAATCAAACCCGAGAGAAGAGCCCATCTTTTCTAACAACGAAATAAATAATTCATCTTTTTTCTCGCCCCACCTTGCAATTCTTCCTTGTTGATCTTCCTCATCTTTTGGGAAGGAGTTCAAGTGATTATGGTATTCTTTCCAAGCGTGAATTACAGCCTTGTCCCTATGATTGTTAAATTCAAGATCAATCATATTTAATGCTTGAACATGCTCCAAAGAGAGGGTACGTCCTCTAGTGGCCATTAACGTTTTGAAAATCCAAACCTTTGTCGATTTTTTTTCGCGCCAAATTTCAATCTGTTTTTGGGCAAATACAGCCAAAAAGGGAGCAACCAAAAGAGCGACAATAGTAATTAAATCAGTAAGACTCATCATTTCTCACTCCTTCTTGAAAAAATTACAAAACCATTTTTTCACTAAAAGTTTTATCCAGGAACTTTATTCACAGGGAATTCCGTGAGGCCCATGTATTAAATAATTACTAATGATTAATTGTTTCCCTAGCACCCCACCAAATCCATCAATTTTCCGTAACTATCCACTACGTCATAGTGCACGTCTTTAGGAGCGATCCGCTCGTTGAGGTCGTCGAAGAACTGGCGGGCGCAGTCGATCTTGAGTTGTTCTATCTTCTTGAGTTGCATGGAGGACATGGATCCTTTGGTCTCGGCCACAAAATATACGTGCTTGACACAGCCTTCCTGGAAGGCAATGGCCCAGTCGGGGTTGTAATTTCCTACCGGCGTGGGGATGAAAAATCCTTTGGGGAGTTTGGCGTAGACTACCACTTCGTTGCTGGTGTCCAGCTCGTTGACGAATGTGCGCTCGATGTCTGAATCGGTGATGGCGTAATCGTAGATGTGGTGTTTAAGGGGATCGCCCGCTTTTCGGAAGTTCTGGTTGCTCTGGGCTTCGGTAAAGATGTCGATATCATGTGTCTCTTCCAGGCTGTTGTAGGCCAGGTGCTCGATTATTACCGTAGCTTTCTGTTCATTTATGAGGCGTGATGCTTCCGTTATGAATTGTTCTGGATTGAGGGCGAACTGGTCGAAAACAGGTTTTTGGATATTCGCCAGGATATGCGAAACAGTCTTGCGCGTGAGCTGGACCGCCTCGGAGATCTTCCCGATCAGGTCGTATTTCACTTGGGCATGAATAGATCTTCTGCTCTTTTCCAGTTTTGTTTGACGCACCCGGAAAACCTTGCCCTCTTTGATATCTTCGTAAGTACCGTCCTCGCTCCATTCTCCGGCAACAACCTGGTATTCCAGCGGTGTCACTCTCAGTTCCTTGTCAATGGCAGCGACACACTTGTTTACAAGCTCTTCGGTCTGGAATTCGACCTTGTAGGCAGCCTTTCGGTTAATCCGGCTCCAGAGTTCCTGGAATTCCTTCTTTTTGAAGTTGTCGTTAAGCGGGTTGGTCTTTGCTGACCTGTCGTTTTCTATCTCCGGCAAAGCGGCGTCGCTGTAGACGCTGTCAACCAACTGGAATATCTGTTCTCTGTAAGGCTTCAGATCCTCAGGAAGTTCCACCAGAACGCCGCTTTTGACAGCCTCGTGATAGGCCTCGGTAATATGGCGGTTTATGTCCACATAGCCATTCTGTATGAGGTAAAATTCAATCCATTTCGCCATATCGGAATTTACTTCCACATCGCCGGAATCGGTCTGAATATGCTTGCCGGCAAAGTACTCGGCGTTCGCGACTCTGGGTCTTTCGGACAGGGATTCACTGATATCCTTCTGGAGACCAGCGACAAAATCCTGATAGCTTTCGCTGGCGACAACGGTAAGGACATTTGTCCTGTGAACCGTGGAAGGGTTGTCCTGTCTCTCTCCCAGGCAATTGACGCAGATTCGCAGTCCCCGCCCCACCTCCTGGCGGCGCGAAACAGAATTGTCACTGTGCTTGAGAGCGCAGATTACGAAGACATTCGGGTTGTCCCACCCTTCCCGCAGGGCCGAGTGAGAGAAGATGAAGCGAACCGGCTCATCAAGAGAAAGGAGCCTTTCCTTGTCCTTCAGGATCAGGTCGTAGGCATCAGTGTCATCCGAAACCTCTTCCTGAAGTCCCGTTTCCTCATTCCTAACTTTCTTGGTACTTGGATCCACTATTCGACCCGATTTTCGGTCTATTGAGAAATAGCCGTTGTGGGTATTCGATACCGGGATGCCTTCAAGGTATTTTCTGTACTCCGGTTTGTCCAGGAGTGGGAGATCCTCAAGGCAGTATTTGTACTCCTCCTCGAACATACAGGCATATTCGCCCTGCTCTTTTTCTCCTTCGTTGTAGACGCGGTATTTCGCTACTTCATCTATAAAGAATAGCGAGAGGACCTTGATGCCCTGATAAAAAAGCACCTGCTCCTTTTCAAAATGAGCGCGTATGGCTTCCCTGATCTGTATCCTCCGAAGTTCGGTCTCGTTAACATTCCCCACGGCTTCGCCTGCGGACAGCTCCACTCCGTTGGTGAAAGTGACCGTGTCTCTTATGGCGTCAAGGTCGGAGACGACAAATCCTCTGTATTCATCCAGGCCCTCGGACAGGTCAAAAAGGTTGTCTCCCATTTCAACTCTCCTGATGACCCTTTTTATCGAACTGGATTGCCTTACCTCCATCTCCATTCTGGCAACGGGACTTTGTCGGGATATCTGGATCGACTCAAGGTAGAGGTAGGCATTGGTACCGCTGAGACCTTTAACGGAAATCCCTCTAACGGCAATCTTCTTGACCAGTTTCTGATTGTAGGCATCCAGAGCATCGAGCCGGTGGACCTTGTTATGGTTCGTTTTGTGCGTGGCCGAATAGCGCAGGATCATCAAGGGATTGAATTCCCTGAGGGATTCAAGGGTCTTCTTTCCCTCCATCTTCTGTGGTTCGTCAAGAATAAGAATGGGACGGTTGGCTTTAATCACGTCGATGGGCTTGCGGCTCTGGAATTCGTCCAGCTCAAGGTATATCCGCCGGTTGGCCTCGCTTCGGGCGGCGAAGGCCTGTATGTTGATGATCATTACGTTGATGCCGGAGTCGGAGGAAAAGCTCTCCAGGTTGTGCAGTTGTCCCGAATCGTAGATGAAGAACCGGATCTTCTTTCCGTACGCCTCCAGGAAATGTTCGGCTGTTATCTCAAGAGACTTATGGACACCCTCCCGGATTGCGATGCTGGGTACGACAACGATGAACTTGCTCCATCCGTAGAGCTTGTTCATCTCGAAAAAGGTCTTGGTGTAGCAGTAGGTCTTTCCGGTCCCGGTTTCCATTTCTATGTCAAGGTTGATCGGAGATATGCTTGTTTTGATAAGAGCACTCGAGACCGGAAGGTTCTGCCGTCGCTGAACAGCCTGGATATTCTCGAGGAGTTGCTGCTCAGGGATTCCTATTTCGGCGTTTTTGAACCCGGAGCTCTCAAAGCCAAACTCTGCCGTTGATTCCTGTTTAAGTTGGCCGGGATCGATCCTGTAATTTATCCCCGAGGTGTTGGGCTGCCCCTTGAAACAATCTACGACTGATTCAACGGCTCTTGTCTGATAGGCCTGTTGCTTGAATATAAGCTTCATGCGTCGTCTCCGGCCTTGCCCTCTGTTAAGGCAGGCTTAGGCAGCTTTCTTTTTTCGCCCGTGGCAGTTATTCGAAAATTTCGTATAACTGAACCCTCTTCCAGCTCACGTTGGACCTGTTCGTTGCCCTCCTGGCAAACTACCGAGAATTCCTCGGTAGTTACCTTCGGCAAAAGTCCCCCTTCGGGGGATTCCTGTAAAATTTTTTCTGTGGTCATATCGTCTTCACCTCGGTGTGAGGCGACAGAGACTTGAATATCTGTTCGACGTTGATCTTGACGCTGTCGTCCTTGAACCCCGCGTCGCGGAAGACCGCACGAAGGGGTTCTCTTTTGGCAATTTCCTTGACGAACTCTTCGGTGATACCGCCGTCCTGGTCGAAACAGGCGGCTAAAGCATTGCCGTCCACAAAAAAGACATCTTTATTCATTATTTTTACTTTTGCGACAGGAAGGGAAAGGTCTACGCCCCAGTCGAGGAGAACCTGAAAGAGCAGATCTTCGGGTGTGCGGTCTTCCTTGATGTTTTCGGACATCCAGAGGAGCCGGTCCTGGTTCACCGCATCCGGAGTGTAGTAGATATCGGCCATATTGGAGGAATCCACCTTGAGGACGCGAAAGCCGATATCAAGATCGGTAGTCGTTATGGGGTTTTCTTCCCTGATCTTCTTTCCTGCCCTGCGGATGCGCTCTTTTGCAATTTCAGCTATTGATGCGTATTCTTCTCCATTTTCAATAGGTTCGGTAATTTGAACTACGATATAGCGACGACTACCACCAAAATTTGCATTTAGCTCCATCACTGCATGCGCAGTAGTTCCGGAACCCGCAAAAAAATCAAGGGTTATTGCTTCTGGATCATCAAAAGGCTTAAACAAATGCTTAATGAGTCCCAATGGTTTTACAGTGTAAAATACATTATCCCTTCCCTCTTTAACATTAAAAATTTCTTTTAACTCAGATTTAGCTTCGGTATTCGGGAAACGGTCAATTAGTGAAGGTGGTTTTACCTCTCCATTACCATCCTTTTCGTAATATTTTCTGTAGAGCTGGTATGTACCATCACGCTTTTGCCTAAATTCTACTCTTTTCTCAGCAAAGAGATTTTCTAAAGTTTCTTTGGAAACCAGCCATTGTGTCTCAAGGATAGAGCCATCCGGAGCAGCCACTGGGTAGATTAATGTTCTCCTTAATGCCAAATTCGATTTTAATGGCCTAATGTAAAACTTGCCTCTTTCTTTAAGGAATTCATCCTCCTCGATAAATTTGTCTTTTTCTTCATCTGGTCTAGGTACAGAAATTTCTGGCAGATTTTGCGCTGTCTTTGCGTAAACCAAAACATACTCATGAAGATCAACATAACCTTTAGTATGTTTACCTCCGGTATATTTCTTTTTCCAAACGAGTAAAGCGAGACAATTTTCGGCTCCAAAAATTTCATCACACATCAGTTTGAGGTTTGCCTGCTCTCCATCGTCAATAGAAATAAAAATTACCCCATCATCTCTCAGCAAATTCCTTGCTAGCTTCAGCCTCGGGTACATCATGCTAAGCCAATCCGAATGAAACCTTCCGTTAGATTCCGTGTTGGGCACAAGCCGGTTTCCTTCTTCGTCCTTCTGGTTGGACCTCTTCAAAAACTCTTCAGTGTTTTCGGCAAAGTCATCCTCATAGATGAAGTCGTTACCAGTGTTGTAGGGGGGGTCGATGTAGATCATCTTGACCTTGCCCAGATAGTTCTCCTGCAACAGTTTCAACGCATCCAGGTTATCTCCTTCGATGAAGAGGTTTTTGGTTGTGTCGAAGTCGACACTCTCTTCCCTGCAGGGGCGAAGGGTCTTGGCAATGGGTGCGTTGGCTGTAAGAAGGGCTTCTCGCTTACCGGGCCAGTCAAGCCTATAGCGCTCCTGTGGCCCTTCCACGATGTGGTTTGCCAGTTCCTGACGGAGCAGATCAAAATCGATTGCTCTTTTTAAACTCCCCTTTTCGTCACGGCTTTCGGTGACACAGTTCGGAAAAAGCTCGGCCAGACGGTCGATATTTTCCTGCGTAAGGTCTGGGCTGTGCATTTTAAGGTTTTCCACGAAGGACCTCCCTCTTTCTCGATGAGGTGGATTATGCGTTTATCGTTTCAGGGCATCTATTTCCTGTCTGACATTCTTCAATTTGCTGTTGATCTCGACCTTGCGGTTGAATTGTCTTTCTTTTTGCAGACTAAACCCCATCCGGCCTGCCTCATGTTCGAGAACGGCAATACGTTCTGCCCTTTGGACCAGTTCTTCGATATTCTCATCCAATCTTTCCTTCAGATCTATTATGCCCCGTAGAAGAAAGTGATAAAGCGATTCGAGATCCAGCAATACCGGCAACGGGACCTTTGGGACGTTTTGGTTCATCCATTCCGACTCAAAACAACAGCTGACCACCCAACTGCTTCTGTCGGATTCACTCGGCCGCTTGTAGGCTGCGGCATAGCGTATCTGGTCCCGAAAGATGATCTCGTAAACTACAGGAGAAGGGATAGACCTGTCTATCGCTTGAAGAACGTCCTTTTTCAGGGAACCTGTTTTCAATGAAACGGAAAAAATCTGAAACTCTCTGACCCTCTCACCCGGAGCAAGGTTTGTCGTCTCCGGCGACAGCTTGTATGACCATGTTATCTTGTCGACTTCCCGAACAAAGAGTTCCTTCAGTGCTTTCGTGGGCGAAGCGTTCTCGTAGATCCTGTTCTTGGGTAGCATGCGCCCCACAAAAGCCTTTTTGGGAAAGGCGAATGGCGCCTTCATTGCTTGTTCTCCCTGATGACCAGGAAGGAAACAAGCTCGAAATCGTCCAGCCCCGAGATAGTGTCCACCAGGGCCGTAGTGGTGAATCCGGTGAAAAGGCTGTCCAGATCCTTTTCCTCCTTCACCTCCACAATAGAGCGAATGACACACTTCAGCAGTTCGGAGTAGCGATCCATATTCCTTCCATCACTGGTCTCCTGATTGAATAACCGGCAAACATCAAGGAGGGGTTCATCGAGCCCTTTGCAGCTGGTGCGGACCAGATCCAGCAGTCTTTTTACCTCGGTATGATCTGCAATAACCTCGCCGTCTTCACCGACATAGACGAGGTAGAAGGGGTGAAGCCGGTTGTGCTGGTTGACATTCAGGGTTGAATTTCTGTTGCGGAGCGTGAAGATGACTCCGGGCTTCAGATCCGTTTCCGTTTTTGCGGGAATCACTGCATGCATTCCGCCGGGAATCCCGGCCATGTCTCCGTTGGTTTTGATGTATTGGACCAGGTCCATCCTGAAATCGTTCAGGCCAAGGTCGGTGATGTTTACTCCCGTCTTGAGGTCCTCCAGGTCTATCACTTCATCCTGGAGACGACGGAGCTGCTCTTTTCTGTACAAAACGTCGTTGGAACTGGAAGAAAGGACATCATCATCCCCGGTGGCAGTAACGTCGACTATTACCATTTTGTTTTCGACGCGTTCTTTCAGGTTGATGTACTCGTCAAGCGAAATATCGGGCCAGTAGTTCACCAACTGTATTGAATCGTTAAGGGATCCTATCCTGTCGATCCTCCCGAACCTCTGAATAATGCGTACAGGGTTCCAGTGTATGTCGTAGTTTATAAGGTAGTCGCAATCCTGAAGGTTTTGTCCTTCGGAAAGGCAATCTGTCCCGATAAGAACATCTATCTCCCCCACTACTTCAGGCAGAGTCAGGGACTTTTCCTTGGATCTGGGTGAAAAGAGGGTGAGTACCGAGTGGAAGTCGTAGCCTTTCTTCAGAGTGGTTTTCGGAGCATCCTTTCCGGTTACCCTCCCGGTGTGGACCTCCAGATTCTGTTTCAGCGACGGAGCAAGGTTTTCGAAAAGGTAGTTGGCCGTGTCGGCAAAAGCGGTGAATATCAGGACCTTTCGGTTCCCGGGGTTAATGGGGTTCTTTATCTTCGCTTCAACGATTGCTTTGAGGTGTTGGAGTTTTGCGTCATGCTCCGGGGTTATAAGGCTCATTTCCTCAAGAAGAGATTCTACCAGCGCCAGGTCGTATTTCAGATCGTACTCCCAGGAGGGTAGGTCCATGTCTGCCATGTTTATCTGTACCTTGCCGCCTATCTGGTTTTCTTCCAAATCGGCAAGGTCGTCCTCTTCCGCCTCAAGGTATTCCAGGGAATCCGCAAGGCCGCTAACGGTTACGGATCTTCCAGTCAGGTTGAATTGCTCGATCCTTTCAAGAAGGGACGAGTGGTTCTCCTTAAGAGAATTCAGAGACAAGCGGAAGGATTCGACAGAGCTCTCCAGGCGCTTTAGAAGGTTAGTGGTAATAAGAGACTGAAGACTTCTTTCGCGGTCAACCTGACGAAGTTTTCCTTTGCCGCCTTCGACGGCGGTATCGTAAAGGTCCTCATATTTCTGAAGGCGGCTGGGAAGAATATAACTTACCGGCGCGTATATGGACAATTTCAACAATGACAGTTGTGCGTATATCTCGTTGAAATTGAGGGCATCCTCCTGAAGCGTCATGGGGCACCTGAATGAGAGGGGTTTTCGCCTCGTCGGGAATCTTCCAATATCCTTAGTATCGTAAAACGTCTCGATATGCTTACGTGAGCGTGCAATGGTTACGCTGTCCAGCAGCTCAAAGAAACCGAAATCAAGAGAGTCGAGAATGGCTCTGGTGGTACGCTTTTCCGGCGGCAGTTTGGACCACTGGTTAAATACCTTCTGAGCCTGCTTGAATATCTCTTCGACGCTTTTTTCTGTCCGAAGTTTTTGGGTGAGGTTTTTGGAATCACCTTCGTAGGCAAGAGCCAACTGGTTTTTCAGGTCGTTGAAGCGGTTATTGACCGGGGTTGCAGAAAGCATAAGAACCTTGGTTTTTACCCCATCCCGAATGACTGAGTTCATCAGCTTGCGGTAGCGGGTTTCCTTATCCTTGTAGGCGTCGTTGTTGCGGAAATTATGCGATTCATCTATGACGACAAGATCGTAATTCCCCCAGTTGACCCGATTCAGAGGCGTCCCGAAGGATTCTCCACTTGTCCTCTGAAGATCCGTGTGGCAGAGGACATCGTAATTCAACCGGTCTTTGGCAAGGATATTGGTTTTGAGGTTGCGGTTGAAGTTCAGCCAGTTATCGGCAATTTTTTTGGGACAGAGAACCAGAACCGAACGGTTTCGAAGTTCGTAGTATTTTATGACAGCCAAGGCGGTGAAGGTTTTTCCAAGTCCCACGCTGTCGGCCAGAATACAGCCGTTGTAATTTTCGAGCTTGTTGATGATTCCATTGGCAGCGTCCCGCTGAAAGTTGAATAACTTGTTCCAAATGACACTGTCCTGATAACCGGTAAGGTCGTTGGGAAGAACATCTTCGTCCAGGTTCTCCAGAAACTCCTTGAAGATGTTGTAGAGCATCAGGAAATATATTTTCTCGGGAGAGTTTTCCTGATAGACCGATTCAATATGGGCACAGATGCTCTCGGTGACATCCTGCAACCTGGTGTTGTCGTTCCAGATCTGGTCGAATAGTTGAATGTACTGAGTTGAAAGCGGGGCCTCGTCGATTTTGTTGATGAAATTGGACATGGCATTACCCGGCTGATAGCCGAGATCGACCGCAGTGAAACCATGAAGAGGAGTATAGGCTATTTCCAGCCCCTTGCCGTCGAGGCAGGCGAACTGCTGCATCGGCGCACCTGATGAATTGGAACGAAACCTTGCCTTGCGGCGAATCCATTGAGCGCACTCTTTTGCAATAGCACGCTGGGTGAGCTTGTTCTTGAGCTGTATCTCGAATTCGCTGCCGTAAAGGCTCTTCTCCCGCTGCTGACGGGGGATGAAAAATTCCCTTCTTTCTTTTGAAAAGTGATCCGTAACTTCTTCAGGGACAAACGTCGGGGCGGTAAAGATAAACTCCAGGCTCTCTATCTTTCCCAGTTCCTTTTTCAGGGCCTCGTAGGCATAAATCGAAAAACAGGAAGCCGCGATCCTTAGCCGGGCTTTGCCGTGAATGCTTGTTTTAAGGTCATCGCCCCAAAGAGTGTTGATATTGTCCAGGATTTGCATTGAATACCCCGCCGTCTAAGGTTTTGTATTCATATTATTTATAATACCACTATTGGATTAATTTTATTCTTGAAAATGTTCCTCTATATTACTCTGGCAACATTTTAGTTAATTCATACACCCCCACCGCCCACTTCTTCTCACTTCTTCCGAGGGCATCGGAGTTCTCTCCTTTGCGGATGCAGGTGAAGCCCAGGCGGGAAAGGAACAGTTCCAGCTTTTCGGGTGAGAGGCCATTGTGGAAGCGGTCCTTTTCGTCCCGGCCGGTGAGGGGTTCGCCATTGGGGTCAACCGGCAAGGAAACTAACAGTCTGCCGCCATTTTGAAGGACACGGCGCAAGCCGAAGGCGGCATCGAAGAGAATCTCTTCCGGCAGGTGCATGAGTACGGCCGAGCAGAGGACGCCGTCGAAGGAGCTGTCGGGGATGGTGGAAAGGACTGGAAGCGCGTCGACGGAAAGGCGCCCTTTCAGGGATGGGTCAAAGCGAAGTCCTTCTTCGATAAGTTCGGGGCATGGGTCGACGCCACGGGCGTCCCAGCCGCCCTTAAGGAGCAGGGATACGTCGCGGCCAGCCGCGCAGCCGATATCAAGAACACGGCAACCCTCTGGAAAAGCGACGCTGAACCATGTCTCGACGCCTCCGGCGGCGGAGCGGTACTGGTCGGCGAGGAGGGCGGCGTTGGCGGAGTAAAATTCCCGGGTTTGGGGGTCGAAAATATTCGATTCATCCATACCTGTATCCTCTGTTTCTATAGAATTCCGAAAAACACTATTTTTATCCGCAGATTACACAGATTAGCGCAGATAAAATCTTAATCGTTTTTGCAAAAGAACCTATCTGTGACCATCTGTGTCATACCCTGTCGCTTTGCTTGGGGCACTCGTCTGTGGATAATGGTAGTCCTGGTCTGTCCTGATGCTCGGGTCAAGGAACCAAAACAAGAACATGGTATCCGCAGACAAGGTGCCCTAGCCTGCATGCTGCAGGCGTAGGGTATTACACAGATTTCCTCAGATAAAACCTTGATTATTATTTTCAAAAGAACCTATCTGTGACCATCTGTGATATACCCTGTCGCTTTGCTTGGGGCACTTTGTGAGTCGTGAATCGAAAGTTCAAACATAGATCTCTCATCCGCCAGCCGGCGGATTCGAGATGACAGACTAAAACCGTGACGCGGAACTCGTGATTAGTGCCTAAGATACGTTTTTAAGTCAAATAGATCTACGGTTTCCTCTCTTCTGCACTCCTACCCTGTCGCTCCGCTTGGGGCACTTCGTCCCGAGGTGTTTTAACGAGGGGCTTCGTCTGCGGTGAGATGGTCCCAGGGTCAGATCCTCATCCGCCGGCTGGCGGACCCCTCAGGATGACAACAACGGCCAGCACATCAATGGTGTCTTTATTTATTTCAGGGATTTCTTGATGGACCTGTATCTTGAATTGGCCTTTTCGTAAAAGTTCTCTCTAGTGCCTACAAGAAGAACAATACAAACCTTTTCTTCGGTCATGACATAGTAAGCAACGCGCCATTGCCCACTGCCTTTTAGGGAAAAGTGAAGGGATCGTACCTTCACAAGTGAACCTTCAAGGAGATCTCCTGCAAGGGGTTCTGTTTCAAGAACCCTGATCTCTTCGAAGATCTCTTTAAGATGGGGTTTGCATGCCTTGGCTTTGAGGTCTTTTACGGCACCCGTAGTTAATTCTACGGAATATTTCTGATCATTGCCCTTATTCAAGGTCTACCCCAAGTTCATGAGCAGCATCTTCAAGGCCAACGGTCTTGCCCTCATTACGCTCTCTTAAAGCATCTAACACCAGAGCATCAAAAGGGTTGACCGCTTTTTTCAGGACAAAGCATTCAACCTGCTCCTGCAGGAAAAGCGTATCGCCCGGTCTGATGTCGAGGTTCTTCCGGAGCTTGTTTGGCAGCGTTACCCGACCCTTTTCATCCACTTTCAAAGAGATAGCAGACATTCTTTTTCACCACCCTGGTGGGATTTTCCCACAAGACATTATAGTTCAATGGCGGAAATGGTCAATGGGATGAGTGACAAGGGTGTGGAACAAGGGAGTGACACGTGACTGGAAATACAGGTGACCAGGCAGCAGGCTTCAGGCAACAGGGAAGGCAAAACCGGTCCAAAGTTATCAAGTTC
>Ga0228535_1003305_pt1 | contig 12055 bp, 8 predicted proteins | sample SJ1metagenome_FD_168457 | JGI IMG/M metagenome (GOLD analysis project Ga0228535, IMG submission 168457) | Enriched culture of PCE-dechlorinating microbial communities from Ithaca, New York, USA - SJ1 | ecosystem: Engineered > Modeled > Simulated communities (microbial... > Unclassified | place... | reverse complement strand
ACGCAGTCGATCCAGACATTCGCCCGGTATTTCTCCTCCAACTCGGAAGGGATCTTCCCGAAGTGGACGAAACGGGTCGTCGAGACGATGAGACCTCCCTTTCTCGCATTCACGGAGACCATCAGGAAGCGCTCCACCTTCTTTTCCATGGGGATGGAGTGTCGGTACAGAGCGATCCGTTCATCGGCCGCCGACATCATCGTGATGGGATCGATCCGGTCCTTCCAGAGCTCGTTGGAGAGCCTGCCGATGACTGCACACTCCTTCTCCCCCCTCTCCACGGCCGCCATGGTCCTCTCCAGTGCCTCGGAAACCCTCTCCCCGAGCCACCGGTAGCGGACCACCTCATCCGGAGTCAGCGAGTAGCGGAGCCTGCCGATATCCTCCACAAGGACCTTCGCGCCGGGAAAGGCCCAGTCGGATCCAAGGGTTCCCTTGCCGGCGATCGCGGCCACGATCGCCGCCTCCCCTTCTTCGTACCAGGGGAAAGAGCGGATCTCGTACCCCTGCTCTTCCAGCTTCTCCTCCAGCTTCATCCTCGGGGCTTCGATGCTGCTCGTGATGGCGTACTTTCCCGTTTCGGTGACGAGCAGGGAGGCGACCCCGACCTCGGTTGTGATGCCGATGAGGTTGAGGCCGCCCCCGGTCAACCAGGAAAAATTGGCCTGACGCTTCAGCAGGAGGGCAGTGAGCCCCTTCGCCCGCATGAATTCCCGAACCCTTCTCTCTTTCTCCCGAATTTCATCCGGATTTGCCATTGCCGCTCCTTCCCGCTGTTTACTGAGCCAGGACTTCCGCCCAGGTCGTGACCGACCATTGCGTCTTGAACAATTCGTCAACGGCCGGCTTGGCCAGGGTACGGAACGAATCGGCATCGGGAATCACCACCTGCATGCCTTTTCGCTGGAGATTCACAAGAATGGCCCCCTCTTCGTTTTTGATCTTGTTGTTGGCCCACTCTTCGGCCTCCTTGCCAGCCTTGACGATGAGATCCTGATCGGTCTGCGACAGCCTGTCGAAGAAGGGTTTATGGATCAGGATCCCCGCGGTCTGCACGAGGTGATTGGTGATGATCAGATGACTCTGGACCTCGTTGAGCTTGAAACCGTAAATCTGCGGCAGGTCACCCTCCGAGGCCTCGGCCTTGCCCGTTTTCAGCGAGTTGTAGAGCTCGGGCAGCGGGACGCCGACGGGTTCCGTGCCCATGGCCTTCCAGATCGCCATCCAGCTGGGGATGGGCGGCAGACGGAGCTTCATCTTATACACGTCCACGGGCGTATAGACCGGCGTCTTGGTCGTCATCTGACGAAGCCCCCGGTAGAGAGTCGCCAGGTACTTCAGATCGTTCTTCTCCAACTGGGCCCGCGCCTCCTGGCCGAGCTTGCCGTTCCAGGCGCGCATGTAGTGATCGAAGTCCTTCATGACGTAGGGGTTGGTGAAGAAGTAGTAGGGTGGGGCATAGAGTTCCAGGAAATTCGTCCCATTGGACTGCATTTCGATCTCGCCGGCCCTGTTCATCTTGTTGATTTCGATCTCCGCCTTGGTGCCGGCGTCGATCTTCACCTCGATCCGGCCTCCGCTCCCCTTTTCCACGATCTCTTTGAACTTCTCCGCCGCATCGACCACAATCGTACCCACTTTAAACGGGCTTGCGATGCGGATTGTCTTCTCCGCGGCAACGGCCGTCCCCACCAAGAGGAAACAAAGGGTGGTCACGACCGACAGGATGCACCATAATTTCCCCTTGTTCATAGCCTTGTCCTCCGTTTATTCGATTGATGCTATTTTTTGATCTCTTTGACCAGTTTCCCGTAGAACTCGTCATCTTCAGCAATCACCTTCGCGAAGTCGCTCGAAGAAAGGTACTCAAGGTTCACCGCCATGTCCTTGGCGTTCTTCCTGAAGCCGGCATCCTCCATCCCTTTCTTGAAGGCGTCATGGAGTTTCTGGATCACCGCCGGCGGCGTTCCCTTCGGCGCAGCCAGACCCCGCCACTGGCCCATGGCAAAGTTCAACCCCTGCTCCTTGCAGGTCGGGACATCGGGGAACATGTCGAAGCGTTTCTCGGAGAAGAGGGCTATGATTCGGAGTTTCCCCGCTTGGACCTGGCTGATCCCCTCCGGCGGCGAGACGGAAACGGCATTGATGTGACCGCCTAAGAGGGCTGTCACAGAGGGCCCCCCGCCAGAGAAGGGGATGTGGTTGAACTTGACCCCCATGGCCTTCTCAAAGGCCATGGCAATCAGATGGACGCCGCCGCCTGAACCGGAGTTACCCACGCTGATCATGCCCGGGTTCTTCTTGGCCTGTTCCAAGAACTCCTTCGTGGTTTTCCAAGGAGCCTCCGCCCGGACCAAAAACATCGCCGGATCCCGCACGACGTTGATGATCGTTTCGAAGTCCTTGTAGGTGAAGGCCGTCTTGACCTGGTGCGGCAGGATTGCAAGCGGTGTGACCGCCGTCGTCAGGGTGTATCCGTCGGGCCTGGCCTTCATCCCCTCGGTGTATCCCACGGCGCCGCCCCCGCCTGCCCGGTTGACGATGACCACGGCCTTGCCGAGATACTTCTCGGTCGAAGCGGCCAGGGCCCTGAAGATGAGGTCCGTGGCCCCGCCGGGGGCCCATGGGATGATGATCTGGATTTCCTTTTCAGGAAAATCCGCAGCCTCTGTGGGCACCGCAGCAAGGAACATCACAAAGACAGCCAAAACGCAAAAGACTTTTTTTAGCATGCCAAACCTCCTTTTCGATTGGTTGCTTGCCGGTCCCTCCCCGGCTGTCCTATGATTGGGTTACCCCATTCCCCCTTCAGGCCGCCGCCCTCTCAATCTCCTGACCGCAAATTGAAAAAACGGCATCAGGAGGAAAAGGACCGTGGCCGTCAGGAATGCCAATGAAAAGGGGCGCTCGACGAACACCCCGAAATCCCCGTGCGAAAGCATCAGCGATTGGCGGAAGGCCACCTCCATCTTTGGACCGATGACCAGGGCCAATAGGAGGGGAGCGGCCTCGTAGGCCCTCTTTCTCATGACAAAGCCCAACGCGCCCATGGCCAGCATCAGCCAGATATCGCCGATGGCGTTGTTCACGGTGTACATCCCGGTGATGCAGAAGAGCATGACGAGGGGCAGCAGGATCTTCTTCGGGATCCTGAGGATGCTGGCGAAAAATGGGACAAAGGGCAGGTTGAGCAGAAGGAGGATGAAATTGCCGATATACATGCTGGCGATGACCCCCCAGAAGACGTCGGGATGTTCGCTCATCATCATCGGCCCGGGAACCACGCCGTGGATCATCAGGGCCCCCAGGAGGATCGCCGTGGGCGGTGCGAAGGGAATCCCCAGGACGAACAAGGGGATGAAGGCCGACTGGCAGGCGGCGTTGTTCGCCGTTTCGGGACCGGCCACCCCTTCGATGGTCCCCTTCCCGAATTCCTCGGGATGCTGGGAAACCTTCTTTTCCGTCATGTAGGAAGCGTAGGTGGCGATGACGGGCGCAGGTCCGGGAACCAGCCCCACACCGAACCCGATCCCCGACCCTCGGAGGATCGCACCAACCGATTGCTTCAGATCCTGGAGGGACGGGAAAAGGTCCCGGAAGCGCGGGACGATCACGCTCTGCTCCAGTTTGTCCAGGGGCTGGTCCACATTGGCCAGGACCTCGGCGATCCCGAACAGGCCGATGGCCACGGCGACGAATTCGATTCCGCTGAGCAGATAGGTGGAGTCGAAGGTAAAACGGTAGTCCCCCGTCACCGGATCTAGCCCGACTGTCCCGATGATGAGGCCCACCACGGCCATCATGAGGGACTTGAGCAGTGACGCTCCCGTGACGTTGCTCAGGACGATGAACCCGCAGACCATCAGGGAAAAGAATTCCGGTGGTCCGAAGGCCAGCGCGGCGGTCGCCAGGGGCGGCGCCAGGAAGACCATGGCGAATATGGACAGGGTCCCGCCGATGAAGGACCCGATGGCGCAGATGGCCAGGGCGGGCCCCGCCCTTCCCTTCTTGGCCATCTGGTAGCCGTCGATACAGGTGATCACCGAGGCGGTCTCTCCGGGGACGTTGAGGAGGATGGAGGTGGTGGAGCCGCCGTACATGGCGCCATAGTAAATGCCGCAGAGCATGATGATCGCCGACGTGGGGCTGAGCCCGAAGGTCACCGGGATCAGGAGGGCAATCCCTTCGATGGGCCCCAACCCCGGCAGGATACCGACCAGGGTCCCTGCGACAGCCCCAAGCAGGCAGTACAGGAGGTTGGCCACCGTGGTGGCGATGCCGAATCCGGCAAAGAGATGTTGGAGCGACTCAAACATCGCGATCTCCTAAAGGCCGATCAAGCCCTTCGGCAAGGGGATCTTAAGGAACCGGACAAACAGGAAATAGGCGGCAAGGGCGGTCAATAGCGGCATGGCAACAAGCATGGCAGGACCTCTCACGCCGAGGATGCGGAGCAGGAGCAACATCAGGAGAAAGGCGGTCAGGGGAAAACCTAAGATATCGAGACAAACCGTGGCCAAGACCGATGCTCCCAGAAACAGCATCATCTGTTTGGTGGCTTCCGACGGCGGCTCAGCCTTCTCCTCTCCCTCGAGACGTGATCCCCCTTTCAACCGGAGATTCCCCAGGTGGAGAAGGGACAGGAGAATAAGGACGATACCAAGCCACATGGGAAAGAGGCCCGAGCCAGCCATCCGGAAGGTCCCGATCGGAAGCTGCAGGGAAAGGACAATGGTCAGCGCCCCAAAGAGAAGCACGATGACCCCGCCGATCACCTCACCCATCTTCATATCCGCCCCCCGAGGAAACCCTACCGCCGAGGACGGGGGAAGACCGCCCGCCCCCCGGAATCCCGCGCCGAGCCTCCCGATCACTCCGCAGGCCCGATTTCGCGTCCGATGTGTTCTAATTTCCAACGGACACCGTCTGAAAGGCGGCAGCAAAACCCTTTCCCGCCTCTTTTCCTACCGCATTGTAAAGGTGAAGGACCTGCTCGCCATCAACAGAATCAAGCCATTCCGTCGGAAGCGATTAGTTTCGCATTATGGAATGGCTTTTCTTATAACAAAACCGCTTGGGACTGTCAACTCTTTTTTGAGATTTCTGGAGGGAACGTCGGCAGGGAGATGGGGACCTTGACGGTCCCCTTAAAGGCCCGGCTCAACGAGAAAGGAGAGAAGATCGGCCATGAGCCGGTTGATCTCCCTGTAGCGGTGCCCGGTAACGGAAAGGATCTGTTCCGGGGGCTGGACGGACCCGGGCAAATTCAGCTCCGCTCCGCAATTCTGCACAAGATCCCGCACACCGATGGGCGTCGACTCAAGATGGAACTGAAGGCCGATGACCCGCCGTCCGTACTGGAACGCCTGGTTCGGACAAGCCTCGCTCTCGGCCAAGCGAACGGCCCCCGGGGGCAGATCGAAGGTCTCCCCATGCCAGTGAAAGACGAGGCACTCCTCGGGAAACCGAAAGAGGCGCCCCTTCCCCCTGGGGTCCCCATCGGGGGGGTGAACGCGACGGACGGGAAACCAGCCGATCTCTCTGATCCTGTTCGGGTAAACGTCGGCCCCAAGCGCGCTGGCGATGAGTTGTGCCCCGAGACAGACCCCCAGGACCGCCTTCCCCTGCCGGATCATCTCGGCGATGAACCGTCTCTCGTCATGAAGCCAGGGATGGTGGTCGCCGTCGTTGACGCTCATCGGTCCCCCCATCACAATGAGCAGGTCAATGGCTTCCGTTTCCGGAAGCAGGGGTTCCTCAAAAAAACGGGTGCCCGTCACGACAAGATGGCGCTCCTCCAGCCAGGCCCCAATGCTTCCCAGCCCCTCGAAAGGGACATGCTGAAAAAAATGGACTCGCATATTTTTTCACCTGGCCCTTTGAAAACACGTATAGGCGATTCTACTCTCGGCCAAGCGGACAATGCAACGGCAAATGCAAGCCAGGAAAGGCAAGTCCGTCCGGCTTCCATCCTCCAGGGACACGGGAAAACTCGAGGGAGGAAGGGTCGTAAAAAAACGCGCCGTGGAGGCGGCATCGGCAGAATCAACGGATCATGAAATATTAAAGGAGGAAGGACAAAGGGCCGACATATCTATAAGATGAGGGGGTGAAGACCATCGATCCATCCGAAGGCAAAACTACGGTATCCACATATATATCGCGGCATACCGTTAAAAAACGATCGATATCCAGACAAACGCACAAATAGTCGTGTATTGGCCCAGAATTTGCAGGATCTCCGGTATTGACGGTTTTTTCCGTCCGTGACGACGGGGGCAGACGCCGCCTTCCATGCCGCTGGGGATGTGGCTTTCCTCCGGAACAGCATACCAGAGGAGATCTCTCTCCCGTCTCACGCCTTGTCAAAAAATAGACGTTTCTCAGTATCACTGTCAGAGAAAAGACGTCTGACCGCTGCCGGTCCGCGGATGATTGACGTCGAATCGTAGGACAGGAGCAACGATGGTAAGTCCAGGTCATAATTGGCAACTCCGAAGGAAGCCGATGACGATCGTCAAGTTGACTGGCCTTGCCGCCATTTTGACGGCAACGGTACTCTTCATTGTCGGCGGGATGGGGAGCCCCTGGGGTCTCACCCTGTCGATCGCCGGTTCCGTGACGTTGTTGGCCGCCCTGGTCGCGAGTCGGCCCTCCCCGAGTCGATCTCTATCCCCGTCCAGCCCACTTACCTTCAGCCCCTCGGTGATCGAAAGCCCTGAAACAAGAGAGGAGAAAGGCGCAAGCCCGGAAGTACGGGCCAATCCCCCTGTCCCGGAGTCCCTCCCGCAGGGAGCAATCGGCACTGATCAGGCGGAGGGAATCGCCCGGAGTCCCGACGGACCGCATGCCGAACGGCTGGCCGAACTGGCCAGGACCGTCGAGGAACTGAGAAGCGCCAAGGAAGCGGCGGAGGCAGCCAGCCGCTCGAAATCCCAGTTTCTGGCCAACATGAGCCACGAGATCCGTACCCCGATGAACGGAGTCCTGGGCTTCCTCGAGTTGCTCCGCAACGACCGTCTGTCCGAACGGCAGCGCACCTATGTCAATATGGCCCTCACCTCCGGCGAGAGCCTCCTGCAACTGATCAACGACATCCTTGATTTCTCGAAGATCGAGGCGGGAAAGCTCGAGATATCCGTGGCGGATTTCGAGCTTCAGAAGCTGGTAGAGGATGTGGTGGGGTTCTTCGGCGATCAGGCGCACGACAAGGGGATCGAGCTCGCATGCCACATCCAACCGGAGGTCCCGGCCGTGATCCGGGGGGATTCGCTCCGTTTGCGGCAGATTCTGCTCAACCTCATGGGGAACGCCGTGAAGTTCACCCCTCAGGGGGAGGTCACGGCCCGGGTTTCCTGTCTGTGGAAAACGAATGAATCGGCCCTGCTCGAATTCGAAATCCGGGATACGGGCGTGGGGATTCCCCCGGAGGCTCTTTCCAAGATTTTCCAGGCCTTCGCCCAGGAGGACGGTTCCACGGCCCGCCATTACGGGGGAACCGGGCTGGGTCTCACGATCACCCGCCAACTGGTCCAGATGATGGGGGGAAAGATCGAAGTCCAGAGCACGCCGGGGGAGGGCTCCATTTTCCGGTTCACGGCCCGATTCGACAGGCAGTCGCCCTCCTGTGAAAGAACGGAACCTGCCCCTCCCCCTCTGCGGGGGCTCCGCGTCCTGGTAGCAGCTGGTACAGAGACAAACCAGACGATTCTCCGTCGCCAGCTCGACGGATGGGGCATGCGGAACGACAGTGCCGAAAACGGACATCAGACGCTCGACATGCTTCTGGATGCGCAGGCGGCTGGCGATGGTTACGGGGTGGCCATCCTCGACTCCGCAGGGCCAGGCATGACCGGCACCGAGCTGGTCCAGGCCATCAGGGCCGATGCCCACCTTGACGCCCTGAAGCTCGTCATGCTCACCTCCGCATCCGATCCCGGGGAGGAAAACACAATCCCCGGCGTTTGGGCCTATCTGCGCAAGCCGGTGATGCAGTCCCAGCTCTACAACCTGCTGGCCTCCCTGTTCAGCGGAACAGACACCGATCTGAACCGGAAGCCGCCCTCCGATGGTCAGATGGACAGGGGATGCTTCCCGTCCCTCCGCATCCTCCTGGTCGAGGACAATCCCGTGAACCAAGAGCTGGGTCGGGTCATCCTCGAATACTTTGGCTGCCGGACGGATCTGGCGGGAAACGGCATCGAAGCCCTCCGCGCCTTTGCCGGCAACCCCTACGACCTGATCCTCATGGACTGCCAGATGCCCGAGATGGACGGATACGAGGCGACGCGGGCAATCCGGCAGCAGGAGGCGGCAGGACCCAAGAAACGCCGTACCCCGATCGTGGCCCTGACTGCCCATGCCATGGAGGGAGACCGGGATGCCTGCCTCGCGGCCGGGATGGACGACTACCTGAGCAAGCCCTTCAAGCGGGAGGGGTTGTATGACATCCTCAAGCGGTGGGTCGTACCTGGCACCGATCGGGAACGAAGGATGAGGCCGTCCCCGGACGCACCCCTCTCCTCCCCCGACGTCCCCCCCGCAAGCGATGGAGGAGAGGGCAAAGTCCGGGACCACGACCAGCCGCCCCTGGACGTCAAGTTCCTCGACGCTATCGGTTCCCTAACCCCCGGCGGGGACGACCCGCTTCTGGAGAAGGTGGTCCGTCTGTTCTTCAACAACTCCCCGGCACTCCTATCGGAAATCCATAACGCCTCCGCCAGAGGAGATAAAGACGCCGTCCGCAGGGCGGCCCATACCCTGAAGTCCACCAGCGCCAATCTGGGGGCCGGGCCACTGGCCGAGCTCTGCAGGAAGCTGGAAACGCAGTGCCGGATGGACCATCCGGGGGACATGGACCCCCTGATCATGGAAATCGAGGGGGAGTATGCTAGGGTTTTGCGCGCATTGGAAGAGGAACTCGGGAGGAGAAGTTAACTTGGAAGAAGGCGCAAGGAAGGAACTGGCAACCATACTCGTGATCGACGACGACCCCGCGATCCGGCTCATCGCCCGCACGGCCCTCGAACAGGAAGGCTATCGGGTGGAGGAGGCGGATGACGGGATCAAGGCCCTATCGCTGCTCGGAACGCTCCGTCCCAATCTGATCCTCCTGGACGTGCTGATGCCGGGGTTGGACGGGTTTACCGTCTGCGAGCAGGTGAGGAGACTCCCGGGAGGCAAGACGATCCCCGTGGTGATGATGACGGGTCTGGACGACACCGAATCGATCCGCCAGGCCTATAAGGCAGGCGCCACGGACTTCATCATGAAGCCGGTCAACTGGCTGATCCTGGGGCACCATGTCCGTTATATCCTCCGCTCGATGAAGGCCTTCGAGGACCTCTACCGGTCGGAGGCCAAAAGCCGGGCCATTCTGGGGGCCATCCCGGACAGCATGTTGCGGATCAGCGGGGCGGGGAAGGTCCTCGAGTCCCGCGGAGGGCTCAAGAGGGTCCTGATCCCGGTCGGGACGGGACCGGAAAACAGCGTGTACGAGATCCTTCCCGCACAACTGGCCCGGCGGCTGATGCATCACATCCGGAAGGCCCTGGAAACCGGAGAGATCCAGATATTCGAGTGCGAACTGGTCGTGGATGGGGAGCTCTGCGAGGGCGAGATCAGGACCGTCAAAAGCGGAGACAACGAAACCCTCAGCATCGTCCGGGACATCACGGAACGCAAACGGACGGAAAAGGCCCTCAGCGCCAGCGAAGAACGCTATGCCCTCGTTTCGCTGGCCGCCAATGACGGGCTTTGGGACTGGAATCTCCTGACGAACGAGGTCCTCTACTCCACCCGCTGGAAGCTGCTCCTCGGCCTGGGGGAAGCCGAAATCGGCGTGGGTATCGAAGAATGGTTCGGCCGTATCCATCCCGGTGACCTGGAGCAGGTGAAATTGGAGATCAACAAACACCTGGAGGGCCTCTCCCAACACTTCGAGAATGAGCACCGCGTGCGCCACAGGGACGGCAGCTACCGTTGGATGCTCACCCGGGGGATCGCGGTCCGCGACACCTCCGGCAAGGCATACCGGATGGTCGGTTCCCACACCGATGTGAGCGCCCGGAAGAGCGCGGAGGAGCAGTTGCTCCACGACGCTTTCTACGATGCGCTGACGGGTCTGCCGAACAGGGCACTCTTCATGGACCGCCTCGGGAACGCCCTTCGGCGGACCCGCAGGACCCAGGGTTACACCTGCGCGGTCCTGTTCCTTGACCTGGACCGCTTCAAGGTGATCAACGACAGCCTCGGCCACATGACCGGAGATACACTCCTGGTCGAGATCGCCCGGCGCCTGGAGAAATGCACCCGACCAGGAGACACCGTCGCCCGCTTCGGGGGAGATGAATTCGTCATGCTCTTCGAAGACATCAGGGATATTCAGAACGCCAAGATGGTGGCCGCACGGGTCCAGGAGGCCTTTGCGGCCCCCTTCCTTTCGGGCGGCTCGGAGATCTTCTGCACCGCCAGCATCGGAATCGCCCTCAGTTCGCCCGAAGACCAGAAGGCGGAGGATGTCCTCAGGGACGCCGACATCACCATGTATCAGGCCAAGGCGCACGGCAGGGCATGCTACGAAGTCTTCGACCCCTCCATGAGGCTGCAGGCCGTGGCCCTGCTCCACATGGAAACCGACCTGCGCAACGCCATTGAACGGGACGAGCTACGGCTCCACTATCAACCCATCGTGGCCTTCGAGGACGGCAAGATCATCGGCGTAGAGGCTCTGTTGCGGTGGCAGCGTCGAACCGGGCTCATGGCACCCATGGAATTCATCCCTCTGGCCGAGGAGACAGGGCTCATCATCCCCATCGGCGAATGGGTGCTCCGGACGGCATGCTCGCAGTTGCGCCGGTGGTTCGACGAGGGGGTAGGGCCGCTGCGCATGTCCGTCAACATCTCCGTCGTCCAACTGAGGGACCGCGGTTTCGGCAACATGGTTCTCAAGGTGATCCGGGAAACAGGGGTGGACCCCCATTACCTCGATCTGGAGATCACTGAGAGCACCCTGTTGGACCGGAACCGGCTGTGTCTGGAAACCCTGCTCAAACTCAAATCTCTGGGCATCCGCATCTGTCTGGACGATTTCGGCAGCGGGTATTCCTCCCTGAACTATCTCCAGAGCCTGCCCATTGATACACTGAAAATCGACCGTTCCTTCATCACCAGGCTGGCCTCCAACGGAGAGCAGGGAAAGATCGTCGAAACGATCCTCATGCTCGGTCAGAACCTCGGCATCGACGTAATCGCCGAGGGAGTGGAGACTGCCGAACAACAGGCGAAACTCCAGAGGATCCACTGCCGAAGCGGCCAGGGATTCTTCTTCGCCACTCCCATGGAGGAGGAGGCCCTGCGTCCCCTTCTGGAGCGTGTACGAAACTGAGAAATAACTCCCTCCCCCGGGAGACGACGGAGACCGGGAGGCGGAAGTCAAGACAACTATTGGTTGGAAAGGAGATCCCTGTGTCCACCTCCGGCGACCGTGACCCCAGAAATTCCATCCCCCCGGACCGATCCGGCTCGGATCAGGCAGCGGACCAAAAGGCCGCGCAGGACCGGACCACACCATCCAAGTACCGCGTCCTGCTCGTCGAGGACAACCCCCTGAACCAAATGCTCGGGAAGGCCATGATGGAACATTGCGGATGCCATGTCGATGCGGTCGGAAACGGCCGGGAGGCCGTAGAGGCCTTCAGCCGGGTGGCCTACGACATGATCTTCATGGACTGCCAGATGCCCGAGATGGACGGCTTCGAAGCCACCGTCCGGATTCGGGATTTGGAAAACCGCTGTCCTGACGCCCTTCCGGCAGGACACGTCCCGATCGTGGCCCTGACCGCCTACGATACGGAGGGGGACCGGGAACACTGCATGAGCGCCGGCATGGACGACTACGTGGGCAAACCCTTCAACGTCGCCACGCTACAGGCGACGATCGCCAAGTGGTGCCCCGGGCGATAGATATTCCCGTGCTTTCGTCCCTTTGTCATTGACAGGCCGATAGCCCTTCCCTATACTACGGCCCGTCTCTCGGTGGCCCCTCCCGGCGCCG